>Ga0326732_1000036_pt1 | contig 31988 bp, 23 predicted proteins | sample MHFSIPfraction_4_FD_207644 | JGI IMG/M metagenome (GOLD analysis project Ga0326732, IMG submission 207644) | Lab enriched peat soil microbial communities from Michigan Hollow, Ithaca, NY, United States - MHF12FN SIP fraction | ecosystem: Environmental > Terrestrial > Soil > Wetlands > Peat...
CAATCTCTAACTACAATTATTAATGACCCTTACATCGTTCGCGAACCTCCCTGCATTATAGATACAGCTTCATGTTCGCGAATTATAAAATTAACGGACCTTCAAGGTCTCTGGGCTCTTTTGCTCCTTCGTGTTCAACTTGATTCTGCCAGTTTGAACCGAGGAAATAAAACCTGAGGCTATCGAGTTTCTGATCCATCTCATGAACGAGCTTTGCCCGCAGTTTGACCCATTGTGCTGGATCGACATTGCATTCGAAGACTGAAAACTGTACTCGCTGCCCGTAATTCTGGCAAGTCTTTGCAATCCTTCGCAAACGCCGTCGGCCTGCCGGAGTCTCGGTATTGACATCGTACGCGACAAGAACAAGCATGATCTATTTCCAGACAAATGGAGGATAAACCTCAATATCTCCCCTGATATACCGTGCCAGCAGCATCGCCTGCATATGCCACAACAATCCAATGGCCATTTTCTCCCTGACAAAAGGATGCTCTATTTCATCCTGCTTGCGTTGCTGGTATGCCGTGATGATCGCTTTTCGAGCATCGTCCTTCATCATAACTGCACCTGTTTCGGAGACCTTAAAATCATTGGAATGAACCTGACCCCGGTTGATCAGCGATAAAACCATTCTGTCGGCGATATATGACCTGAACTCTTCCAGCATATCGAGCGCAAGACTTGGCCGACCAGGTCGATCCCTGTGTAAAAAACCAGCAGCTGGATCAAGGCCGCACGACTCAAGTGCCGACCGGATGTCATGTGTCAGCAATGTATACAGAAATGACAGGAGGCAATTTACACGATCAAGCGGAGGACGCCGGTTTCGTCCATTGAAGTGGAACAGTGGATCGAGGGAAGTAATACATTCATTAAAAACATCGAAATAGACTCTGGCCGCATCGCCCTCGATACCACGGATCATTTCCGGATCCGTGACCTCCTGTAACCGCTTCATGCTTCCGGCAAGCAGGTGTTGAGCATGACGCACTTTGACACCATCCACTTTTTCAGGATGATCCCGCAAGGCCCGCGACAACGTCACCCGTGCATTGCCGATTTTTCCGATCACGAAAGAACGAGACAGTATAGCCGTCTGAAGGTAATTATCAGCCATCCTGTACTGAGATCGGCGCAGCAAAATATTACCCCTTACTGGCCCCTGCATCTGGCAAAGAAATTTCCCATACTCGGTAAGAAATGTAATCGTCACCCCTAGTTCAGCACAGTGACCCAGCAAAAATGAACTGCATGATACCTGACCGAAACAGAGAATACCATCCAGCATGTGCAGAGGAATTCGTGTTTTCTCTACCTTGTTGATCGAAATAACAACACACTCACCTTCTTTCGACAGGTATGCTCCCTGAGTCGTTACAAACAGCGTGTTGAGGTGTTTTTTCAAATCTCTCCCTCCGACAGTTCACGGCACAGTTTCTGAAGATAATGAGTCGCAGCACCAGATCGATCGATCAGATCTGGCATACATTGCTCCACAAGGGAACACTGTTTGCACTTTGGGCCATAATCCGGAGACGGCGTCACTCCTGATCTGAATAACTCGTGCACCCCTTCAGCAGCCTGCCTGGTTTTCAATCTCAGCTCATCACTGAAAACAACATCCAGCCTGTGCATTGTCTGACCGTAAAAAAGGGCCCCTGCCGGAATATGGATTCCAAGCATCTCTTCGAGACAGATTGCCTGTGCACAAAGCTGAATCCTGTCCGCATCGTGCTTTTTGGGCCTACCTCGTTTGTACTCAACAGGAAACGGCTCATACAGACTATCACGCTTGTGCCACTCGACAACATCCGCCACTCCAGAAATCCCGAGCGTAACGCTCCTCAAAGCAAGACTCCTCGTAATCTTTACCCCTTCCCGATAGGACGACACACCGCTATCGGCGCGATCATGCATTTCCCGCCCTTCGGCAGTGTAGAAATTCTCATTCCATATCTGTTCGAGATGGATTAGCGCACACTGCCGAGGACAGAAAACATAATGCTGCAAAGCTGACAAAGCGATAAAGTCTGATTCTGCGTACATGCCTCATTCCAGCATTTTGAGCAGTCTCACGCCATCAAGCCCAGACTCGTCAACCGTGACCACATAGTCACCAAAAGATCGAGCAGGCCCTTCGGATTCAGGGCTTCTCTCAATCTTGATCCTTTCAAACAACTTATGAGCTGGTGCGTTTCCCAATGCCGTGCTGTGCTCGAAAACATAAAGTCCACGAGTTGACATCATGCCGCGAGCGGCAGAACGGTCATGTTCGAACATGCTCAACAGCGCCTCCCAGAATAGCTTGAGATCTTCTTCAGAAAATCCGGTCTGTTGGGCAAGGTTTGCTGAGATAAATCCACGAGCACAGTACAAACCATAAGGCACAGTATACTTCCGGCCCATCGTCCGGTTGTCTCCACTTTGCTTTTCAGCCTCAGCTTCCGTAGCAACCGCCATACGGGTAATACTGTGCTCCAAAATCACTACTGGCTCAACAGAGCGTGCAAACGTCAGCTGAATTGGTCCACGCACCTGCCCTGCATTTTCGCCCGTGGACATTACCGCGCCAAATGTCCGAATGTCGTAGTACTTGGAACACATCCAATCTCGCGCCGCTTCAGTTTTTTCATGTTTTTCTTTCGAATTGACAGAACCCTGCTTGAATGCCTCTCCGATAAGGGTATTCAAAATTGCTTTTTCCTTGATAAAAATATCCTTACCCAACATTTGCACATAGTTGCGAACCTTGCGTTTCAGGCAAACATCAGTAACAAGCCCCATACCTGTTTCAGCATCGATACGTGGCAGATTGCCCGCATCGGGGTCGCCATTTGGATTGCCGTCCTGGACATCGAAAAGCAGAACGAAATCATAACGTTTGTTCAGATCAGACATTGTTATTCTCCTTGGTTTCTTTTTCTATTTTCGTATCAGATTTCGTAAACAGGGCTTGGCGCTGGTGGTAGTACCCTATCGCAAAACGCGCCTGATCTTCCATTGCCAAATGGGACGACATGCCCGGAGCAAGACCATCAATTATTTCAGCCAGCAAACGCTCGAAGTTGACTTTTCTGCCGGCATTTTCGAGTTTTGCTAAATGATGGTTCTTCAGTTTCAGGAGTTGCGGGAATACCGTTACCGGTGTACTGGATGCCGCGCCATAAAAACGATCGCGAATCGTCGCATTGATCCCGGGATTCGCTTCCTCCTGGATTTTTTCGAGAACAGCAAAGAGCCGACCAAGGCGATACCCCGAATTGTCATTAGTCGAATCAAGAGCCACAGTAATCTCCTTTTCTTTAGTTTTGTAAATTCTGAAAAAACGGTTGAGGCATCCCTTGAGCATACCCGCCTGTAGCCGTGATACGTCCTGTGTTGCACGGATTCGACGCATCAATTGCTGGAGCATAGGAACCGGATAAGGCCCTCCGGTAATAACAGACTGGAATATCTGACCTGAAAGATTTGGTGGCGCATTATCCACTTTTCCTTCCTGAGCCATAGCAGACAAAAGCCAAAACATGGAATATCGTCCAGAATCTTTCGGCCCACGGACAATTTCAAGGTCGTCGAAATGTTGTCGTATTTTCCCTGCGAACTCGCTAATTGTACCCGTATGCCAGAAGCGAACGGAAAGACGGGCAGCATTTGGAGCAATTCCCAGTACATAAAATCTTGTGCCCTCATCAGGCACGGAATGGCCTGCAAACACTCCATCATAGAGGGCCTTCACGGCCCTGACGTCCGCATCTGGATCATCTTTGGTATAGCCGAAAAATGCTGAAAACATGTCCTCAAACTGATCATGCATCTGAGCCCAGAAAACGGTTGTTGCATCCCCAACCTGAACCTTATTTTTCGAGCCCTTAGCCAACAGCAAGTTCAATGAGGTGGTGTAGGCGAAGGCAGCGAAATCGGTCAACGGAGCATTATAATTCTGGGTCTTCCCATATGATGTGAATGCGGGCAAATTGAAGGATACTAATGCTGCCCCTGAGGATTGAGCATCACGCACACCTTTTATCGCAGTATGAAGGCGGGCGACAGAGTTTTTCTCTCCTGTCACAAGACATATCGTAACATTACCGGGATTCTGGTGTTCAATAGAGAGATATGGCCTGAGTGTTTCACAAAGGTTTGAATCCTCTGATCCGTCAACCCGAAACACCACGTTCGCGTTACTTTCATAAGCGTCTTCCCAGATAGGATTCATGTGCATCTTTGTTTCAATCTGGGCCAATGGGTTATTGTCAAGAAAAGCCAGCAAGGGCTTTACAAGCATTTCAGCTTGAGAAGCATTGAAAATGCTCCGAATTTTTTCCTGGAAACATATATTTTTAGCATCCGAATCTTCACGGTTCCTCGGATTTGCACCAAGAGCGTATTCAACATTGTCCCATAACAGGTTGGCCTTGATGCCCACCGTTCGCTTTTCACTTCCTGGTACCAAGATTTTTTTTGCTTTCCTGTTTCTTCCTTCCCCTTCCCGCGTGTCCTCAATGGTGACAAAGTTGCCCTCTTTATCGATAACGATCACAAAAGGGATATCCTTCCATTCAAACCCCTCCGGCGCAATGCCGCTTTCCGGATCGACAGCCTTGCGCTGGTAATATTCGTAGAGTGCCTGCAGGATCATTTCCTCACCTCCTCACTGTTCCATGACGGGACGTCGATTACGCCTCTGTTTAATTGTGCTCTGAAAAAGGCGGCTGGCGGATCTTCAAGATTTGTGTCAAAGTCAAGATCATAGAGCATGAATCCAAGATCTTGGGTCTCTTCTATTGGTTCTCGTTCCTTATCCAACTCATTGAGTAGTCGAAAATCGCAACTGAACTCACGGCACCCCAGATATGGCTGGTTGAAACACTGCCCTTTCCGAGCACGTCGTTCAAATATGCCATAGTATTTTCCTGGGTTCTCATCCTTGCATAACTCTTCAGTTTCCCAAGACTCATACAATGAATCCTGCACTGGATGCATAACTTTTGGTCTTTGTGATGGTGATATGAATTCGAGTTCTGCGTGAAGCCGGTAAGCCACATCCCGGAGAAACAAGCCTGCTCTCTGTTGCCTGGCATCCTCGATGAAAATGCCATTGCTCCTTTCGCTTGCAACCTGTCCAACCTCATTACGCCTTACAGAAAACCATTTGATGGGATTCAATACCTCGATCTTGCGAACACGCCATCGAATGGCAGGTTTCCAGAAAATGGCTTCGAATATGCCTCGTGCCGCAGAAGGGGTGATGACGTCATAGCTGACCCGCTCGACTTTCATTTCAGGCCGGGTGAAGCAGGCGTAATCCCCCTTGACTTCGAGACAGAATGTTTTATTCCAATGCTCCATTGAGTGTTTCTCCTTGTTGAGCTTACCAGTAAAGATTCAGAGAGGCACCGATATTCAGCCCGAATACCGGATCATAAAGGCTATCGGCTGTTTGCACCCAGATGCCGTTGACTTCTTCGACTAAACCGTTTTCCCGTAATTTCTTCATATCCTGATCATAGACATTGACTGAATAGCGCTGAAGTTGCCTCATCAGTGTTCTGTTCGGTCCGCCAAAACGCAATTGTTTGATCAAGGCTTCTATATCAGCTTTTCCTTTTCGATACTTGACGATAATACCATGTTGCATCGCATCATCGATCAGTTTGAAACGTTTGGCAGCCGTGCGGAACTGTATCTTGCACTGGCGAGCATCCGAACCGGCCAGCAAATCCATGATCTGCTTCGTATCAAACCCATTAAGGCCACTGAAATAGCGAATAAAATAGCTGCGAAAAGCCTCAGGCATTAACGATGAGGCAAGCTCCGGAGCTGTACGGAACATCGCCTGAGCGGCATTTTCAGCTTTGAGCAAACGTCCTGCAGGAGATTGTTCAGGGGGATTAAACACAACAACATCACCACGCTCAAGCCTGCCCTCCCTGTTGCACCGACCCGCTGCTTGCGCAATGCTGTCAAGACCACTGAATGCCCTGTACACTGCAGGAAAGTCGATATCGACACCAGCTTCAAGCAATTGGGTACTGACGACCCGGACAGGCTCGCCCGACAGGAGTTTTGACTTCACCTCGGCAATCACCTTGCTGCGATGCTCCGGACACATCAGTGCGGAGAGATGAACCGTACCGTCCGGCATCAAGCCGTGGAGTGCCCGGCTGTCCTTGCGGGTGTTGACGATGCACAACACCTGCTCGTGCTCCCGAAGCCGCCCGGCGATCTCCGCCCATTCATGTCGGCTATCGGCGCTTCCGAGCATCTTGACCTGAACACGCTGGAAAACGCTAAACAGATTCTCCGGATCGCTCATCAACTCGCGCAAACTGCCTTCCTCGAACCCCTTAAGAATGTCTTTGCCCGTCCCAATCTTGCCGCTTAGAATCGGCTGGGTGGCTGTGCAGAGCACAATCGAAGTTCTGAAATACTCTGCAAGCGATTTGATAACTGAGACGATCGGTTGCAGGTAATCCGTTGGCAACATCTGCGCCTCGTCGAGCACAACAACCGAATTGACGATATTGTGAAGCTTCCGGCAAGACGAGCTTTGCGCCGCAAACAACGATTCGAAAAGCTGGACATTGGTCGTCACGATGATCGGAGCATCCCAGTTTTCAGTCGCAAGTCTGGACTTTGATGTTTCTCTTTTCGGATCAAGATTACTGTGATGCTCCAGAACAACATCGTGTCCGAACACCTCCCGATAGACCGCCGCAGTCTGTTCAATGATGCTGGTGTAAGGAATCGCTACAATGATCCGCTTTTTCCCATGTTTCAGGGCATGTTCAAGCGCAAATGCCATCGAAGCAAGAGTTTTACCGCCACCAGTTGGAACTGTCAGTGAAAAAAGCCCGGGCTCCATCGATATGCCTTTGGAACGACACTCACTAAGAATGCCTTTTCTTGCCTGGTTGACCGGTGTGTCCGAAGCGCCAACCTCTTTGACTGACATATAGCTATCGAAACGCTCTTTTAGCGAAACAAGATCAACTTGGCCCGAACGAAAAGCCGCCTGTTCAGGATTCATAAACTGTTCCGTATCAAGAAAATCAGCATCAACAAGGCAGGAGTAAAGCATACGAATCCACAGATGCACCATTTCTGGTTCACCAGTCTGTTGTTGACATGGCAATGTTGTTGGCATAGCAACATTCAGAACACTTTCCGGTGGATTCCCTTTCAGGGCATTCTGCAAATGCTCCGGATTTTTCAATCGCTCTTCAAGTGTACATCCGCTTGTTCCCATTTCTCGATACCAGTCCGGCAGCCCGGTATGGTGACCTGAAATGAGATAGCCAAGAATCCGTCCAATGCCTTCATTTTTCTGAGTCGCCTGCATCGCTCCGGCTGCGGAATGATCAATTTTACCCATCGGCATCCTCCAGATAATCACCGTTGCTCTTCCGGATATAGTCCTGCCAGCAAGGATTGAACTTGCCAAGGTCGTGCAGCATACCGGCTGCCATCGTCCAATCGGCATTGCCGAATTCTCTCGCAAAACCAGCGGCGATTGTGGCGACACCGGTCAGATGATCGTTCAGGTCATGTTCGAACCAAACTCCATCATCGTTTTGGCGCATATGCGCAATGCTTTTTCGAATAAGACTCATAAAATTGCAATTGAATACTTACCGAGACATTACTCAGTACTTGAGATTGTAGCGGACTCTTGGCACCAGCTCAACAGTGTTGCAGCAAGCGCCTTCTCGAAATCACTCTGCCCATAATTCCTTTCCAACCAATCCGCTATTTGCTTGAAATCAATTACAGCATCTCCATTGTTTTTATATGGATCCGCATAAGGCTGGACGTAGATGATTGAAATTTCTTCATCATCACAACAATACTGGTGACTACCATCAACCAACCCAAGCTGCTGCAGCTTTGAGAGCAAGTGGTTATACTTTGGCTTGAACGTGCTCACCTTGGTAATTGAAAAGATCCCCTTGATGAGATCTGGCATGCCTATGGCTTTGGCTTTTTTAAGGTAATCGTCCTGCTTATCCCTGCGTGATGTCGGATCAGTCTTGAATTCAACGAGGTAATGTTTACCTGACAATCCAAGCAGGTAAAAATCAACCTTATAAGACTTATCCCCTTTTATCTCAGAGTCAAGCGTAGCAAGTCTGAGCGGTAGTTCCGGAATAATACCAACTATCTGGTCGTTAAGATATTCTGTAGCTATTTCTGGGAGGTAGAATCCTACAATACTGTCGATCCGAGGCTCGGCTCTATAGGCTGGAAGTTTTTTCCAGTCGCGCATCATTTCGAAATAACTGTTCCAATTCATTTCATGAAGGATAAGTGATTGATAAAATCCTGCGAGGACTGAGCTTCTGACTACCCATCAGTGCCGTCGTCTGAAGTTGAACCCCCATACACAACCCCCATCTCCCGCACCTCCATCTTTATCATCTCCCTCAGCTCATCCGGCTGGAGCACTTCGGCCTGGGCTCCGTAGCGCATAACCCAGCGTTTAACGGCGTCGAGGGCTCCGACTCTGAGGGCAAGAGTCAGAGAGCCGTCTTCATGTTCATGAATCTGCTGGGTCGGGTGCCAGCGGTGCTCCCTGATCCATTGCGACTGGTAGGGAGTGAAGCGGATGGCAATGTCGTATGTATCAGGTCCGGTGGTCTGATCGAATGCATTTTGCAGATAGTCAGTCATGCTGAATGATTCCGGTATGTCGAAATGTTCCTCCACAAGCTCCAATTGCTGCATACGACAGACAGCAAAGGTTCTGACCTGACTACGATATTCACACCAGGCGATGAGGTACCAGGTACCGCCTGACTGATCATAGTGTAGTCGATAGGGGTGAACCATCCGTTCGGTCATGGCCTCCCTTGAGGATGCTTTATAGGTAATGAAGACTTTAAGCCTGTTGCGTAAGGCTTGTTCGAGAAGCGAAAATCGTTCCTGATCGACACTACACAACGGGGCGGGAATATCGAACGAATAGATATCGAACAGGCCGTCACCCGAGCATGAGGCTGGCAGATACTGCATAACCTTGTCGATCGCCCGGCTGATCTCGTCGTAATATGGTGTGCCTTCGTACTGGGCGAGCACCCTCGACGTCGCGGCAAGTGCTTCCGATTCCTGCTGGTCGAGAAAAGCCGATGGATCAAACATCCATTCTTCACTGTAGAAATAGCCTTTTTTCCTTGAGTCGTACTCGATCGGCGCATGGAGCATGTCGCGCATGAAATCGATGTCACGCTGGATGCTCTTGCTGCTGACCTCAAAAATCCGGGCAACGCGGGAGCAGTTCGGATAATTGTTGCTCCGTATTTCTCGATGGATGTGCCGCATGCGGGCAAGCGGGGGTCGCGAGCGTTTCATACCGAAATCGTTCTGGGTTGCAGGGTGCCACTCGGAACAACTTAGTGGAGGACCTGGGACAAAAATTGTCCGATACAGGTAATTATTTCCGTTCAGGAATCAGGGGGAAGCGTGAGAGGCGGAACAGCTGGCTATCAGGCAACCTCTTGTTTTACATGAAAATATATGACTACTGAAGTATCACAGCAAACATCCGGCCCGTTTCTTTCTCTTTGGACATCACTCAGGGAATGTTCTCGGCCCTGTATATGTTAAAGGGGTTAATGGCAGGAAACGAGTTATGATGACTTTCGTTATATTACAGTTCGGCATAAGCCGGGAAGCCCGAACTGCTGCTTCCAGGCTGCTGCATGCTGACTAACTGAATCGTGAGTACCGAGAATATACCTATGACCAAACATAAAGATCATGATGCCGTGCGGGCTGTCGCTGCCGCCCGGAGAGAAATCCCTTACAATTACACCTCTGCCGACGACCGGCAGGCGATTTCGTTCATCCTTGGCGAACAGATCCTGAATCAGCTCGAGGAGCTGCGTGACATCCGCGTGACCGGCCGGTCTGCCCGCCTACTGATGCAGATCCTCGGCGATATTCTGATCCACGGGCGAAACCCCTACCTGTTCCAGGAACTGATCGATTCGGCCCCCCGACGGGCAAGGGTATTCGAGCATGCACGAAAGGATCTCGAGACTATCGCCTCATCGGCCAACGGCGAGCCGAGAGTGATGGCTATCGTGGAAACGTTGCGATTGAAGCTGGATCAGTTCCGTGCTGAAATTGAACTGATCCCCATCTACCGCCGCAAGGTCAGGCGCGAGCTGGCGCCGATCGTCGGAGCGAAAAACGTTCTGTTCGACCCGTTTTCGCTGGTAGCCCACGCAACCGACGCGACTGACTGGCGCCTCTACCTGCCGGTAGCCGTGGTGACCCCCGACGATGAATCGCAGGTGGCTCCACTGATCGGCGCGATTGCCAAACTCGGCCTTCGCGTGATTCCGCGCGGAGCGGGAACCGGGCTCACCGGAGGCGCGGTGCCGCTCCGCTCGGACTGCGTGATCATCAACACGGAGAAGCTGAACCACATCCGCGGCATCCAGCATCGCAAGTTCCATCTGCGTGACAGCCATTCGGTGTCGGCGGAGGTGATCGAGGTCGAGGCTGGCGTCATCACCGAGGCGGCCATGCACCATGCCCATGAGCACGGCCTGGTGTTTGCGACTGACCCGACCAGCGAGTGGGCCTGCACGATCGGCGGTAACATCGCCGAAAACGCCGGAGGGAAGATGGCCGTGCGCTGGGGCACCTGCATCGACAACCTGCTGGAGTGGCGCATCGCCATGCCGGGAGGCAAGATGTGGACCGTTCGCCGCACGGACCACCAGTTGCGCAAGATCCTGCCCGAAGACACGGTGACCTACGAGGTGCTGGACCAGCATGGCGCGCCATTGAAGCGCATCGCACTGCGAGGGACGGAAATCCGCAAGCAGGGACTCTGGAAGGACATCACGAACAAGGCGCTGGGCGGTGTGCCGGGCCTGCAGAAGGAGGGCACCGACGGAGTGATCACCTCGGCGGTCTTCGTGCTCTACCCGGAATACGAACAGATGCGCACCCTCTGCCTCGAGTTCTTCGGACCCGACATGGACGAGGCGAGCCGCGTGATCGTGGAGCTCTCGAAGGCCTTCCCCTACCAGAACGTGGAACACGAGACCCTGCTGGCGCTCGAGCATTTCGATGACGAATACATCCGGGCGATCGACTACAAGGTCAAGGCGACGCGTCCACAGACGCCGAAAGCGGTGCTGCTGATCGATATCGCCGGCCACGCCCCTGAAGAGGTCGAAGCCGGCGTCGAACGGGTCAGGGCGCTTCTCGACAAGCATCCGAATACGCTTATGTTCGAGGCCCGCGACAGCGCGGAGGCCACCATCTTCTGGGCCGACCGCAAGAAGCTCGGCGCCATCGCCCGGCGCACCAACGCGTTCAAGCTCAACGAGGATATCGTCATCCCGATAGAGCAGCTTGCCGTGTTCGCCCGCTTCATCGACGAGCTGAACATCGAAGAGGAGCGCTTTTCGCAGGAACAGTACGTCGACCGGATCGAAACCATCCTTCACGCAAGCAGCGAAAAGGAGAGCCTCTCCCCGTTCGAGGCGAAGATCCCTGCCGGCCTCGCGGTATGCGACCTCATCCGCGTGCGGCTGGAAACGGCTGATCCGCTGCTGCTGCGCTCGCTGACGCTCATGCAGGAGTTCCGCACCGAACTCGCAGAGCTGTTCCGGGGCTACCCGAAGACCCTCGAAACGATCGAAAAGGGCTACCAGTACGTCCGCGACCGCCGGATCGTCCTGGCCACCCACATGCATGCCGGTGACGGTAACGTGCATGTGAACGTTCCCGTGCTGTCGAACGACCGTCCGATGCTCGACCGGGCGGACCATGTGATCGACCGGGTGATGGAGAAGGTGATCTCGCTGGGCGGCGTGGTTTCCGGCGAACACGGCATCGGGGTGACAAAGCTGAAGTACATGGACCGCAAGCGCATCGAGGAGCTTTCGGCTTATCGACGCGAAGTGGACCCTGACGGCATCATGAACCCTGGCAAGCTCGAAGACTACGAGGTTCTGAACCACATCTTCACGCCGTCGTTCAACCTTCTCGAACTCGAGGCGCACATCCTGAAGCGCAGCAAGCTCGAGGCCCTGTCGAAAAAGGTCGACTACTGTATCCGATGCGGCAAATGCAAACCGGACTGCTGCGTCTACTATCCCGCTCGCGGCATGTTCTACCATCCGCGCAACAAGAACCTGGCCATCGGTTCGCTCATCGAGGCGCTGCTGTATGACGCGCAGCGAGAGCGCTCGACCGACTTCGAGCTGCTGCAATGGCTCGAAGAGGTGTCGGACCACTGCACGATCTGCCACAAGTGCCTGAAACCCTGCCCTGTGGACATCGATACGGGCGAAGTGTCGATTCTCGAAAGGGAGATCCTTTCGGCCCGGGGCTTCAAGAACTCCCCTGCCATCACCAAGTTGACGCTGGACTACCTCGAAAACCGTTCGCCGTTCTATAACAGGATGTTCCGCAACACGGTGATACGGATGGGCGGCGCCTTGCAGCGCACTGGCGCCAGGCTGACGGCCCCGATCCAGGATTCGGAAGCGGCGGCCCGTGCCTTCCCGCCGCTGCGTCTCTTGCGTTCGGCGGTGCCTTCGGTGCCGGAAAAGACACTGCGCGATGTGCTCCCGAACTGCGACAGCGACCAGGTGCTGTTGTTCGAACCCACTGGCCGCGAAGCCACTTCAACCGTGTTCTACTTCCCCGGATGCGGATCGGAGCGGCTCCATTCGTCGATCTCGATGGCCGCAATCCACATCCTGCTCGAAACCGGCACCAGGGTGATCCTGCCCCCGCCGTTCCTCTGCTGCGGGTTCCCGTCGAACGTGAACGCAAAGAGTGACCAGCATGCATCGATCGTGCTGCGCAACACGGTGATGTTCAGCCAGATCCTGGAGATGTTCTCCTACCTTGATATCGACGCCTGCGTCATCTCGTGCGGCACCTGCCGCGAGGGGCTGGAGAGCATGGGGATCTCTGCGCTTTTCGCGGAACGGCTGATGGACGTATCGAAATATGCTTATGAGAAAGGACTGCGTCTGGACGGCGGCGCATCGAGAAGCCTGTACCACGCCCCCTGCCACGACTCGCTTTCGGGCAAGGCGTGCGACCTGTTGCGCAATATCGGCAGTTTCGGAACGGTGACCGATGTGCCTCACTGCTGCTCGGAGGCCGGCACGCTCGCGCTTTCGAGGCCCGATATCACAGACTCCATGCTTCAGCGCAAGCGTGAAGCCCTCAAGGAACTCATGGACGGCGCATCTCCGACCACGGTGCTGACCAACTGCCCCTCATGCGTCCAGGGGCTCGGAAGAAACCGGGACATGGGCGTGGAACCGAAGCACATTGCTGTGGCGCTTGCCGAGAAACTGTCCGGTCCCGAGTGGATGTCGCTTTTCGAAGCTCAGGCCGCACAGGCCCAGGCAATGATCTTCTGATACCGCCGGGAGACCGGAACGAAAAAACCGCCTGCCAGGGCGGTTTTTTTCGTTCTTACGTACGATCGATATTCACATTCAGTCGAGCTGTTCAACCAGGTAGTTCTGGATGCCCATCTGGCTGATCTGGTCGAGCTGGGCCTCGATCCAGTCGATATGCGCCTCCTCCTCCCTTAGGATCGATTCAAGCAGTTCCCTGGTGCCGTTGTCGCCGAGTTCGACAGCAAGCTTGATTCCGATGTTGTAATGCGCGACGGCATCGGTCTCGGCAGCATGATCATTGGCGTGCTGCTTCTCGACGGCCGCACCTATGTTGATCTTGTTGAGATTGCTCACGACAGGAGTACCTTCGAGAAACAGGATGCGCGCAATCAGTTTCTCGGCATGCCGCATTTCGTCTATGGCTCTTTTCTCTTCAACCTTGTGCAAACGCTCGTAACCCCAGTTGTCGCACATTTCAGAGTGCACCATGTACTGGTTGATGGCCGTCAGTTCCTCCGAAAGCAGTTCATTGAGCTTGTCGATGATAATCTGATTTCCTTTCATCTTGTTCTCCCGATAATAGTTGATCTTGATAAGTCACGGATACTCTTCCCTGATAGTACGTTAACAGGTAACGGAATAATTCTGTTCCTCGAAGCATCCGAAAAATCCCGACAGAAAGCTCAGGGTCGGTCCCTCCGTGGCATACGTCGGCCATCCGGGTCGAAAAAGCGGCCCTTCCCAAAACCGAAAAGCGAAGCGAACTGCCTTGCAAGCATATGCGGGACCGATCGGAACCTGATGGTGCCACCCATGCCCTTTGCCTGCCTGATTCGAGGCACGAGAACGGCCGCGACGGATTCGGGCAATTCGGCGACCGCGTTGAAAAAGCGGCGTTCGTCGCGGCCGGCGTCTTTCAGGAGCAACCCGGTCAGGACCAGGCCGGGGCTCAGCTCATGGACGCCGACCGAGTCGATGCGGCCCGCCCTGAGTTCCCGGCGAAGCTCAGCTGTGGTCAGGGCAACTGCGCGTTTCGATATCCGATGCGGCTCGGAGGTCGGTGACGCGCGAAATCCCGGCAGCGAGAAACCCATGTTGAAGATATGATAACCGGGACCCGGCCCGACAACGGGCTGGCTGTTCATGATCCTGACCACCTCTGCGCACATCATCATGGTGCCGGAGAGGTTTGTCCGGCAGGTCTCATCGATATCGGATGGATCCAGCTCCCAGAGCGGGCGCCGGAAACCGCCTGCGGTGCCGGCATTGTTGATCCAGCGATCGATAACCCCGAGCCTGGACGCAGCGAACGCGGCGAACGAGCGCACCTGCATACGATCGGAAACATCGCAGACCGTGCCATACACCTTCCCGCCGGATACCGCATCCCTGAGCTGGCAGAGCGCCGACTCGAGCCGCTTCCGGTCACGACCACAGATGACTACCCGGTCACCGGCAAGGAGGAACTCCTGGGCCATCGCCCGGCCCAGTCCTGAAGTGCCGCCAGTCACGACCACACCCAGCGATCGGTTAAAGCTCGGGCCATCAGGTCTCATGATTGTTCTCATTTTGAGATATTCGACTGATGATCAAGATTGGAAGAGTGAATGCGAACCAGCCATCACCAACAGGGTAGTATGAGCAAAACCTGCAATATAAACAACTTGACAGATTTCATCCATTTTTCGGCATAGTAATTGCAGAACACTTCACGTCATAAAGCCGCCGTATTCGAGAACCGAGCGGTTGATTTACCATCATCAGACTGAAGTCGTACCATGTTTACCGTCAACAACAAGGGATCGTACATTCTTGTCAATTTTTCCGGAGTCGTCAACGAAACCGTGCTCCGCAGCTCAATCGACAATCTGTCTGTACTTCTGGGAAATGAGAACAAAAACGAAATCTGGAATTTTGACGGCTGCGTGCCGGCGCTGACCTACAATACGCTCTTTTCAATCATCGCCGGCATACGCGATGCTTCCATGGAAAGAATGCGAAGGTCGAAAACGGCCATCGTCTCGAGCCGGGGATTGAACTCCTCTCTTTCAAGCATCTCCTCTTCAAGAAAGGGTTCCGGACCTTTCAGCATCCGGATCTTCCAGAACTACCACGAAGCGGAATCCTGGGTGCGAATTCCTCTGCCTCAGGCCACCTGATCTCCAGCAACGTCGTCTCCGGCCACCGGCCGGGGGCTGATCGCCGGAACAGCGCGTTTCCGGGAAAATTCGTACATTGCAGCAGGCCATTTCAAACGGACGAACCCCACCCTCCAAGCCGGACCGTGAATGCGGATGGGCCGACCTCCGTTCACGCCGTGTCCGTTCAACGATCACCGGCATCTGCAGTCACGAGTATGAAACCTTACTATGAACAGCTTCTCCGGGAATTCCACCTGCCTCTGACCAACCCCGTCCTGGTCTTCTCGCTTGTGCTGTTCATCATTCTGCTCTCCCCGATCCTGCTCAAACGCATCAATATCCCAAGTACGGTGGGGCTTATCCTGTCGGGAGTGATCATCGGCCCGCACAGCCTGAACCTGCTCGAAAAAAGTTCGGCAGTGGAGCTGTTCTCGACCATCGGACTGCTCTACATCATGTTCATCGCCGGCCTCGAACTCGACGTGAACGAGTTCCGGAAAAACCGCCACAAAAGCATCCTTTTCGGGTTCCTGACCTTCATCCTGCCGATAAGCATCGGCTTCCCGGTCTGCCGTTACCTGCTGAACTATGACGTCAACGCAAGTTTTCTGACCGCCAGCATGTTCGCGACCCATACCCTGGTCGCCTACCCGATCGTCAGCCGCATGGGAGTCTCGAAAAATCAGGCGGTCGCCATCACGGTGGGAGGAACCATTCTGACCGATACGGCCGTGCTGATCATACTCGCCGTCATCCTGGGCTACTCCCAGGGCACGGTCGACCATGACTTCTGGATACGCCTCGGCATTTCGATCGCGATTTTCACCGCCATCATCTTCATTCTGATCCCGGCCGTCGCCCGCTGGTTCTTCAGCAAGCTCGAAAGCGAAAAGCATTCCCACTACATCTTCGTACTCGCGGCGGTGTTCTTCTCTGCATTCCTCTCCAAGCTTGCAGGCATCGAACCGATCGTCGGCGCCTTCGCGGCAGGTCTGGCCCTCAACCCGGTCATCCCGAACTCTTCGGCGCTGATGAACCGCATCGAGTTCATCGGCAACGCGCTGTTCATTCCATTCTTCCTGATCAGCGTCGGCATGCTGGTGGATATTCGAGTGCTCATGAACGGTCCCATGGCCGTCATCATTGCCGTCACCCTGACCATTGTAGCGCTCGCGGGAAAATGGCTGGCGGCATTTGTCACCCAGCAGATCTGCCGCTACTCCCCTGCCCAGCGTCAGCTTATCTTCGGACTCAGCAGTTCGCATGCCGCAGCCACCATCGCGGTGATCCTGGTCGGTTACCAGGCGAGAATTCTCGACCTGAACATCCTGAACGGCACCATCATGCTGATTCTGGTCACCTGCATCGTCGCCTCGTTCGTCACCGAAAGGGCCGCGAAGCGCCTTGCGCTCGAAGGCGAACAGGAAGTCCCGGAAAACGTGACCGAAAGCGATCAGGTGAACGAACGCATCCTTCTTCCAATAGCGGTAGCGAAAAGGTCGGAAAAGCTGCTTGAGCTGGCCGTGATGATCAGGGAAAAACAGTCGCCGAACCCGATCACCGTGCTCACCGTGGTGCCGAACGACGATGTGGCGGAACTGAACGTGCAGCGGGCGCGAAAGGAGCTGGAGCCGATGATCAATCACGCCGCCGCGTTCGACACGCGCCTCAAGGTCATCGCCACGATCGACTACAACATCTGCAGCGGAGTCAGCCGGACGGCCAAGGAGCTCATGTCGGACATCATCATCTTCGGATGGCCGCACAAACACGGCTTTATCGACAGGATGATCAACGACGCGACCGAAAGCATCGTCAACTGTACCAGCAAAACAACCCTGATCTGCCATTTCACCCGCCCGATCGCCCTGCACCGCAGGATCGTGGCGATCTGCCCGCCTTTCGCCGAAAAGGAGAAGGGGTTCCTGCAGTGGGTAAGCAAGGTATCGCAGCTTGCCCTGGAGCTGAGCATACCGATCGTCTGCCATTGTGACAAGAAAAGCCGTGCGGCGATCGTCGGTGCGTTGCAGAGTATCAAGTCGGGTGTAGCCATCGGATTCGAGTCGTTCAAGAACTTCCGGGAGTGGGCGGAGCCTTCGGGAAAAGCCGTGCATTTCAGGGAGGACGACCTCGTCATATTCATCGCATCGAGGCCCGAATCAGTCTCCTACAAAGCATTTTTCGAACATATCCCAGATAAACTCGAGGAGTTTTTCGGCAATCTCAGCAAGATCATGCTCTATCCGGCCCAGTTCGAATCACGTGAACTCACTGAAGGATATGGCGATATCGTCTCCAATCCATTCTCCTTCAGCAGGTCCGCAGTCCAGAAAATGGGACGTGAGTTCGGCGGATTGCTCAAAAAGAGCTCGCTGCCATTGAAGAAAAAAAGCAGGGGAAAAGGGTAAAAAAAAGGGGCATCAGGGTACGCAGTTTGGATTTCACGAAAAAGAGTGGTTAGTTGAATGATACTTTTTTTTCGCCCTGATGCATCATCGTCGGGAGCAACGCTGCACAGAAGCAGACAAACCTATTTGCCTATGCGACGACAGCACCATTCCAGACAGGGCAACTCCTGCATGAAGCCGTTCATCATTTTCGGCACCCTTTCCGCTTCGCTCCTTTTCAATACACCATCTCTCTTCGCCTCGGACTCAAGCTCGGCATTCGCAGACGAGGTTCAGCCGGCAACGGTGTCGGCGCCATCGAACCGCATCAGCGCGCTCTTTACCGACGTCAGGCAGTACCTCGGCATCCGCTATCGCTTCGGCGGCACCACTCCGGCGGGCTTCGACTGCTCCGGATTCGTGCGATTCATGTTCGGAAAGGTCTTCGAGATGCAGCTTCCACGCTCCTCGAGGGAGATGTCCTCTATCGGAACGAAGGTGGACCGCAACGAACTCAGGCCGGGTGACCTCGTCTTCTTCAGGAATGCGAGAAACCGCATCAACCATGTAGGGATCTTCGTCGGCAACGGACTTTTCGTCCACTCGTCTCTCTCCAAGGGGATAACCAGCGACCGCCTGGACGAGCACTATTATGACCAGCGCTTCGCTACCGGAGTCCGCGTGCTCAACCAGTCCGACCAGCAGATTCCCAAGGACCTTGACCAGCTCATCAGGGGCACGGAAGAGGGCGGCGAAGCCTCCTCGTAAGGAGATCCACCACCCGAGCCAAGCCAGGGTTCAATCTGTTCGAACCCATCAAAACGCCCGTTCTCTTTCCGCATAAACGACAGGATGGCCATGTGCATCCTGCCCGGTCACAACTCTGAACCACAGGCGGCAAATCGCTCTCCGTCCGGATAGCGGTCTCTCGTCCCCTCTCCTTCCGCATGCCCGTTCCCGGCGGCATCCCTCGACGATTCCTGTTCCGGGGCACGGGAGTAGAACCTCCATTCCCGGTTGACGATCCTCGCTCCGTGACCAAACGTGAAGTAGGACCACGCCCATTGCAGAATGACGAAGAAGCGGTGCCTGAATCCGTTGAGGTAGTAGATGTGCACCATCAGCCAGGCGATCCAGGCCACCATGCCGCGCAGTTTCACTCGACCGGTTTCAGCGATCGCCCGGTTCTTGCCTATGGTCGCCATCTGCCCTTTGTCACTGTATCGGAACGGCCGTGAAGGCAGCCCCTCGATATCGAGCCTGATATTCCTTCCGATCGTCCGTCCCTGCTGAAGCGCAACCGAGGCGAGACCTGGAAGCGTCTGACCGTCCGGCCGTTCGAAACGAGACTGGTCTCCGCCACAGAACACCTCGGAGTATCCGGGAACCGACAGGCATTCCGTCACGACGACTCGTCCACCGGCGTCCGTTTCGATACCAAGACGCCTGCCGATGCTGCATGCCCTCACACCGGCGGCCCAGAGTATCGTGGAAGCCTCGATGATTTCGTTGCCGATGCGCACGCCCTCCGCGTCTATGCGTTCCACGCGGCTCGAGGTCCATATCTGCACCCCAAGCTTCTCGAGCGCACGGGAAGCCCAGCTTGAAAGCTCAGGCGAGAATGAACCAAGAATGCGCGGACCGGACTGTACTATGAAGATCCTCGTCTGGCGCGGATCGATGTGCTGAAAATACCTGGACAGGTAAAAACGGCTCATCTCCCCGATCGCTCCGGCAAGTTCAACCCCTGTCGGTCCGCCGCCGACGATGACGAACGTCAGGAGCTTGCGCCGCTCGACAGGGTCGGAGCTTCTTTCCGCGTGCTCAAAAGCCTCCATCACCCGGCGCCGGATCTCCGAGGCCTGCGCGATGGTCTTGAGGCCGGGCGCATGCTCTTCCCACCCGTTATTGCCGAAATAGTGGTGCTTCGAACCGCAGGCCATGACCAGGTAGTCGTAGCCGATGTCGCCGAAATCGGTGTACACACGCCTTGCTTCAAGATCGATATGCTCGACCGAACCCTTGTAGATCGTGATGTTCCGGTAACGTGACAGCATCTTGCGCAGAGGATAGGATATCTCCCCTGCATTCAGGGCCGACATGGCCACCTGGTACAGGAGCGGCTGGAAAAGATGATAGTTGTTCCGATCGATCAGGGTGACCCGTATCCCTTTCCTGTTGCCGAGTTCACGCGCAGCGTTGATTCCTGCAAATCCACCTCCTACGATCACGACGTGCTTCATCTCCGGAACCTTTGAAAATTGGGAAGTATTAAGGCCGTCCGGCGCCAGATCCGTGGTGGCAGATACCGGACATAATCCTTCATTTATAATCTTATACAGAATACAATGATATTTAATTCATACCTATTGGTTATTTTAGTTAATTTTTTTACGATCAAACCCGTTTTCACTTTCATAATCCAGGCGTCATCCAGGAGCGCGGGCAAATAGCTGACCGCTTCGTATATTCAGGTAAAGAGCGCCTACGCCATCCGAATCAGGCAGCCAGGCCCCGGATTTCCTTTCGACCGGGTTCTACCACCACGGTCCCTCAAGCCAATCGTCGAAAAGGAGCTTTCAAGTGAACGAGCGAAATGGTGATCCTCAAGAAAACATCGTCAGGGAGAGCCGGTTTGCCGTAGTCATGTACGGCGGGGTCTCCCTGGCCGTGTACATGAACGGCATCGCCCAGGAACTCCTGAACCTGGTCCGCTCTACATCCGGTTCAACCGGCAAGGAACCTCAGGATGGGACATTGCCGGTATACCGGGAAGTAGCTTCGTACCTTTCAGGAAAAGAGAACGGCGCGTTCGGCCATAAGTTTGTCGTGGACATCATCTCCGGCACCTCGGCCGGAGGCATCAATGGAGTCTGCCTTGCAAAAGGTCTTGTCAGGGGCCTCGATAACCTGAAGACGCTGGAAAAGACCTGGCTTGAAGACGGCGACATCGACACCCTGCTCAACGACAGCCGGTCCGATCCGGACCAATACAGCTCCAAGGAGCCGAAAACGTCGCTTTTCAACAGCCAGAGAATGTATGGCAAGCTGCTCGAAGCGTTCAGGAAAATGGAGAAGAGCGCCGACCAGATGCCCCCGCATATCCGCTCGATGGATCTGTTCGTCACGGCAACCGACCTGCGCGGCCTGCAGCTGCCGATGCTGCTGAGTGATGGGCAGGCCAACGAACGCATCCACAAGCATGTCTTTCCATTCACCTTCCGCGAGTACGAGTCCCTCGGAGATCATCCGCTGAACCACTTCTCCGGCGAATATGACCGCATGCTGGCATTCGCCTCGAGGTGTACCTCTTCGTTCCCTGCCGCCTTCGAACCGGTCACCCTGGAAGACGTCATGACCTGGCTGGGGCAACAGAACCCGAACGAATCGAAGGATTTCGAAAAGCATCTCGACGAATGGCGGGCGCTCTTCTTCAGCGCCTATTGCGACGAAGAAGGAAACGTGCCGCTCGTGAAACGGGAATTCGCCGACGGCGGGTACCTCGACAACCGTCCTTTCGGCCATGCTATCGAGTCCATCCACGCTCGCGAGGCCGATTGTCCCCTCTCCCGGAAACTCGTATTCATCGATCCGCTTCCTGAAAGCCGGGATGTGCGAAGGAAGACCAGGGAGATCTCCTTTGTCGAGAATACGGTTCTTGCCACAGCATCGCTTCCCCACTATGAAACCATCAGAGGGGAGATCGAATCCATCGAAAAGCGGAACGACTGGATCAGTACGGTCAACGGTATCATGGAGCGACTGCAGCCGAAAAACATCTTGCAGCTCAAATCGATCATCGGAGAGCATTTCCGGGAATTCTACACAAACCCGGTCAATGCCCTGCCCTCTGACGGCCTGGCCGATGCGGCAAGCCGCCTATTCTCCGAGAGCCCGACAATCGCCGGAGGCCCAGGACTCACGGCGAACAGGAGCGATCACCCCACCGATCCGGCACGGATGTTCTGGAGTCAGGTCACCCAGAACAGCACGCCCCAGTCAAAAACAGACGCGCTGCGTGCCAGCGGCCCATGCGCCAGATACGACGCAAAGGACCTTCGGGAGATGACCAAGCTGCTCGGCGGCAGCTATTCCGCCTATCACTTCACCCGCCTCGACACCCTGACTGAGCAGCTCGCACTGATGATCGTCAGGGCGATGAACGCCGGTCTGCGTCGTGAAATCGACAAATCGGTAAGCCAGATCGTCACGGCATGGCGCAACGCGCACTACGTTTCGAACCGCGAAGAGTGCTGCCGTGAAGGCGGAGCCGAGACCGAAAACCTCTTTTTCCGCTTTTACGACATCGACTTCAGGATCCGTCGCCTGAATTTCTTCCGGCTTGCGATTCAACAGGCCATCATCGAACAATCGACGGAGCGACTCCATTTCGGCCTGACCGAGGGAGGCTCGCACGATTTCGGCTGGAATGAAGAGCTCAAGCGGGCCATCACCTCGTTTTACAAGAGTACCGTAGGTGGCCTCCGTGACCTCTACCGACTCAGAGCCCTCCTGCTGGACGGCCCAGCGAGGAACCCCCTGGCCGGCGATGCGACCGAACTTCGGGATCTCGTAGAGTCGCTGCTTGTCGCCACCAATCCCTCCGTAGGAAAAGGGAGCTGCGGCACCCCTCTCCTCCCCTTGACATTCGATGAGATCGCCAGGCTGTTCGACGGCAAGACCACCGAAGGGAGCGCCAGGTTCAGGGAGCTTGTCGAACACCTGATGCACGCCATGAACGACGTCGTCAGGTATGGTCGACCGCAGGGTCAACAGAAAGAGGGCTTCGGGACAGAGGCCGTAAGCAACCGGCTCTATGAAGCGTTCGGGCAACTCGGTGACGCGTACCCCGAACTTGCCGGCCGCATGCGATATATCTACGACTACGGGTATGACCTGTTCGACTGCTCCTGGCTGACGCTGCTTTCCGGAGGTGAATTCGGCGAGGGCGCCATGGTCGACGTCTTCCGGATAAGCCCGGCCGATTCGAAGACGCTGTGGGATGAAAGCGTGAACGAGCGCCCGAAGCTCGCCGGTATTTCGCTTGGCGCGTTCGGGGGGTTCCTCGACCGGAAATGGAGGAGAAACGACATCATGTGGGGGCGTCTCGATGCCGCCGAGAGGCTCATCACCGCAGTGGTTCCGGGAGATGGGGAGATGGATGCGATAATGCGGCAGGAGTCGATCCTGAAAGCGCAACACGCCATCCTGCTCGAATGCACGACGGAATGGATTGCCGAACTTGAGCGGACTCGTCATGCGGTGACAGACGACAATGTCCAGTACCAGAGACTCAGCCACATACGGGAGGAGCTTGTCAAAGGTCCGGTAATCCTTCAACGGCAAAAGGGCGACCCGGTCAATGACCCGCCCTGGAAAACCTGTTTCGTGAACGCCTACGATTTCAACAGGGAGATCGAGTCGGCGCCAAACCTGCGACGCCTGGGGAGAAGTTCGGCCATCCTCTCTTCGATGATCGACCGGATCGACACCGGCAAAGGCAGCGCCGCCAGGATAGCGGGGTATCTGAAGCAGGTAAACCGGATATTGCTCGGAATGCTTGACTTCTCGACCCCGAAAAGCATGACTGGAGTCCTCGGGAGATACTGGCTGCACCTGGCCACCCTGGTATCCATCTCCCTGCTTGTCGGCGGCACCCTGCTCGGCAGGATCTCCCAGATGAGGGACGACGCCGAGACGGTCCGCAGCATCGGCATCGCCCTGCTTGTCATGGCCTGCATCGTGTGGCTGGTCAGATTCGGCATCGAAACCTTCATCATCAAGGTCGCCTCCACTCATCGGCAGCGTCAGAAGCTGCGGGCCGTCGCAGCCACGGTGTCGTTCGCGCTGTTCATCGCCCTGTTTCTCGGCACCGAAACCCTCATGGTATATGGAAACGACCTCTGGACCACATTCCGGGAGGGCTTTCTGACCATAGCAAGACAACAATTCGGATGGATGTTGCTGTAAATCAATGCAAAAGGAGCCCCCTATGCTTGACCTGAAGGAATTGAAAGAACAGATACTCGAGCACCTGCTCGATATCCGCAATACCCTGCTGCTCTTCGAATGCCAGGAGATCATTTACCTGATGCCACAGGAACGGCAACGCGAACTCTGTCAGCTTGTTTCCATGGCGCAGACCAGCTACGCCAGACTTCAACGCGCATCCACAGAACAGTTGAGCGACCGCATGGAACGAGTGGAAAAAGCGCTGCTCGAAGGGATGAGGGCGATGCGGGAATCGATGACCGAACTTACGAAACTCGAGACCTTCATCACCGAAGCGACCAAGTTCACAGCAAGGGTCCAGGATGTTTCGGGAAACGCCTCCCTATCAATCTGAGCGGCATATTGCACAAGACAGGCCTCCATGCCTGGAAGCTGTCCCGAAAGCCGATTCCGGTTGGATAATTCGCCAAGAGTGTGCATCATATCATTTGGCTGGAAGGCAAGCCCGCCCCTGATAGGTCACCGGTAATCAGGACGATCCCCCAGGATCAGCGCCTCCGAGCCGAATGCAGTTACAACGGCCTGAAAACCGCCATCAGCGCAATGAAAGCCCTTTTCAAACTCCTCCTGCTGTTCGTCATTATCGCAGTTTCCCTTTGCGCGACGCTGTTTCTCAGCCTTGGCTTCCTGGTTTCCACCAATGCAGCACAACCCCTGAAATCGGACGTCATCGTGGTCCTCGGGGGAGACGAGGGGTTGAGGGTCCGCAAGGGGGGAGAACTTTTCAAGCAGGGCTACGCGAGCCATATCATTCTGACCGGGATCGACAGCAGGTATTACCGCCCGAACCATCCGAACTGGAGGGAGCGCAAGCTCATGGCCCTTGGCGTACCGAGGAACGCCATCTGCGTCGACACCTGGTCCGAGACCACCTGGGAAGAGGCCGAAAATGTCGCCGACACCATGGACAGGAACGGATGGAAAAGCGCAATCGTCGTCAGCGATCCTCCACATATGCTCCGCCTGCACAAAAGCTGGTCGAAAGCGTTCGAGGGCACAACCAAACACTTCATTCTCGTCCCGACCTCCCCATCATGGTGGAACCCCCTCTTCTGGTGGCGGAACCGCACCAGCTACCAGTTCGTCATCAACGAGATAAAGAAGAACCTCTTCTACAGCGTGATGTACTACTGAGCCCTTCATCGCACGATCCATATAGCTTACCGTATCATCAACAGCATTGAGCGACACAAGGCTGGCAGATTGACCCATGTTGGGCAGATTTGCATGGCCTGCTGTCGGTAATGACAACCGGCCTGTGCGTCTGTCGTTGGCCAGGCAAACCGTCAGCGACAGGCTATGAAGCGGTAGGACAACCGGGGATGAATAAACGGCAGCGTGGCGCCTAAACTCAAATCCGGCGGGTGCCGGGTCCTGAAATGGCGCTGCGGCCGCCTGAGATCGAAGTGACGCTGATACGCGTGGCGATGCGTTCCTTGAGGGCGGAAACGTGTGAGATCACCCCGACCAGCTTGCCCCTCTGCTGCAGTCCGGCAAGGGTTTCGAGGGCGGTTTCGAGCGCCTCCTCGTCGAGGGTGCCGAACCCTTCGTCGAGGAAGAGCGAGTCGACGCGGACGTTACGGCTCGACATCTGCGACAGGCCGAGGGCCAGGGCGAGACTGACGATGAAGCTCTCCCCGCCGGAAAGGTTTCTTGTCGACCGTACCTCCCCTGCCTGCCAGTTATCGATGACATTGAGTTCGAGAGGCACCTCGCAGTCCCGGACAAGCAGGTACCGGTCAGTCATGTGAACCAGTTGGTGGTTGGCGTGCGCCACCATGATCTCGAAGGTGAGCCCCTGGGCGAAGTTGCGGTATTTCTTGCCATCGGCCGATCCGATGATGTCGTGCAGGGCATCCCATCGACGGCACTCTATAACCTGCCCGTCCACATTGGCTCTGATCCTGCGCTGGGCTTCGGTGGCCTGTTCGTTCCCGGCAAGCTGCTGGCGCAAGGCGCCGATCGCTTCCCTGACGGCACGCAGTGACTCCCGGTGCTGTTCGACTGCGGTTGCGAGTTCTTCCGATGAGCGGAGATCGACCATTTCGGACCTGACCTGGCCGAGGCGGATCGTCCGTTCGGCCCTGCGCGCGGCAACTTCCTGCTCCCTGTGTTGCAACTCCAGAGCGTGTTGTTCGAGCCGCTCGCGCTCCTCTTCGGAGAGCCGTGCGTCCAGGAACGCGGACTCGTCGTCGAATCCCCTTGATGAAAGCTCATTCAGGAACAGCTTTTCAAGCTCCCGGAGCTCCTTCTGGCGCTCTGAGATGCCGCTTCTGAGCGTCTCCATGGATTTGTCGACGATCCCGATCTCCTGACGGGCAGCCGCCATGATGCCATTGGCAAGTTCAAGCCCCGATCTGGCCTCCTGGGTCAGTCGATCGAGACGGGCCTCTTCAACCTCCGGGTCCTGCTCCCCGAACAGATGCCTGCGCTCTGAGACGAGGTTTTCGAGCTCGCGTTCGGCTTCGGAGAACGGAAGCTCCCTCTTTTTACGCTCATCCCCAAGAATTCCAAGCTGTGCTTCGAGGCTCTTCAGCGTTGCGCCATAGCCGGTCGTCGCCTGCTCATGTTTGCGGTAGAGCGACTCCTGATCCTCCCAACGGCGGCTTCTCGCGGCCAGTCCGGCGATGAGGAGCCCAGGATCACCCGAGAGATCCATGCCGTCCGCATAGGGCATAAGCAGTCGCTGAAGCGCGAGCTTCCGGGCGTCGAGCTCCCGGGACGCACTCTCATGCTCGAGTTCGAGACGCCGGAGCTCCGCGGTTACGGACGAGATCCGCTCCCCGGCCTGCTCAAGGCTGTGCTGATCGGCGATAAAGGCGTCCCGATGCCGGAGGCACTCCGCCTCCGCCTCGCCGATCCGCTCATCGAGCGCCTCGGCATCATCGATCTTCCTCGCAAGCAGGGCAAGCTGCGTGTCCACGAGGTCGAGCGCGTCAAGGACTTCTGACTCAGCTTCGCGAGCAGGCAGCTTCATGCCGGCCCCCTGAAGAAGAGCGAGGCAACGGCGGCCGAGGGCTTCACGCTCTTCCGCCAATTCGGCACAGCGCCGTTCCCGTTGCTCGATGCCGGCAGCGTGTCCGGCTATCGAGCCGGCGAGCGTCCTGATCGTCTCCGCATGTCGCTGAAGCGCCTGCCTGGCGATGAGAAGTTCGGATTCATCACGGCCCGGCATGGCGCTGCCGGGAGCCGCATAGGGGTGGTGCAGCGAACCGCAGAGCGGACAGGGCGAACCTTCCGAAAGGCGCTCGCGCTCCTCTTCGAAGCTTCTGACTCGATCCGCAAGCCGCAGCGTCTCCTGATGCAGGGCCACTTCCCGCTCCGCCCCTTCGAGAAGCTGACGGGCATGGGCGAGGGTGCGCTCGGTGTCGGCTTTCTGTGCTTCGAGGACCTGGATTTCAGAGGTCAGGGCCGAGATCTTCGGGGCAAGCTCCTTGCCGGAAACATACAGGCTCGCAATTTCACCGAGGGCCTGGCGACGATCCCTCAGCCGATCGAGATCGGCACGCAGCGATTTAAGGCTCCTGCCGTCGAGCAGCACAACGGATTCGGATTTCAAACGATCGACATGCTCTCCGGAAGAGGCGGCCCGGTTTTTCGATTCGAGTGTCCGCGGTTCGAGCTCTGCCAGGTGGTTTCGAAGCTCCTCGAGGGTGGCACGGGCAGCAACTTCCGCCCCGGATGACGACGACACCCTCTCGGCGGCGGGACGGAGCTCGTCGCAGGCGTGCTGGAGACCGGACAGAACGGAGAGAAGAGGCGCGTCGGAACGGTTCGCTTCAATCCAGGCATGCAATTCACCAAGGGTGGTCGTGGCGGCCTCAAGAGCCTCACGTGCAGCAGTCCGCTCTTCCGCCAGCTTCGTGAACCGCCCGTGAAGGTCCTCGAGCTCATGGGCCAGGAGATCGTGCGCCAGACGTTTTTCGGATATCCGCCCATCGAGTGCCTTGACTTTGGCGACAAGGGGTTTGGCGAGCGATCCGGCGTCGATCGCGGAGTTGAGCGCGGCAAGCGCATCGGCATGCCGGGACTCGGCCTCCCGAAGAGCGGCCTGGAGAGCCGGGCGTCGATCCGACAATGCAGCGAGCTCTCCGAGGGCTCGCTGCATCTCTGTGCGATGCAGGTGCAGCGGCGCATGGCGGGATTCGATCAGCGCCGCGTTCCGGGCCCTGTCCAGACGCATCTGACCGGGAGCGAATGCATCGCGCTCCGCACTCAGGGCCTCAAGCTCCCTGTCGATATCGGAGAGGGCACGCTCCAGCCTTTCGAGCTCCTGAATCCGCAGCAGCTCGACTGTTGCTTCGTCGAGCTGTCGAGTCAACTCGTGTTCAGCTTCGAGGCAGCCGAGGTGCCTCGCTTCGATCTCGGAAAGCTCATCCTCCGAAAGCGTCCTGATGCCGTCGCCCTCAGCCCGGAGCAGATCGAGCCTCGATCGCTCGGCTCGCTGCCGCTCATGAACCCGCATGGAGATCGTCGAGTAGACCTTCGTTCCGGTAATCTGTTCGAGCACCGGGGCGCGACGGTCGGGATCGGCCTGAAGGAAAGCGGCGAATCCCCCCTGCGCGAGCAGCATTGAGCGGGTGAAGCGGTCGAAGTCCATGCCGGTGATCTCCTCGACCGAGGCGAGGGTCTCCTGGATCTTCGACTGGATGATCTGACCGGTCAGCGCATCGGATATCTCGTGCTTCTGGGCCTGAAGCTCCCCGCCCGCCCGGCGTCGGGCCCGGTGCTGATCCCAGCGGCAACGGAAGGTACCGCGGCCCGTCGAGAAGGTGACCTCGGCGAAGCACTCTCCCGTGTGGCGTGACATGAGCTCGTTCGTGCTTTTGGTGATCTTGCCGAGCCGCGGGGTCTGGCCGTACAGGGCGAGGCAGAGGGCGTCGAGGATGGTGCTCTTGCCGGAACCCGTGGGGCCGGTGATCGCGAAGATCCCGTCAGCGACGTACTCGGGATGGGTGAAATCGATCTCCCACCGCCCCTCGAGCGAATTGAGGTTCGCGAAGCCCAGCGTGAGGATCTTCATGCGGATGCTCCCGTTTCGCCCATGGAGTCCTCCTCGTCGATCGAACGAAGCACCTCGCGATAGCACTCGATCAGCGCGGGACGCAGCGCCTCATCCGTACCGCGGGCGTCGAGGCAGCGGCGGAACACATCTTCCCGATCGAGCTCCTCCAGCGTCTCCTCGTCGCCGCTCCGGCCGAGTGATGGCCGGGCGTTCCGGCCGCAGCGGATGCGCAGGATTTCAAGCCCGCTGCCGGCGACCGCCTCCTCCAGCCGCTCCTGCACGACCAGGGCAGGCTCATGGCCGAGATAGTCGATTTCGAGCCAGGCGCCGGTTCCGGCGGCCCGCAATCCGAGAATCCGCACGGAGAGCTCGTCAAGGCTTCCTGCAAGGCGTTCGAGGTTCCGGAAGCAGGGCACGGCCAACTCAGTGACCACGGGAGCGCGCCCCGAGAATTCAACCAGCATCACCACTTTCCGCTGCCCCGCCTCCGAGAAACCCATAGGGATCGGCGATCCGCTGTAGCGGAGATGCTCCTCCCCGCCGACCAACTGGGCCACGTGCAGATGGCCGAGGGCGAGGTAATCGATGGCTTCCGGAAAAGCGGTGCGACCGATCCGCGCGAGCGAACCGACATAGATCTCGCGAACACCGTCCCCGTCCATGGTCGCTCCCCCGGCTGCGAAGAGGTGGCCGGTGGCGATGAGGGGAATCTCCATGGAAAGGGAGTTGCGGGTTTCGTCGGCTAAGCGGCACACCTCCGCATAGTGACGCTCCACACCCTCGACGAGCTTGCGGTTCTTGTCTTCGGCGCTCTCCCCCGGCTCGACCGTACGGATGTCACGGTCGCGGAGATAGGGCACCGCGCAGACCACCGCCTCGGGCTCACCCCGTGCATCGCAGAGCACCAGCACCTCGTCAGCCGGATTGCCGGTGACGGCGCCGAGCACGTGCACGTCGAGCGCGCTGAGCAGCGCTTTCGGAGCGTCGAGAAAGGTGGGCGAATCGTGGTTGCCGCCGGTCACGACCACATGGCGGCAGGAGGATCGGGAGACCCGGTGCAGAAACCGGTAGTAGAGCGCCTGCGTCCGGTTGCCCGGGGTGGTGGTGTCGAAGATGTCCCCCGACACGAAGAGCGCATCGACCCCCTCCGACTCGACGAACCCGGCGAGCCAGTCGAGGAACTCCTCGAACTCCCGGTGGCGGCTGCGGCCGTACAGCGGCCTGCCGAGATGCCAGTCTGATGTGTGGAGGATCTTCACGGACGAAGCGGGGTCAGTGTTCACGGTTCAGGGAGGCCCTGCGGGTCTCCCTGTATGAGCCAGTATACGCAAATCGGGCGACATGCGCCACCCCTCCCATGAACGCCTGTTTTTTACTTTGGCGGAAATACACTTTACTTTGTAAAGTTCTTTGTCACCATACGACAGAAACAGGAATCGTGTTGTGGCAAAAGAGGATATCCTGAGAATTCTCCCAATCGAAATCGTAATCGATATCGGGTTCGTCATCGATTCTTCCAAAGAAACGGGACACCCGCCCAAAGCTGACTCAGGCCGGAAAAAACATGCATTGCCATTATCAGCGGCCACGCATGTAGCTGTTTCCCTTTAGCGCATCCAATGACTTTCGATTGCGATAACGGTCTCGATTTGGATTTTGGAGCTGTAAGTGAGTTCATTACCAGAGGCCATAAAGCCATACGACGATTTACCGTTGACATGACACTCCCCGGACGGAAGGGACGACGTAGACGGAATGTACATGCGACAAGCCCCTTTCGTGTCACTCGTCACTTGTCACCCGTCACTCATCACTACCAGTCATTTCTTCCGGCAGCTGACGGGTGACCTTGGCTCCGAGCTTGCGTATCTCTTCCGCCCGCCCGGCAAGGTTTCCCCTGCCATCGGTGAGGCGCTTCATGGCGAGCTCGAAGGAGTCCGACACTCCCGAAAGCTTCCTGCGCGCGTCGCTCATGGCCTCGGCCACCAGCACCACCTGGTCGTAGATCTTCCCTGCCCTGTCGGCGATCAGCTCGGAATTCCTGTTCTCGTTCTCCCGGCGCCAGATCTGGGCGATGAGCCTCAGGGTGATCATGAGGGTGGCCGGGCCGGTGACCACCACGTTGCGCCCTGCAAGTTCGTAGAAAAGATCGGGATCGGCCTGCATGGCCGTCTGGTAGGCGGGTTCGAGGGGGATGCACATGATGACGAAATCAAGAGTGCGGTTTCCCCTCAGGGAGGCGTAGTCCTTCCTTTCGAGCTCGGCCACATGACGGCGGACCGACCTGACATGCTCCTGCAGGGCGTCGGCCTTTCTGGCAGGCTCCTCCTCGCTGCACCAGCGATCGTAGGCCGTCAGCGACACCTTGGCGTCGACGACGACCGCCTTCCCACCCGGCAGGTGCACCATGAAGTCCGGGCGGACGAGCCGTCCGTCGTCGCTCCGGAGGCTCTCCTGCACGGTGTACTCGCGCCCCTTCTCCAGCCCGGAAGCTTCGAGCATGCGTTCGACGATGAGCTCGCCCCAGTCCCCCTGCTTTTTGCTCTCGCCCTTGATGGCCCGGGCGAGGTTGTTGGCCTCGTCGCTGACCCGGCTGTTCAGCTCGTGGAGCTGACGCACCTGTTCGAGCAGGCGCGCCGAAAGTTCGGTGTCGCTGCGGTGCACCTCGTCCACGCGCTGACGGAAGGTGTCGAGCTGGCGACGGAAGGGTTCGAGAAGCCCGTCGAGCCGCTGGCGATGCTGCTCGGAGAGCGCCGTGCCGCGCTCTTCGACGATCCGGCCGGCCAGGCTCTCGAAGGCCGACTGCTGACGCGCTTCGGCCGCCCGCCACTCCTCGGCTTTCAATGCCGCCGCCGAGCGTTCGTGCTCGAGATCGGACTGAAGCCTGGCATTGTCGAGCGCAAGACGCTGCGCTTCGCGCTGTGCGCCGAACAGGAGATAGCCGGTAAGCGCAAGGAGCACGAGCAGGATGAGCGGAATGAGGAGGTCAGCCATGATGGACAACAGGGTTGGGTTTTCCACACAAAGTACTGCGGAAACCGACGCTGAACAAGAG
>Ga0326732_1000039_pt1 | contig 30559 bp, 26 predicted proteins | sample MHFSIPfraction_4_FD_207644 | JGI IMG/M metagenome (GOLD analysis project Ga0326732, IMG submission 207644) | Lab enriched peat soil microbial communities from Michigan Hollow, Ithaca, NY, United States - MHF12FN SIP fraction | ecosystem: Environmental > Terrestrial > Soil > Wetlands > Peat...
CGCCGCCGAACCAATTGGCGTAGGTGACGGCCGCGACGCCCGGGACCTTCAGGAGCCGGTCCCGGTAGGAGAAGGGGAGGGGCAGGATCAGCGAGACACGGTTGATCACGTCCAGCCGGTCGGCCCCGGCGGCGTCGGTGCCGCCCCGAAACCCCGTCCGGATCGCCGCCAGGAGCCCGAAGAGAAAGAGGGCGACCGTGAACGAGCCGATGGCCAGGGTCGTCCGGATCTTCTTGCGGCGGAGGTTGGCCCAGACCAGGCGGAAGGACTTCATGCCCCGCCTCCGGCCTTGGCCGCCTCCATGAGAACGCCCTTGTCGAGGTGAAGGACGACCGGGGCCCGCTCGGCGACCCGGGGATCGTGACTGACCATCAGGACGGTCTTGCCGTGCTCCCGGACCAGGCGCTCGATGATCTCCATGATCTCGTCGGCGCTCTTGCGGTCGAGGTCGCCCGTTGGCTCGTCGCACAGGAGGAAGGTCGGGTCGGCGACGATCGCCCGGGCGATGGCCACCCGCTGCTCCTGGCCGCCGGAGAGCTGCCGGGGATAATGCTTCATGCGGTCGGAAAGCCCCACGACCGCCAGGGCGGTCTCGACGTGCTTCCTGCGCTCGGACTTCGACAGCTTGGTCAGGAGAAGCGGCAGCTCCACGTTCTGAAAGGCGGTCAGGACGGGGATGAGGTTGTAGAGCTGGAAAATGAACCCGACATGACGCGCCCGCCAGGAAGTCAGTTTGGCCGCGGCGAGCTTGGTGATCTCGTCGCCGGCGACCGTGATGGTCCCCGACGTCGGGACGTCGAGCCCGCCGAGCAGGTTGAGGAGCGTCGTCTTGCCCGACCCGCTGGGGCCCATGAACGCGACGAAGTCGCCCGCGTCGACGTCCAGGTTCAGGCCCTGGAGGACATGGATCTCTTCGTTGCCGCGGCGGTATTTCTTATCCAGGTTGCGCACGCGCACCAGGGCGGTACCGTTCCCTTTTCCGTCGATCCTCACCATCTTGGCCTCCTCCGGTTCATTTGACCCTGACCCGCTGCCCGTCGCGAAGATCGGGGGGCCCTTCGACGACGACCTTGTCGCCGGGCGCGAGCCCGGCCGTGACCTCGACGTCCGCGCCGGTCTCGAGTCCCAGCTTGACGGCCCTCCGTTCGAGGACGCCGTTGCGTTCCAGAAAGACGACCGTCAGGCCCTCCGCGGTACGGGCCGCCGCGCGAGGGATGAGGGCCCTGGCCGCCTCACGCCCGGCCGCCTGCTCCCCGGCGAGGAACGAGACCTTGACGCCCATGTCCGGAAGGATGCGCGGGTCGAGCTTGTCGAAGGCGATGCGGACCTTGACCGTGGCCTTCTGGCGGTCGGCCGTCGGGATGACCGTCCGGACGCTGGCCGGGACGCGCCAGTCCGGATAAGCGTCGAGGACCGCCTCGACCCGCTGCCCCGGGACGACCCGGGCGATGTAGGATTCGTTGACGTCCACCTCGATCTCGATCGAGTCCATGTCGACGATCGTGGCGATCCCGGTCCGGGTGAATCCTCCGCCGGCGGAGATCGGCGAGACCATTTCCCCCCTCTGGGCGTCCTTGGAGACGACGATGCCGCCGAAAGGCGCGCGGACGATGCAATTGTCGACGTCCTGCTGGGCCAGGGCGATCTGGGCGTCGGCCGCCTTCACCTGCTCTTCGGCCGCCGCCACCTGGGCCTTCAGGCTCCCGGCGGCCGTTCGGGCCTGGTCGAGGGCCTGGGCGCTGGCGAAGCCGTCCGAGGCCAGGCTGGCGTTCCGGTCGAGCTCCCGTTCCGCGTTGGCCAAATTGACTTTGAGGCTGGCGATGAGCGAAGCGGTCGCGTCGCGCTGCGTCCGGGCGGCCTGCCGCCGCCGCTGGGCGTCCGAGTCGTCGAGCCGGGCCAGCAGCTGTCCCTCTGTGACGGCCATCCCTTCGTCGACGTAGACGTCCACGACCCTGGCCGTGATCTTGGCCGCGACCGTGGCCCGGCGGCGCGGCGTGATGTAGCCGCTGGCGTTCAGGAGCGAGACGCTTGCCGGATCGCCCGCCGACCGGGCCTCGACAACGGTGACGACGGTGGCGCGGCCTCTCAAGGCCAGAAACGCGGCGGCGGCGATGACGACCACGGCCGCGACGGCGATCACCCGCCTGGCCCTCCGGCCGGATCCGGCCGGCCGGACGCTATCGTCGATCTTCAGTCCCGACAGGTCCGGGCGCGAAAATTGGGTCTGTTCGTTCATTCCCGCTCACCCTCCGGGTTGTTCCTTGGCACGGGCCGGACGGCCCTAGCCGTTCCTATCGGACTCATGATAGCCGGACGCCCCGATGCCGTCAAATGGCAGAGATCCTCCAGGGCCCGAACGCCGCCCGGGCCGGTCGGCGGATATGAAAAGAAGGCGCCTGGGGATCTCCGCCCGTTCGGCCGCGGCGGCATCAGGAGATCTTGCCGACTTCTATGACGAGCTTCTGCCCGACGACGAGGATATCGGAGGACAGGCCGTTGGCCGCCTTGATCTTCTCGACCGTCGTCTTATAGGTCTTGGCGATCTGGAAGAGGTTGTCGCCGTTCTTGACGATGTGGGTGATCGTCTCGCCCGGTTGCGCGGCCGGGGCCGTCGCCGCCGCGGGGGTCTCGACGCCTCCCCGGGAGGGGACGCGCAGGACCTGCCCGGGCCGGATGAGGTTCGACCGGAGGCCGTTGAGGCTCTTGATGGCGTTGACCGACGTGCGGTAGCGGTTGGCGATCGCACCCAGGGTATCGCCCGGGCGGACGGTGTGGCGGTCCGTGACCACGTCGGGAGGAATGTACTGGGGCAGGGACGCGATGCAGGCCAGGCACTTTTCCCCGTAGCCGGCCGGGACCCGGAGATCGTAGGCGTAGTTCGGGGTCGAGTCGTGCCGCAGCTCCGAATTGAGGGCGACGAGGGACGCCGGGTCCAGCCCGAGGTTCTGGGACAGCGTCGCCAGCTTGACGGCGGCGTTGACCTCGATCGATTCGCACTGGACCGGCGGGTCGGGCGTCGGCAGATCGAAGCCGTACTTGGCCGGGTCGCCGACGATGAGGAGCGTCGCGATGAACCGCGGCACGTGCCGGGCCGTCTCGAAGGGCAGGTTGGCGAAGATGTCCCAGAAGCTGTCGAAATAGTCGACCTTCTGGCCCCGGATGACCCTCTGGACCTGGGCTTCGCCGCAGTTGTAGGCGGCGATGGCCGTCGTCCAATCGCCGAACATGTCGTGGAGCTCGATCATGTACTGGATGGCCGCCCGCGTCGCTTTGAACGGGTCCATGCGCTCGTCGACGTACTTGTCCTGCTTGAGGCCGTAGCGGTAGCCCGTCGAGCGGATGAACTGCCACATGCCCAGGGCCCGGGCCCGCGACAGGGCCCGCGGCCGGAAGGCGCTCTCGATGAGCGGGATCCAGGCGAGCTGCTCAGGCAGGTGTTCCTTGCGGAGCTCCTGGAGGATCATGTCCCGGTATTGGCCGGAGCGCTGGTAGGACTCCTCGAACGCCTTCCGCTCGACGGTCTGGAAGGACTTGATCTCCCTCATGACCCACTGATTCTCGACCAGGGGGATGGAGCCGTTGACCGAGGTGGCCAGCGTCGTTCGGGAAAGCGAGATCTTCTGGATGCGCTGGGCGATGAGCAGGCGGAGGTCGTGCTTTTCCTGGATCAGCGGGGAGTCCGCCGGGACCGACATCTTCAGGAGCAGGCCGTACGCTTCGTCGAGCTTGGCCAGGGCGCCTTCCATGTCCTCCCGGTCCAGGGCCGCTTGGGCGTCCTCATAAGCGGTGAACGCGTCCTCGAGAAGGGCCGCCGCGTCCTTGTCGGTCACTTCCCCTTTGGAGGGAGCGGCCTGGACTTCCTGAACTTCCTCGCGCGCAGGGCTGGCGGCTTCCTCTACGGCCACGGGCGGTTTGTCCGCCGGCGGCTTCGCCGGAACATCGGCCGCGGCCGGAGACGGGGCCGGCTTGGGGGTCGTCCGGGCCGGTTTGGGTGACGAGGAACAGGCCGCCAGAACGAAGAGGATGAGGGAAATGACGGCCCAAAGGGGAAGGACAGGTCGCTCGCGTCTCATTTCAAACACACTTTATACCATATCGTCCCGGGGACCGTCAACCGGGGACCGCGTCGGGCGGACTCAGCCGGCCTTCCGGTGCCAATTCCAAGCGGTCTCGACGATCGTCTCGAGCGAGGACAGGGCGATCTTCCAGCCGAGGTCCTTCTCGGCTTTGGCTTTCGAGGCCAGGAGCACCGCGACGTCCCCCTGCCGCCTCGGAGCGATGTCGTAAGGGACCGGACGTCCCGTCACTCGTTCGGCCGTCCGGATGACCTCCAGGACGGAATGGCCGGCTTCGGTGCCGAGATTGATGACGTCGCCGGGACCGCCCGCGAGGAGCGACTTCAGCGCCAGGACATGGGCGGCGGCGAGGTCGGTGACATGGATATAGTCCCGGACCGCCGTCCCGTCGGGCGTGGGGAAATCCCCGCCGAAGACCTTGAGGCGAGGCTTTTTGCCGAGGAGGCCGAGGAGGACATTGGGAACGAGGTGGGTTTCGGGGTCGTGGCATTCGCCCGTCGTCCCGTCGAGCGCCGCCCCTGCGGCATTGAAGTAGCGTAACGAGATCGAGCGGAGGCCGTAAGCCCGCTCGTAGTCCCGGAGGATGTCTTCGACCATGAGCTTGGCCCGGCCATAGGGGTTGGCGGGACGGGTCGGGTGGCCCTCGGGGATCGGCGTTCCCAGGGGTTCGCCGTAGACGGCCGCGGTCGAGGAGAAGATGAGGGCCTTCGTCCCGGCCTCGAGCATGCCGTCGAGGAGGTTGAGGCTCGTTTCGAGGTTGTGGGTGTAATACTTCCGGGGATTGTCGTAGGATTCGCCGACCTGGATGAGCGAGGCGAAATGGAGGACGGCCCCGATGTCGTGTTTCTGAAAGACCTGCTTCAGGGCTTCCCGGTCGCGCAGATCCGCTTTGACGAAGGGGACGCTGCCGATGAGCTCCGGCCGGCCGCTCGAGAAGTTGTCCAGGACGAGGACGTCGAAGCCCTCCCGGACGAGCTCTTTGACCGTATGCGAGCCGATGTAGCCGGCGCCGCCGGCGACGAGGATGATCATGGGGTCGTCCTTTTGACCAGGCGCCTGGCCCGGGCCAGGCCTTCGGCCTTGGTCTCGAAGGCGTTGTCGAGCTGGGCCTGGTAGAGCTTCTTGAGGAGGCCGCCCATCTCCGGCCCCGGGGCGACGCCGAGCTTGAGCAGGTCCCGGCCCATGACCAGCGGCTTGATCGTCTCCCGGTTGACCCTGAGCTCCTCGAATTTCCTGACCAGCCAGCGGGCTTGGCGGTCGAGACCGCGGGCGAGGCGGGTCCGCCGGCCGGCCCGGTCGGCCGCGTCGAGAAGGACAAGGAGCTCGATCTCGCCCTGGACGTCCGCGGCCAGGCGGTTGAAGGCCTTTTTCGTCACCTCGCCGCGGTTGGTCCAGAGCTCGCCGGCCCGGTGATGGGTGCGGATGAGCAGGGGCACCATCCGGCCGATGGCATAGCCGTTCCAGGTCTGGACCTTGAACCGGAGCAGGATCCGCCGGGCCGCCCGTTCGCTCTGGATGTCGTGGCCGGCCGAGGTCACGGTCATCCGGCCGCGCTTGAACTCCCAGTGCGTCGTCGTCGCTTTGCCCAAGTCGTGATAGAGCGCGGCCAGGAGCAGGGCCAGCCGCTTGGGGACGGGGAGCCCGGACGTCCGGGCCAGGGCCGCGGCCTGGTCGACGCTGAGCTTGGTGTGGGCCCAGACCGTATGGTGGCCGAAGGCGTCCGTTTCGGGGTGGAAGACGGCGTCCTGGATGACCTGGGTCAGCGCTTGGAGCTCGGGGAACCACTGTTCGAGGACGCCGAGCCGGAACATTTCCTCGAGCCCGACCGACGGCCGCAGCGAATCGAGGAGCAGCTTGAACATCTCCTCGTTGACCCTCTCGACGCTGAGCCCGGACAGGTCGACGGACCTGGCGGCGGGGTAGATGGCCGGGTCGACCTTGAAGCCCAGTACCGAGGCGAAGCGGGCCACACGGATGACGCGCAGCGGGTCGTCGGGGAAGGCCGCCGGGTTGGTCAGGCGGATGCGCTTGGCCAGGGTATCCTTGCGGCCTTCGAAGGGGTCAAGGAGGGCGCCGTCCTTGAGACGGAGGGCCATGCTGTTGGTCCGGAAATCCCGCCGCTCGAGGTCCTTTTCGACGGGCAGGCCGGGGTCCGCGGCCACGACGATGTCTTTGTGGCTCCGGGGCCCGCCAGCCCCGGCCCGGTCGATCCGCGGCAGCGCGATGTCGTAGGTCCGGCCGCCGGTCGTGAACTTGATGATGCCGAAGCTCCGGCCGACGAGGTCGACGCGGCCGTGCTTTTCGAGTTTGCGGACGATCGTCTCGAGGGGATGGCGGGCGACGAGGAGGTCGACCTCGACGGAGGGCCGCCCCAGGATGAGGTCGCGGACGAAGCCGCCGACGGCGTAGACGTCGCCGCCGAAAAGCCGGACGAAGAGCGGCCGGCCGGGGAATTGGAACGCGAGTTTGGTCATTCGGAGGCCGGGAATTTCCCCAGGACCTCCTTGACGGCGTCCTTGTGGACCATGAACATCAGGCACTTCAAGCGGAGGTAGTCGTCCTGGTAGAAGAAATACCCCTTGACCTTGCCCCACCAGGCGTTCTCCCAGGAATCCTTGATCAGGAACCAGTTCCCCTCGCCGGACTCGAGGTATCCGACGCAGTGGACGGCGTGGTCGTCGGTCGAAGAGCCGTTGGTGAAGCGGTACTCCCGGCTGGACTGATCGATATAGGCCGAGGGGATGTCGAAGGTGGGCACCATGGCCACGTCGCTCTCGCCGAGGTAGCCCGGCTCGGAGAAATCGACCGCCAGGGTCGCGCTGTAGCCCTTGCGCAAGGCCCGGAGGAGGGTCAGGGAGAATTCGTAGAGGGGCAGATTCCGGAATTCGGGGCTGTGCCACCAGTTGTCGGGGACCCGGTATTCGCCTTGGGTGTAGAAGGGCAGGTACATGAAGCTGATGAAGGAGACATAGTCCTCCGGCTTGAGCCCGAGGGAGGCGAGGTACTCGAGCGGCGTCAGGGACCGGCCGTCGACGACGATGTGGTCCGGCGGGCGGCCCAGATGCCGGTCGAGAATGGCCCGGACGCCGGCCAGGCCGGAAGCCTCGTCCCAGGCGTTCTTGGCGGCCAAGCCGGTGAGATCGTCCCGGAGCTCGCGGAAAAGGGCTCCATGGTCGTGGGCGGTTTTGGCGTCGAGGAGCCCGGGATAGTCGGCTTCCCGGACGAGGCCGTACTGCTTGATCCGGGCCATGGCCGAATTGGGCTCCGAACCCTGGCCGAGGAAGGAATTTCCCTTTTCCCGGATGAAGCGGCGCGCTTTTTCAACGTACTCCCAATAGACGGTGTGCATCTCGGAGAGCTTGATCGCGGCACGGCCCTGGCGCCTCAGCTCGGATTCGAGGAGGGAGGTGGCCGCGAACGCCCAGCAGGTCCCGGTCTTGCCTTGCATGACGGGCGGCAGGTGGAAGAGCTGGGTGAACTCGAGCGGGTCCGTCGGATGGGTGAACGTCGACAGGTCGGCGGCAAGGAACGTCGAGTCCTTGCTGTCCGGCGACTCGCGGGCATAAAGGGCCTGATCGTGCTTGGGCTGGCCCAAAGCGGCGGCCTGCCCGGGCTGTTTCCGGCTGCAGGAGAGGGAAAGTCCCGCGATGACCATCAGAGCGAGTCCGAGTCCGGCGAATCGACGCCTGTTCATGATCGTCCCTCCTCCGGCAGAGTCATGCCCGGGCATGGATTCTCATTATAGAATTCGGGACGCCTAACTGCAATGGCCCCGGCGGCGCTTCCCGGTCCTTGTCAGGGGGGGCCGTTTTGGGTATTCTGGAAGGGACGATATGCGCACCCATCAAGGCTCGAAGGGACTTGCGGCCGGCACCGCCTGCCTGGCGGTCTTCCTGGCCGGACCCGCGGCCCGGGCGGCCTCGCCGGCCGCCGCACTGGCGAAGGACGACATTACGCTCTCGCTCCGGGAGAAGGTCATCAAGAACCTGAGCTCCTCGGGCCTCGTTCTGGCCTTCCACGTCGCGGTCGCCAATCCGGCCCGCGCGCCGCGCCAGCTCGTCCGCTATCGCTACCGGGTCAGGATCGACCAGAAGGAGTATATCAACACGGCCGTCACGCTGGCCGAGCCCCTGGCCGTGCCGCCGGGGGGGGAAACGCTCATCGCCCTTCCGGTCAAGATCACCTATGACCTGCTTCGCCAGGTCATAGGCCCGATCGAGGGCCAGGCCCTTTGCGACATCGTCGGCGAGATGTACTTCCTGACCGAGCGGGCCAAGGAGCAGAAGGCGTCGTTCGCCTACAGCGGGGAGTTCCCGATCTTCAAGGACCCGGAGGTCGATCTTCTGCCGCTCGACGTCGTCGATCTGACCGTGGGCGGGGCCGACGTCGTCTTCCACCCCCGCTTCAAGAATGCCAACGGCTATGACCTCATCGTCGACGCCATCGATTTCGAGCTCGCCTTCAGCGGACGTCCGGTCCTCTCGGGGTCCATCCCGGGGGACAAGAGCCTGCCCCGAACGGGCGAGAAGACCTTTGCGCTGCCGTTCCTGATCGATTTCTTCGAGGCCGGGGAGGACATCCGGGCCGGCTTCGGCCGGGACGAGATCCCTTGCAGGTTCACGGGACAGATCAGGATCGCCTCGGTCTGGGGCCCGCTCGTCATCCGCTTCGACACCATCCAATCCCTCCGCCTCTCCAAGAAGTCCTGACGATCCCAAAAAAAGGACCGGCGCGAAGCCGGCCCTTTTCCCGTCGGTCCGCAAGGTTCGGGTTTAGAACCAGTAGCTGATCCCCGCGGTCAGGGTGAGACCGCCGAGCTCCAAGTCGTCGAATCCTTCGAAGAGACCGTTGAGCCGGCCCCGGGCGGCATGATAGCGGGCTTCGGCCTCGATCGTGGCCCGGAACCCGATCGGGAACTGGATGCCGCCGAACGCATGCCAACCGAACGCGGTGCCGTTGTCCTGGCTGGCGACGGGCTCCACAGGATAGACCGTGACGTCGCCAACCTCGTCGGTAAAGATCCGGGGGTCGGCAAAGTTGACCATGTCGCCGAACATGCGGACGCCATAGAAGACCAAGCTGGCCCCGCCTCCGACGTAAGGGATGATCTTGGCCCTGCGGCCGAGGGGCAGGAACTTGAGAGAGAAGTCGATCGGGGTGATGCTCACACGGAAGGAGTGGACGATGTCACCGCCGTCAAAAAGCTCGAAGGGGAAGGCGAAATCGCCCTCGGTCAGAGAGTTGACAACCCAGTCCCGGTAGTAGCCGACACTGCTTTTATTGTAGGCGTCGCCACTCAAGGACAGGCTGATGTACTTATTCAGGAAATGATCATAGCCGATGCCGACCATCCCGCCGCGATAGTCCTTCGGCGTGAAGCTCATCTGGTCGAACTCGATCGTCATAAGGCTGTCGGGGTGGGCGTTCAGATATGAGCTCGTCAATGTCTTAGGCCAAAAATACCCCACCCTCAGCGAGATCGAGTCGGAGAAGGCCAGTGACGGGATGAGAAGCAGCGATCCCAAGGCGATAATGGTCAGTTTTTTCATTTCGTTCCTCCTATTCAACCGACATTATAGCAAAAAATATGCCAGGCGGGCCTGGGATTCCAATAGAGCAGGAAATCCCTGGGCATGTGCCTAAAACAGGTCAGGTGTCCTCAAATCAGGGGACGGACAGCCTGTTTGACTTTCGGACAGGGGGCGGTTACCATCCCGGGCAGGGAGGAGGCCGGAATTGATCGAAACGCGCACGGTCCGTCTCGACCCGGCCGGGGAGGATCTTCCCGGGATCGGGGACATCGCCGCGGCCCTTCTCCGGGGAGCCGTCGCGGCCTATCCCACCGAGACGTTTTACGCCCTCGGCGCGGCGGCTCTTTCGAACAAGGGCATCGACAGGGTCTTCCGGCTTAAGGGCCGGGATCCCTCGAAGGCCCTGTCCTTTATCGTTTCCGACATGGACATGGTCAGGGAAGTCGCCTCTAGACTTCCCCCGGCCTTCACGGTCCTCGCCGCGGAATTATGGCCCGGTCCGTTGACCGTCGTTCTGCCGGCCGCGGCAGGCTTTCCGGAGCGCCTTCTCGGGCCGGGCCGGACCGTCGCCCTGCGCCTTCCGCCCCTGGCCTGGCTGCGGTCGCTCGTCCGTGAGATGAGCGAACCTCTGACGGCCACGAGCGCCAACCGGTCGGGGGAACGGGAGCTGGCCGATCCGGCCGAAGTGAAGGCCCTGTTCGGCGGACGGGTCGATCTCCTCGTCGACGGCGGACCGGCCCCGGGCGGCCGGCCCTCGACGATCGTCGATCTCGCCGGCGAGCGGCCGCGGATCCTCCGGGAAGGGGCGATCCCGGCCGCCCGGATCGAAGCGCTCCTGGGCGAGCCTACTTGACGATCGCCCCGGCCTGGATGTCGCGGTCGAAGAAGGGGATGACGGCCTTGTTGTCGGGGGTGATGGCCGCCAGCAGCATCGCCTGCGACTCGATGCCGCGGATGACGGCGGGCTGCAGGTTGACGATGACGATGAGCTTCTTGCCGACCAGCTCTTCGGGCGTGTAGGTCTCGGCCACCCCGGCGATCATCTGCCGCTGCTCCGTGCCGATATCGATCTTGAGCTTCAGGATCTTGGTCGCCCCGGGAACGCGCTCGGCTTCGAGGATCTGGGCGACACGGAGGTCCATTTTCCGGAACTCGTCGTAGGTGATGATGTCCATGACGTTCGCTCCCTTCGTGATCGGCGGGGCGCCTGCGGCCGGGGCGGCGGCGGGCGTCCCGGCCTCCTCGCCCAGGAAATCTTTCAGCGCCACCCTCGGGAAGAGCGCCTGCGGCAGGCCGACCTTCCGGCCGGGGCCGAAGCCGCCGAATTCGAGCGTCTCCCAAAGGACGTCCGCGGGCTTGGCGGTCTCGCCGAGAAAGCCCCAGACCTTCTCGACCGATCGGGGCATGACGGGGAAGACGAGATAGCTCGCGCCGCGGATGGCCGCCGCGGCTTGGAGGAGCACCCGGGCCAGCCGGGGCCGGCGGCTCGCGTCCTTGGCCATGATCCACGGCTCGTTGTCCGCGAGATATTTGTTGACCATGCCGATATAGGCCCAGATCTCCTCCAGGGCCTTGTTGAGGGCGCAGGCCTCGTAGAGGTCGAAGACGCGCCCCTTGAGCTCCTCGAAATCCGTCCGGACCTTCGCGTCCGCGGCAGTCTCCTCGGACGGGATGCCGATCGTGCCGCCGAAGTAGTTGCCGATCATCGTCAGCGTCCGCTGGACGAGGTTGCCGAAGTCGTTGGCCAGGTCGGAGTTGACCCGGTGAAGGAAGCCCTCATGGGAGAAGTTTCCGTCCTGGCCGATGGGGATCTCGCGGAGGAGGAAATAGCGCAGGGGGTCCGGCCCGAAGACCTTCAGCAGGACGTGGGGATCGAGGACGTTGCCCTTGGACTTGGACATCTTGGTGTCGTCCTTGAGCCACCAGCCGTGCCCGAAGATCGTCCGCGGCAGCGGCAGGCCCGCGGCCATCAGGAAGGCGGGCCAGTAGACCGCATGGAACCTGAGGATGTCCTTGCCGACGAGCTGGATATCGGCCGGCCAGAACTTCTCGTAGCGGGCCATGTCCCAATCGTAGCCGATGGCCGTGACGTAGTTGTGGAGGGCGTCGAACCAGACGTAGATCGTGTGTTTCGGGTCGCCCGGGACGGGGATGCCCCACTTGACGGACGTCCGGGTGATGCTCAGGTCCTTGAGCCCGCCCCGGACGAAGCTCGCGACCTCGTTCAGGCGGCTCTGCGGCCGGACGAACTCGGGATGCTTCTCGTAGAGCTCGAGGAGCCTGTCCTGGTAGGAGGAGAGCCGGAAGAAGTAGGTCTCCTCGGAGACGAGCGAGGCCTTCTTGCCGCAGTCGGGGCAGGTCTTGCAGGAGTCGGCGTCGAGCGGCACGTCGTCCGATAGGAAGTTCTCGTCGGAGACGCAGTACCAGCCCTTGTACTCACCCTTGTAGATGTCGCCCCTGTCGAGCAGGACCTTGAAAAGCTTCTGAACGCCCTTCTCGTGGAGATCCATGGTCGTCCGGACGAAAAAGTCATAGGAGATGTCGAGGGCCTTCCAGAGGTCCTGGGCCCGTCCGACGACCGAATCGGCCAGGGCCTTGGGCGTCAGACCCTTCTCGGCCGCCGCTTTCTCGATCTTCTGGCCGTGCTCGTCCGTCCCGGTCAGGAAGAAGACTTCCTGGCCGGCCAGCTTGTGGAAGCGGGCCAAGGTATCGGCGATGATCGTCGTGTAGGCGTGCCCGATATGGGGCACGTCGTTGACGTAGTAGATCGGCGTCGTGACGTAAAAGGTTTTCTTAGAGCTCGTTGACATTGATGGGTCCTCCCCGGATGAGCATCATGGCCTCGGCCCGCGTCGCCGCGTTCTTCCGGAACGAGCCGCGGACGGCCGAGGTGATCGTGATCGACTTGGGCTTTTTGGCCCCGCGCATCGACATGCACATGTGCTCGGCTTCGATCACGACCATGACGCCCAGGGGCTCGAGGTGCTTGTCGAGCAGGTCGGCGATCTGCTTCGTCAACCGCTCCTGGACCTGGAGCCGCCTGGACAGGGCCTCCACGACCCGGGCGATCTTGCTCAGGCCGACGATGCGCCCGGCCTTCGGAATATAGGCCACGTGGGCCACTCCCGCGAAGGGGAGGAGATGGTGCTCGCACATCGAGTAGAGAGGGATGTTCTTGATGAGGACCATTTCGTCGTGCTTCTCGTCCTCGATGACACGAAGGTTCCTGGTCGCCTCGCGCTCCGAGCCGCCGAGGATGTCGGCCAGCATGCGGGCCACGCGCTGGGGTGTCGCCTTGATGCCCGGCCGGCGGACGTCTTCGCCGACGCCCTCGAGGACCAGCGTGACGCCTTTCTCGATCTTCTTGATGTCCATGGTGGTCCTTCCGCCCGCGCCGCTAGCTCTTTTTATGGAACTCGCAGACGGCCTGGTGGGCGATCTCCTTAAGAGGCGTTCCCGTCTTGCGGGCGGCCTTGAGCAGGTCCTCGTATTCCGGCTGGACGTTGACCGTCCGCCCCTCCAGGACGGCCAGCTTGAGGCCGATCTTCTCGCCGCGGACCTTGACGGTCCGGAACTCGCGCTCGAGGACGCGGCGGCCGACGGGATAGAAGCGGACCCCGATCGAGGTCGTTTCCTTGAAGACGGCCTCGATCAGGGCGTCCATGCGGGCGCCTTCGACGAGGAGCGAGAGCCTGGTCCCGAGGCGGTTTTTCTTCATGACGACGGGGGAGAGGGTGGCGTCCAAGGCGCCTTCCTCGAAGGCCCGCTCGAGGAAGTGGGCCAGGAGCTGCGGTGAGGCGTCGTCGATAGTCGCCTCGACGATATAGACCGCCTTCCCTTCATCGACGGCTTCGGCGTCGCCGTAATAAACTCTAAGGATGTTGGGGATCTCCGGGAATTCCTTGGTCCCGGCGCCGCGGCCGATCTTCTCGTAGACGAGCTCGGGGAGCTTGACATACTTTTTGGCCAGGGCCGAGACGATGGCCGCGCCGGTCGGCGTCACCAGCTCCGATTCGACCCAGGCCGCGTAGACCGGTGCCTTCTTCAGGAGCTCAGCCACGGCCGGAGGCGGGACGGCCAGCCGGCCGTGAGAGGTGATGACCCAACCCGAGCCGACGTTGAGCGGCGAACAAAAAACGTCGGCGACGTCCAGCTCGTCGAGGAGGAGAGCGGTCCCGACGACGTCGACGAGGGCGTCATCGGCCCCGGCCTCGTGCAAGTGCGCTTCCTTGAACCTTCGTCCGTGGACTTTGGCTTCGGCCTCGAACAGTCTCTTGAAGATGGCGAGGGCCCGGTCCTTGACCGCCGGGGCGAAGCGGCTCTTGAGGATGATCCTTTCGACGTCGCCGAAGTTGCGCTCGATGTGCTCGTGCCCGCGGATCTCGACGTCGACCTTGACCGCGGCGAACCCGCCGCGGCGGACCCGGCGGACGGTGATCGCCACGGGCAGACGCAACCCGGCCATCCTCTCCTTGAACAGGGACGCATCGACGCCCAGGTCGAGGAGGGCGCCGAGGCACATATCCCCGCTAACCCCCGACGAGGCATCGAGATAGACGTATTTCATAATTTCATTAGGATATCGTTTTCCCCTGAAAAAAGCAAAGACGGGGGGCGGGGGGGGTTGACTCTTCGTTACTGAAAAAGGTATATGAAGCCGAGGAGGATCGATGGCCGGGACCAAAAAGATCCAACCGCCTCGTGCGACGATCGGCATCCTTGGCGGAACAGGACTCTACGAGATCGACGGCTTCAGGAACAAGAGTGAAGTCCGGCTCCGCACGCCCTTCGGTGAGCCATCCTGCGCCTATGTCGTCGGAACGCTCGAAGGCCGACGGGTGGCCTTCCTGGCCCGCCACGGCCAGGGCCATCGGCTCCTTCCGGCCGAGGTCAACTACCGGGCCAATATCTTCGGTTTCAAGAAGTTAGGGGTCGAACAGATCATCTCGGTCAACTCCGTTGGCTCGCTCCGCGAAGCCATCCATCCGCGCGACATCGTCCTGCCCGACCAGTTCTTCGACCGGACCCAGCGGCCGAACACGTTTTTCGGCGGCGGGATCGTTGCCCATGTCAGCCTGGGACAGCCGGTCTGCCCGTCTCTCGCGAAAACCCTCTATGATACCGCCGTCGGGTTGGGGCTGAGGGCCCATCGCGGCGGGACCTATATCTCGATCGACGGTCCGGCCTTCTCCACCAAGGCCGAGTCGCTGGCCTACAGGTCCTGGGGCGGCGACGTGATCGGCATGACGGCTGCGACCGAAGCCAAGCTCTGCCGCGAGGCCGAGATCTGCTATGCGACTCTCAGCCTGGTCACGGACTACGACGTCTGGCACGAGACCGAGGCGCCGGTCACGGTCGAGCTCGTTCTCCAGAACCTTTCTTGTAACATCGGGAACGCCAAGGCCGTCATCAAAAAGGCGCTGGCAAAGATGGGGAAGGGGGAAGTGCCGGGCTGCGATTGCGGCACCGCGCTCAAGAACACCATCATCACCGTCCCGTCCGCCATCCCGGCCGCGACCCGGGATAAGCTGGGGCTCCTCGTCGGCAAATACCTGCGCTAGGCCCGAGGGAACTTCATGAGTCTCGTCATCGTCGGTTCGGTCGCCTTCGACACCATCCGGACGCCCTGGGGCGACCGGGAGAAGATCGTCGGGGGGTCGGGGACCTATTGCTCGCTCGCGGCGAGCTACTTCACCCGGCCCCGCATCGTCGGCGTCGTCGGCCGCGACTTCCCCCGGAAGACCCTGGCTCTCCTTCGCTCACGCGGCGTCGACATCGCCGGTCTCAAGGTCAAGGCCGGGAAAACGTTCCACTGGGAAGGGAAGTACGAGGACGATCCCAACAAGAGGACGACCCTGCGGACCGAGCTCAACGTCTTTGCCGATTTTCGGCCCGAAGTGCCCGCGTCGTACCGCGGCTCGCGCATCGTCTACCTGGCCAACCTCAACCCGGAACACCATGAGTTCGTCCTGGGACAGTTCCGCAAGCCCGCCCTCGTCGCCATGGACACGATCCGGCTTTGGATCGACACCAAGCGGGAGGCCCTGCTCAAGGAGCTCGGCCGGGTCGACATCTTCTTCGCCAACGACGAGGAGGCCCGGCTGATCACCGGAGAGATGAACCTCATCAGCGCCGGCAAAGCCCTGATTGGGCTGGGACCGTCACTCGTCCTGCTCAAGAAAGGCGAGCACGGCGCGCTCGTCTTTGGCCGCGATTTTGTCTTCGGCGTCCTGGCCCACCCGTGCGAACACGTCATCGATCCGACCGGGGCGGGGGACAGCTTCGCCGGGGGGTTCCTGGGCTACCTCGACAAGGCGCCGGGCCTCGCCGGCCGGGACGTCCGGCGCGCCGCGGTTTATGGCAGCGTCATGGCCTCGTTCGCCATCGAAGATTTCGGGATCGGCCGGTTCCTGTCTCTCGACCGGGACCTGGTCGAAGCCCGGTTCCGGCAGTTCCGCAGGCTGACGGCATTCTAAGACATGTCACGTCCCCGGCAGGTCCGGGGACGGCTGGGGAGGATAGAAAAAATGGCAGACATCAAGCCGCCCATGGAGCCCTTTCGCATCAAGATGGTTGAGCCGCTGCGCTCGGTCACGCGGCGGGAGAGGGAGGCGCTTCTCAAGCAATCGGGCCTCAACGTCTTCGGCATCCCGGCCGAAAAGGTCACGATCGATCTCCTGACCGATTCCGGCACGTCGGCCATGAGCGACGACCAGTGGGCGGGCATCATGACCGGCGACGAGTCTTACGCCGGGGCCCGCAACTTCTACCATCTCGAAGAGTCGGTCCGCTCGATCTTCGGCTTCAGCCACGTCATCCCGACGCACCAGGGGCGGGCGGCGGAACGGATCCTGTTCGGCTCCATCCTGAAGAAAGGCGACAGCGTCCCGAGTAACATCCATTTCGACACCACCCGGGCCAACATCGAGGTGCTCGAGGCCCGGGCGGAAGACCTGGCCGCCGCCGCGGCCTACGACCCGGACTCGGACGCGCCGTTCAAGGGCGACATGGACGTGGCCAAGCTGAGGAAGTTCATCGACAAACGGGGCAAGGACAAGATCCCCCTGGTCATGATGACGGTGACCAACAACAGCGGCGGCGGCCAGCCCGTCTCGCTGAAGAACATCAAGGAGACGAGCGAGGTCTGCGCCCATTACGGCATCCCGTTCTTCTTCGACGCCTGCCGCTTCGCCGAGAACGCCTGGTTCATCAAGAAGCGTGAAAAGGCCTATGCCAAGAAGAGCGTCCTCGAGATCGCCCAGGAGATGTTCTCGTACGCCGACGGGGCGACGATGAGCGGCAAGAAGGACGCCCTGGTCAACATCGGAGGGTTCGTGACCCTCGACGATGACGCCCTGGCCGAGAAGATCAAGAACCTGCTCATTCTCGGCGAGGGCTTCACGACCTACGGCGGCCTCGCCGGCCGCGACCTCGAAGCCATGGCCCGGGGCCTGAAGGAGGTGCTCGACGAGGAGTATCTCGAGCACCGGATCGGCCAGGTCGCCTATCTCGGCGGGCTGCTCGATCAGGCCGGCGTGCCCGTGCTCAAGCCCTTCGGGGGCCATGCCGTCTACCTCCTGGCCGACCGCTTCCTGCCGCACATTCGCCGGGCCCAATATCCCGGCTGGGCCCTGACCGTCGCCCTCTACAGGGACTACGGCATCCGGGCCGTCGAGATCGGCGGGGTCATGTTCGGGCACAAGACGGGCAAGGGGAAAGAAGAGGTCTTCCCCGAGCTCGAGATGGTCCGGCTGGCCATTCCGCGGCGCGTCTATACGGCGTCGCATCTCCGTTACGTCGCCGACTCCCTGATCGAGCTCTACAAGAACCGTGACAAGGTCAAGGGGCTGCGGATCGTCCGGGAATCGCCGTTCCTGCGGCACTTCACGGCCCGGCTCGAGGAGGTCTAGGCCTTTCAGATCTTGATCTGCGCGGACGGCTCGCAGGTGAGGTCGAGGCTGCCGACGCCGGCGTCGATGTCGATGTCGATCGTCACGGGACTCTTGCCGTAGGCGTCGTTGACGTAAGCGCCGGCCCGTTTGGTCAAGCCGCGGGCGTCGATCGAGCCCAGACCGCCGTCGACCTTGACCCGGACGCCGATTTCGGAGGGCAGCAGCAGCTTGGCGCTGCCGACGCCGCCATCGATCTTGACCCGAAAGCCCGCCGCGTGCGGACCGCGGAGATCGATGTTCACTTCGCCCACCCCCATGTCGAGCTCGACCCGTTCGAGCTTGAGCCCCCGGAGATCGAGATCGCTGTGGCCGGCCCCGAGGTCGACCCTGAGATCGAGCGGGACGGCCCGTCCCAGGATGAGGTCCCAGCGGTTCCGGGAGCCGCCGAAGTTGATGCCGCGCCGCCGGGCGTGGCGGACGTCCAGAACGCCCTTCTCTCCCATCACGTGATAGTTGACCTCGGGGCGGTTGCGCTCGCGGTTGAACTCGAACGAGGCCTCGAGCAAGGCGGCCTGTTCCGCCGTCCGGAGCCGCAGCTCCCCGGCCCCCATGTGCAGCCCGACCTCGGCCCGCAGCGCTCCTTCGAGGGCCACCGTTTGTGTCTCCCTCATCCGGCTCCGGGGTTCTTCGCAAGCGGCGGCGAGTCCGAGCAGCAGCAGGATCGCGCCGGCGGCTTTGATTCTTGTCATGGACATGGGGAGGCCTCCCGTCGTGTGATCATTTTCGACACCCCTATATACGAGATCGCCCGGCCGCAGGTTCCCTTCTCAAGGCCTCCGGATCTTCTTGGCCGGCAGGTCCTGTCCCCCCTGGTGGAGCACGAGCCCGGTCACCCGGCCCTCAGGGTCAAGGACGAAATTGACCTGGGCGTCGACGACCTTGAGGAAGAACCGCGTCTCCGATTCCGGGAAGAGCTCGACCTCGGACTGGCCGGTGGCCTGGGAGATGAGCTTATCCCCCCGGCGGAGGATCGTGATGATGAATTCGGGCGCCAGCTCGTAATCGCCGGTCAGGCGGTCATAACCCTTCGGGTCGATCGCGACTTCTTTGCGCGGGGAGGGCAGGGGCTTGTCGATTCTCGTCAGGACCTGGGCCGGACCGACGCGGGATTTGATCCGCAGGCCGATGACTCGGCCTCCCGTGTCCTTGACGAACATGAATCGGGCCGGGTTGTCCCTGAGGAAAAATTCCGTTGCCGAAACCGGAGCGAGCTCGCCCTTGGCGCCCCCCTGCTGCTGGGCGAAGAGCTTGTCGCCCTCGCGGCTGACATAGAACTCTCGTTTCCGCTCATCCGCATAGACGCCGGCGAACGGGTCGAGGTCCCGGGCCGGGAGCGTGATGGCCTTCCGTTCCGGCTCGGTGAGGCCCAACGCGAGCCGGGCGATCTGGACCGCCCGGGGCTCGGGATCGCGGCCTGCGACGGCGCTGTTGGTCAGGATGGCCACGAAGATGCGATCTTCCGGGAAGGTCATCTCGTAGGTCGAGAAGCCGTTGATGCCGCCGCCGTGCTCGATCGAGCGATGGCCGGCGAAATCCCCCACGAGCCACCCGTACCCGTAACCCGTCGATTCCCCGTTGGAGAGCGTGTAGGGCGCTAAGGCCTTGTCGAGCCACTCTTTACGGACGAGCTTTCCGGAAAAGACGGCGTCGCTCCAGACAGCCAGGTCGTCGACCGATGAAAGCAGCGAGCCGGCCGCGTACGGCTGGGTCATGCTCAGGTACGGGGCGTTGACGAAGCCGCCCTTGCCTGCCTGATAGCCGGGGACGCGGCGGGGGATGATCCGCTCGGTGCTGCCGTAATAGGAGCTCTTCATGCCCAGGGGCTTGAAGATCCTGTCCGTGACGAACTCCTCGTAGGTCTTGCCCGAAGCCTTCTCGATGATGGCCCCGAGAAGGATGTAGCCGGAGTTGTTGTAGGCCCAACTCCGTCCGGGCTCGAATTGCATGGGCTTGTCCTTGAAGAGATCGATGAGCTCCTTGAGCGTGAAGTCCTTGCGCCAGAGCGGCAGCCACTCGGGCAGGTCCGTGTAGCTCTGGATGCCCGACGTGTGGGTCAGGAGGTGCTCGACCGTGATCCGCCGGCCTTGGGTCGGGTAGTCCGGGAGAAACTTCGTGATCTCGTCCTGGAGCCCGAGCTTGCCCTCCTGGGCCAGCGTGAGGATGGACACGGCCGTAAACTGCTTGGTGATCGAACCGAGGCGGAAGACCATGTCGGGCTCGACCGGGACGCCGAGCTCGAGGTCGGCCAGGCCGTAGCCCTTGCGGAAGACGGTCTGGCCGCCCTTGCGGACGATGACGGCCGCCCCGGGCTCGCCGGGCCTGTAGACCGGGGCCATGACAGAGTCGATCTTCGCGGCCAGCGCTTTGTCGGGTGCGGGCGGGGTGGCGGCCGGCCAGGCCCAGGCAAAGGCGAGAGCAATGAAAACAGGGAGGGCGATGGGCATCTTCATGGCTGTGCGGACCTCCTGATCACCGAATGGTACCTTAGTATACTCCGAGGACAGGAGGCAAGCGTCTCCCGGGCCCCGCTCGGACCGGGCCCGACCCGGGCCGGCTAGGCTCTGCTCCCCTGGCCGTTCTTGGCGTACGCGCTGATGTCGAGGAAGCCGTGCCCGCTCAGGTTGAACAGGATCGTCCGCTCCCGGCCGTCCTTCTTCGCGGCCAGGGCCTCGTCGACCGCGACAGAGATCGCGTGGGACGATTCGGGCGCGGGCAGGATGCCTTCCGTCTTCATGAACAGGACCGCCCGGTCGAAGACGGTCTTTTCGTCGACCGCGCGCGGCTCGACGACGCCCATCGAGGCGAGGTGGCTGACGAGCGGAGCCATGCCGTGATAGCGCAGCCCGCCGGCGTGGAGAGGGGGCGGCACGAAATCCATGCCCAGCGTGTACATGTAGAGGAGCGGCGTCAGGCCGACGCTGTCGCCGAAATCGTAGCGCAGCGAGCCCTGCGTCAACGAGGGGCACGCTTCCGGCTCGACGGCGATGAACCGTGTCTGTCTTTCGCCGCGGAGGTTGTGCCGGACAAAGGGAAAGGCCAAGCCGGCGAAATTCGAGCCGCCGCCGACGCAGCCGATGATCGTGTCCGGAACGACGCCCATCTCCTCCATCTGTTTTTCGGCCTCGAGCCCGATCACGGTCTGGTGCATGAGGACGCTGTCCAGGACCGAGCCCAGGGCGTACTTGACGCCGGGGGTCTTGACGGTGACCTCGACTGCCTCGGAGATGGCGATGCCGAGACTCCCGGGATGCTCCGGGTCCCGCTCGTAGAACCTGCGTCCGGCCTCGGTCGTCGGGCTGGGGCTTTCGAGGACCGTGCCGCCGAACATCTCCATGATCACCCGCCGTCCGGGTTTCTGGCGGAAGCTCGAGCGGACCATGAAGATCCGGGTCTCGATGCCGAAGCGTGAGCCGGCGTAGGCCAGGGCGGAGCCCCATTGCCCGGCCCCCGTCTCCGTGGCCAGCGTCTTGACGCCGTCTTGCGCCGCGAGATAGGCCTGCATGATGGCCGTGTTCGTCTTGTGGCTGCCGACGGGCCCGACGCCCTCATATTTATAAAAGATGCGGGCCGGCGTATCGAGGGCCTTTCTCAAAGCGGTCGCCTCGATGAGGGGCGTCGGCCGGAAGACCGAGTAGGCCTCGAGCACGGGCCCGGGGATGGGCACGTCCCGGTCGGTCACGCCCTCCTGGCGGATGAAGCTCTTCGGGAAGATGGCTTCGAGATCCTCGGGCTTGAGCGGCTCTTTGGTCCCGGGGTGCAGCGGCGGCTTGGGCGGCTCCGGCAGGTCGGCCTTGATATTGTAAAAGGCCTGGGGGAGGAAATCCGTGTTTCGCGACGCGAAGCGCATGACGTTCACTGTCCTTTCACGACGGCTTCGAACAGGGTCGCCGGCGGGTCCATGGGGTCCTTGGCTCCGAGATCAGGGGCGCAAGAGTCCATTCGTGGCGCACCTGTCCCAAAAAAGGGAGATGGATGGGGGGACGGACTTATCGGGCGGTTGGGACCGCCCACCAGTTCCAGAGCCGGGAGGACAGCACGACGGCGCCGGCGCGGAGATCGTTCAGGCTGTCCATGATTGACGCATCATAGGTCCCGTCTTTGGCTTTGTCAAGTCCTTGCGGGCTTGTTTTTTTGTCCATGCGGCATTATAAGCAGGGAAGAGTACGGAGGCCGACATGCTCAAGAAGATGACCGTTCTGTTCGCAGCCGCGGGGCTCCTCGTATCGATGGCCGCCGCCCAGGACCTCGACGGGCTGATGAAGCTCAAGCCGGGGAGGTCGAGGGCCGTGACCTCGACTGACCCCAGCTTCCACGGCAATGCCGACCGGCTCAAGTATATCGCCCCGGGGGAGACCAAGGTCCTGGCGGACATCAAGGGGCCGGCGGTCATCCGCCACATCTGGCTGACCTTCAACGAGGCCCGGCCGAACTGGCTCGAATCGGGCGGCTCGGCCTCGCCCGACGAGATCGTCCTGCGGATGTATTGGGACGGGGCCAAAGAGCCGGCCGTCGAGGCGCCCCTGGGCGATTTCTTCGGGGCGGGCTTCGGACGCCGGTTCGAGCTCGTCTCGGTGCCCGTCCAGGTCGAGACCGGAGGGGACGGCTACAACTGCTTCTGGCAGATGCCTTTCTTCAGGCACGGCCTCATCACGGTCACCAACGAAGGCGCCCGGAACGTCCGGTCATTCTACTATCACATCGATTACACCGAGGACCCGGGCCTGGCCCGTGACGCGGCCTATTTCTGCGCCCAGTACAACCAGGCTTTTCCGGAAAAGCTGGGACGTGATTACACGATCGTCGATATCACGGGCGAGGGCCATTACGTCGGCACGGTCATGTCCATGCGGGCCCGGAGCCCGATGTGGTTCGGCGAGGGCGACGCCCGGTTTTATATCGACGGCGAGACGAAGCCCTCGATCCAGGGCACGGGGACCGAGGACTATTTCCTGATGGCCTGGGGCATGTCGCTCGGGCAGTATCCCTATTTCGGCTGCGTCTTTTGGAGCCCGGAAGGGGAGATCCCCGGCACGGAATACTGCATGTACCGCTGGCACATCGCCGACCCGGTCCGATTCGCCAAATCGCTCCGCTTCGACATCGAACACACCGGCTGGATCACCGCCGACGAGACGGAGAGCGGCAAGATCGAAGGCCACGTCGAGCGCGAGGACGACATCGCCACCGTAGGGTTCTGGTACCAGAAGGGACAGCCCAAGCGGTTCACGACGCTGCCGCCGCTCGCCGAGCGGCGCTTTCCGAATCTTGACGTCATCATCGAAGGGAAGACGCTGCTCTCGGCCTCACGCAAGACCCGGGGCGCCGCCGAGCTCCAGAAGGGCTTCGATTGGACCGGGGAGGGACAGCTTTTCTTCAAGCCCGCCGCGGACAAGCCGGCCCTCGAGGTCGATTTCGACGTGGCCAAAGAAGAGTACCGGGCCCTCGTCCTCCGCATGACCTACGCCGACGACTATGGCGCCTACCGGGTCCTTCTCGACGGCAAGCCGGTCCCCCTGAACGACGACGGGACAAACCCGGCCGTCAGCCCGGTCCTCGATTTCTATTCGGGGGACCTGGCCATCAAGGACGTTTATTTGGGGAGCCTGAAGCTCGATACGGGCAAGCATACGCTCCGCTTCGAGGCCGCCGGCCGGAATCCTCTGGCCAAGGGAAGCTTTCTCGGCCTCGACTCGCTGAGATTGCGCCAGCGCTGGGATCGAAAGCGGAAGCTCCTAACCTGACTCCGCGAGCGGTAGTGAGCGGAGGGCAGAAGGACGGCGGAGTGACTCGGAGCCGGACTTCTGCGAGATATCCTAGTAGAGCTCAGTAGATCTTCCGGCCGGGCAGGCTGAGCCAGGATTCGAAGAGCTCGAGGCACTCGTCCCGCATGAATCCGGGAACAAGCCGGACCTTGCTCCGCCCCAGGGCCTTCATCCGTTCGTTCGAGATCCGCAGCTCGTGGAAACCGGCCCGCGCCGCGTCGCGGATGCCGGAGCCGTAATAAACGGCGCCGATCCGGGCCCAGTGGATGGCCCCGAAGCACATCGGGCAGGGCTCGGTGGTCGAGTAGATCTCGCAGCCGGCGAGGTCGAAGGTGCCGAGCTTCCTCGAGGCCTTGCGGATGGCGTTGACCTCGGCGTGGCAGGTGGCGTCGTGCCTGAGGACGGTGTTCCTGGCCGCGGCGACGACGCGCCCCTCCTTGACGATGCAGGCGCCGAACGGCCCCCCTTCGGGCCGGACGAAATTCTTGCGCGCCTCGCGGACCGCCCGGATCATAAAACGCCGCTCGGGCGCGGCCGGCCTCCGACCCATGGCCCCTCCCGGGCCGATTATACTCTGTTGACCGCCGCGGCAGAAATCTGTTCTAATAACGGGCATGACGCGCAAGAGGATCGTCCTTTCGCTCGCCCTGGCTTGCGGCCTCGCCGTGGCCTCCGCCCTGCCGACCGCATCGGCCGTCCCGGGCGGCCCGGGCACGCTGGTCAACCTGATCCGGATCCCCAAGAGCCCTTCGTCGCCGATTGCTGTTCTGACCAGGCTCCAGATCGACGTCCGGCAGGACCTGGCGACCTGCCTCCTGGCCCTGGCCGACCGCGACGATCTCGACCAACTGCGCCGGAGCGGCGTCCGCTTCACCGTTCTTGAGAGGAACGCGGCCCGACGCGAGTTCCTCATCGTTGGGACCGGCGGCCCCAGCGACCTCGCATCCCTCCGGGCCGCGGGGCATGCCGTTGCCGTCGAGCCGCGGACGGCGGTCTTCTGGCGGGACGACGGGAGCGCCGCAGAATCCGTGCCGGCCGGCCTGCCGCGCAAGGCCCTGCCGCTGCGGTCCGTCCTGCCATACCTCCGGACACGGCCCGTCGGGGCTTCCCCCTCCGCCGCGACCTCGGCCCAGGACCCCTTCGTCGGGACGATCGTCTCGCTCGTATCAAGCTCCAACCTGGCCGCCAACGTCCAGACGCTCCAGAACTTCCAGACGCGCTACGCTTCCACCACGAACTGCGAATCCGCCGGCGAGTCCCTCTACGCCTCATTCACGGCCCTCGGCCTCGATGACGTCCACTTCGACCCGTTCACTTTTTCCGGCACCTACACCTCGCGCAACGTCGTCGCCGAGAAGACTGGGGAGACCTACCCGGACGACATCTACGTCATCTGCTCCCATTACGATTCGACCTCCCCGTCCCATCTGACCCTGGCCCCGGGCGCCGATGACAATGCCAGCGGCACGGCCGCCGTTCTGGAGGCGGCCCGGGTCCTGGCGCCGTACCCGCTCGATTTCACCGTCAGGTTCGTCGCCTTTTCCGCGGAGGAATGGGGGCTCTGGGGGAGCCGGGCTTACGCGACCGCGGCCCGGGCGGCCGGCGAGAGTATTCTCGGCGTCATCAACCTGGACATGATCGGTTATGCCGACGCCTTGCCGGAGGATCTCCAGATCATCGTCAACGAAGGCTCGGGCTGGCTGGCCGACCTTTTCCTCCAGGCAGGGGCGCATTACGGGGTCGTCGGGGGGACGAAGACCGTCGATGCGTCGTTCGTCTATTCCGACCACGGCCCGTTCTGGGACAACGGCTACCCGGCCATGCTGGCCATCGAGGACGAGCCCCTGACCAATCCCTATTACCATACGACGAGCGACACGCTCGACAAGCTCGATCTCGATTTTTTCACCAGCGCGACCCGGACCTCCGTGGGCCTTCTCGCCGAGCTGGCCCAGCCGATCAAGGCCGGCTATCCGCAAACGCCGGCCGGATTGAGGGGCTTGTGGGTCGCTTACTGGTCGCTCTTCAATAAGCTCGTTGCGGTTCGGTTGTCCTGGAGCGGCCAGGCCGACGCGGTCGGATACAACGTCTATCGGGCCAGGACCCCCCACGTCGATTATGTCAAGCTCAACGACATCCCCCTGGCGGGGACGTCCTTCACCGATGATGATGTCGTCTGGGACCCCCAGGCTCTTTCGCAGCATTATTATTATGTCGTCACGGCCGTGGGCCCGACCGGGCTCGAAAGCAATCGCACGCGCGAGACCGTCCCGGCCGAATTCTCGATCGATTCGTCGTCCGTTCGAACGATCAGCCCCCTGGTCTTGAGGGGCATCCGATGAGGGCCAGGCGCCTGGCGTTCGCCTTGGCGGCTTTCCTGCTGGCCTTGCCTGCGGCGGTCCCCGCCCAGGAGCTCTCCCTCTCAGTCGGCGCCGGAGGCCTTTTTCCGTCGGGAGACAGCTATCGGCAGATCTACGGATCGAGCTTCGCCGTCGCCGGCGACGTGTGGCTCAAGCTCAAGGGACCGATCGGCCTGGCCGCGGGGTTCGGCTCGCTGGCCGACGACGGACTGGCGGTGCCGATGTCCGGCGGCAGCACGGAATACCCCCTCAAGTTCCGCAGACGCACCATCCCGCTCGTCCTGTTCTATCAATTCGACATCGGACCGGTCGGCCTCCGCGCCGGAGCGGGCGCCGGGTTCCACAGTTTTGACGAGACGTGGCAGACCGTCGACCTCGACTATTCCGGGCACGAGACCGGGCCCCGTTTCCTGGTCTCGGTCTCGGTCCCGGTTCTCGGGCGCCTTTCGCTGTTCTCTTCCCTGACCTACGATTCCATACGCAAACACACTGGCTACCCGTATTCGTACAAGGTCGATCTCGGCGGCGTCCAGGTCATCGGAGGCCTGGCCTTCCGGATCTTCTAGGGCGGCCCCATCGCAGACACATCAGGAGGACCTATGAGCGAAGACAACAGAAACCAGAGCCGGAGGGATTTTCTCAAGATCGGAGCCGCTGCCGGACTGGGCGCAGCGGTGGCGGGTCTGGGCCTCGAGGCCAAAGACCCGTCCGGCGCCAGGGGCGAAGCGAGGTCGCAATTCCGGGTGCCCGCCATCCCCACCGTCAAGGTCGGCTTCGTCGGTGTCGGAGGCATGGGTTCGGCCCACGTCCAGAATTACCTGAATATCGAGGGCGTCGCGATCAAGGCCATCTGCGATATCCGCCCGGCTCACGTCGAACGGGCCCAAAAGTGGGTCGTCGAGGCGGGCCAGCCGAAGCCCACGGGCTATTCCAACGGGCCGCGTGATTTCGAAAGGATGTGTGCGACCGAGGACCTCGATCTGGTCATGACGGCCACGCCTTGGGAATGGCATGTCCCCGTGTGCCTCGCGGCCATGAGGCACGGCAAACACGCCGCGACCGAGGTGCCCGCGGCCATGTCCCTCGACGATTGTTGGGCCCTCGTCGAGACAGCCGAGAAGACCGGGAAACACTGCCAGATGATGGAGAACTGCTGCTACGACCGGATCGAGCTCATGACCTTGAACCTCGTTCGCAAGGGCGTCCTCGGCGAGGTCCTCCACGGCGAAGCGGGCTACCTCCACGACCTCCGCGGCGTCAAGTTCTCGGACGAGGGCGAGGGGCTGTGGCGGCGGGCCTGGTCCCAGAAGCTCAACGGCAACCTCTACCCGACCCATGGCCTCGGGCCGGTGGCCCAGTGCATGAACGTCAACCGCGGCGACGCCTTCGACTATCTCGTGTCGATGAGCTCGCCGACGCGGGGCCTGCACGAATACGCCGTGGCCACGTTCGGCGCAGACTCGACGCAGGCCAAGGAGCGCTACGTCCTCGGCGACGTCAACACCAGCCTGATCAAGACCAAGCTGGGCAAGACGATCATCCTCATCCACGACACGAACCTGCCTCGCCCCTACAACCGGATCGACCTCGTCCAGGGGACCCGGGGGCTGGCCCACAAGTGGCCCGACCGGATCTATATCGAAGGCAAGTCTGCCAAGCCCGACCAGTGGGATGATTTTGAGAAGTTTGCAGCTGAGTTCGAGCACCCTCTCTGGAAGGCGATCGCTTCGAAAGGCGAGGGGAGGGGCCACGGCGGCATGGACTACATCGAGGACTATCGCCTCATCCAATCGCTTCGCAGGGGCGAGCCGCTCGACCAGGACGTCTATGATGCCGCCGCGTGGAGCGCCATCGTCGGCGCCAGCGTTCAAAGCGTCGCGGGCAAGGGCAAGCCCGTCGCCATCCCCGACTTCACCCGGGGAAATTGGAAAAAGAACCCGCCGCTGGGGATCATCGAGCCCTGACCTAAGGGGACGGGTATCAAGGGGCGTGCCCCGGGTCCGCGTCAGCCTCCGGCCCTTGACAACCTCCGTTCCCGGCCTATAATAAAACTGTGAAAACCAAACGAGTTTCTAAAGTACAAGCCAAGCCAGAGACCCGGACGGGCCGCGCCGATGCCGCGGTCCGGACCCGCATCGTCGAGGCGGCCCGGGGACTTTTTCTGACCCGGGGGTTCGTCCGGGTGACGGCGGACGACATCGCGACCGAGCTCGGCATCAGCAAGGCGACGCTCTACAAGGAATTCGCGAGCAAGGAAGAGATCCTCCGCGGGGTCGTGCGGGCCGTCACGGCCGAGATCGCCGGCCGCGTCGAAACTATCATGCACAAGGACACCCGGAGCCTGGTCGAGCGGCTGGTCGAGCTCTTTGCCTTCGTCGGCAGCCGCATCGCCCAGTTTGGGCCGCTCTTCATCCGGGACATCCAAAAGGGCGCCCCGGATGTTTGGCTGGAGATCGAGGATTTCCGACGCGACAAGCTCGTGGCCAACTTCAAGGTCATCCTGGCGGCCGGCCACAAGGAAGGGCTCTTCCGGGGGGACGTCGACGACGACCTTCTGCTGAGAATGTTACTCAAGCTCGTCGAGGAATTCGTCAATCCCACAGAGATCCTCCGCTCCGGCCGGTCGCCTGCCGAGACGTTCGAATCCGTCATCAAGGTCTTTTTCCAGGGCATTCTGACGGACAAGGGCCGGCTGGATTTTTCGGTCCGCACCCCGTCCCTGTTCGAGCCCCGAAAGGAAGGCGTGTCATGAGGTCCAAGCTTATGGTCTTGGCAGTGGTGTCTCTCGCAGCGCTGGCCTGTTCCTCCAAAGCCGACAAGATGGGCATCTCGGCTTCGGGCACGATCGAGGCGATCGAGGTCAACGTCTCCTCCAAGGTCTCGGGACAGATCCTCGGTCTCGCCGTCGAGGAGGGGGCGCGGGTCAAGCCGGGCGATGTCCTGGCCACGGTCGATCATGCCGCGGCCGACATTCAGCTCCGCCAGGCCGAGGCGGGCGTGGACCTGGCCCAGGCCCAGCTTGTCCTCCTCCGCAACGGCTCGCGCAAAGAAGACATCCAGCAAGCCGAGGCCGCCTTGAAGCAGGCCGACGCCAACCTCCAGGTCGCGGCGGACGACGCCCGAAGGATGCGGGAGCTTCTCAACACCGGCAGTGTCACCGCCAAACAGCGCGACGACGCCGAGGCCCGGCTGACCGTCGCCGAAGCCCAGCGGAGCGCGGCGGCCGAGGCCCTGAATAAGGTCCGGCGGCTGGCCCGGCCGGAGGAGATCCAGGCCGCCGAGGCCCGGCTGGCTCAGGCCCGGGCGTCCGCCGACCTCCTGGCGAAGACGATCGCCGACTGTACGATCACGGCCCCCGGCGGCGGCATCGTCACCCACAAGGCGGTCGAGGCGGGCGAGCTCGTCGCGCCGGGTTCGACGGTGGTCACCCTGGCCGAGCTCGACAGCGTTTACGTCATGATCTACGTCACGGAGAAGGAGATGGGCCGGGTCCGGCTCGGCGACGGGGTCGAGGTCCGGATCGACGCCTTCCCCGACAAGGTCTTCGCCGGCAAGATCACCTACATCTCGCCCGAGGCCGAGTTCACGCCCAAGAACGTCCAGACCAAGGAGGACCGGGTCAAGCTCGTTTTCGGCGTCAAGGTCGAGATCGAGAACAAGGACGGGCTGCTCAAACCCGGCCTGCCCGCAGACGCCCTCTTCCGGGCCGCTCCGGAAGTCCGGTAGAGGCGCGGAAGGGAGAGGAGGGATCCGGCATGATGCCGCTCGCCGTCGAGACCCAGGGACTCGGCAGGACCTTCGAGGCGGTCGAGGCCGTTCGCTCCCTCGACCTGACGGTCCGGGAAGGCGAGATGTTCGGTCTCGTCGGCCCCGACGGCGCCGGCAAGTCGACGATCCTCCGCATGCTCTGCGGCCTCCTCGCCCCGACGTCCGGGCGGGCCTCGGTCCTCGGCTTCGACGTCGTCAAGGAGGCCGCCCGGCTCAAGAGCCGGATCGGCTACTTCTCCCAGAAGTTCAGCCTCTATGGCGACCTGACGGTCGACGAGAACATCGAGTTCTTCGCCGAGATCCATCTCGTCCGCGATTACCGGGCCCGCCGCGAGGAGCTCCTGGAGTTCACCCGGCTCACGCCGTTCCGCGGCCGCCTGGCCGACAGGCTCTCGGGCGGCATGCGGCAGAAGCTGGCCTTGGCCTGCGCTCTCATCCACACGCCCAAGATCATCTTCCTCGACGAGCCGACGACCGGGGTCGACGCCGTCTCGCGGCGCGACTTCTGGAAGATCCTCTCCAGCCTCCTGCGCTCCGGGATCACCATCGTCATGACCACGCCCTATATGGACGAGGCCGAGCGCTGCTCGCGGATCGGGCTCCTGGCCGAGGGCAGGCTCCTCGCGGCCGATACGCCGCAGCGGGTCAAGGGGCTGATGCACGGCACCGTCGTCGAGATCGTCTGTCCGGAGATCCGGCGCGGCTTCGCCATCCTGAAAACCGTCCCCGGCGTCACCGAAGTCCAGCTCTTCGGGGACCGGCTGAACGCCGTGGTGGCCGATCCGGCGAGGGAGATCCCGCTCCTCGAGGCCGCGCTGGCGGCGGCCGGGATCCCGGTCCTCCAGCGCCGAGTCCTCGCGCCGTCGCTCGAAAACGTCTTCATCTCCGTCACTCAATCCTCGTCTTTGGAGGCCGGCCATGCGTAAATCGGCTTGCATCGCCCTGATCCTTCTCCTCGTGCCACTCGCGGCCCGGGCCCAGAAAAGACCTCTGTCCCTCGACGAAGCCGTCGCCGCGGGACTCGAGGCCAGCCCGGCGCTCCACGCCTCCCGGATGAAGGCCGAGTCCTCTTCGGCCAAAGCGCGCGAGCTCGCCGCCGGCCGGCTCCCG
>Ga0326732_1000040_pt1 | contig 29980 bp, 20 predicted proteins | sample MHFSIPfraction_4_FD_207644 | JGI IMG/M metagenome (GOLD analysis project Ga0326732, IMG submission 207644) | Lab enriched peat soil microbial communities from Michigan Hollow, Ithaca, NY, United States - MHF12FN SIP fraction | ecosystem: Environmental > Terrestrial > Soil > Wetlands > Peat...
CGACATGACCAGCATGAACAGCGCGTTGCGGGCCAAGGGCGCGACGTCGATCCGCCGCGAGATGTAGCCGGTCCAGAAGCCGAGCAGGGTCTTGGTCAGCCCGCCGACGCCGAAGACACCGAGGGAGAACGCGTCCTGAACGAGACCGCACATCGTCCCGAGAAGCGCGCCGAAGATCTCTCCCCGGCGGATCGAGAAATAGAGAACGACGACGGAAAAGGCGTTGAAGACGACGAGCAGGGCGGGCGCGCCCGCGCCGGCCACGGAGTAGACCAGGACCGCCACGATCGTGCCCAGGAAGGCCCGCACAACGTCGCCTCCGACCGTCTCCCTCATCCCCCGCCTCCCGGTCCCTTGGTCAGGACCGCGACCACGTCGATCGTGTCGAAGCCGAAATACGGCTTGACGACGATCCGGCGGAAGATCGGGGTGGCCGGGTCCGCCTCCACGCTCTGGATCGCTCCGACGCGGATGCCGGCCGGATAGATCCTGTCGGCGCCCGTCGTCCTCAGCTCGTCCCCGATATGGCCGCCGCTGCCGCTGGCCAGAACGTAGCGAAGATCGCAAATCTCGGTCGACCGGCCCGTCACCGCGCCGGTCAGGCCGTCGACCTCGGACTTGACGCTCACGCTGCTGTCCTTGTCGGTCACGAGCTGGACCATCGCTTCCTTGAAGCCGACCGGCCCGATCGTCCGGCCGACGAGGGCCCCGTTCCGGTCGCAAACGGCCATGTCCTTGGCCACGCCGTCGAAGCTGCCTTTGTCGATGACGATGGACTGGTGCGGGTTGGTGCTGTCGACCCCGATGACCCGGGCCGCGACGATCGTGCCCTCGAACGCGGCCAGGCTGGCCTTGAGCTGGGCCTCGGACTGGGCAAGCTGGAGGCGGTCCTCGAGGAAGCGCAGGTCCTGTTTGAGGAAAAAGTTCTCCTTCTTGAGCTTCTGGTTCTCGCGCCGGACGCCGCGGAGGTCAAAGTAGCCGTTCCAGACGGATCCGATGCCGCGTACCGTCAGGGTCGCGGCCCTCTGGATCGGCGAGAACAGGAAGAACACGCCCTTCTCAAAGAGCGATTTTTGAGTCCCCTGGGGCACCTGGAGGGAGATGAGCAGGAGGTGGAAGACCGTCAGGCCCACGAGGACCAGGGCGCTTCGCCGTCTTTCCCAAAGGGGCATGGAACCTCTCGCACCGCCGCGGCCCGCACCCTCAGATGAGGGAGATCTTCTTCAGCAGCTCGAGGTCGTCGAGCATCTTGCCCGCCCCGAGGACGACCGTCGTCAGCGGGTCCTCGGTGATGAAAACGGGCAGCTGGGTCTCCTCACGTATCCTCTTGTCCAGATTCTTGAGCAGCGCGCCGCCGCCGGTCAGGATGATACCCCGGTCGATGATGTCCGCCGAGAGCTCGGGCGGCGTCCGCTCCAGGGCGATGCGGATGGCGTTGACGATGGCGGCCACGGTCTCCTCGATGGCCTCGCGGATCTCCTGGTCGTCGACGACGATCGTGCGCGGGATGCCCTCGCGGAGGTCCCGGCCCTTGATCTCCATCGTCATCGGCTCGTCGAGGGGGTAGGCCGATCCGATCTGCATCTTGACGATCTCGGCCGTCCGTTCGCCGATGAGCAGGTTGTATTTCTTTTTCAGGTAATGGATGACGGCGTCGTCCATCTCGTTGCCGGCGACGCGAATGCTGTGGTTGAAGACGATGCCGTCGAGGGAGATGACCGCGATGTCGGTCGTGCCGCCGCCGATGTCGACGATCATGTTCCCGGTCGGCTCGGAGATGGGCAGGTCCGCGCCGATCGCGGCCGACATCGGCTGCTCGATGAGGTAGACCTCGGAGGCCTTGGCCCGCATGGCCACGTCCTTGACGGCCCGGCGCTCGACCTGGGTGATGCCGGTCGGGATGCCGATGACGATCCGCGGGCGGAGGAGGAAGCCGCGGTTGTTCATGGCCTTCTTGATGAAGTAGTCGAGCATCTTCTCGGCGATCTCGAAGTCGGCGATGACGCCGTCGCGCATGGGCTTGATGGCCATGACGCTCGTCGGGGTCTTGCCGAGCATCTCTTTCGCCCGCGAGCCGACGGCCTCGACCTTGCCCGTCGCCTTGTTGACGACGACGATCGAGGGCTCCTGGACGATGATGCCTTTGCCCTTGAGGAAGACCAGGGTGTTGGCTGTTCCCAAGTCGATGGCCAGGTCGCAGAATAACCGGTCCTTCACCCAGCTGATAAGGCTCATGATCTGTCTTTCTCCGTCCGGGCCATTTTTAGCACAATTCCCGGGCCGACGCAAATCGCGCCGCCGGCAACGGCCGGCTTGACTTTGCGCCGGGACTTCTCATATATCATTAGTCGCGGAAGTCGGATTTTCACGGAAAGGAGCGCGCCTTGAGCCATCAACCGTACGTTCCCGAGAAGACAGACCAGCGCGAGTTCACCCTCCGGGCAGTCCTCATTGGCCTCGTCATGACGGTCATCCTCGGCGCGGCCAACGCCTACCTCGGCCTTCGGGCGGGGATGACGATCGCGGCCACCTACCCGGCCGCCGTCATCGGCATGGCCGTTCTCAGGCTCATGAAGGGATCCATCCTCGAAGAGAACATCGCCCGGACGATCGGCTCCATCGGTGAATCGATCGCCGCCGGGGCCATCTTCACCATCCCGGCCTTCGTCATCTCCGGGGCCTGGACGAACTTCAACACCTTCGACGCCTACATCAAGTCGGTGGCCCTGATGTTCGTCGGCGGCCTCCTCGGCATCATGTTCGTCACGTTCCTCCGCCGGGTCATGGTCCACGACCCCGATCTGGTCTTCCCCGAGTCCGTCGCCGCCGCAGAGATCCACAAGGCCGGGCAGAAGGGCAGCCAGGGTTCGAAGTTCCTCTTCCAAGCCATGGGCCTCGGCGCGCTCATCTACTCTCTCGGCGTCGTCCAGGTCTTCTCGGCCAGCAAGGACTTCCTTATCAAGGTCGGCCAGATCGGGACGAGCTTCGTCCGCCTGGGCGCGGCCAAGGACGCGGCCAAGGTCGGCGCCGGCGGCACCGTGGCCGTTTCCGGCCCGGGCATCTTCCCCGCCTACATCGGCGTCGGCTACATCATCGGCCCGCGCCTGGCCGCCCTCAACTTCGCCGGCGGCGTCCTGGCCTGGGGCCTCTTCGCCCCGCTGCTCATGTTCTTCCTCGGCCCCCAGCTCATCCCGACGTTCTACGGGCCGGGCGCCGTCGCAGCCGACATCAGCTGGGTCGACATGGTCACCAACGTCTGGAAGTTCATCATCCGGCCGATCGCCGTCGGGGGCATGCTCGTCGGCGCCGGCTACACCCTTTACAAGATGCGCAAGAATCTCGGCGCCGGCCTCAAGCGTTCGATCGGCGACGTCAAGAAAGCCGCCGGGCAGGGCGAGGTCGTCTCCAGGATCGAGAAGGACCTGAACATGAAGGTGGTCCTGATCCTCATGGCCTTGACCTTCGTCCTGATGGTCTTCGTTTATCAGACCTTCTCCAAGTCGTTCGGCTCGGCCCTTCTCGCCGCCGTGGTCATGGCCATTGCCGGATTCTTCTTTGCCGCCGTCTCCGGCAATCTGGTCGGGACGATCGGCTCGTCCAACAACCCGATCTCCGGCCTGACGTTGTCGACGCTGATCATCGCCGCCCTGCTCATGGTGCTCGTCGGGGCGAAGGGAACGACCGGCGTCGCGGCCGTTCTCGGCGTCGCCGCGGTCGTCTGCGTCTCCTCGGCCGTGGCCGGCGAGATGCTCCAAGACCTCAAGGTCGGGCACATCCTCGGTGGCACGCCCTGGAAGATGCAGGTCGGCGACATCTTCGGCATCCTCATCGCTTCCATGGTCATGTACTTCCCGCTGATGCTCCTCCACGGCGCCTTCACCTTCGGCAGCAAGGACCTGGCGGCGCCCCAGGCCGGCTTGATGGCCGCCTTGTCCCAGGGCATCGTCGGCGGCGAAATGGCCTGGCCCCTCGTCATCGTCGGCATGCTCATGGGCTTCGCCTTCATCCTCGTCCAGGTGAGATCGCCGATGCTCGTCGCGGTCGGCATGTATCTTCCCCTCGAAACGACGTTCGCCATTTTTGTCGGCGGGATGATCAAGGGCCTCGCCGACAAGGCCATGGCCAAGAGGAAGTTCAACGCCGCCCAGACCGCCCGGGCCACCAACGTCGGCATCCTGCTCGCGGCGGGCCTGATCGCGGGGGAGGGATTGATGGGCCTGCTCAAAGCGGCCTGGAAATTCTTCTTCCTCAACAAGATCATCTCATTCGACATCCCATCGCTCTTCAAGAGCGGCAAGTACTTCGGGGTGGTCGATCTGTACATCGGCGGGCTCGCGGTGCTCGTTCTCATCGGGCTCTATCTGATCAAGGTCCCGCTCAAGAACGCAGGCGCCGCCGACGAGCCGCCACCTCCTTCGGCCGTCATCTGAGTCAGGGATCTCGTCGGGGACCCGGACCCTTCGGTCCGAGTCCCCTTTTTTTAATCGTGAAAATGGGGACGTTCCTATTTTTCGATGAGGAACCTTTTTCCGTACCGAAAAATAGAAACGTCCCCGTTTTCTCGGATCGACGGGTTCTTTGCAAAGGCCTCGAGTTTTCGGATAAAATAAGCCCGGAAATAAGAGATGGCCGTACGAGAGATCCTGATCATCGGCGACCCCATCCTGACGCGGACGTCTGAACCGGTCGACGGCATCACCGACGAGATCGTCCGGCTGGCCCGGGACATGGTCGAGACGGTCCACGCCGCGCCGGGCGTCGGGCTGGCCGCCCCCCAGGTCGGGGTCAGCAAGCGGCTCATCGTCGTCGACCTCTCGGTCGGCGAAGACCAGGACGCCCTGCACGTTCTCATCAACCCCGAAATCGTGTCCAAGGAAGGCGAGGCCGTCTGCGAGGAGGGCTGCCTGTCGGTCCCGGACATCAAGGAGAAGGTCGCCCGTCCCTACAGGGTCGTCGCCCGCGGGCTCGACCTCGATGGCCGGCCCGTCGAGATCGAGGGCGAAGACCTGCTCGCCCGGGCCCTCTGCCACGAGATCGACCACCTTGACGGCGTCCTCTTCGTCGACAAGCTTTCGGCCCTGAAGCGGGCGCTGATCAAGAAGAAGTTCAGGAAGAAAGCGGCCGCGGCCAAGAACGCATGAGGATCGTCTTCTTCGGCAGCCCGGCCGCCGCGCTCCCCTCCCTCGAATCCCTTCTCGGCGCCGGCCACTCCGTGGAGCTCGTCGTCACCCAGCCTGACAAGCCGGCCGGACGCGGCCGGAAGCTTGCGCCTTCGGCCGTCAAGGCCTTCGCCCTCGCGCACGGCATCCCGGTCATCGAGCCGGCCCGCATCCGGACGGACGAGACGGCCCTCGAACGCATTCGCGCCGCCGGGCCGGAGGTCAGTGTCGTCGTCGCCTACGGCCAGATCATCCCTCACGCCGTCCACGTCTTTCCCCCCCACCATTCCCTCAACGTCCACTTCTCGCTCCTGCCCAAGTACCGGGGCGCGGCGCCCGTCCAGTGGACCATCCTCAACGGCGACACAGAATCCGGCGTGACCATCATCGAGCTCGACGACCGCATGGACGAAGGCGACATCCTGGCCCGGGAACGGGTCGCCGTCGCTCCCCGCGAGACGGCCTCGGCCCTGGAAGCGCGACTGGCCGTCCTCGGCGCCGGCTTGCTCGTTTCGACGCTGGCCCGCATCGATCGCGTCCCGCATCATCCACAGGACGATGGCGCGGCCACTCTCGCTCCCAAGATCCGCAAAGAGGACGGACGTCTCTCATGGGCGGAAACGGCGGGGGCCATCGACAGGAAGGTGCTCGCCCTGGCCGACAGGCCCGGGGCCTTTACCCATTTCGGCGGCAAACGGGTGAACATCATGCGCGGCCGCCCGGCCGACTCCCCGGGAGCCCCTTCAGGCCTCGCCTCCGGCCCGGGAATGATCCTCAGGGCGGGGAAGCCCGGGCTCGAGGTCGCCTGCGCCGCGGACACGGTCTACCTCATCCAGGAGCTCCAGCCGGAAGGCAAGGGGGTCATGTCCGCCTACGCATTTTCCCTGGGAACGAAGATCGCCCCGGGCGATTCTTTGGTGTGAGAGGAAGCCCCCGGACGGGGGTTATTCCTCGAGAAGGAAATTCCGGGGGTCGACCCTCTTCCCGTCCTTGAAAACCTCGTAATGGACGTGGGGGCCGGCGGCCTTGCCCGTCTGGCCGATGTAGCCGATGATGTCGCGCCGCTTCACCTTCTGCCCGGCCGTGACGGCAAAATTGCTCATGTGGCCGTAGACGGTCGTAAAGCCGTTGCCGTGGCTGATGGTGACATTTTTGCCCAGGTACTTGTCCGTTTCGACCTTGATGACGATGCCGTCGGCCGTAGCCATAATGGGGTTGCCGATGTTGGTGGAGATATCGATCCCCCAGTGCATCGTCCAGGCCCCGGTGAAGGGATCGTTGCGGTGGCCGAAGACCGAGCTGATCCAGCCGGCAGTGGGCATGATGGAGGGGGTCGAGGCCAGCCTCAGATTATCGCTCTCGAAGAAGCTGAGCAGGCTGGTCAGGTTGCTTTCGATGCTCTGGGCCTTCTGGCTCAGGTTCTGGATCGTCCCCGGGCCGATGTGCTGGGGGCCGCTTGCGGCCGGGGCAGGGGCTTCGGCCGGCGGCTCGATGTACGGCTCCTGTTCATCCTTGCCGGGGTCGCCGCCGCCCACGCCCGCCGGAGCGGTCAGGACGTCGGGCGATTTCAGCCCGGCCATGATGTTGAGCTTTTTGGTGTAGCTTTCCAGGTTGGAGATCTTGGTCTGGAGTTCGTTGATCGACTTCTCGTAGCCGGCGATGGCCGATCTCTGCTCGGCCGTTTCGGCCCGCAAGGCCTTGTAGCGGCCCCGGATGACGCTCATCCGGGCATAATCGACCATCATGGCCAGGAGGACCAAGCCCAGGATGACCCCTCCGATCGCCAATGTTTTCAGGGTATTCCGGGAAAAGCAGAGGGTCTTGGTGCTCGTCTTGGTGTGCGGAACGATGATGACCGACAGGTGCTTGTTAGGCATTTGACCCGTCTTTAGTACCACACTTGCAGGAAAAGTGTCAATACCAAAAAGGGGGGAATCATAGACCCCCCCGGATGGCTAGCCTGGCGTCCTATCCGCCGCAGAGGACCGATCCTCCGTTGACATCGAGGATCTCCCCGGTGACGTGCCTGGCCAGTTCGGAAACCAGGAACAGGATCGGGCCGGCGACGTCCTCGGGAGGCGGGATGCGCTTCAGGGGGATGGATTGGCGGACTTTCTCCCTGAAGCCGGGTTCGCTGAAGGAGGCCGTGCACATGTCGGTGTCGGTCCAGCCGGGGGCGACGGCGTTGACCCTGATGCCGTAGGGGGCCAGCTCCACGGCCAGGGACTTGGTCAGGGAGTGCAGGGCCCCCTTGCTGGCGGCGTAATGCGAGTGGAACGCCTCTCCCCTGACCGCCGCCGTCGAGGTCACGTTGACGATCCAGCCCCGCCCATGCTCCTTCATGCCCGGAACCACGGCGTTGATGGCGAAGAAGACGCCGTCGACGTTGACCCCGATCGTCTCGTGATAGACCGCATCGTCGAGCTTTCCCGTCTCGAGGTAGGTCCAGATCCCGGCGTTGTTGACCAGGGTGTCGAGCTCACCCCATGTGGCCAGGATCTCCCCGACCATGCGGTCGATGTCCTGCCGGGAGGACATCTCGGCCTTGAACGCGAGCGCTCGGCGGCCCATCTTTTCCACCTCTCTAACGACTTCGCCAGCCGCTTTTTGGTTGCTGACGTAGCTGATGGCGACATCGGCCCCGGCCTTGGCGAAAAGCAGGGCCGTGGCCCGGCCGATGCCGCGCGAGCCGCCCGTGATCAGGGCCTTGCGGCCGTCCAGCCGGATCATCGGACGTACCCCAAGCTGAAGTCGCCCATCTTGTGGAACTCGAGGTAGCGATAGATCTCGTCCGCCTTGGGCAGCACTTTTTCCTTCATGACGGCCATGTATTCTTCGACCGTGGGGATGCGGCCCTTGAGGGCGGTCAGGGCGGCCAGCTCCGACGAGCCGAGATAGACACGGGTGTTGTCGCCGAGCCGGTGCTCGAAGTTCCGGGTCGAGGTCGAAAAGACGGTCGTGCCGGCGGCCACCCGGGCCTGGTTGCCCATGCACAGGGAACAGCCTGGTATTTCGGTCCGGCCGCCGAACCCGATGAAAACGGAATAAAAGCCCTCGCGCATGAGCTGGGCCGCGTCCATCTTGGTCGGCGGGGTGATCCAGATCCTGGCAGCTGGGGTGCCCTTGTCGAGGATGCGGGCCGCGGCCCGGAACTGGCCGATGTTGGTCATGCAGGAGCCGATGAAGACCTCCTGGACCGGGTCGCCGGAGACGGCCGAAAGCGGCTTGACGTCGTCCGGGTCGTTGGGGCAGGCGACGATCGGCTCGGTGATCGCGGCCAGATCGATCTCGAGAACGGCCTTGTATTCGGCGTTGGGGTCCCGCTTGAGCAGGACGGGGTTCGCAAGCCAGGCCCGGCAGGCTTCGATCCGGCGTCGGAGAGTGTCGGCGCTCTGGTAGCCTTCCTTGATCATCTCCTCCATCAGGGCCGCGTTGCTCTTGAGATACTCGGCGACGCGCTCTTCTTTGAGGGAGATGACGCAGGCGGCCGCCGAGCGCTCGGCCGAGGCGTCGGTCAGCTCGTAAGCCTGGTCCCCGGTCAGGTCCTCGAGACCTTCGATCTCGAGGACGCAGCCGTTGAAGACGTTCTTCTTGTTCTTCTTCTCGACCGTCAATAAGCCCTTCTGGATGGCGAAATAAGGGATGGCGTTAACGGCGTCGCGCAGGGTGATGCCGGGATTCAGCTTCCCGGAGAACTTGATCAGCACGGATTCCGGCATATCCAGGGGCATGAAGCCCAGCGCGCCGGCGAAGGCGACCAGCCCCGACCCGGCCGGGAACGAGATGCCGATCGGGAACCGGGTGTGGGAATCGCCGCCCGTGCCGACCGTGTCGGGCAGGACGAGCCGGTTCAGCCAGGAGTGGATGACCCCGTCGCCGGGTTTGAGCGAGACCCCCTTGCGCGCGATCATGAAGGCCGGGAGCGTTTGGTGGACCTTGACGTCGGCCGGCTTGGGATAGGCGGCGGTATGGCAGAAGGACTGCATGAACAGATCGGCCTGGAACTCGAGGCAGGCCAGCTCTTTGAGCTCATCGGCCGTCATCGGTCCGGTCGTGTCCTGGGAGCCGACGGTGGTCATGTGCGGCTCGCAGGCCGTGCCAGGCAGGACGCCGGGCAGGCCGCAGGCGCGGCCGACGATTTTCTGGGCCAGGGTATAGCCTTGCTCCCGCTTGGGCTTGGGATTCTCGACCGTAGTGAAGAACGCCGCCTCGCCGAGACCGAGGGCCTGGCGGGCCCTGGCCGTGAGCTGGCGGCCGATGATGAGCGTCAGCCGGCCGCCGGCCCGGAACTCGTCCTTGAGCGTCGCCGGTTTAACGGTGAGCTTGGAGATCTCCCGGCCGTCCTGGCCGAGGATCACGCCGGCCATGAAGTCGAGGGTGATGAGCTCGCCCGTCTTCATTTTGGTCACGTCGGCCGTGAGCGGCAGGCCGCCGGAGTCCTCGGCCGTGTTGAAGAAGATGGGGGCGATGAGGCCGCCGATGACGACCCCGGCCCGCCGCTTGTTGGGGACAAAGGGGATGTCCTCGCCGATGTGCCACATCAGCGAGTTACACGCCGACTTGCGGCTCGATCCGGTGCCGACGACGTCGCCGACGAAGGCCACCCGATGGCCCTCGTCGCGGAGCTTCTTCATGGTCTCGTTGCCGCCCGGGAAGCGCTTCCGGCCCATCGATTGGGCGTGGAGCGGGATGTCGGGGCGGGTCGGCGCGTCGCCGGCCGGCGAGAAGTCGTCGGTGTTGATCTCGCCGTCGACCTTGAAGACCTTGAGGACGAGCCGGTCGGGGAAGGCCGGCCGTGACAGGAACCACTCCCCCGCCGCCCAGGATTCGAGGACCGACTTGGCGTGGGGGTTCGAGGCCGCGAGCTTCTGGATCGCCTCGAACCGGCCGTAGATGAGAACGATCTTCTTCAGCGCCTCGGCCGCCGCCGCGGCGATCGACTCGTCGGAGAGCGCCTCGACCAGGGGCTCGACGTTGTAGCCGCCGAGCATCGTCCCGAGAATGCGCACGGCGTCCTGCCGGGAGACCGCGGGCGACTTGACCGATCCCTTGGCCACCGCGGCGAGCCAGGCGGCTTTGACCTTGGCCGCGGCATCGACCCCCGGGGGCACTCGGTTTTCGAGCAGGCCGCGGAGCCGGGCGCCGGCGTCCTTATCCGCCGTTTCGAGCCCCTGGCAGACCTCTTCGACCTCCTGGGGCGTCAAGGCCAGCGGGGGCAGTCCCGCCTGGGTCCGTTCTCTTTCCATCGCGAAATAGGAATCCAACATGGATGATCTCCTGGATTGATGATCTCGCGCCGGTCCGGCGCTCATCGGTTATACCATATTTCGTGTTGGGGAGGCCAGATGATCGCGCCCTCCAGGGGAGGATCCCGGTCTCCCATTGACATCCCTCCCCCGACAGCGTTATTGAATGAACGAAGTCCGCTATGAAGAAGGTCACCGCGTTCGTCGGATCCGCCCGCAAGAAGTACACCTATGACGCCGTCCGTCAGTTCCTGGACAACCTGAGATCTCTTGGTGATGTCGAGTGCGAGATCGTCGCCCTGAGCGGCTATCGGCTCGAGACTTGCCGGGGTTGCCAGGCGTGCTTTACGAAGGGGGAGGAGTTCTGTCCCCTGAAGGACGACCGGGACGAGCTCATCGGGAAGATCATGGCGTCTGACGGAGTCGTCCTCGCTTCCCCGAACTACTCGTTCCATGTCTCCGGCATGATGAAACTTTTCCTCGACCGGCTCGGCTTCGTCTTCCATCGCCCGCGCTTCTTCGGAAAGACCTTTACCAGCATCGTCGCCCAAGGCATCTATGGCGGTGGCAAGATCGTCAGATATTTCGATTTTGTCGGCAACGCCCTGGGTTTCAATACCGTCAAAGGCACTTGCTTCAGAGTCCTGGATCCGATGACGGAGAAGGAACGACAGAAGAGGGACAAGGCCCTCGCCAGGCAGAGCCGGCGGTTCACCAAGAGTCTGGCCAAACCCGCGTATCCGGCACCGGAGCTGCTCAAACTCATGGCCTTCCGGATGGGCCGAACGAGCATACGACTGGAGCTCGATGACAACAGTCGCGACTACAGGCACTACAATGACAAGGGCTGGTTCGAATCCGACTACTTCTATCCTGTTCAGCTGGGCCCCTTGAAGACGCTGGCCGGCGGTCTCTTCGACTCTCTGCAGGCGAGACTGACAAAACACAGGAAAAGCTAGCCGGCGCCGTCAACCGCCCGTTTCGGAGAACCCTTGATTTTCGGGGCGAATCCGGTTAGAATCGCCTTCCTGGTTTTTTTTCCCGATCATCACTAAACGGAGGAACACAGAATGGATTACGCCGCGATCAATCGTGCCAAGGAGCACTTCGGCAAGCTGCTCGAAGCCCAGATGAAGCGGATGGAAAAGGTCAAGACCGCTCCCGGCTGGATCGACTACTCGAAGCTTTCGCCGCTCAAGATCGGCATCCTCGCGGGCGACGGCATCGGGGTCTACATCGCCGCCCAGTCCAAGCGCGTCCTCGAGTTCCTGCTGAGGGACGAGGTCAAGTCCGGCCGGGTCGTCATCGACGACATCGAGGGCCTGACCATCGAGAATCGGGCCGCCCACGGCTGCGCCGTCCCGGCCGACGTCATGGACGAGATCAAGAAGTACCCCGTCACCCTCAAGGGCCCCACGACGACGCCGCGCAAGGGCGACCCCTGGCCGAACATCGAGAGCTGCAACGTGGCCGTGCGGAAAGAGCTCGACCTCTTCGCCAACGTCCGGCCGGTCCGCATCCCCAAGCAGGGCATCGACTGGATCTTCTTCCGCGAGAACACCGAGGACCTCTACGCTCTCGGCTCCAACGGCATCGATGTCGATGCCGACATCTCCATCGACTTCAAGCTCATCACCGCGCCCGGCTCCGACCGCATCTGCCGGCTGGCCTTCGAGCACGCCAAGAAGAACAACCGGAAGCGCGTCACCTGCGTCACCAAGGCCAATGTCGTCAAGACGACGGACGGCCGCTTCCTCGAGAACTTCTATCGCATCGCCAAGGAATACCCGGGCATCGAGGTCGACGACTGGTACATCGACATCATGACGGCCAAGCTCGTGGACGAGAAGCGCCGCCGCGATTTCCAGGTCCTCGTCCTGCCCAACCTCTACGGCGACATCCTGACCGACGAGGCCGCCGAGTTCCAGGGCGGCGTCGGCACGGCCGGCAGCGCCAACATCGGCAAGCAGTACGCCATGTTCGAGGCCATCCACGGCTCGGCGCCGCGCATGGTCACCGAGGGCCGGGCCCAGTACGCCGACCCCTGCAGCATGATCCGGGCCGCGGCCATGCTCCTCGCCCACATCGGCTACACCGAGATCGGCAAGAACCTCGAGATGGCCCTCGACATCACCGGCCAGTACGAGAAGAAGATGGTCATCACCGGACGCGCCACCGGCGTCACCGGCGAGGCGTTCACCGATTACGTCATGGACTGGGTCAAGAACCCGAAGCTCAAGGAGACCTGGGAAGGCTACGTCAAGGCCTGAGCCAGGCTGAAATCGAAAAAGGAGATTCCGACATGCGCAAAAAGATCGCCCTCGTCGGCGGCGGGCAGATCGGCCAGATCCTGGCCATGCTCGCGGCCCAGAAGGAGCTCGGCGACATCGTCATCTTCGAGATCCCCGAGCTCGAGAACCAGGCCAAGGGCAAGGCCCTCGACCTCATGGAGATGGCCCCCCATGGCAACACGGACGCCGCCATCACCGGCACGTCCGACTACAAGGACATCGCCGGGGCCGATGTCGTCATCATCACGGCCGGCAAACCCCGTCAGGCCGGCATGACCCGCGAGGACCTTCTGGCCGTCAACCTGGACATCATCACCAAGGTCGCGGCCGGGGTCAAGCAGTACGCCCCCAAGGCGCTCTGCATTATCGTCACCAACCCTCTCGACGCCATGGTCTATGCGTTCTACAAGCTGACCGGCTTCCCCAGGAACCAGGTCATCGGCATGGCCGGGACGCTCGACACGGCCCGCTGGCGCGCCTTCGTCGCCATGGAGCTCGGCGTGTCGGTCAGCGACGTCGCTGGGACCGTCCTCGGCGGCCACGGCCCGGACATGGTGCCCCTGCCCCGGCTGACCACGGTCGGCGGCGTGCCCCTGACCGAGATCGCCACCAAGGAGCAGATCGACCGGCTGGCCGCCCGGACCCGCGAGGCCGGCACGGAGATCGTCAAGCTCTTCGGCAAGGGCTCGGCCTTCTTCAGCCCGGCCTACAGCGCCATCGTCATCGCCGAGTCCTACCTCAAGGACAAGCGCCGCGTCCTCCCCTGCGCCGCCCTCTGCGAAGGCGAGTACGGCATCAAGGGCCTGTTCATCGGCGTGCCCGTCCTGGTCAGCGCCAAGGGCATGGAGAAGATCTACGAGATCAAGCTCAACGACGAAGAAAAGGCCATGCTCCAGAAGACGGTCGGCGTCGTTCAGAAGACCGTCGAGGAGACCAAGCTCTAAGATCGGTCATCGCTGCAGTCCCAAGGCCGGAGGCGGTACTGCTGCCTCCGGCCTTTTTATTGACGGGAACTCCCGCATTCGGCTTTGCTCAGGATATCGCCCGCCGACGGAAGCGAACGTATGTGAGCGGACGGCAGAAGGACGGCGGAGCGACTCGGAGCCGGACTTCTGCGAAATATCTTTAGAAAGCCCTCGATCCAGATGTCTATCAGAATCGCGGCCTCGAGCGCTCGGCCGCGATTCTGCAGGTCGCTTCGAAGACTCCGCTTCCCGCCGGTCCCCCTTCCCTCACGGGGGCTTCGGGGCGATATCCATCGCGCCTCATGCGTCCGTTCCCGAACTAATTTAAAGGACAGGCATACAACACCATAGCCTTTACGCGAGTCAGGAAAAACGCTATCGTTGGGGCGAGATGAGGATCCACGAGTATCAGGCCAAGCGCCTCTTGAAGGGCTTTGGCGTTCCCGTCCCGCGGGGCGAGGTCGCTTCGACGGCTGCCGAGGCCCGGGCGATCGCGGAGGATCTCGCCGGACCCGTCATTCTCAAGGCCCAGATCCACGCGGGAGGCCGGGGCAAGGCCGGCGGCATCCTCAAGGCGTCGACGCCGGCAGAGGCCGCCGCCATGGCGGCCCGTCTTCTCGGGCAACCGCTTGTCACAGCCCAAACCGGCCCGGAGGGCCGCGTCGTCCGCCGTCTCCTCGTCGAGGAAGCGCTGACGGCCGTTCGGGAGCTCTACGTCGGCGTTGTCCTCAGCCGCGAGGACGAGCGGGTCGTTCTCCTTTCCTCCGCGCGAGGGGGGGTCGACATCGAAACCCTGGCCCTCATGGAGCCGGACCTCGTGCTCAGGCAGGCGATCTCGCCGGCCGCGGGATTCCGTCCTTTTCAAGCCCGGAAGGCCGCCTTTGGCCTCGGCCTCTCCGGCCCCGCCTTCGACCAAGCGGTCAGGCTCTTCCCGGACCTTATCCGCGCGTTCGAAACGACCGACGCTTCGCTCATCGAGATCAACCCGCTGGTCCTCGGTGCGGCCGGCACCTTGGTCGCAGCCGACGCCAAGATGGACTTTGACGACAACGGCCTCCCCCGCCACGCCGACGTCCGCGCCCTTTTCGACCCGGACGAGGAACTGCCCGAAGAGCTCGAGGCCGCAAAGGCCGGCCTCAGTTTCGTCCGGCTCGACGGCGACGTCGGCTGCATGGTCAACGGCGCCGGCCTGGCCATGGCGACGATGGACCTCATCGCCCTCGCCGGCGGACGGCCGGCCAATTTCCTCGATGTCGGCGGCGGAGTGTCCGAAGAGGCCGTCTCCAAGGCCTTCGCCATCCTCACGTCCGATCCCGGCGTGCGAGCGGCACTCGTCAACATCTTCGGCGGCATCGTCCGCTGCGACCTCGTCGCCCAGGGCATCGTCCGGGCGGCCCGCGAGCACGGCGTCGGCATTCCCGTGGTCACCCGCATGGAGGGCACCAACGTTGAGCTCGGGCGCAAGATCCTCGCGGAGTCGGGGCTTCCCTTGACGACCGAGCCCGACATGGAGACAGCCGCCCGCGAGGCCGTTCGCCTGGCCCGCGAGCACGGAGGCGGGCGGTGAGCATCCTCGCCGGCGCCTCGACCCGCGTCGTCGTCCAGGGCTTGACCGGGCGCGAGGGGACCTTCCACGCCCAAAGCATGATCGCCTACGGCACGGCCGTCCGGGCCGGCGTGACGCCCGGAAAGGGCGGCACGCGCCATTTGGGCCTGCCCGTCTTCGACACCGTGGCCGGGGCCGTCCGCAGCGAAGGCGTTGACGCTTCGGTCATCTTCGTCCCGGCCCTGGCCGCCGCCGACGCCATCATGGAGGCGGCCGAAGCCGGCATCGGGCTCATCGTCTGCATCACCGAGGGCATCCCAGCGCTCGACATGGTCCGGGTCAAGGCCTTCCTCCGCGAAACGCCGGCTCGGCTGATCGGACCGAACACGCCCGGCATCATCTCGCCCGGTCAGACCAAACTCGGCATCATGCCCGGCCCCATCCATAAGCCCGGCCCGGTCGGTGTCGTTTCCCGTTCGGGGACGCTGACCTACGAGGCCGTCAACCAGCTGACGCTCCTCGGCCTCGGCCAGTCCTCCGCCCTGGGCATCGGCGGCGATCCCATCGTCGGCTTGTCGTTCGTCGATGTCCTGACGATGTTCGAGAAGGACCCGGGGACCGATGCTGTCGTCCTCATCGGCGAGATCGGAGGCTCGGCCGAGGAGGAGGCCGCGGCGCTCATTCGCGGCGGCTTCGGCAAGCCCGTCGTCGGCTACATCGCCGGCCTGACCGCCCCGCCCGGCCGGCGCATGGGCCACGCGGGAGCCATCATGTCCGCCGCCCACGGCTCGGCCTCACGCAAGATCGAGCTTCTCGAGGGGGCCGGCGTTCGCATCGTCCGTAATCCGGCTGCCATCGGGCAGGCTGTGGCGTCCGTCCTGTCCGGCAGGACTTGAAACACCCATCCTCCCGCCGCCCTTGATTTTTCCCCCGGGAGGCCTATAATAAGCGCCGGCCAAAGATCCCTCCCTAACCCAGAAAACCGCGCACAGCCATATCCCCAGGATCAAGAATGAACCCGGACAAAGATAGCGTCGGCCATAAGGTCAGAGAGGCCGTCATCGGCAAGGCCCGCGACATCAAGGACCCGTCTCTTTTCCACAAGCTCGCCCTCATCCCCGTTCTGGCCTGGATCGGGCTCGGCGCCGACGGCTTGTCTTCGGCCTCCTACGGACCCGAAGAAGCCTTCAAGGTCCTCGGCCAGCACACCTACCTCGCCCTGGCCCTGGCCGTGGCCACGGCGCTGACCGTCTTCATCATCTCCTATGCCTATTCGCGCATCATCGAGTACTTTCCGTCCGGGGGCGGCGGCTATATCGTCGCCACCCACACGCTGGGCGAAAGGGCCGGAGTCCTTTCCGGCAGCGCCCTTCTCGTCGACTACATGCTGACGATCACCGTTTCCATCGTCTCCTGCGGCGACGCCATCTTCAGCTTTTTCCCGGCCTCCTACCAACCGTTCAAGACACCCTTCGAGATCATGGCCATCCTGTTCCTGGTGGTCATCAACATGCGCGGGATCAGGGAATCGGTGACCATGCTCGCGCCGATCTTCGTCGTCTTCATTTTGACCCACGTCCTCCTCATCGGCTACGGCATCATCAAGCACATCCCTCAGATCGGCGCCGTCGCGGGCACGGTCCGGTCCGGCTTCCAGGGCGGGCTGGCGACGCTTGGTCTGGGAGGCATGGCCCTCCTTTTCCTCCGGGCTTTCTCCATGGGCGGCGGAACCTTTACCGGCATCGAGGCCGTTTCGAACGGCCTCCAGATCATGCGCGAGCCCCGGGTCAAGAACGGCAAGAGGACGATGGTTTACCTCTCCGTCTCGCTGGCCCTGACGGCCGGCGGCATTCTCGTCTGCTATCTCCTTCTCGGCGTGCATCCGGTCGCGGGCCGGACCCTCAACGCCGTGCTCGCGGGCCAGGTCTTCGGGGGTTGGAGCTTCGGCAGCGTCCTGGCTCTCGTCACGATCTTCGCCGAGGGCGCCCTTCTCCTCGTCGCCGCGCAGACCGGGTTTGTCGACGGGCCTCGGGTCATCGCCAACATGGCCGTCGACTATTGGTTCCCCCACCGGTTCGCCTCGCTCTCGGACCGCCTGACCATGCAGAACGGTGTCGTGCTCATGGGAGGCGCGGCCGTCCTTCTCCTCATCTACTCGCGCGGCCGGATCTCGACCCTCGTCGTCATGTATTCGATCAACGTCTTCCTGACCTTCTCCTTGTCCGAGTTGGGGATGTCGCGCTTCTTCATTAAGAACAGGCGCAAGGAGCCGCACTGGAAAAAGCACCTTCCGGTCCACCTCACCGGCCTGACCGTGTGCCTCACCATCCTGATCGTCACCGTGCTCGAAAAGTTCGCCCGCGGCGGCTGGCTGACCCTGGTCATCACGTCGATCGTGATCCTGCTCTGCTACCTCATCAAAGGCCACTACAACCGGGTCCGCAAGGGCGTCCGGGAGCTCGACGACATGCTCGTCACCATCCCCCACCACGGCGGCGCCTACAACGCCGACCCGGCCGATCCCAAGGCGATGACGGCCATCCAGCTCGTCAGCGGCTATTCGGGCTTCGGCGTCCACACCTTTCTCTCGATCATCCGCGGCTTCCCGGGGCTCTACAAGAACTTCGTCTTCGTCTCGGTCGCCGAGGTCGATGCGGGGGCGTTCAAGGAGTCCGAGTCCGTCGCCCGCCTCACTACGGCGACCAAGGACGCCCTGCGGAAATATGTCGAGCTGGCCCGCAGCCTCGGCTTCCCGGCCGAATCGCGCTCCGACACCGGCATCGACGTCGTCCAAGCGGCCTCGGGCCTGTGCGAGAGGGTGGCCCGGGAATTTCCGAAGTCGACCGTCTTCGCCGGCCAAACGGTCTTCCGCCGGCCCGGGATCATCAACCGCATTCTCCACAACGAGACGGCCTTCGCCATCCAGCAAGAGCTCCGCTGGAAAGGCATCACGACGGTCATCTTGCCAATTCGGATCAACATTTAGTCTCATCTCCCCCATCCCCGGGAATTCCTCTCTTTGGCTTTGCTCAGGATATCGCCGCCTCGAGTGGAATTCCCGGGTACAGGAGATGGTATCTTTTGTTACCGGGAGAAAAGCCGAAATCGATTAGCGTTGACAAAATGCCGTCGTGCGGATAATAAGGGAATCAAGATAGCCGATCATCCCCGAGGAGGCCCTGCATGCCGCGATCCGGTTCGGAAAAGCTCAAGGTCCGCGCAGTCATTCTCGCCGCCGCAGCCGGCCTCTCGCTCATTTTCTTGGCGGGCGTCTCCTGTCGCACGTCGTCGACCGACGCCACTGTCACTGAAGGGCCGGAGTCCATCCGGACCTACCCCTTCTCCGACCCGGACCCCGTGCCGATCTTCGCCCGGTCGTCCGCGTGGGACCAGGGCACGCGGCTCTACCCTTACTTCGTCTTCGACCGCTTCACGGCCGAGCCTGTCGATAAGCCCTGGACCGTCGTCCGCCTCAAGAACCCCTCCATCGAGGTCGCCGTCCTGCCCGAGGCCGGCGGCAAGGTCTGGGGGGCGAGGGAGAACGCGACGGGCCGCGATTTCCTCTACTGGAACCATGTCCTCAAGTTCCGCCAGATCGCCATGCGCGGGCCGTGGACCTCCGGCGGCATCGAGTGGAACTTCGGCATCGTCGGGCATGCCCCCTCGACGGCCACCCCGGTCGACTACATCCTCCGGCGCAATCCCGACGGCAGCGCCTCCTGCGTCGTCGGGACGATGGACCTGCCTTCGCGAACGCGCTGGAGCGTCACCGTCACCCTGCCCAAGGACGGGGCCGTCTTCGAAACGAAGGCCCGCTGGGTCAACCCGACGCCGTTCAGCCAATCCTATTATGCCTGGTCCTGCGCCGCCGTGAAGGCCGCCGACGACCTGAAATACATCTTTCCTGGCCAGTGGTTCATCGGCCACGACTATTCGGTCCCGCTCGAGTCCTGGCCCGTCGACCGCACCGGCCGCGACCTCTCCTGGTACCGGAACAACGCGACGCCGGGCTCGAAGAGCTATTTCACGGTCGGCGAGTACGAGGACTTCTACGGCGGCTGGTACGAGAGATCCGACACCGGCTTCGGTCATTGGTCGCCCTACGAAGACATGCCCGGCCGCAAGGTCTGGATCTGGGACCAGTCCCGGTCGGGCGAGATCTGGGTCGATCTCTTGACGGACAAGGACGGGCAATACACCGAGCCTCAAGCCGGCCGCCTCCTCAACCAGTCCGACCACGGCGATTTTCCACCCGGCGCGGCCGACCACTGGCGGGAGCTGTGGTTCCCCTATCGGGGTATCGGGCCGATGGCCAAGGCTTCCCCCGAGGCCGCGCTGAGCGCCACGCGCTCGGCCGAGGCCCTCGAGCTGGGGCTCTTCGCCCTCCGCCCCATCGCCGACGACTTGACGATCCAGGCCGCCGGGCGTGAGGTCTTCAAGGAGCGGCTCGTCCTCGTCCCCGAGCAGGTCTGGAAAAAAGCGGTCCCCCTTCAGGGCGTGGCCGCCGAAGAACCTCTCGAGGTCCGCCTCGGGAACAAGCTCGTCTTCTCGACCTCACGGGACGCCGATAACCTCGAGCGGCCGCTCCGCTTCTCTTCCCCGACCGGGAGCACCGCCGAAGCCCTCTTCCTCCAGGGCCGCGGCCTCGAGCGCGAGCGCCGCCTGCCGGAGGCCCTTGAAAAATACCTGGCCGCCGTCGCCGAGGAGCCCCTCCACGTCCGGGCCCTGACCCGGGCCGCCGAGCTCTATACCCGGCGCGGCGAGCCGGCCCGGGGCCTCAAATTCGCCGGACGGGCCCTGGCCGTTTCGATGTACGACGCCGAGGCGAATTACGTCTACGCTGTGGCCGCCCGCCGGATGGGCCGCCTCGTCGACGCCAAGGAGACCCTCGGCTGGGCGTCGCGTTCGCCCCAGTTCAAGGCGGTAGCCCTCGTCCAGTCGGCGGAGATCGCCCTCGTCGAGAAGGATTTTCCCCGGGCCCTGGACACGGCCCGCCGGGCGCTCGAGGCCGACGCCGCCAACGTCAACGCGCTCGAGGTCGAGGCCGTGGCCGAGCGCCTGGGTTTTCGGATCGCGGACGCCCGCGCCACACTGGACCGACTCGGCGAGATCGATCCCCTCGACCATCTGGGCCGCTTCGAGCGTTACCTTCTCAGCCGCAAACCGACAGATCTCGAAGCCTGCCGCGCGCTCATCCGCAACGAGATGCCTCACGAAACCTGGCTTGAAATGGCCGCCTTTTACGCGCGCCTCGGGCTAGGGCCCGACGCCGTCGAGGCCCTCAAGGCAGCTCCGGCGCAGGCGACCGTCCTCTACACCCTCGCCTATCTCCTGCGGGAAAGCTCGCCGGCCGAAAGCGCCGCCTACCTCGACAAGGCCTCGGCCTCCTCGCCGCTCCTCGTTTTTCCTTTCCGGGAGGAGGAGATCGCCGTCTTCTCTTGGGCCCTGGCCGCCCGGCCGTCGGATTGGAAGCCAAAGTACTACCTGTCGCTGATCCTTTGCGGCAAAGGCCGCATGGACGAGGCCGGTGACCTCTTTGAGATGATCGAGGGCGCCGACTTCGCTCCCTTCTATATCGCCAGGGCCTCCTTCTTCGAAAGAACGGATCCTGTCCGGGCCGCAGGTGACTACCAGAAGGCGGTCGAGATCGACGCGTCGAGCTGGCGGGCCCGGCACCTGCAGAGCGCCTTCCTCCGGCGGCAAGGCCGGAACGACGAGGCCTTGGGTACCGCCCGGAAGGCGGCCGCGGACTTCCCGGCCGAGGTCCCGCTCCAAGTCGACCTGGCCGAGGCCCTGTTGACGGTCGGGGATCCCCATGAGGCCGCTACGGTCCTCGACAAGGTCGCCGCCCTCCCCTATGAGGGCGCGAGCGACATCCAGGGGCTCTACGTCAGGATCCATGTCGCGATAGGTCTCGAGGCCTTGAAAAAGAAAGCCTGGGCCGACGCCGTGCAAGCCCTCGAGCTGTCGAAGCTCTTCCCGGAGAAGCTCGGCACGGGCGCGCCCTATCACCCCGACAGCCGGATGCAGGATTACCTTATCGCCGAAGCCCTCGAGCGGATGGGAGAAAAGGACAAGGCTCTGGCCTTGCGCGAGGCCGTCCGCGATTACTCCTTGAAATACTGGGACGAAGGACAGCCCTACGGCTACTTCGGGGGCCTCGTTCTCGAGAAGCTGGGGCGCAAGGAGGACCGGCTCCAGGCCCGGGAGCTCCTCGGCCTTCCCAAGCCGCCGGCCGAGGTCATGGCCGTCATCACGGCCTTGAAGTGATCAGGACCGCCAGCGCTTATAGGGAATGACCTCAGGGGCGTCCTTCCCGGCGAAGCGCAGGATCTCGAAGACGCCACCGGCCTCGGGCACGAGCTTGAATTTCCAATAACGGATGAGGCCGAACTCCGACTGCGGCTCGAGAAGGCAGGGCACGAGGTTCGCCGCCGGCTGGACGCAGTCCACAAAGAAATCGCCCTTCTTGACCGGGACCTTGACGGCCTTGACGGCGACATCGATTTTGTCCGGCGCCACATAGTCGAGCTTGGACGGCACGATGGCCGTCACTTCGTAGGCCTCCGCATCGACGATCGCGTCCTTAGCGACAAGGCCGACCTCGACGCCCAGAGCGAGCAGGTTTTCGACGATGTCCATCCGGCCGGCGGGTACGATATAGCCGCGGGGCCGGACAACGGAGAGGGTCGGCTCGACGTTCGGGAACCAGTTCTTGACGACCTCGTCGACGATCTTCATGGTCCGCGGGCCCGGAGCGGGAGCGATATCCCCGGCCAGGAGCGTCTCCCCGGCCTTCTTGTCGACCTTCAGGATGCCGCGGATAGGCGATTCAACGGTCTGGAATCTCTTGAGAAGAAGCTGGGGCTCCTTCGGGTCTCTGGCAAACTTCATCCGCAGGTGGACGGGGTCGGCGCCGTCCCTCGCCGCGGCCCGCTCGAGGAGCCGGGCCCGGTCGCCGCGGACCATCTTCAGGACCTCGGCGGAGTGTCCGGCGACGGACTCGAGAAAGGCCCTGAGCCCCTGGTACTGCCAGGCCGTCCGGTCGCGCAGCGTCTCCAGATCGTGGCGCGAGGAACTTTCCTGGATGAACGACAGCGTCTCGAAGATGCCCAGGCTGTTCCGTCCGTCGTTGAGGTCGGTCGTCGAGAAGCGCTTCATCTCCTCGCGCGGGCCGGCGGGACCGCGCTCGTAAGCGGCGCCCGACGACGTATCGACGCCCAGGTCCTCGGTGACCAGATACTCGTGAAAAGCGATCCGCTTCTTGGCCAGGCTCTTCTCGACTTCGGCCAGGAGGACGCCGCGGGAGAAGTCCTGGAGATCGCGGCCGATGTTGACGTTCGAAACGCAGCCGATCGACACCCGGTAGTAGTCGTCGCCTTTCTCGTGGACATCGATGGTCGCTTCGGGCATAAAGTCCCTGAAGACGCGATGGATGGCCCGCACGCCCTCGGCCTCGGCCTTGACGTGGTCGCGGTTCATGTCGAGGTCGAGCTCGTTCGCGCGGACGTTCATGAAGTTGCCGTAGGGGTTGGTCTGGGGCATGGCCAGGACGTTGACCTTGTCGAGGAGGGGCCGGAGGTCGCCGGCGGCCACGTCGCGGATGATTTGGAGGACGGCCTCCTTGGCCGATTGCTCGTTGCCGTGCTGGGCGGCCGTGAAGAGGACCGTCGGTTTCGTCCGGTCGAGGGTCTCCGGCGTCGCGGCCCCGTTCTTGCTGATGAGGACAAGGAAGATGTCCCGGGAGCCGTAGGCATCGGCCGCAAGCGTCCGGCCGACGATCGAAACGGAGACCTCTTTCGACGCGAGGTCGAGGGCGCTCAGGAACGCGGCGATAGCCTCATTCTGGGAGTACTGCAGGTAGTTCGCCTCCTCCGCCGGAGTCTTGATTGGCGCAAGCCCCACAGGGCGGGACTGCCCCTCCAGCGCCGACGGACCCATGATCATTTCGGGCGACTTCTTCTCTGCCGGCTCGGCCGCCGCGGCCCTCTCGCACTTGAGCGAGACATCCTTGACCAGCCCGGCCCGCAGGACCTTGAACTTGACCTCGCCGCCGCAGCGGAGCTTGGCCAGCTCCATCCTCAGCTCGTTGATGTCGCTGTAAGCCTTGCCGTCGGCCGAAAGGACGATGTCGCCCTTGTCGAAGTCGGCCCGGCTGGCCGCGCCGTCCGTCGGCTTGGCGTCGATGACCAGGTTCTCCAGGTTCTCCACCTTCTTGAAGCCGAGGCCGATATTCGGGAAGGCCGGCTTGGCCTGCTCGGCCAGGCCGAAAACGTAATCGCCGATGGCCCGCGAGACGGGAAGCGTCTTTTTCGCGGCCGGCACCTCGACGGCGATGACCGTCTTGAAGGGCAGCTTCGAGCGCTCGTAAGCGCGCCTGTTGAGGCCGAGGTTGTAGAGAAGGTGACCCGAGCCGACGCAGACGACCAGGCGCCGTCCCTCGGCCTGGACCGCCCGGACCGCGTTCGAGCCCATGACCTCGTCCCAGGCCGACTGGGATCGGTAGAGCCCCTCGAAGACCTGGTCAAGGCCCCCGCCCATCATCGCGTGAGGGATCTCGGAGGACTCGAAGACCGTCCGGATGAGCGTCCGGTGGTCCTGGTTGGTCGTATCCGGCTGTCCGGGGAAATACGCCTTCTCGTCGTCGGTCAGGGCGTCCCAGCCCCTCATGCGGATCTTGGAGATGACCTCGCGCGGCGCGTTCAGGGCGTAGATCGGGAGCCGGTGCTCGCGGGCGAAGTCGAAGATCTTCTCGTAGTATCCGAAATTGAAGTTCCAGGTGACGTACCAGCGGACCTCGCGCAGGAACTCCTCTTTCGTCAGGATCCCCTCGGTCCACTTGTTGAGCGCTTCCTGCAGGGTCACCGGGATCATTTCCAGGCCGACGGCCAGATGCTTGTCCTTGGCGTAGAGAGCCCGGATGACCTGGAACTCGATCTCGTGCATGGGCATCGAGTTATGGGTTTCGCCGACGTGGACGATCCGCGCCGCCATCATCTCATCGATCATCTGCTCGAACCCGACGGGTCTCCCCGTCCGGCCGGAGAGAACGTCGCCGACGGCGACCGCCATGACCTTGTCCTTGAGCGCGGGGTCGCCGATCTTGAGCGTCAGCGTGGGGTCGGGCTTGTCGGCGGGAGCGGCGGCTGCCTGGGCCTGCGCCGGGGCGGCGGGCATCGTCTGCGGCTGGGCCGCCGCGGCCACGGCTCCGGCCAGGCAGATCGCGATAAGCGCCAGCAGGGTCGCGCGTCGTTTGGGATTCATGCGGGCCTCCATCCGGGGATTCGCGCGTATCATACCTTCGGCCTTTCGGGCCTGTCAACGCGCGGACTCGGAGAAGACTTCCCCTCTGCGCCTATTCTTCTTCTTCGGGCCGGACCCGGCCTTCCTTGACCGCCTCGGCGATGATCTTCTGCTGGATGTGCGAGGGCGCTTCCTCGTAGTGGTCGAACTCCATCAGGAAAGAGCCGCGGCCGCCGGTGATCGAGGTCAGGGTCGGCTCGAAGTCGAGCATCTCCGACATCGGCACCTGGGCCTTGAGGACGCGCATCGTCCCCTTCTGCTCCATGCCCTGGACCTTGCCGCGCCGGCCGTTGAGGTTGCCCATGATGTCGCCCATGTAGGCCTCGGGCGTGTAGATCTCGACGTTCATGACCGGCTCGAGCAGGGTCGGCTTGGCCTCGCGGATGCCCTTCTTGTACGCCTTGTTGGCCGCGATCTTGAAAGCGATGTCGGACGAATCGACGTCGTGGTAGGACCCGTCGTAGAGGATGGCCTTGAAGTCGACCGTCGGGTAGCCGGCCAGGACGCCCTTCTTGCGGGCTTCCTGAAGGCCCTTCTCGACCGAGGGGATGAAGTTGCGCGGGATGGCCCCGCCGAAGACCTTGTCATCGAACTCGAAGTCCTTGCCCCGCGGCAGGGGCTCGAACTTGATCCAGACGTCGCCGAACTGGCCCCGGCCGCCGGTCTGCTTCTTGTGCCGGCCCTGGACGTCGGACCGGCCTTTGATCGTCTCGAGGTAGGATATCTTGGGCGGCTTGAGGTCGACGTCGACGTTGTAGCGCTTCTTCAGCCGCTCGGTGATGATGCGGACGTGAAGCTCGCCGTTGCCGGAGATGAGCAGCTGGGAGGTGTTCGGGTCGCGCTCGATGCGGACCGTCGGGTCCTCCTCGATGATGCGGTGGGTGGCCTGGGAGATGCGGTCCTCGTCGGCCCGGGTCTTGGGCTCGATGGCGAAGGAGATGGACGGCAGGGGAAACTTGATCGGGGCGAAAATGATGCCCGAGCCCTTGGCGCTCAGGGTGTCGCCGGTCGCGGTGACCTTGAGCTTAGCCGTGGCCACGATGTCGCCAGCCTTGGCTTGGCCCGCGGGGACCTGCTCCTTGCCCTGGAGAAAGAAGAGGCCGCCGAACTTTTCGTCGGTGTCGCGGATGGCATTGGCGACCGTGCCGTCGGGGTTGGCCCGGCCCGAGAAGACGCGCATCAGGGAGATGCGTCCCGTGTACGGATCGGAGATCGTCTTGAACACGATGGCCGCGAAGGGCGCATCGGGCGAAGGCGGGACGCTCGTCTCCTCGCCCTTGATCGTGGCCTTGACGGGACCGGCGTCGACCGGCGAGGGCAGGTAGGCGATCAGCCCGTCGAGCAGAGTCTGGGCGCCGATGTTGGCCAGCCCCGAAGCCGCGAAGACGGGGAAGATCTGGCCGCGGAGGATGCTTTTCTTGAAGCCGGCCCGGAACTCCTCGGGGGCGAGCGCGCCCGTCTCGAAGTACTTTTCCATGAGCTTCTCGTCGGACTCGGCGACCAACTCGATGAGGTCCTTGTGGCACCGTTCGACCTCCTCGGCCATCACGGCGGGCACGGGACCCTCCGCCATCTTGCCGCTCTCGTCCTTCTCGAAGAGATAGGCTTTCTTTTCGACGATGTCGACGACGCCGGCAAAGTTCCTTTCCTCGCCGATCGGCAGCTCGACGGGGACGGCCTGGCGGCCGAAGAACTCGCGGACGGACTCGAGGGCCCGGGCGAAGCTGGCGTTCTCGCGGTCCATCTTGTTGATAACGAAGACGCGGGGCAGGCCGCGCTCCTCGATCATCTCCCAGACCTTTTCCGTCCCGACCTCGACGCCGGCCACGGCGTCGATGAAGACGGCCGCGCCGTCGACGGCCCGCAGGGCGGCCCGGGTGTCCCAGAGGAAGTTGCTGTAGCCCGGCGTGTCGATGATGTTGAACTTGTGGTCGTTCCATTCGCAGAAGCACGGGGCGGCGTTGATCGAGATCTTGCGCTCGATCTCGTCGGGGTCGTAGTCGGTGACGGTGTTGCCCTTGTCGACCTTGGTCAGGCGGCTGGTCGCCCCCGTGTCGAAAAGGATGGCCGCCGTGAGCGAGGTCTTCCCGGACGAGCCGTGCCCGACGAAGGCGATATTTCTGATCTTGTCGACGGAATAGTCTTTCATCCTCGAGCCTCCTGGGATTCTCGGAAAGAACGAATGGCCATTCTACCCAAATTCGGGCGTTTCCTCAAGCGGAAAAACCTCGTCCCTGCGGTGGGCCGCCTGAGGCATCTCGAGGGCCGGCCTCTCCCTCCTGGGAAAGTTTGAAGACGCCGGTCCGCGCCGGATTCGGCGCCAAACACTGGGGGACATGTACCGAAGGTACGTGTCCCCCTAAGAACTCTACTAAGATACTTATCAGAATCGTGGCTTCGAGTGCTCAGCCCCAATTCTGCAGGTCGCTCCTCAGAATCCGCTTCCCGCCGCTACAGCCTCGCTCAAACACGTTTTGGCGGTTTCCCCCGAAACTGCCCTCGTCCGGCACGCATCCCGGCTAAACTTTCCCAATGTCGGGATCAGCCGCCCCTCTCGACGCTATTCCGGCGGCCTCAACCTTGTTCGAGATACCTTCTCCGTGAAGAAATCCCTATTTCTCGGAGGGAATAGCCCCGTTCTGAGGGGGGTCACTGATTCAGGAGGAGCTCGCGGGCGATGACTTCCTCGAGGTCCGCGGGCAACGGCGAGGCAAAGGTCAGGCGCTCCTCGGTCGCCGGATGGACGAACGACAGGGTGTGGGCGTGGAGGAAGGTGCGCGGGAACTCGCGCGGCTCGTGTTTGCGCCCGTAGACCGGGTCGCCGACGACCGGGTGCCCGGCGGCGGCCAGGTGGACCCGGATCTGGTGGGTCCTCCCTGTGACCGGCTTGACCTCAAGAAGCGTCGTGTCCCTGAAGCTACGCTGGACCTGAAAGAAGGTCTCGGCCTTTTTGGGGCTGCGGGCCCGCACGGACATCCTCGACCCTTCTTTCGGGTGCCGGCCGAGGGGCCAGCTGAGCTTGCCACCGGTGTCCGACATCCGGCCCCAAACCAAGGCCAGGTAGGTCTTCCAGACGACCCGGGCCTTGAACTGATCGTGGAGCGAGGCGAAGGCCCGGGCCGAACGTGCCACGACCATGACGCCCGAGGTGTCCTGGTCGAGCCGGTGGACGATGCCCGGCCGATGCTCGTTGCCGACGATGGCGATCTCGGGAAAGTGATAGAGCAGGGCGTTGACCAGCGTTCCCGACGCGTGCCCCGGCCCCGGGTGGACGACGAGGCGCGGCGGCTTGTCGATGACAATGACGTCCTCGTCCGTGTAGATGAACTTAAGGGGGATGCACTGCGGGATCAGCGCCTTTTCGGGCCCCGGCAGCTCGTACTCGACGTGGATGTGGTCGCCGGGCTTCAGCTTGTAGCCCGCCTTGCGGGCGAACGAGCCGACCCGCACGCCCCCCGCGTCGATGGCCCTGCAGACCTGGGCCCGGCTCAGGCCTTCGATCTTGTCGGCGAGAAAGACATCGAGCCGGATGCGCTCACCGGCTTCGGCCCCGACGACGAGATCAGCTGTCGGCACGTTTGCGCCGCCCCAGGACGACGAGGAGGACGGCCCCGGCGATGAGCCCCAGCACACAGAACAGCTGCGGCAGGGTCAGGCTGGAGAAGGGAGACGCGCCGCGGATGAAGTAGACCTTGTCCGGATGGTCGCCCCGGAAATACTCCGTGAAGAAGCGGATGATCGAGTAGTTGATGATGTAGAACGAAAAGACCTGGCCGTCGAATTTCTTCTTCTTGAGGATGAAGAAGAGCACGCCGAAGTTGAGGAAATTGAGGATGGCCTCGTAGAGCTGGACGGGATGGAGGGGCGTGTCGAGGCGGACGCCCGTCAACTGGCCGGCGTACCGGTTCCGGAAAATGACGGCCCAGGGCGCGGCGCACTCGCTGCCGTAGCAGCAGCCGGCGCTGAAACAGCCGATCCGGCCGAAGCCGTGGCCCATGGCCAGGGCCGGCGCGATGAGGTCGGCCGTCGGCCAGGTCGGGATCCTCTTGCGGTGGAAATACCACAGCGCGAAGATGACGCCGAACGTCAGCCCGCCCTGAAAGACGCCGCCGGACCGGGCCAGCGAGAAGAGCTCTTTGGGGTAGGAGATGTAGTAGGAGATGTTGCTGATGAACAGGATGAACTTGGCCCCGATGAGCGAGACGATGATCGTGTAGAAGGCGGCGTCCATGATCCGGTTGGCGTCCATCCCGGCTTTCTTGGCCTGGACGTAGATGAACCAGAGGCCCAGCGCCACCCCCAAGGCCATCATGAAGCCATAAGTGTGGATGGTCAGAGGGCCGACCTTCAAGAGGATGGGGAACATTCGGGTTTTCTCCTGAACAGGGTGACCAGCATCAGGCAGGCGCCGATGCTGATGCAGGAATCGGCCACGTTGAAGAAGGGCCAATGGGACTGGCCGATGTAGAAATCGAGGAAATCGATGACGTGGCCGCGGACGAGCCGGTCGAACTGGTTGCCGAAGGCCCCGGCCATGATCAGGGTCAGGGCGATCTTCATGAGCGTATCCGATGCGGGCGTCTTGACAAAGAAATAGACGACCAGGCCCAGAGCGGCGAGCGAGGCCGCCGTCAGCAGGGCGAAGACGAGGGTGTTGTCCGTCTGCGAGAACGTTCCGAAAATGGCGCCCTTGTTGTGGATGCGGGTGATGTTGAAGAATCCGCGGATGACGGGGACGGACTGGTAGAGGTCGACCCCGCGGGCAACGATGGCCTTGGTCGCCTGGTCGACGACGACGAGCGCCGCCGCGACGAGAAAATAAACCGCGTTTTTCTTCATGTCCGGCCGGCCTTGACGGCCTTCTCGCAGCGGGCGCAGAAGGTCGGGCAATCGGGACTCGTGCCGACGGCGGTCGAGTAGTTCCAGCAGCGCTCGCACTTGGCGCCGGCGGCCTGGCCGACCTCGATCGCGAGCTCGGGGCCGGCGCTCCGCTCGATCTCGACCTGGGAGACGATGAGCAGGGCGGCCAGGTCCGCCCGCCGCGACTCGAGGAAGGCGGCGTCGGCGGCTGGGGCCTTGAGGATCACCCGGGCCTCCAGGGAATTGCCGATGAGCTTCGATTCGCGCGCCTTCTCGAGCTCCTTGAGCGCCTTCTCGCGGACCGCCAGCAGCCTCTCCATGTCCGGGGCGAAGCATTCCGGAACCGACTTGAGCCAGTCGGAGGCCCCGGGGAACTCGCCCATGTGGACCGACGCGTCCTTGCCTTCGAAGGCCGGGACGTTCGCCCAGGCCTCCTCGGCCGTGAACGACAGGATCGGGGCCAGGAGCAGCAGACTGTCGCGGAGGATCGTGAACATGGCCGTCTGGGCCGAGCGCCGCTCGAGCGAAGCGCGGGCCGAGCAGTAGGCCCGGTCCTTGACGACGTCGAGATAGAGAGCGCTCAGGTCGACGGTGAAGAAGTCGAGGACGT
>Ga0326732_1000041_pt1 | contig 29777 bp, 28 predicted proteins | sample MHFSIPfraction_4_FD_207644 | JGI IMG/M metagenome (GOLD analysis project Ga0326732, IMG submission 207644) | Lab enriched peat soil microbial communities from Michigan Hollow, Ithaca, NY, United States - MHF12FN SIP fraction | ecosystem: Environmental > Terrestrial > Soil > Wetlands > Peat...
CGCGCGTGGCCATCCGCCAGTCTAGGGGGATGCGGCTCACCCCGGGACCGGGAATGTCCGTCTCCTGGAGCATGCGGTAGAAATCGAGGGGGATGCGGACGAGGAGAACGTCGCCCGCGGCGCCGGAGTCGGTCCGTTCGACCACTTCGAGCTCGATCTCCCCGCCCTTGCCCGCGATCCGCCGCGGGACGGCATGGATCGTCGCGGGCGCGGCCAGGGCCGCTTCGAGATCATAATCCGGGCGGCTGCCCGTCCTCAGGAGGTCCCAGGACATGAGGAACCGGTCCGTCGGCACGTCCGGCCGGTTGAGGAGGCCGCCGTATTCGCCGTAGGTGGCCACGCGGTACTCGAGGACATCCATACCGAAATGGTGGATGTTGCGCTGGGCGTTGACGCCGGTGAGCGGATCGTAGGTGCAGATGATGGTCGAGACGCCGAGGAGGTCGAGGACCATCTCCCGCTGATATTCCTTGAGGAGAAGGCCCAACCCATAGCTTTGGAACGCCTTGCGGACCCCGGCGTACTGGGCATAGAACCGCAGGTTCCCGGGATCGCGGAAGCCGATCGCCTTGTCGCGGACACCGACAAAGCCGTAGCAGAAGCCGACGAGGTGCGGCCCGTCGGCCTCGAAGCCCCCGGCCTCCGCTTCGGCGAAGGCCCCGATAAAGAGACTGCCCCCCTCATGAAAGACGTTCTCGCACATCATGTTCCGGGTGCTGGACATATGGTCGTCGGGATAGCCCCAGATCTCCTCGCGGAGATCCTCGTATTTCCGGTAATCCGCGGACTCGTTGGACGTTTCGACCCGCAGGAGAAACCGCCTGTCCCGGACGGCGATCGTCTTTTCCAAGGGTTTCATCGGAGCTCCGCGGGACATTCTAACCAAAGGCCGGCAAGTGTTCAACAGGCGTTTTGACCGCCTCGCGGACATGCGCTACAATAGGGGGGATTTTCGGAGCATTCACGGAACCACCCGGACCATGACGGAAGATCTCAAGAACCTCAAGACCGCCTGCCTCATCAATCCACGGGCGGCCAATTCCAAGTGGATGAGGAGGAGGTTCCTCCGGGCCTATCTCCAAAAGAAGCTCCCCGGCGATATTTACGACCATCTCGGCGATATGAAGACGATGGTGGAAAAGGCCGCCCTCGCCTCTAAGACCGCGGACGTTATCGTGGCCATGGGCGGGGACGGCACGGTCGCCGATACTCTCCAAGGGATCTTCGACGCCGGCAAGCAGGGGGAGGTTCTCTTCGGCGTCATCCCCTTCGGGAGCGGGAACGCCTTCCGCAAAGCCTTCGACATCCCCAAGAACCCCCTCTTGGCCATCGACCGGCTGGCCGAAGGCGTCCCCCGGCCGATCGACCTCATGATGGTCGAAGGCCGCGTCGCCGGGTTCGCCAGCGTCGGGGCCACGGCCCTGGTGACGGGAGAGAAGCTCCGCGGCAAGGTCGCGGGGGTTTGGGGCCATGTGCTGGCCGGGCGCCGACTCTTCAACACGCCCCTCGACGAAAAGGTCCTCGAGCTCTACGACGGCCTCGACGAGTCCGGCCCCTACAAGACGAAGACCGTCACTTCGAACTTCTTCGATTGCATCGTCGCCAAGACGAACTATTTCGGCTACAGCTGGAGGATCGCGCCCAGGGCCGTCGTCGACGACGGGTATCTGGACATCACGTTGTTCGAGATGGGGCCGTGGAAGTACTCGGTCCTCTTCCCCCTCATCTACTTCGGCTTGTACCAGCGCCGCCTGCGGCATTTCAAGGCCCGGCGCGTCGTCATCAACGGCCGCGACCTGCCGATCCAATTCAACGGCGAGTTCCTGGGCGACCGGGACCGTCTCGAGTTCCGCGTCCTGCCGCAGGCCATCCGGATGGTCACCCCGGCCACCCGCCGCGCCGGGAAGCATTTCGCCAAGAAACCCGCCTAAGGAGGCCCCATGCCGACCAGAAGAGCCCTCCTCTTGGTGTCGGTCCTTGCGTCGACCCTGGCCGCCTGCTCGCCGCAGATCCGGCTGGACCTGCTCGGGGAGGACAAGCTTCAGGAGGTCGTCCTGATGCCGAGCGCCGCCCGGGAGAAGATCCTGATGGTCGATATCGACGGGACGATCTCGTCCGCGCTCGAGACCGGGTTCCTCACCCGCGAGAAAAGCGTCGTGGCCCGCGTCTTCGAGCGCCTCGAGAGGGCCGCCGCCGATCCCTGGGTCAAAGCGGTCATCCTCCGGCTCGACACGCCGGGCGGCGAGGTGACGGCGAGCGACATCATCTACCACGAGATCCTGCGCTTCAAGGAGCGGGCGCACCTGCCCGTCGTCGGCCTGATGATGAGCGTCGCCGCCTCGGGCGGCTACTATATCGCCTCGGCCTGCGATGTTATCATCGCTCACCCCTCCACCCTCACCGGCTCGATCGGCGTCATCTCCATCTTCCCCAGCGTCGAATCGCTGATGAGCAAGGTCGGGGTCAAGGTGAACGTCATCAAGTCCGGCCCGGTCAAGGACTCGGGCTCGCCGTTCCGCGACATGACGGACGAGGAGAAGGCCATCTTCCAGGGGATCATCGACGAGTATTACGAGGGCTTCCTCGCCGTCGTGGCCAAGGGCCGCAAGGGCAAGATCGCGGCCGATAGCCTCCGGACGATCGCCGATGGCCGCGTCTACACGGCGCCGCAGGCCCTGAAGCTCGGGTTGATCGACGCCGTCGGCTATTTCGACGACGCTCTCGGCAGGGCGCGGCAGCTGGCCTCGCTCAAGGCGGCCAAGGTCGTGTCCTACACTTATTTCCCGAAGACGAAAACCAACATCTACGCCCAGCAGCTGGGGGATCTCTCGCCGCTCGAAGCGAAGGTCGTCGAGTCGATGCTGGGCGCCCTGAAGACCGGCTTTTACTATCTCTGGCTGCCCCAGAGGCCGTGACCGAGCGGTCAGGAAGCGAGGACGACCTCGAACTGCGGCGGCCGCAGGATGTGGGCCTTGACCGTGCAGTGGTCGACCGACTTGATCAGCGCGGCCCGATATTTCTCGGGGAACCCGGCCGGCGCTGTGACCGCGATCGAGATCTTGTCGATCATCTTCGAAACCTCGCCCCGCTCGGTGATCATGGTCACCGCCAGGCCCGCCGTGGGGATCTTGCGCTCCTTGCAGAAGGCCAAGGCGTAGTAGCCGGCGCAGGCCGCGAGAGAGACGAGGAAGAGATCGAAGGGGGAAGACGCCGTCCCGTCGCCGCCGTCGCGGACGGGCTGGTCGGTCTTGACGGTGAAGCCCTTGTATTCGACGTCGATCTTGTAGTTCTCGCCGAAGACGACCTTTAGCTCTTTCGGGTTCATGGAAGCTCCTTTCCCTTTTTTTTGACGCGCGTCCGCCGCTCGAACGGACCCTCCAGGGACTTGCGGAACATGGCCAGGATGACGTCCCTGTCCTTGGCCGTCAGGGCCATGCGGAAAAAGATGTCCTGGATCTTGTCGACGATGAAGGCCCGGTTGGTGTCGTGCATGAACCCCAGGCTATCGAGCATGGCGGCGAACCGGCGGCCCGCTTCGGCCTGTGCGGCGTGGTCGAGGGGCAAGTCCCGGCGGAGGGACGGAGGCGGGCCTTGGCGAAAGGCGACGGCATGAAGGGTCAGCGTGACGGCGACGCCGAGATTGTAGGAGGGCTGCCGCGACACTTGGGGAATGTGGAAGCGGACGTTGGCCAGGCCCAGCTCCGGCTGGGTCAGACCCGTGCGCTCGTTGCCGAAGACGAGTCCGACGCGGGCCGTCTCGGGATATTCGTCGATCCGGGTGACCGCTTCGGCGAGCGAAACCAGGGGAAAGTCATGCCGGACCCGGGCCGTCGAGCCGAGGACGAGCTCGCGGTCGGAGACGGCCTCCTCGAGGGCGGGAAAGAACCGCGCTCCTTCGATGACGGACTCGGCGTGGATGGCCGTGCGCCAGGCCGGGGGCTCGAGCCGGTCGAGGCCGACGATGCGCAGGTCGGAAAAACCCGCGTTGGCCATGCCGCGCGCGGCCAGGCCGATATTCTCGGGACTGTCGGGCCGGACGAGGACGACGGCCAAGCGGGAAGGGTCGGTCATGAGAAGATTATAATGGAGGTCGTCGCGGCGCGGTAGCCCCCCCGCCCCGATCCGCCGATAGGCTGTCCTTGTTAGGCAATTTCATTCTTCGGCTTATCAGGCAAAATATCTGGGACACGATCTGGAAAAATTCCAGGGACACAATCCCTTTTCCGGAGAAAAGGGTTATGTCCCGAATTTTCCCGTGTCCCGGAATCCTCGCACCCGCTCGATCGGCAGATCCGGGCCCAGCCCCTGCGCGTTGACAGCGGCCGGACGCCGGTGCTATAACCCGGCAAGAACAGCCGACGGACCGGCGAGGAGGTCGAAAGATGCCCCTGACAAAAAAGGCCGGAGGAAGAACGATGTCACGGCGAGCGCCTCGGAGCGCAAAGCGGGCGAAGGAGCTGGAGCGCCTGTTCGTGGAGCGTGGCTTCACCGACTTCCGCTGGATCGACCCGGCGGAGATCGTCGTCGCCGAGTGGGTCCGGATGAAATGCCTCTACGGCTGCGTGGAATACGGCAAAAACGCCGCTTGCCCGCCCAACGCCCCTTCGGTCGAGGCGTGCGCGCGCTTCTTCCGGGAGTACAAGCGGGCCGCCGTCTTCCATTTCAGCAAGAAGGTCGACCGGCCCGAGGACCGTCACACCTGGGGCCGCAAGCTCAACCTGGAGCTCCTCAAGCTCGAAGCGGAGGTCTTCAAGGACGGATTCGTCAAGGCGTTCCTGCTCTTCTTCGACAGCTGCGGCATCTGCCTCGAATGCGCGTCCGCCCGCGCGGGGTGCAAGGAGCCCAAGCTCTCCCGGCCGACCCCTGATGCTCTGGCCATGGACGTCTATACAACCGTCCGGAAGATCGGCTACCCCATCGAGGTCCTGTCAGAGTACGACCAGGAGATGAACCGATACGCCTTCCTGCTCATAGACTAGCGGCGGGAATGCCCTTATAATGATCGCGGGCCCCGAGGGCCCTTCAGGGAGGAATATCCGGTCATGTGGTGGGACGGAAAGATCCAGAGGACTTTCCGCTGCCGGCTGCAGCAGAAGCCCGGCAGTCTCGGCCGCCTGCTCACGGCGGTCGGCGACCAGGGCGGCCTGATCGGGGAGATCCGCACCATCCACCAGGGCGGCTCGGCGGTCGACCGTGACATCACGATCTACGCCGACGACCTCAATCATGTCGAGCGACTCATCGAGGTCGTCGAGGCGACCGAGGGGGTCCGGCTGCTGGAGGTCCGCGACGAGGTCCTGGAGATGCACCAGGGGGGCAAGATCGCCATCCGCAGCCGCTACGACATCTCCGACCTGAGCACGCTCCGCCGGGTCTATACGCCCGGCGTCGCCGAGGTCAGCCTGAAGATCCGGGACGACCCCTCGCTCGCCCGGCGCTATACGTCCATCCGCCATTTCGTAGCGATCGTCACGGACGGCACCGCTGTCCTCGGGCTCGGCGACATCGGACCCAAGGCGGCCATGCCGGTCATGGAGGGCAAAGCCAGCCTCCTCGAGACGCTGACCGGCCTCTCCGGCATGCCCATCCTGCTCGACACGAAGGACCCCGACGCGATCGTCGAAACGGTCGTCCACATGGCGCCGACCTTCGCCGCGATCCAACTCGAGGACATCTCCGCGCCCCGGTGCTTCGCGATCGAGGAGAGGATCCAGGCCCGGCTCGACATCCCGGTCATGCACGACGACCAGCACGGCACGGCCGTGGTCGTCACCGCGACGCTGCTCAACGCGGCCAAGGCGACGGGACGGGACCTGTCCGGCAGCTCCATCGGCGTCATCGGGCTCGGCGCCGCGGGGCTGGCCCTGGCCAAGATGCTGATGTTCCGAAGCGGACATCCCGTGCTCGGCGCGGACATCGTGCCCGAAGCCGTGGAGCGGCTGACGAAGGCGGGCGGGCTGGCCTCCGATCTCCGGGGGATCATGGCCGGCTGCGACATCGTCATCGCCACGACCGGTTCGCCGGGATTGATCAAGGAGAGCTTGGTGCGGAAAGGCCAGATCATCCTGGCCCTGTCCAACCCCAACCCCGAGATCGAGCCCGAGCGGGCCCTGGCTGCCGGGGCGGCCTTCGCGGCCGACGGGAAATCGGTCAACAACGTCCTCGGCTTCCCCGGGATCTTCCGGGGCGCCGTAGACGCCAACGTCCCGCGCATCACCCGGGAGATGCTCATCGCCGCGGCCGAAGCGATCGCGGCGTTCGCCCGTCCGGGCGAGATCGTCCCCAATCCTCTCGACAAGGCGCTCCACCGGGCGGTCGCCCGGGCGGTGGCCCGAGTGGCCCTGGCACAGGGCCTCAACAGGGACGACCTGACCGGCTATTTCGACTGACAGAGGAGGGACCATCATGATCACGGTCAAGGACATTCTCGACCAGAAAGGCCACAACGCCTGGACGATCGGGCCGGAGGCCAAAGTCTTCGAGGCCCTCGGTCTCATGGCCAAGAAGGGGATCGGGGCGCTGGTCGTCGTCGACAAGGACGAGGAGGTCATCGGCATCCTGTCGGAGCGCGACTATGCCCGGAAGATCATCCTGATGGGCCGCCAGTCCCAGGACACGCCGGTCAAGGACATCATGACCAAGGAAGTCTACGGGGTCCACTACGAAACGACCGCCCAGGAGTGCATGGCTCTCATGACCGATAAGCACTTCCGCCACCTGCCGGTGTGCAAGGACGGGAAGCTCGCCGGCGTCATCTCGATCGGCGACGTGGTCAAGGCCATCATGACCGAACAGAAGGTGACGATCGAGAACCTCGAGAACTACATCATGGGGAAGTATCAATAGGGACTTTCCCCCAAGGGGGCTGTCCCTGGGAGGATTCGAACCCCCGAACTTATCCGGAGTCCCCTTCTCTATTCCTCTGGATATATGGGGAAATCCTAATTTCCAGGGGGAAATGCTTTGTTTTCTTTTACGCACCATGAGTCAGAATTAGGCGGGCTCATCAACACCGATAATATCAGGCAAATTGGCCGGCGGCCCAGCCCGAAGACCACGCCCACTGCAAATTGTATCCTCCCAGCTCGCCCGTCACGTCCAGCACTTCCCCCGCGACGAACAACCCGGGCACTTTTTTTGATTCCATTGTTTTGGAAGAGATCTCGTCCGTGTCCACGCCCCCGCCCGTCACTTCGGCAGCGCCGTAACCGTCCTTTTTTTGAGGCGTCACCTGCCAATCGTGCAATCGTTCCGCGGCCGATCTGAATTCTTTTTCAGAGGTCCGGTTCAAGGGTTTAGCAGGGGAATAGAGCTCGCACCATCTTTTAACGAACCGTTTCGGCAAAAACGAGGAGAGAAAGGTGCTCATCTCCGTTCTTTCTTTCCGATGAATCATCAATTCCTGAAATATGTCTCTTTCGGGAAACAGGTCGATGGAGATCGCCTGGCCTTCTTTCCAATGTGAAGAGATCTGCAGAACGGCGGGCCCGCTCAATCCTCGGTGTGTGAATAGAATATTTTCCCGGTAACGATGGCGTCCGCATGTTACGATCGTATCGAAAGCAAGTCCCGACAAGTCCTTGAACTTTTCGAGATCGTTTCCGCTCCACAAAAGCGGGACCAGCGCGGGAACGGGTTCGATGACATTGATCCCGAATTGCCGGGCGACTTGGTAACCTAAGGGGGTGGCTCCGATCTTTGGCATCGCCAGGCCTCCGGTCGTGATCACGAGCGATTCAGACTCAAAACAGCCTTGGCTGGAAACAACTTCGAACAACTCTCTTTTTGAGACCGCCACGATCCGGCAATGGAGCTGGATCGCGACGTTCGCGCGGGCGCATTCATCCTGAAACATCTTCACGATCCCTGATGCGCCATCCCGGGTGAAGAGCTGGCCCCATTTTCTTTCGACGATCCGGATCTTGTGGCGCTCGAGGAGCGCGATCATGTCCTGCGGTGTGAAACGGGAAAGAGCGGATTTCGCAAAGTGCGGGTTTGACGAGAGAAAATGGGTCTGGTCCAAAAAACGGTTCGTGAAGTTGCAGGCGCCGCCCCCCGAGATCCGGATCTTGTTCCCGATGGTCCCGGTGTGTTCGAGGAGGATGACCGACCGGCCCCGCTTTCCACACTCGACGGCGCAAAAAAGACCCGCCGCGCCCGCACCGATAACGACCACGTCTTTCTTCATGACAGGCATTATACCAATCTGGCCTTGGGAATAGGGGCCGAGGCTTGACCAACCTCTCAGTTCCCGGACGGAATTCGAAAAGATGCGATCGGAGATCAGAACTCCATGAGGCCCATCTCGCGCAGGGCCAGGTAAGCGGCCCCGAGAACCCCGGCCGAATCGCCGAGCACGGCTTTCAGGATGGGGATCGCCCGTCCGGGGACGCCGAAGAGAGACTTATTCATGACCGGAGGAACGCCCGTGTACCAGAGGGGGATGTTCGAGACGCCTCCGCCGAGGACGATGGCCTCGAGGTCGAGGGCATTGACGCAGTTGGCGAAAAGCTCGCCCATGATCCGGCAGGAGTCTTCAAAGACCCGGCGGGCATCGGGGTCCCCGGCTTCATACCGCGCGAAGATCTTGTCGGGGGTCAAGACCTCCCCGGCCAGCTCGGCATAGCGGCGGCCGAGGCTGGGCCCGGAGAGGTAGGCCTCGCCGCAACCCCGTCGCCCGCACTCGCAAAGCCGCCCGTCGATGGCGATCGAGGTATGGCCGATCTCGCCCGCGTTCCCGTGGGGGCCGCGGTGGAGCCTGTTCCCGAGGATGAGCCCGGAGCCCATGCCGGTGCCCAGGATGACGGCCATGACCGTCGAGAAGCGCCCGTGGCATTGGGCGAAGAACTCGGCCAGGGCCAGGCAATTGGCGTCGTTCTCAACGATGAGGGGCGCGGCCAGCTTCGACCGGAGAAGGCTGACGAGCCCGGGCTTTTCGTAGAGCGGCGTGTGCGGCGCGCCATGCATGATGTCGTTTGACGCGCTGTAGGTGCCCGGCGTCCCGATCCCCACGGCCTCATAGCGGGCCCCGGCCGCGGTCTCGGCGATGAGCTCGAGGATGTTCCCCACGACCTGCGCCCGGCCGAGACCGGGTTCGGAGGGACGGCGCTTGCGGGCCAGGATCGTCCGCGTCTCGTCGACCAGGCAGGCTTCGACCTTGGTCCCGCCGAGGTCGATGCCGACGGCAAAGCGGCTCATATCGGAAACTCCGGGGGTATTTTATGCGCATCGGCTTCCGAGAGCAACGGGAACCGGGGAACCGCCGGCGCCCGTATTGGCGTTCCCCATTCCATCTGCTATAGTGGGGACCATTCGCCGATCCCTGAACGAACGAGATGCCTGAGGACAAAGTCCGATTCGGTTACCGGGCCGTCGCTGCCGAAGAGAAGAAGCGTCTCGTCCATGACCAGTTCACTCCCATTGCCGCGACCTATGATCGGGCCGACGCCGTGCTCAGCCTGGGTCTGCACTTCCGTTGGAAGCGGGCGACCGTCCGGCGGCTCGAGCTCGAGCCAGGCGACCGGCTCCTCGATGTCTGCGGGGGGACCGCGGATCTGGCCCTGCGCGCCCTGCGCCGCATCGGGCCGTCGGGTCAGGCCGTCGTTTGCGATTTCAACCGGCCCATGATGACGGCCGGCCGCAGGAAGGCCGGCCGAATCCGGAACGGGGGGGCCATCGCCTTCGTCCAGGGCGACGCGGAATCCCTCCCTTTCCCCGATCGTTCGTTCGACGCGGTCTCGGTCGGATTCGGCCTGCGCAATCTCGTCGACCTCGATCGGGGCCTCGGCGAGATGGCCCGCGTCCTCAAGCCCGGCGGGCATCTCTCCGTCCTCGAGTTCACTCTGCCGCGGCGCCGCTGGCTGAGGTCCCTCTACGCGTTCTACTCTTTCCGCTTGATGCTCCCGGCCGCCCGGCTCATCACCGGGACGGACGGGCCGTACCGCTACCTGGCCGAGTCCATCCGCGTCTTCGACCGAGCCAGTCAGGTGACCGAACGGCTCGAGCGGGCCGGGTTCCCCGGGATCGCCGAACGGCCTCTCTCCTTCGGGATCGCCACGGTCTTTTCTGGACGAAAGCCCCTGGAGGGAAGCGGATCATGAGGATCGGCCCGGACCTGCTGCGGGAGAGGCGGGCGGCGCGTTCGAGCCGAGTCCTGCTCACCGGCGGGGCCGGATTCCTCGGCAGCCACATCGCCGCGGCCCTCCTCCGGTCCGGCTTCAAGGTCATCGAGGTCGTCCGGCCGGGGAAAGGCCTGTCCGCCGGGGCCAGGGTCGCCCGCCTGATGGACTGGTTCGGCCTCGAGGAGGAATTCCGCAGGAACCTCGAGGTCGTCGAAGGCGACATCAGCCGCCCTGGCTTCGGCGCGGACGGGTCCGGCCGTTTGACGGCCCTGGACGGCATCGACGAGATCGTCCACTGCGCTTCGAACACCTCCTTCGCCGAGCGGAAGCGGGCCGAGGTCGAGGCGGCCAACGTCGACGGGCTGCGGAACGTCCTCGATCTTGCCGTCCGCGGCGGCTGCGTCTTTTTCCATCATGTCAGCACGGCTTACGTCGCCGGCCGTCGGACCGGTCCCTGCCCGGAGGACTGGGTCGAAGAGGGCCCGTTCACGAACGTCTACGAGGAGACCAAGGCGCGCGGCGAGATCCTCGCCAGGGATGTCTGCGCGCGGGCCGGCATCCGGCTCAACGTCTACAGGCCCACGATCGTCTACGGCGATTCCCGGACGGGACGGACCCTGCGCTTCAATGCCATGTACTTTCCCGTCAAGGCGGCCGTCTTCCTCCGCGACATCTATCTCGCCGACATCCGGGAGAAGGGCGGCGCCAAAGCCGCCGAGCTGGGGATCCGGCTGACCGCGCGCGGCGAGCTGGTCATGCCCATCCGCATCGAGGTCGCGAACCGGGGCGGCATCAACCTCGTCCCGGTGGACCACTGCGTCCGCGCGGTCATGGCCATCTTCGAAGACAGCCTCGACGGCGGTATCTACCACATCTCCAACCCGGACGCGACGACGATCGAGGATCTGGTCGCTTTCGGCAAGCGCCGCTTCCGGCTCGAGGGGATCGAAACCTGCGGGCCGTCGGCCTTCTCAGCCCGCCCGAAGAACGCGCTTGAACTCCTCTACGATTCCTACCTCGAGGTCTTCCGGCCTTACATGCAGGACCTCCGGACCTTTCCGGGCACGAACGCGGCACCGCTGCTCGAGAAGCGCGGCCTCGCCTGCCCCGTGTTCGACTACGAGATGTTCGCCCGGTGCATGGACTTCGCCCTCGACGCGGATTGGGGAGGCCGGCTCTTCTCCTGAAAAGCCCCTGGCCCGTCGCGCCCTCCTTTCGTGGCGCCCTCCTCCGAATCGTGTAAAATAGGGCCTCGACCATGGAACGCGCAATGACCGCGGAGATCGTCCTCGCTTCGGCCTCGCCCCGCCGCCGGGAGCTCATGGCCCGGGTCGCGCCCGATTTCCGGGTCGCCCCGACCGGCGTCGACGAATCCGCGATCTCCGAGAAGGACCCGCTCGCCTTCGCCATCGCCGCGGCCGTGCTCAAGGCCAGGACGGCGGCGGAGACGTTCCCCGAGGCGGTCGTCATCGGCGCCGACACCGTGGTCGCCCTCGGGCTCCGGATCCTGGGCAAGCCGGCCGACCAGGACGAGGCCCGGGCCATACTGCGGGCCCTCTCCGGCCGCAGACACCGGGTGATCACGGGCTTGGCGTTCTATTCAAAAGCCGAGGACCGCCTTCTTACCGGTTACGACCTGACCTATGTCACGTTCCGGAATCTCTCCGACGAGATGATCGAAGACTATCTCAGCCAGGGAACCTTCCTCGACAAGGCCGGCGCTTACGCCGTCCAGGAGATCGGCGACGCCTTTGTCGCCCGGCTGAACGGCGATTATGACAACGTCGTCGGCTTTCCGGTGGAGAAGGTCCGCCGGCTCCTGGCCCGTTTCCTCGCCCCGTCGTTCTCCGTCGAGATCGAGGACGTCGATTTCCCGTCAAGCGACGGGACGGCCTGGGCCGGGGACCGCAAGCTCCTCGTCCCGGGGGCGGTCCCGGACGAGGTCGTCAGGGTCCAGGTCGTCGGCGATCGCGGGGCCGCGCAGGTCGCCGAGGTCGTCCGCCTCGAGTCCCCGTCCCGGCGGCGGGCCGTGCCGCGGTGCCCTCATTTCGGCCCCTGCGGCGGCTGCCTCTTCCAGCACGTCGATTACGGGACCCAGCTCGAGCTCAAAGAACGGTATCTGAGGCGAACGCTCGAGGAGGCCGGTGTCCCGGACGTCGCCGCCGCGATGAGGCCCATCGCCGCCTCGCCGGCGCTCTACGGCTTCCGCAACAAGATGGAGTTCGCCTTCGGCGAGAAGTTCGGTGAACTGGCCCTCGGCCTCAGGGAAAAGGCCACCTCCAGCCGGCAGACCTACCGCCGGACTCTGCCGGTCGGGGAATGCCCGATCTTCGGGCCGGCCGTCGGGCGCATCTTCCCGGTCTTCCTCGATTTCGCCCGCCAGAGCGGGCTCGAAGGCTTCGAGCCGGCCACCCGCAAAGGCCATCTCCGCCATCTCGTCCTCCGGGAAGGAAAACGCACCGGAGAGCTCATGGTCGTCCTGGTGACCGCCGAGCTGCCGGAGATCGATCTCACACCCTTGGCCGGGCGGCTCGCCGCGGCCGAGCCCGCGCTCCGGAGCTTCATCCACGTCACCAGCGGCCGCGGCTCCGACCTGGTCGAGTTCGAAAGGATGCGCCTCGTCGCCGGTATTCCGTTCATCGAGGACAAGATGGCCGGGCTCACCTTCCGGATCTATCCGCCGAGCTTCTTTCAGACGAACACGGCCGGGGCGGAGCTCCTCTACGGGAGGATCGGCGAAGAGTCGTCTCTCTCCAAGGCGAGCCGGGTCCTGGGGCTTTACTGCGGCAGCGGCGCGATCGAGGTGTCGCTCGCGGCCTCAGTGGGGAAGGTGACGGGCATCGATTCGTCGGCGGCCAATATCGCCAACGCCGTTGAGAACGCCCTGGTCAACCGCATCGACAACATCGAGTTCGTGCCGGGAACGGTCGAGGCCCTGCTCGCCGGCGATCGTCGCGAGCCCGCCGATCTCGTCATCGTGGACCCGCCGCGCGTGGGTCTGACGGGCAAGGCCCTGCGCCGGACGATCGACCTCGGCGCCCCGGCCATCGCCTACGTGTCCTGCAACCCCCGTTCACTCGGCCGGGACCTGCGCGGACTCCTCGAGGCGGGCTACAAGGTCGCGTCTCTCTCCCCCTTCGACTTCTTCCCCCACACGCCGCACCTCGAGACGCTGGCCATGCTCTTTAAATCGGGTTGATCCCCCGGTCCCAGAAACCGGAATCCTTTGAAGATATTTCCGGTCGCTCCTAAGAATCCGCTCCCGCGAGGATGGTCCGGGTGGCGATGACGTCGGCGCCTGTGCCCAGCACGTCGGCGATGAGGACCTGGCCGCGAAGGACGGGCGTTTCGGGGCGAAGCTTGGCGATCTCGGCCAGGATAGGGAAGATCATCTCGCGCGGCACGGCCACGCTCAGCCGGACGGAGACCATCCGCGACGCCGTGCCCCGAACGGGGACCGAGGTCGAGAGGTTCCGCTTCGGGCGCAGGACTTCTTCTTCGGCAAAGGGAACGCCCTTATCGCATTGATTTCCCGTGACTTGGACGCCGCAGCCGCCAGCCTCCGGCTCGACTTCGAGCTCGCAGCCGACAGGGCAAAGGACACAGGTCAGGCGGTCGACGACGGCGCGCTCGTTCATGGGCAGCCCACCTCGAGGTCCTCTTCGACCGCGGCCCGGACCTTGATCTTTTGGAGCTCGGACGGAAGCAGCCGGCGGAATTTCTTTCGGGCGTAGACCTTGCCGGAAGCGCTCCCCTTGACCTCGACCGTAACGTCCCGGACGGGACGCTTGACCCGGAAGCTCCACTCGACGCCGGCTGCTCCGCGCGTCGCGAGCTGCGGCAGGGCGTAGCGGATATTCGGGCCGGCCGAAACGCGGACCGCCGTTCGGGCCGCCCTATCCCCCGCCACGAACCGGGCCGCCCGCTCGCCGGCCGCAAAGCCCTCGAACGAGGCCCAATCGGCGACATCGTGGATGTGGAGGACGTTGCCGCAGGAAAAGATGCCGGGGACCGAAGTCATGAGCGTCTCGTCGACGACCGCCCCGCCCGTGAGCGGAGAAAGTTCGACCCCGGCCCTTTTGGCCAGCTCGTTCTCGGGGATGAGCCCGACCGAGAGGAGCAGCGTGTCGCAGGGGATAACGGTCTCGGTCCCGGAGACGGGCACGAGCTTATCGTCAACCTTGGCCACGACGACGCTCGCGACGCGGTCGCGGCCGCGGATCTCGACCACCGTCGATCCGAGCTCGAGCGGGATCCGGAAATCCATCAGGCACTGCCGGACGTTGCGCTCGAGGCCGTTCGCCCACGGCAGGATCTCGAAGACCCCCCTGACCGCGACGCCCTCGAAGAGGAGGCGCCGGGCCATGATCAGACCGATGTCGCCCGAGCCGAGGATGACGGCGTCGTTGCCGATCCGGAGGTTCTGGAGATTGACCAGGTTCTGGGCCGAGCCGGCGGTGAAGATCCCGGCCGGGCGCGTCCCGGGGATCTCGATCATCTCGCGGGTCCGCTCGCGGCAGCCCATGGCCAGGACGACCGCCCCGGCCTCGACGAGCCTGTAGCCCTGGCGCGAGTTGATCCGGAGGACGCGGTCCGGAGAAAGGTCGAGGACCATGGCGCCCGTTCCGACGCTGATCGGCTCGCGCAGGACGTCCTCGATGAGCCGCTCGGCATACTCCGGCCCGCTGATCGTTTCCTTGTAAAGGAACAGCCCGAAACCGTCGTGGACGCACTGGTTGAGGATGCCGCCGAGCGTCCTGTCCCGTTCGAGAAGGAGGACCTTCCCCGCTCCGGCTCGCCGGGCCCCGAGGGCCGCGGCCAGGCCTGCGGGCCCTCCGCCGATGACGGCGACGTCGCAAGTCTCTCGGGGTCCGATCATCTCAGCCCTTGATCCGCCCGGAGAAGAGCCGGGAAAGGCCGCCCCGCTTGGTGATCCGATCGATCGGGACGCCTTCGTCCTGGAGGATCTCGACGATGCGGGGCGTGCAGAAGCCGCCCTGGCAGCGGCCCATGCCGCAGCGCGTCCGCCTCTTGACGGCGTCCATCGTCCGGGCCCCGAAGGGATTCCGGAGCGCGGCCACGACCTCGGCCCGGGTGACGTGCTCGCAGCGGCAGACCATTTCGCCCCAATCGGCGTCCCGCGAGACCCGGTCCGCTCGCTCGGCGTCGCCGGCGTGGGCGAACCGGACGCTCCGGGGGCGTTCAGCCAGGAAGCCGGCTTTTTCGCGCAGGTCCAAGCGCGCGCCGATCATGGCGACGACCATCCGGGCGATGGCTGGAGCCGCGGTCAGCCCCGGCGATTCGATGCCGACGAGATTGATCCAGCCCGGCCTCAGTCCGCTCTCTTCAACCACGAAATCCCGGAACTTCTCCCCTCCCGAGGGATCGACGAGCTTGGGCCGGATCCCGGTGTAGCAGTGGATGAACGGGAGGCCGCCGAGCTCCGGCATGAGGCGTCCGGCCTCGGCTTTGAGACGGGCCATGACTTCGCGCGTGGAGGCGGCGTCGCGCTTGTCCGCGACCGGCTCCGCGCTTGGCCCGAGGATGATGTTCCCCTCGAGGGTCGGGGTGATGTGGATCCCGAGGCCGGGGTCGTTCTTCGGGGGCACAGGATAGACGGGCAAGCCCAGGCGAAGGCCGCAGTCCTTGTCGGCGATCAGGTACTCGCCGCGGTACGGGAAGACCCGGTAGTCCTCGATCCCGGCCAGGCGGGCCACCTCGTCGGCAAAGAGGCCGGCGCTGTTGACGACGGAGCGGGCCGCGACCGTCCCTCTCGGCGTCCCCAATCGAAACAGGCCGTCGCCGGCCGCGACCGACTCGACCGGCGTCTCGAGCCGGACCTCGGCACCGTTCTGCCAGGCGCATTCGGCCAGGGCGATGACAAGCTCGTAGGGCGAGATGATGCCCGTATGGGGGGAATACAAGGCCCAGCGCCCCCGGGCCAAAGGCTCGAGGCGGCGGATGGCGGCAGCATCGACGATCTCGAGACCGGGGACCCCGCTCCGGTCCCCTTCGGCCTTGAGCTCCTCGAGCCGGGGCCTGTCTTCGTCGGCCAGGGCGACGACGAGCTTGCCGGTCTTGCGGTGAGGAACGCCGAGCTCGGCCGCGAGCGGGTAGATGAGCGCCAGCCCGGCGACATTCGTTTTCGCCTTGAGCGACCCCGACGGAACGTTGAAGCCGGCATGGATGACGCCGCTGTTGCCCTTGCTGATGCCCTCGGCCAGGTCGGCTTCCTTCTCGAGAAGGAGGATCTTCAGGTCGTAGCGTGACAGCTCCCTGAGCACGGCGCAGCCGACGACGCCGCCGCCGATGACGGCGACATCATAGATCGGGGGCGTCGTTTGACCCATGGCCTATCAGGCCGCCATCATATCAAATCGGGCGATAGCCTCAAAGCCGGGCGGAGGCCTGCCATCCGTCGCCGCTCAGGCGGGGTAAGCCTTCTCCAGGCGTTCGAGAAGACAGTGGAATTCCTCATGCTTCCCGTCGCCGACGATGTTCTTCTCGACCTCGTCGAAACACTCGGAGAGGGAGCTCTGTTGCTCCGGGGAAAGGCGGGCGTCGGCCATGGGATAGAGGATCTTATCCTCCTTGAAGATGTGCTGGCTGAGGAGCGCCCCGTAGCCTCGGGCCGCGGAGGCGAACGCGCCGGCGGCCCGCTTGTTCTTCTTGCGGATGCCCGGGATGGCTCGGGCCATCGCGGCAACATGCTTGCGGCCTTCCTCGTGCTCAGACAGCATCACGCCGAGAGGGCCCCGGTCCCGGGGAACGCCGGCCCTCTCCATTTCCGGAAAGAGGTGGCCCTCCTCCTTGGCGTGATGGCACGTGTCGGCGAAGACGCGGATGAACTCCACGGCGTCCTCGAGGTCACCGGGAGCCACGTCGGCGCCGGCTTCGAGGCCGTCGGCCATCTTATCCAGGATCCGGATCATCCGCAGGATGGCTTGGTGCTCGTGGCTGAGTTCTTCGGTCGGTTTCATGGTGTTCTCCCTTTATTCGGGCCCGGCCCGAAGCGCACGTGCGTCTGTCCGATTGTAGCAGAATAGCCCACTATCGGCTCAGGAAGGCTGAAACGGCCGGGTTCGTTAGGAGGGCCGGCAGGAGCCCGAAAAGGAGAAGGGCCGCGGCCGAGACGGCCAGAAAGACCGAGACCGGACGTGAGATGTTCTCCTGAGTTTGCGACCCGGCTTCCGGCGCCGCGGAAGCGATCCCTTCGAGGAACATCGCCTTGCCGATACGGAAGTAATAGAAGAGCGAGATCGCGGAGTTCAGCGCTCCTGCGACGGCCAGAAGGGTCAGCCCCTTCTCCACCGCCGCCGTGAAGAGGAGATACTTGCCCATGAAACCCGCGGTCGGCGGGATCCCCGTAAGAGACAAAAGAACGACGAGGATGCCCACGGCCCCCGCCGGAGCCCGCCGAGCCAATCCCCGAAGGCCGTCGATGCTCTCGTCGAACCGGCCTCCCCTGTCGACGAGAAGAACGAGCCCGAAGGCCGCGGCGTTCATAACGATATAAGCCACGACGTAGAACAGGACGGCCGTCCGGCCGGCTTCTCCCCAGGAGGCCAGGCCGATCGCTATATACCCCGCTTGGGCGATGGCCGAATACCCCAACATTCTTTTAAGGCTATTCTGGGTCAGGGCGGCCAGGTTGCCCCAGAACATGGTCGCTAAGGCAACGCCCTGGAGGACGAGGCTCCATTCCTCGCGGTAGGCCCCGAAAAGCGAGGTCATGGCCCGAACGAGCAACGCCACGACGGCCGCCTTGGGCGCGGTCGAAAGGAAGATCACGAGGGGGGTCGGCGCCCCCTCATAGACGTCGGGCGCCCACATGTGAAAGGGAACGAACGCGGCCTTGAAGAACAGGCCCGCGAACACAAGCCCCATGGCCACCAGCACCGCACGTCCCTCCGACCCGCCCAGGGCCGGGCCGGCTTCGGCGTAGGCCGTCGAGCCCGTCAAGCCGAAGACCAGGGCCAGGCCGAGAAGCATGATCGCAGAGCTCAACGTGCCCAGGAAGAAATATTTGATCCCCGCCTCGGCGGATCGCCGCTCCTTCTTGAAGATCCCGGCCAGCAAGTAAGAGGGAATGGCGAAGAGCTCGAAAGCGACGTAGGTCGTGATGACGTCCGTGGCCGAAACGGCGGCCGTCATGCCGATCATGGCGAGAAGCATCAGCGGATAGGTTTCGCCCGCTTCGCTCCCCTCGATATCGAAAAAGCGGAAGGCCAGAACCATGGCCATCGCCCCGGCCAGGAGGATCGCCGACTTGAAATAGAGGGCGAACGGATCGACGACGAAATTCCCCCCGAAGAGCGCTTCCGCCGAGGGCGGCGTCAGGGCCAGGACGAGGCCGGCCGCGCCGGTCCCCGCCAGGGCGACATATCCGGATGCCCGACGCCCCCTCTTCCCAAGGAAGAGGTGGACGAGCAGGGCCGTCACCGCCGCCGCGAACAGAGCGAGCTCGGGGGCGAGAGGCCTCAGACTGTAACCCGCGGGGACGATCATCGTCGCACCTCGAAGTGCGTGGGATTGACGATGCGCACGATCTTCTCGACGGGCTTGTCGATGACGTCGAGGAAGGGCTTGGGGAAGACGCCGATCCAGAAGACCAGCACGAGGAGCGGCAGGAAGGTCACGAATTCGCGGATGGTCAGGTCCTTGAGGGACTCGTTGGCCGGATGGACGATCTTCCCGAACATCACCCGCTGGTAGAGCCAGAGCATGTACCCGGCGCCGAGGACGATGCCGGTCGCTGCGACCGCGGTCCAAAGCCAGCTTACAGGGAAGGTGCCCATGAGAATCATGAACTCGCCGATGAAGCCGTTGAGCCCGGGAAGGCCGATCGAGGCCAGGGTCATGATCAAGAATACGGCGGCATAGACGGGCATCCGGGAAGACAAGCCGCCGAACTCGGCGATAAGCCGGCTGTGCCGCCGTTCATAGAGGACTCCAACGATGAGGAACAGGGCGCCCGTCGAAAGCCCATGATTGATCATCTGGAGGACGGCGCCCTTGACGGCCAGCGGGGTCAAGGCGGCCAGGCCCAGCATGACGAAGCCCATGTGGGAGACCGAAGAGTAAGCGATGAGCTTCTTCATATCCTTCTGCATGAGAGAGACGAGCGCCCCATAGACGATGGCCACAAGGGCCAGGATGGCCAAGGCGGGGGCGTAGCGGCGCGTGGCGGCGGGCAGGAGCGGAAGGGAGAATCGGAGGAAGCCGTAGGAGCCCATCTTCAGCAGGACGCCGGCCAAGATGACCGAACCCGCCGTCGGCGCCTCGACATGGGCGTCGGGAAGCCAGGTATGGAAGGGGAACATCGGCACCTTGATGGCGAACCCGAGGAAGAAGGCAAGGAAGATCCAGCCTTGGAGGGCGGCGGGGATGACGGGCCCGGCGGCCACCATGGCCGTCCAGTCGAAGCTATGGTGATGCGCGCGCAGGACGAGGATGCCGACAAGCATGGCCACCGAGCCAAAGAGGGTGTAAAGGAAGAACTTGATGGCCGCGTACAAACGCCTTTCCCCGCCCCAGATGCCGATCAGGAAATACATGGGCACGAGGACGACTTCCCAGAAGACATAGAAGAGGAGCAAGTCCAGGGCCAGAAAGACGCCGACCATGCCCGTCTCGAGCAGAAGAATGAAGGCGTAATACTCCTTCAGGCGACTCGTCACGGCGCCCCAGGAGGACAGCGTGGCCACAAAAGTCAACAGCGAGGTCAGGAGGACAAGGAGGAGCGAGATGCCGTCGACGCCGAGGAGGTATTGGGCCCCGAGGGACTTGATCCAGGGCAGACGCTCGATGAGCTGCATCTCCCCGGAGGAGGCGTCGAACCGCGTGAGGATGAGCAGTGTGGCCGCGAATTCGAGGCCGGTGAAGATGTTCGCGGCCAGCTTGATCGCCCGGGAACGCGATCCGGGGAGGGCGAGGACGACGAGCATCCCGGCCAGCGGAAAGAAGGTGACGAAGGTCAGGATCGGCAGGCCGAAGACGTTCATGACGCGAGCTCCTTCATCGCCTTAAAACACCGCGACGGCGATCGTGATGACGAGGGCGACACCCAGCACGACGGCCAGGGCATAGTTGTAGATGCGGCCGGTCTGAAGCCATCGCAGAGCGGACGAAGCGGCCAGGTGGGCCTGGCCGACCCGGTTGACGGCGCCGTCGACGGCTCTCTCGTCGAAGACAATGGCTAGGCGAGAGATACGGCGGGCGAGTCCTGCGGTCCCATCGACCAGACCGTCGATGACGCGCCGGTCGATCCAATCCGCGATCCGGCCGGCCACGAGGATCCCGCCGACGAAGACCTTGCCGTAGAATTCGTCGACGTAGTACTTCCGTGAGACCGTTCGGAAGAGAGCGCGGAATCTCCCTGCGAAACGCCTGGCCGGCTCGCCCCTTTTTTTGACATAGATCACATAAGCGGCCGTGATCGCCGCCAGGGCGACCCCGGCCGAGCCGGCCATGAGCAGCAGCTCCGTCCCGGGAGCGACGAGGTCCCTCTCGTGGGTTCCGGTCGCCGTTCCCAGGAAGCGGGCGAACCAGGCCCCGCCCCCGAGAAGGCGGGGCAGGCCGATATAGCCCCCCACGACGGCCAGGACAGCCAGGATCCGGAGGGGAACGAGCATCAGGGGAGGGGACTCGTGAACAGGCTCGCCGGCCTCCGCGGCGAACCTCTCCTCTCCGAAGAAAGTCATGAAGATCAGGCGGAACATGTAGAAAGCGGTCATGGCCGCGCCGACGAGGCCGAGGGCCCAGACCAGATAGTTCCCCGAGGCGAAAGCCGAGGTCAGGATCTCGTCCTTGGAGAAGAAGCCGGCGAGGCCGGGGACGCCTGAGATGGCCAGCGCCCCGACGAGAAAGAGGCGATAGGTCCGGGGGATGCGCGCGCGCAGCCCGCCCATACGGCGCATGTCCTGCTCTCCGGAGAGGGCATGGATGACGCTCCCGGCGGCAAGGAAGAGCAGGCTCTTGAAGAAAGCGTGGGTCATGAGGTGGAAGATCCCGGCGGCGTAGGCCCCGACGCCAAGCCCGATGAACATGAAGCCGATCTGAGAGATCGTCGAGTAGGCCAGGACCCGCTTGATGTCGGTCTGGACGAAGCCCATCGTCGCGGCATAGACGGCCGTGAAGGCGCCCGTCAGGGCGACCACGGTGAGGGCCGTTCCCGAAAAGGAGAACAGGGTGTGGAGGCGGGCGACCATGTAGACGCCGGCGGTGACCATGGTCGCGGCGTGGATGAGAGCGGAGACCGGGGTCGGGCCCTCCATCGCGTCCGGCAACCAGGTGTAGAGGGGGATCTGGGCCGATTTGCCGGTGGCCCCGAGGAACAGGAGCAGAGCCGCGGCGGTGGCCGTCCCTTTGGCCAGCCCCCCGCCCGCGACGGCCGCCGCGATGCCGGCGATGTCGATCGTCCCCAGCGCATAGACGAGCAGTCCGGTGCCGAGAAGGAAGCCGAGATCGCCGACCCGGTTGGTGATGAAGGCCTTTTTCCCGGCGTTCGCGGCAGAGTCTCTTCTGAACCAGAACCCGATGAGGAGGTAGGAGCACAGTCCGACGCCTTCCCAGCCGACGAACATGACGCCCAGGTTGGCGCCCAGCACGAGGACGAGCATAGCGAAGGTGAAGAGGTTGAGGTAGGAGAAGTACCGGGCATAGCTCTTGTCGTGGGCCATATAGCCCAGAGAATAGATATGGATGAGCAGGCCCACCCCGGTGACGACCAGGGTCATGACGGCGGCCAAGGAGTCGTAGCGGAAGGCAAGATCGACGCGGAACGAAGCTGGGCCCCCGGAGGCAGTCCGGACCAGGCTCGCCGGGATCCAGGTGAAAAGCGTCTTGGCGACGGCCGGCTCGGCCGAGCGGAGAAGCCCGGCGCAAGATGCCACGGCGGCGGCGAAGCTCAACCCCGCTGCCCCGACGGCCGTCGCCCCGACCGCGCGCCGCGAGAACCAGCGGATGCCGACGAGTCCGTTCACGGCCGCGCCAAGGAGCGGGAAGAGCGGCATGAGGAGGACCATCGGTTATCCTTTGAGGTCGTCGAGGGCGTCGACGTCGTAGCTCTTTTTCTGCCGGAAATACGCCAGGACCAGGGCGAACCCGACGGCGGCCTCGGACACCGCCATGATGATGACGAACAGGGCGAAGATCGCGCCGCGCGGCGAATCGAGACGGCGTCCCAAGCCGACCAGGATGACGTTCGCCCCGTTGAGCAGAAGCTCGAGCGACATCAGCATGACGACCAGGTTCTTCCGGACGACGACCCCGACGAACCCGATGGCAAAGAGCAGCAGGCCCAGGACAATGACGGCTTCAATCGGGATCATGGACGAGCTTTCTCCGGGCGATAATGATAGCCCCGACGAGCACGGCCAAGAGCAGGACAGAGGCCAGCTCGAAGGGAAAGAGGTAGGAGCCGAAGAGGGTCTCGGCCAGGGCCTCAAATCCCAGCCCTTCCCCCCGGGCTTCCACGGCGGGAAACCCTTTTGACAGAAGGAGATAGGCGACCTCGACGCCGACCGCCACGGGGACGGCGATAAGGACGAGCTTGGGCAGGAGGGGCCGGCGCTCCGAAACGGCCTCCTTGAGGTTGACGATGATGATGACGAAGATGTAGAGGACGACGATGCCGCCGCCGTAGACGAGGATCTGGATGGCCCCCAAGTACTCGGCCTGCAGGGTGAAGAACACGCCGGCGGTGGCCAGGACGGTGAGGGCCAGATAGAGGACGCTGTGCATGACGTTCTTCTGAACGATGACCAGCACGGCCCCGGCGACGGCCAGGACCGCGAAGAAGATGAAGACGGCGAGCGTGATCACGGGACCCTCCGACAGCCGCCGCAAAGATGGTCCTGGAGCTCGTCACCCAGGAGATACATTTCGTCGCGGTGGAAGAAGAGCCCGTCCTTGCGGACGCCGGTCAGCCGGAACTCGCGGGAGAAACGGATCGCGTTGGTCGGGCAGACCTCGACACAGAAGCCGCAAAAGGTGCAGCGGTCGAGCTTCCAATCGAACTTCTCCGGCCGCATGAACTTGGCGCCTTCCTCCCTTTTCCCTTCGATATCGAAGCAGTTCGTGCCGCAGGCCCTCTGGCAGAGCTTGCAGGCGATACAGAGCGGCTCCCCCTTCTCGTCCCGATAGAGCCTCGGGAGCCCCCGGAATCGCGGCGCCGGCTCCTGGACCTTTTCGGGATATTCGACCGTGACCTTGCGGCTGAAGTAGAGGCGCAGCGTCACGGCCAGCCCGCGCAGGATGTCGACCAGGAAGAAGGACTCGAGGAACCGCCGGAGCCGTCTCATCGGAGGAACCTCACCAAGGCCACGACCAGGAAATTGGCCAGGGCCAGCGGGATGAGCCACTTCCAGACAAGCCGGATGAGCGAATCGAAGCGATAGCGCGGAAAGGTCGCCCGGATCCAGACATAAAGGTAGAGGAAGAACATGATCTTGATGAGATACCAGATGAAGCCTGGCACGGCGTGGAGGAAGACCAGGGCCTTGACGCTCTGGAAGGGCGGCAGCCAGCCGCCGAAGAAGAGGATGACGACGAGCGACGAGACGAGCACCATGTGGGCGTATTCCGCCATATAAAAATAGGCGAACTTCATGCCCGAATACTCCGTGTGGTAGCCGGCGACGAGCTCGGATTCGGCCTCGGGGAGATCGAACGGGGCCCGGTTCGTTTCGGCCACGGCCGAGATCCAGAAGACGACGAAGGAGACGGGCATCAGGAAGCCGTACCAGACGCCGGACGCCTCTTGCCGGCGGACAATCTCGACGAGGTCCATGGACCGGGCCAGGAAGGCGACCGTCAGCACGGCCAGACCGGTCGGGATCTCATAACTCAGGACCTGGATGACCGAGCGCAAGGCCCCCATGAGCGGATACTTGGAATTCGAGGCCCAGCCGCCGAAAATGACGCCGAACACGGAGATGGACGACAGGCCCAGGACGATGAGCAGCCCGACCGGGCTGTCGGCGATCCAGAGCGTCAGCGTGATGGTCCCGATGCGGATGGGCTCGCCGAGCGGGACGAAACAAAAGGCGAGTAGGGACGAGGCCATGACCAGGACGGGCGAGATATTGAAGAGCAGCTTGTCCGCCTGGCGCGGGAGGATGTCTTCCTTGAAGAAGAGCTTGACGGCGTCGGCGACCGGCTGGAGGACCCCCTGGAAGCCGACGCGATTGGGGCCCAGCCGGCCCTGCATCAGGGCCACGACGCGGCGTTCGAGCCAGATCATGACCACGACCATGACCATCGGATAGAGGATGACCGCGACGATCTTGGCCACGGGGACGAGGACGTCGGCGACAAAGGGCGTCATTTGTCGATCTCCCCGAGGACGATGTCGAGCGACCCGAGGATGCCGATGACGTCCGAAAAGAGGTTCCCCTTGCACATATGCTCGAGAGACTGGAGGTTGATGAACGAGGGCGATTTCATTTTGACCCGTTCGGGTTTGTCCGTGCCGTTCGACCGGACCGTGAAGCCGAGGACGCCCTTGGGGGCTTCGATCGTGTGGAAGACCTCAGCGGGCGCGATCTTGAGGACCCGCGGCATCTTGGCCTTGTACTCGCCCTCCGGGAGCCCGTCCAAGGCCTGGCCGACGATGCGGATGCTCTGGCAGATCTCCTCCAAACGGACGAGGTAGCGGTCATAGACGTCACCGTTTGTCCCGAGCGGGACGTCGAAATCGAAGTCGTCGTAAGAGGAATAGGGAATCTCCTTGCGCATGTCCCAGGCGACGCCGCAGGCTCGGAGAGGCGGGCCGGTCAAACCGTAATCGATGGCCTCGCCGGCCGTGATGCGGCCGATGCCGACCGTGCGTTCCTTCCAAATCCTGTTCTCGTCGAGAAGCGACCGGATGTCGGCGAGACGCTTGGGGATCTTCTCAAGGACGGCGCGAATGCGCGAGACGAGAGGGCCGTCGAGGTCATGGACGGCGCCGCCGATGCGGATGCCGTGGACGGTCAGCCGGGCCCCGCAATATTCCTCGAAGATGTCCAGAATATCCTCCCGGGCCTCAAAGCCGTAGAGGAGGACGGACATGGCCCCGATGTCGTTGGCCATGAATCCCGTCCAAGCGAGGTGGGAAGCCAGGCGTTGGAGCTCGGCCAGAATGACACGGATATACCGGGCGCGCCGGGGCACCTCGATCCCGGCCAGCTTCTCCACGGCCAGGCAGTAGGCGAGGTTGTTCGAAAGGGAGGCGAGATAATCCAGGCGGTCGGTCAGCGGCACGACCTGGGTATAGGTCAGGCTCTCCCAGAGTTTCTCCATGCCCCGGTGGAGATAGCCGAGCACGGGTTCGACGCGCAGGACGACCTCGTTATCGACGGCGAGCTTGAGGCGAAGGACGCCGTGTGTGCTGGGGTGCTGGGGCCCCATGTTGAGGTCGATCTCCCTAAAGGCCAACGGTCCTCCCGGCGAGTGGGAAATCTTTGCGCAGGGGATGACCCTCGAAGTCGTCCGGCAGGTAGATGCGCCGGAGGTTGGGGTGCCCTTCGAACGGAACGCCAAACATGTCGAAAGCCTCCCGCTCGGCCCAGTCGGCGGCGCGGTAGATGGGAACCGCTGAGGGAAGGCTCTCGCCCTCTCCGACCTCTACGGCCAGGCGTGCCCGGGCCGCACCCGGGAACTGAAAGAGCCTGTAAACGACCGTGAAGCGCGCGCCTCCCTCGTCCGGGCTGTTAAGGTTGTCGAAGACGACAAGATCCTCGAAGGCGTTGAAGCCGAGCTCATCCTTGAAAAAGCTCAACGCTGGGACGATGACGTCCTTCGTCAGCCGGACGGCCAGCTCGCCCTTGTCGGCGGCACCGGCGAGGACGGCGTTACCGAAACGCCCCGTCAAGGCGTCCAAGGCCTTCCTGAGCTCGGGGTGGTCAGCTCTGTCGGCGGGCATGGGGGTCGAGGATCTCCTTGGTCGGCCGGCTGCGGCCGACTTTCTCCTGCAGTGTCATCAGGCCGTGGATGAGCCCCTGGGGGGTCGGCGGACAACCGGCGACATAGACGTCGACGGGAATGATCCGGTCGACTCCCTGGAGGACGGAATACGTCGGGAACGGGCCGCCCCCTATGGCACAATTGCCCATGGCCAGGGCCCACTTGGGGTCGGGCATCTGGTCCCAGAGCCGGCGGAGGACCGGGGCCATCTTGTTGGTCACGGTGCCGGCCACGATGAACAGGTCCGCCTGCCGCGGCGAGGCCCGGAAGAGCTCCATGCCGAAGCGGGCGATATCGTAGCGGGCCGCGGCCGTGGAGATCATCTCGATGGCGCAGCAGGCCAGCCCCGAGCCGAACGGCCAGAGCGAATTCTTCTGCGCCCAGGTGATGAAGGCGTCGGCCCGGGCGAGAAGGAACGGACCCCTTTCCAAGGGCTCACTCATCGCCCCTCCGGAATTCGAGGGCCCCGGCCTTCCAGGCATAGACATAGCCGACAAGGAGGATGGCCAGGAACACCAGGACCTCGACGAATCCGAAAAGTCCCAGCTTGTCGTGAACGACCGCCCAGGGGAAGAGGAAGAACGTTTCGACCTCGAAAACGATAAAGACGAGGGTCAACAGATAGAAGCGGATCGACGTCGATTCCCGGGCCGTCGGTGTCGCCGGATCGACGCCGCACTCATAAGGCTCGCACTTGTCTCCGACGGGACGGCGGCGGTAGCGGATGAGGGCGACGAAGCCGAGAAGGCCGACCGAAAAGAGGACCGAAACGATGAGGAACAGGAAGAAATACCAGTAATTCTTCATGACCGGCGGTCCCGGGCCTCCTGGATATATCGAACCCCTATAAGCCAGAAAATTATTGTAGCGGAGCCGGCTTCCTATTTCAACAGCGTTCCTATCGTAACGGTAGTATTTTATCCCCGTTGACAGGAACGCCCGGGCGGGGTAATAAGGGATACTCACTCTAACTCCCCGAGAGAGGACTCCCGAATGGTCGTCAAGATCCTCGTCATCGGCGCCTACGCCGTCCTGACCCTCGTCATCGGCTGGCTGGGGATGAGGAAGGCCCGGACCTTCACCGACTACTTTCTCGGGGGCCGGACGGTCGGGCCGTGGATGTCGGCCTTCACCTACGCCGCGGCCTATTTTTCGGCGGTCCTCTTCATCGGTTTCGCCGGCAAGGTCGGCTGGGGCTTCGGCCTCTCGGGGTTGTGGATCGCCCTGGGCAACGCCTTTATCGGGGTCCTCGGCGTCTGGGGCCTTCTCGGGGACCGCATCCGCCGCGCGTCGGTCGAGCTTCAGGTCACGACCATGCCTGAGTACCTGGAAAAGCGCTACTCGAGCCCGTTCCTGAAGTTCCTCTCTTCCTTGGCCGTCTTCCTCTTCCTCGTCCCCTATTCGGCGGCCGTGTTCATCGGCCTGTCCTACCTCTTCAAATCGAACTTCGGCCTGGAATACTCCGTGGCGCTCCTCGTCATGGGGCTTTTCACGGCCTTTTATCTCGTCCTCGGCGGCTACAAGTCGATGACCATGATCGACGTCGTCTTCGGAATGATCATGTGTGTCGGTTCGGCCGTCCTCATCGTCAGCACGATCCAGAAGAGCGGAGGTCTCAGGGCCCTGAACTCGGGACTCGCAGCCATCGATCCGCGGCTTACCGCGGCTGTCGGTCCCGGCGGCGCCTGGCCCCTCTTTTCCCTCATCTTCCTGACGAGCTTCGCGCCGTTCGCCATGCCCCAGCTTGTCCAAAAGTTCTATGCCATCAAGGACCAGCGGTCGATCCGCCGGGGCATGATCGCCTCGACGGCCTTCTCCCTTCTGATCGCGGGGGCGGCCTATTTCACGGGCGCGTCCGCACGGTTGTTTCTGACCCCTCAGAGCACGCCCGCGGCCTTCGCCGGCGGGAAGCCCGTCTTCGATGTCCTGATGCCCGAGTTTTTGGCCAAGGTCATCCCGCCGTCCCTCGGGATGCTGATGATGCTCCTCATCCTCTCGGCGTCCATGTCCACGCTGGCGGCGCTCGTTCTTATCTCCAGCTCCTCGGTCGTCAAGGACCTTTACGCCGGATTCGTCAACCCGGCCGTGGAAGACAGGACGCTGACCCGGCTCATGCGCATCATGTCGGCGATATTTGTCCTTCTCTCCGTCGTCCTGGCGTACCTTCGGCCGGCGACGATCGTCGCCATCCTTTCGGTCTCCTGGGGGGCCATCGGGTCGTTCTTCCTTGGACCGTTCGTCTGGGGCCTTATCAGCCGGAAGGCGACGAAATTCGGCGCGATATTGTCGGCGATCCTCGGTCTCGGGACTTGTCTCGGTCTATCGCTGACGGGCATGGCACCGGCCGAAGCCGGGACGATCGGGATGCTCGTGTCCTTCGCGTCCAACCCCGTTCTTAGCCTGCTCAACTAATATCGCCTCCGCCCGCAGCCTCCGATCAAGCGGTCGGGAATCCTGTCAACTCCCGGAAGCACTTCCCCGGACTTGACAGGTCATGCACCTGGGCTGAGGCCGTTGACATTACTTTCGGAAGCGATTTATCATCGAGGCATAAAGGGGTATAAGCGTGCGGGATTTCGCCTCGGCCCGTTTCACTGAAGGCCCCCGATCGACCGCGGTCGGCGGCTTCCTATCCCTCGGACTGCTCCTTCTGACGTTTGTCTTGGGCATGCCGGCCTCGGCCGCCAGGCCGCAGGCCCCTGCAGTCATTTCGAGCCGAGATATGGGGATCGAGCCCGCTCCCCGAGGCCGTGACCGCGTCGGGATCGCCGGCCGTGATTCCCCGGGCAAGGTCGGCCCAGCGCTGCGCGGAGTCGCGAGGGCGCGAACGATTCTCTGTCATGCCTTGATCAGGTTCCCGAAACGACAGCCGTTATTTCCAGGCTAGCGAAGTTTCGCTCCGGGGGCAACCTCTTAATAGCGGATCAATAGCGGAAGATCATCTCGAACTGGATCCAGTTGTAGCTTGAGGCTCCGGGGAAATAGAAGCTCCCCGGGTCGAAGTGCTCCCAGATGAAGCGGCCGGTGAGGAATTTGCTGATCTTGTAGTTCAGGCGGGCCTTGATCAGGGTGCCGCGGTCGCGGCCCGCCCCTCCAGGAAATGTCCCCGGAAGGACTTTTTCCGCCCCCATCGGCTGGACCGCGATGAAGCCGTCCGACCGGGGGCCAAAATCAAAAACGAGCGAGGCGTAGAGCGACGAGAGGTTGCTCCAATAGGCTTGGCGGGTCTCCCGGGTGAAGGTGTAGATGTAGCTCTCGCTCCACTTCGGCCAGCGGCTGAAGATGGGGTCCCAGCCCTCCCACCGGGCCGTCGCGGGGTCGTCGCCGCTGAGGAGGATGCCGCCGAGGACGAAGCTCTTGAGGAGCGGCAGGGTCCCGGTGAGATCATAATCGAAGTGGGCGATAGCGCCGTAGGCCGAGCGCCCCGCGTCTCCGTTCCGGCCGGTCTGATAAGCGGCTTCGGCGGTGAAGCCCAGGGGCTTGGTAAGGGACGTCACCAGCCGGGCCCCGAAGGTTTCCGTTCGGGTTGAAAGCGGAAAGAGAGTGTTCGCTGCGGTCGTCTTGTGCACGGCATACGCATCGACTTTAGCCCGGCCGAACGCGCCGGAATAATAGAGCGCCAAGGCCCGCTCCGGCTGCTCCGCCAAAGGCCGCGGGACAGGGTTGATGACGGGTAGATAGCGGTCCGTCGCTTCCGTGGCGTGGGCG
>Ga0326732_1000042_pt1 | contig 29361 bp, 22 predicted proteins | sample MHFSIPfraction_4_FD_207644 | JGI IMG/M metagenome (GOLD analysis project Ga0326732, IMG submission 207644) | Lab enriched peat soil microbial communities from Michigan Hollow, Ithaca, NY, United States - MHF12FN SIP fraction | ecosystem: Environmental > Terrestrial > Soil > Wetlands > Peat...
AGGATAGACGAAGCTGTGCTCAGGGTGCCTTGGTTTGATGCGGTATTCGCAAGGCAACCGGGTGCCTCCAGTTGTTAGTCGCAAGCCGGAATAACCTAGGCATCAATAAGGCCGCTTACCGAATATAATTGACACCCGCCCGAATCCATCGGGTCACCCTCGCTATTATTGTTGTGAAGTCGTCATGTCTGAAACCAACCATGAATTGCAAAACGATGTCGCCAGGCTCATCGTCTCTGCCTTAAATCTCGACATAAGTCCGGAAGAGATTCAGCCCGATGCCCCCCTTTACGGCGAGGGACTCGGGCTTGACTCCATCGACATTCTGGAAGTGGCCCTGGTTGTTTCCAAGCATTTCGGTTTCCAGTTACGCTCCGATAATGCGGACAACGTCCGCATCTTCAGTTCCCTCGCCAGCCTGACCCAGCACATCGCGGCAAACAGAACAAAATGACTTCGACCCTGGTACGCGCGGTCCGCTGGATTGCCATTGCCGCCGGAGCCATTGGTTATCCCGTGCTGGCGCATTACAGCGCAGTCACCTCGGCAGCTACCACTTTCCCGTCCCTGGGGGTGGCTGTCTCTCTGGCGCCTTCCCTGGCCATCCTGCTCTGGCTGACCTGGCGTTCGCCCATGAGGCCGGCTATGTTGCTCCTGTGTGTTGTCGCAGGCGTGCTGCTGTGGGGGTTCTGGGGTGTGCTGGAACGAAATTTCAGCTGGGTCTATTTCCTTCAGCACGCGGGCACCTATGTCATGCTGGCCGCCATGTTCGGTGCCACCCTGGCGCGCGGGCGGCAGCCCTTGTGCACCCGCCTTGCCGAAGCGGTACACGGCAGCCTCACTCCGGAGGAGGTCCGTTATTCGCGCCAGGTCACGCTGGCATGGACGCTGTTTTTACTGGCGATCAGCCTTATTTCCAGCGCCCTGTTCTTCTTTGCCAGCATCGAGGTCTGGTCGGTTTTCGCCAACTTCCTCTCCTTTCCACTGATTCTGCTGATGTTTGCCGCCGAATACCTGGTTCGCCTGCGCAAGCTGCCGCACCGGAAAAAACACGGCATCCTGGATGGCATGCTTGCCTACTGGAAGACGCCGGCCGCGCGCCCGGGCGCTTCCTCCAATTCCCGTTAGGCTGCTTGCTTGCCGTCCATGTCGACCCTGCCGCTCATCGCCCATCGTCGCCCCGATGCGGTCGTGGCCTGGCGCGGCGGCACGCCGGTCAGCGCAAGGCAGTTTCTGGGCGAGGTCGAGCACGTCGCCGGCCAGTTGCCGCCGGGGCGGCATGTGCTCAACCTGTGCGGCGACCGCTACCGTTTCGCCGTCACCCTGGCGGCCTGTATCGTCCGCAACCGGATCAGCCTGCTGCCCTCTACCCACACCCCGGAGATGATCCGGCAGATGCAGCGCATCGCCCCAGATGTCTTCTGCATCGTTGATCAGGGTGCTGTCGACAAGGATGGGGGCGATGTTGACCTGCCCACCTTCCGCTATCCCGAATCGATGCCGCCCCCCGCGGCCGACCCGGCTATTCCCGATATCGACTGCGCGCAGGTCATTGCCCAGGTCTTCACCTCCGGCTCCTCCGGCGCGCCGGTGCCCCATGTCAAGCGCTGGGGCAGCCTGGTGCGCAACGTGCGGGCGGAGGCGGAACGCCTGGGTATCGGCGCCGCCCATGCCATACTCGGCACCGTGCCGCCGCAGCATATGTATGGCCTGGAATCCACCGTCCTGATGCCGCTGCAAAGCGGTGCCGCGCTGCATGCCGGCCGCCCCTTCTACCCGGCGGACATCTGCGTCGCCCTAGCGAGCCTGCCGCGTCCGCGTGTGCTGGTCACCACCCCCTACCACCTGCGTGCCCTGCTCAAGGATCAGGCCACGCTGCCTGCGGTTGACCAACTTCTCTCGGCTACCGCCCCGCTGTCGCAAGACCTGGCCCGGGAAGCGGAATCCCGTTTCGGCGCGCCGCTCCACGAGATCTACGGCTGCACCGAGACCGGGCAACTCGCCTCGCGGCGTACTGCGACCGACATCGAATGGCAAACCCTGGCGGATGTTGGTCTGCGCCGCGAAGGGCAGACGCTCTGGGCCGAGGGCGGGCACATCGACAGCCCGACCTGCCTCGCCGACGTCATCGAGCTGACCGGCGACGGCCCGGTGTCGACCACCTTCCTGCTGCATGGCCGCCACGCCGATTTGGTCAACATCGCCGGCAAGCGCACCTCGCTTGCCTACCTCAACCATCAGTTGAACGCCATTCCCGGGGTGCAGGATGGCGTCTTTCTGCTGCCCCGGGAGGACAGACCGGACAGCATCGGCCGCCTCACCGCCCTGGTGGTCGCCCCCGGGCTCACCCCGGCAGCCCTGACACAGGCCCTGCGCGAGCGCATCGACCCCGTCTTTCTGCCGCGTCCCCTGCTGTTCGTCGAGGCCCTGCCGCGTAACGCCACCGGCAAGCTCCCCAGCCAGATCACCCAGGACCTGCTGGCTACCCTGCGGGCTCAGGCCTCGCCCGGGATGCCGGCATGAGCGAACACGCCATGCCCTTGCCCATCCCCGCCGACCACCCGGCCTATGCCGGGCACTTCCCCGGCCGGCCCATCCTCCCCGGGGTCGTGCTGCTCGACGCAGCGCTGCGTATCCTGGCGACACGACAAAACATGCAGGTTGCGACGGGACAACTCAAGTCAGCGAAGTTCCTCAGCCCTGTCCATCCCGGCGAGGCCCTGACCCTGCATTACGCCGAGTCACAGGCGGGCGGTTTCCGCTTCGAGATCTGCTGTGGCGAACGCAGCGTTGCAAGCGGCGCCGTCGTCTTCAAGCACGCGGCCCAGGCATGACAACCCCGGCACCGGAGATTGCGCGCCAAGCTTCGCCGCAAGTGGAATGGGCCCGGCGCCCGGAGCGCAGCAACAGGACCATGCTGCGGCTGATGACCTGGATCTCCCTGCGTCTGGGGCGCGCGCCTGCGCGAGCCGTGTTGGCGGGCATCAGCCTCTACTTCCTGCTGTTCGCGCCCGCTGCCAGGGCGGCCTCGCGCGCCTATCTGCGCCGGGCGCTGGGGCGCGAACCCCGCTTCGCCGATCTGTTTCGCCACTTTCACAGCTTTGCCTCCACCATCCACGACCGGGTGTTTTTGCTCAACGCGCGCTTCGACCTGTTTCAACTGGAGGTGCATGGCGAAGCCGTGATCCAGGACATACTGGCCGCCGGGCGCGGGGCGTTCCTGATGGGCGCGCACATGGGCAGCTTCGAGGTGGTGCGCGCCATCGGCCGCCAGCAGCCCGGCCTCAAGGTGGCCATGGTCATGTACCCGGGCAATGCCCGCAAGCTCAATGCCGCTCTGGCGGCGATCAACCCAGCGGCGGTGCAGGAGGTCATCCCGCTAGGGCAGATCGATTCGATGCTGCGGGTGCAGGCCTGCCTGGACGAGGGCATGGTGCTCGGCGTGCTGGGTGACCGCACCCTCGGCGACGAACCGACCTTTCGCGTCCCCTTCCTGGGAGTGGACGCCGCGTTCCCGCTCGGTCCCATGCGCCTGGCCGCCATGTTGAAGCGCCCGGTTCTGTTCATGAGCGGCCTCTATCTGGGCGGAAACCGTTACGCCATCCACTTTGAACGGTTGGCCGATTTCAGCGACGCTGAACGGACCGGCCGCGATGCCGCCATCCAGGCCGCAGTGGCGGCCTACACCGCCTGCCTGGAACGCCATTGCCGCGCCGCACCCTACAACTGGTTCAACTTCTTCGATTTCTGGCGCCCGAAGGATGCCGGCTAAGATATGACCCGACTCACGCAACCCCACCTTCGACTGTGTGCCCTTGTTTGGCTGGCGCTGCTGGTCAGCCCCATCGTTCAGGCCGCGCCGCTGAGTATCGCCCAACTCATGGCCAGCCTGGCGCAGCATCCTCAAGGCGTGGCCACCTTCAGTGAAAAGAAGTTCATTGCCATTCTTGATGAACCCGTCGTGTCATCCGGCGAACTGCTGTTCATCGCGCCGGCCCGCCTGGAAAAGCGCACCCTGAAACCCCGTCCCGAGTCCATGGTGCTCGACGGCGACACCCTCACCCTTGAGCGCGGCCAGCGCAAACACGTCCTGCAGCTCAAGGACTATCCGGAGGTGGCCGGCATGATCGAGAGCATTCGCGCCACCCTGGCGGGGGACCGCAAGGCCCTGGAACGGGTCTACCACCTGGCCCTGGACGGCGGCAATGAACGCTGGACCCTGGTGCTCACCCCCCTCGACCCGAAGGTCGGCGCGGTCATCGCGCGCATCCGGATGGAGGGGATAAAGGACGTGGTGCGCAGCGTCGAGATTCTCCAGACTGATGGCGACAGTTCGTTGATGACCATCGAAAATCTGGCGCCGCCGTGATGATCCACACGCGCCGCCGTGGCATCACCGCCATCGTGCTGTGGCTGATTTTCATGCTGGCCTGTGTCGGCATCATCAGCCGCACCCACTTCACCACCGACTTGTCGGCATTTTTGCCGCGCGCACCCACGCCCGAGCAGCAACTGCTCATGGATCAACTCCGCGACGGCCTGGCCTCGCGCCTGATTCTGGTTGGCATAGAAGGTGCCGATCCACCCACCCGCGCCCGGCTTTCCAGGCAAATCGCCCAGAGTCTGCGCGCAGACCGTACTTTTGTCAGCGTCAATAATGGCGAGCCCGTTAACACCGAGCGCGACCGTATTTTCCTGTTCAACAATCGTTACCTGTTGAGCCCGGCAGTGACGCCCGCACGCTTTAGCGGAGACGGTCTGCATGCCGCCTTGAGCGACAGCATCGACCTGCTGGCCTCGCCTGCCGGATTACTGATCAAATCCATCCTGCCGCGCGACCCGACGGGGGAAATGGTGCAATTGATCGAGCAGCTCAACAGCGGCACCCACCCGAAGTTGGTGGAGGGTGCATGGGCATCACGCGATGGCGCGCGCGCCTTGATGCTGATGCAAACGCGTGCCGCGGGAAGCGACACCGATGCCCAGCAACACGCCATGGCCGCCATTCGGCAGGCGTTCGACCAGGCACCCAGCGCGACTCCATCCGCCCAACTGGTGATGACCGGTCCCGGCGTGTTTTCGGTGACGTCGCGCGACACCATCAAGCGCCAGGTCACCCGCCTGTCCATCATCAGTCTTGTGCTCATCGCCACGCTGCTATTGCTCGTTTATCGTTCCTTTAGCGCACTGGCATTGGGACTGTTGCCCGTTATCAGCGGTGCGCTGGCCGGCATTGCGGCGGTCAGCCTGGGCTTTGGCGCGGTGCACGGCATCACCCTGGGATTTGGCACCGCCCTGATCGGTGAAGCCGTGGATTATTCAATCTACCTGTTTGTGCAGTCGGAACAGAGCCGTGCGGATCATCAAGACTGGATCAAACGCTTCTGGCCCACCATTCGCCTCGGTGTGCTGACGTCGATAGCCGGCTTTGCTTCGCTGCTGCTGTCCGGCTTTCCTGGTTTGGCACAACTTGGCTTGTATGCCATTGCCGGGCTGATCGCGGCCGCAACGGTGACGCGCTTCGTCCTGCCTTCTCTGCTGCCCGCAAACTTCCATATTCATGATGTATTGGGCATCGGTCTCACCCTGTCTCGAGTCGTACAACGCGCTGCAGCACTGCGCTGGCCTGCGGCGATCGTATTGTTGGCGGCCTGCGCCATCGTGGTCGATCACCACGCCAGTTTGTGGAATGACAAGATCGCGTCGCTCAGTCCGGTGTCGCAAGCGGATGTGGAACTCGATACCCGTTTGCGCGCCGACATGGGCGCGCCGGATGTGCGCTACCTGGTCGTCGTATCCGGGGCGAGTCAGGAATCCGTATTGCGCGCCTCCGAGCGGGCTTCCGCGCTGCTGCAAACACAAGTCGAGCAAGGCGAACTCGCCGGATTCGAAAGCCCCAGCCGTTATCTTCCCAGCACGGCAACGCAACGCGCACGCCAGGACAGCCTACCCCGTCGCCCCATGCTGGAAACACGCCTTGCGCAAGCCGTTCAAGGCTTGCCGGTGCGCGCGCACCTGTTTACGCCGTTTCTGGCCGACGCCGATGCCGCGCGCAGCCAGCTTTTGCTGCAGGCAAGCGACCTGCAGCAGACCTCCATGGCGATGGCGGTCGATGCCTTGCTCATCCAGCAGCAGCGGCAATGGCGTGCCTTATTGCCGCTGACCGCGCCCCGGGGGGTCAGCATCAACGCGGATCCTATTCGCGCTGCATTGAGCGCAATGCCCGATGTGCTGTTTGTGGACATGAAGGCCGAATCGGACCACTTGTATTCCGGCTACTTGCATGAAGCCATCGTGCTGTCGCTCGGCGGGCTGGTTGCCATTGTCGGGTTGCTGCTCGCGGTTTTCCGCTCGCCCATGCGCGTGCTACGCATCATCGCGCCGCTGGCAGCTGCGGTCATTACCGTTACGGCGGGATTGAGCGTATTGGGCCAGCAAATGATCATTTTGCATTTGGTGGGGTTGTTGCTGGTGGTCGCTGTGGGCTCCAACTACGCCCTGTTTTTCGATCGGCCCGATCCGCGCACGCCCATCCTGCCGCGCACGCTTGCCTCGATGTTGTTTGCCAACCTCACCACCGTCGCCGGTTTTGGCTTGCTTGCGTTTTCCAACGTATCCCTCTTGCAGGCGATGGGCGTTACCGTCGCACCGGGCGTCATTCTGGCGTTGATTTATTCGGCGATTTTTGCCCGGCAGTCCGATGCGTGACTCAGCCTGGCAACCCACCCTGTTGATCCGCGCATCCATCGCGCTGCATGGTCTGGCGCTGGTCGCCGTGATCGCCGAACCTGCGCAATGGGTTTGGGGGCTGGGCGCTGTGGTCATCAACCACCTGTTGCTTACCGCCGTCGGCCTGTGGCCGCGCAGTAACTGGCTGGGACCGAACTGGACACGGCTGCCCGCCGCCGCCACGGCCAGAAATGAAATCGCCCTGACCATCGACGATGGCCCCGACCCCCTCATCACCCCGCAGGTTCTGGATATTCTGGATCGATATGCCGCACACGCCACCTTTTTCTGTGTGGGCGAAAAAGCGGCGCGATATCCGGATTTATGCCGGGAAATCGTACGCCGTGGCCATGCCGTGGAAAACCATAGCCAGCACCACCGCCATCATTTTTCCCTGCTGGGCCCGCGTGGTTTCATGCGCGAATTACAGGCCGCACAAAGCACCCTCAGCCTGATTACCGGTCAGCGGCCCGTGTTTTTTCGTGCCCCTGCCGGCTTGCGCAATCCTTTTCTCGACCGCGTGCTGGCGCGACTCGGCCTGACGCTCGCCAGCTGGTCGGCGCGGGGTTTCGACACCCGGATCGGTGACGCCGAGCGTGTCAAGAATGCACTATTGCGTGAGCTGCGGGAGGGCGCTATTTTGCTGTTGCACGATGGCAATGCTGCACGGTCACCCCGTGGCATTCCGGTTATTCTCGACGTGCTGCCTGCCGTGCTGGAGTCGGCCGCCGCTGCCGGACTGCGTTTTGTCAGCTTGCGAGACGCCCTTTCATGACCGGCACACTACGCATGAGTCGGCACTGCCGCACCCCGGAGAACAGACCTTGAAATACAGTCAGCCAACGCCCTGGTACCGGCAGATTGCTGCGGTCATCACCCAGCATGGGGTTCTGAAGGGGATAGGGACGCCGCTTTTTATCAGCCTGTTTTTCGGCGCGTATTTCTACGTGCTCAAGGATCCGGCGTACCCGACCACGGTAATGCCCTTTACCTGGCTGGATCAGATGATCAGTTTTCAGCCGTGGGCGATGCCGCTGTATGTCTCATTGTGGGTGTATGTTTCCCTGCCCCCGGCATTGCTCGCGACGCGACGCGAACTCTATCGTTATGGCATGGCGATGGCCGGAACTTGCCTGGTGGGGCTGATTGCTTTTTACTTCTGGCCCACCGCGGTCCCCGCAGCCGATATTGACTGGGCCCGGTATCCTGAGGTGGGTTTCCTTAAAAACGTCGATGCCGCAGGCAATGCCTTCCCTTCGCTGCATGTCGCCACTGCCATTTTTTCGGGTATCTGGCTGGATCACCTGCTGCGTCGATTCGGCGCGCCGCTGTGGAGTCTGCTATTCAACTGGATGTGGTGTATCGGCATCGTTTATTCCACCCTCGCCACCCGCCAGCATGTGGCGGTGGATGTGTGGGCCGGCCTTGCGCTGGGGGGGGTGGCGGCCTGGCTGTCATTGCGCCACCGTGCATACGCAGAGCCAACACCCGGCCGGATTTGAAGGAAACCGGCCTGTGGAATTGATTAATAACTCACTACATTTGGATTGGTTTGCTTGGTGAATTCGCTCTGGCTTTCCCACTTCACCGCTGCAAGCTGCCTTGGCCATGGCCTGGAGGCGACCCTCGCTGCCTTGCGTGCGCAAAAGGGTGGCCTGGCGCCCTGCGCCTTCGAGACGGTGAATGACCTGGCGACGCATATAGGCGAAGTGGCCGGCCTCGACCAGTCGCCTTTGCCGGCCAGCCTGGCCGAGTACGAGTGCCGCAACAACCGCCTCGCCATGCTGGGCCTGCGCCAGGATGGCTTCAGTGCGGCGGTCGGCGCGGCCGCCGCCCGTCACGGCCGCCGGCGGGTCGGCGTGCTGCTCGGCACCAGCACCTCCGGCATCCTGCAGACCGAACAGGCCTATCGACGCCTTGATCCGGCAAGCGGGGCGTTGCCCGATGACTTCAACTATCGCACCACCCACAACACCTATTCGGTGGCCGACTTCGTGCGCAGCGCCTTCAATCTGGAAGGCCCGGCCGTGGTGGTCTCCACCGCCTGCTCGTCGAGCGCCAAGGTGTTCGCCGCCGCGGCGCGCATGATCGCGGCTGGCCTCATCGACGCCGCCATTGTCGGCGGCGTCGACTCGTTGTGCCTGACCACCCTATACGGCTTCAACTCGCTGGAGCTGCTGGCGCCCGAACCCTGCCGGCCCTACGACGCGGATCGCAACGGCATTTCCATCGGCGAGGCGGCGGCCTTCATCCTGCTGCAGCGCCCGGCCGACAGCCTCGATGCCGATGCCGTGCTGCTGCTGGGCGCGGGTGAATCGAGCGATGCCCACCACATGTCGTCGCCGCACCCGGAAGGTCTGGGGGCGCACATGGCGATGGCCGCCACCCTGAAGGCGGCGGGCCTGCAGCCTGCCGACATCGACTACATCAACCTGCACGGCACCGCGACGCCGAGCAACGATGCCGCCGAGGGCAGGGCGGTCGCGACATTGTTCGGCGACCAGGTGCCCTGCAGTTCCACCAAGGGCGCGACCGGCCACACCCTGGGCGCAGCCGGCGGACTGGAGGCGATCATCAGCGCACTGGCGCTGCGGCATGGCTTCCTGCCGGGCGGGGTCAACACGCGTCGCGTCGATCCGGGCATTCCCATCCAGTACCTGACTGCGAACCGGGAGGGTGCGCCGCGCCGGGTGCTCAGCAACTCCTTCGGTTTCGGCGGCACCAACTGCAGCCTGGTGCTGGGGAGGGCCGGCTGACATGATGCTGACCGCTTACCTCGACGGCATCGGCCTGATCGGTCCGGGACTCGACAGCTGGCTCGCGGCGCGGCCCATCCTGGCGGGTGCCGCTCCCTATGAAGCGCGGCCCATCGCCGTGCCAGCGCCGCAGTCGCTGCCCCCTGCCGAACGCCGTCGCACCGGCCTTGCGATCAAAGTTGCGCTGGCCGTGGCGCAGGAGGCCGTCGCGACCGGGAAACTCGATGCCAGGCAACTGGCCGCGGTGTTCGCCTCCTCCGGCGCCGACAACGACAATTGCGATGCGATCTGCAAGGCGCTGGCCTCCGAGGACCGCCACATCTCGCCGACCCGCTTTCACAACTCGGTGCACAACGCCCCGGCGGGTTACTGGGGCATCGCCTCCGGTGCCATGACCCCGGCCACGGTGCTGTGCGCCCTTGACGGCAGTTTTGGCGCCGGCCTGCTGGAGGCGCTGACCCAGGTCGCAGTCGAAGGCTGGGGCACGCTGCTGGTCACCTACGACATGCCCTATCCCGAACCGATGCACGCCAAGTGCCCGCTCCCCGCCGCCTTTGGCATCGCCTTGGCGCTTAGCCCCAAGCGCAGTGCGCAATCGCTGGCACGGATCGAGGTCAGCCTCGCCGATGCCGCGCCCGATGTGCTGGCCGAGCCCGAAATCGAAACCCTGCGCCGCGCCATCCCCTCGGGGCGTGGGCTGCCGTTGCTTCAGGCCGTGGCGCGGGGTGCGGGCGGGCGGGTCGTTCTGGACTACCTGGCGCCGCTGCGTCTGGCCGTGGTGATCGAGCCATGCCGCTAGACCACGCCTGGCTGCTCGCCCACCTGCCGCACCAGGGCAGCATGTGTCTGCTCGATGCCGTCACCGCCTGGGATGCCCGGCACATCCGCTGCACGGCGAGCAGCCACCGCCACGTCGACAACCCATTGCGCGCGCATGATCGCCTAGGCGCGGCGTGCGGCATCGAGTACGCGGCGCAGGCCATGGCCGCCCACGGCGCGCTGCTGGCGGCTGCCAATAGCGCGCCGCGTGCCGGCTACCTGGCCAGCGTGCGCGGCGTCGAGCTGCATGTCGCACGGCTGGATGACATTGCCGCCGACATCGAGGTCGAGGCGGAGCGCCTGTCCGGCGACGACAACACCATCCTTTACGGCTTCCGCGTCAGCGCCGCCGGACGCGAGTTGCTCAGCGGCCGCGCCACGGTGGTATTGGATGCGGCGTTGCTGGACGCCGACAAACTGGGGAATTTGACATGAAACGTGCCCTGGTCACCGGCGGCAGCGGCGGCATCGGTTCGGCAATCTGCCGCCGCCTCGCCGCCGACGGTTGTTACGTTTACATCCACGCCAATCGCAACCTGGCCAAAGCCCAGGCGCTGGCCGAGGCGATACGCAGCGCAGGCGGCCAGGCCGAGGCCATCGCCTTCGACGTCACCGACGCCGAGGCCAGCCGCGAAACGCTGGAGGCACTGGTCACCGACATCCCGATCCAGGTGCTGGTGAACAACGCCGGCATCCACGACGATGCCGTCTTCCCCGGCATGAGTCCGGCGCAGTGGCACGGCGTGCTGGATGTGTCGCTCTCCGGCTTCTTCAACGTCACCCAGCCGCTGACGATGCCGATGCTGCGCAGCCATTGGGGGCGCATCATCAACATCACCTCCGTCGCCGGCCTCACCGGCAACCGCGGCCAGGTCAACTACGCTGCCGCCAAGGGCGCATTGCATGCCGCGACCAAGTCGCTGTCGCTGGAACTAGCCAGCCGCGGGGTGACGGTCAACGCCGTGGCGCCGGGCATTATTCAGACCGACATGATCGACGGCGTCTTCGACGCCAAGGCCATCGAGAACCTGGTGCCGATGAAGCGCGCCGGTCGCCCGGAAGAGGTGGCGGACCTGGTCGGTTTCCTCGCCTCGGAACAGGCGAGCTACATCACTGGCCAGGTGATTTCCGTTAACGGCGGCATGATTTGACCCCCTCCCCCTCGCCGTCCACCAGACCGAGGGCCTGCTGTTCTTTACACTGCTGCTGATTGATCACCCTGGGCAAATTCGGCACCGGCGTCATCGCCGCACGCTGGGCAGAGATTCGGCCCGGTGACACGACGCCGGGGTTGCAGACGATGGAGGTGGGGGTGGCGGGGCGGTACTGAGGTTCGTCCAACCTGCACTCGCTTCGTCATTGCGAGCGCAGGACGGATGAATGCCGATAGCCGCGTGCGACTCAACCCGGCTTGACCGCCTGATATTCGGCCAGGACCGACAGCGCGCGGGATTCGATGTGTCGTTTCACCCCTGTAAAACCCGTGTTCTCCAACGTATCAATCACCCCGCTCGGCGGCACGCAGGCTTCGATGGTGTCCCAGTAGTAGCGCCACAGCTTGGCCGATTCGGCGCTGCTGCCGGTCAGGCGGGCCAGCAGCGGCACCACGCCGCGCATATAGATCTTGAGCAGCGCCTGGCTCCATGCGCGCTCCGGTTTGGTGATTTCGAGCAGGCACAGGCGTCCGCCGGGTTTGAGGACGCGATGGAATTCGCTGAAGGCGGCTGACAGGTCGCTGATATGGCGCAGCGCATAGCCCATGCTGAGGAAGTCGAAGCTGGCATCGGGAAACGGGATCGCTTCCGCCCGCCCCTCGATGAGCTGGACCCCCGGCAGGTGAGCGCAGGCCATCATGCCGGCGCTCGGATCGACGCCCACCACCAGGGCGGGATCGCCCACCAGTGTCACCGCTTCGCGCGCCACCAGACCGGTGCCGACGCCGATGTCGACGATGCGCATGCCCGGTTTCAGCCCCGCCCGCTGCAGCGCCTGGTTGCGGTACCAGGGGCCGCTGCCAAGGGCGAGCAAGCGGTCGATGCGGTCGTAGTCTGAGGCGGTGCGGTCGAACAGCTTGCCGACGAAACCGCGGCGCTCCTGTTCGCTTGCGTAGTAGCCGGTGAGGGGCGGATGCGGGGCATGCACCACTTGTGCGGACGTATCGGGGGTGTTTTTCATGGGGTGTTTGACCGGTGAATGTTCAGGCACCGCACTAGGAGAAGCGGCAAGCGCAGCAGGAAACCCAGCATAAGCCGGAGGTGCATCCAGGTGAGTAAGGTGTTGTCGCGCAGGTAGTTGAAGTGGGAAACGCCACCCTCGTCGGCGCGCAGGTATTTGACCGGCGCAGGCAGGTTGATCGGGCGCACGCCGCGCCAGCAAAGGCGCACCACGGCCTCGGGGTCGAAGTCGAAGCGGCGCATCCAGCGCTGGCCGCGCATCACCTGGCGCAAGGGCTCGATGGGATAGACGCGAAAGCCGTAGAGCGAATCGCCGATGCCCGCCCACAGGGTTTCCAGGTTGGCCCAGCCGTTCGAAATCTTGCGCCCCTGCACGCGCAGGCGTGGCGCGCTGGCGTCGAACACCGGCACACCCAGCACCATGCAGCCTGGGGCCGCAATGGAGGTCGCCATAAAAATCGGGATGAGATCGGCCGGGTGCTGGCCGTCGGAGTCCATGGTCAGGGCGTGGGTGTAGCCCTGCCGGGCGGCCAGATCCAAGCCGTGCAGCACGGCTGCACCCTTGCCGCCGTTTTCGGCCAACACCACTACCTTCAGGTGAGGGTCGTTCGCCGCCATGTCCTTGAGGCCTTCGGCCGTGCCATCGGTGCTGCCGTCCACCACCACCCACACCGGGTCCCAGTGGGCGCGGGCGGCGCGCACCGTGTCGTAGACCCGGGGGCCGGGGTTATAGCTGGGGATCAGCACCAGGTGGCTGGCGGATACGTACATATCAAGTTCCATCAGGTCAGCCGCGCCGCGACGGATTCCGCGGCCTGCGGTGCATCGGACGGCAGGAAATGGGGGGCATCGCGCAGTTCATCGATGAAATAGCGCTCCAGTTCCTCGGTAAAGGCCCCGGCCTTTTCTGGTGGCGCGAAGCGGCGACCGAGGCGGATGCGATAGGTGATCGGCATCGTCGGGCGACGGAACAGCGGCCAGCCCTTGCCGAGGTAGGCCGAATCGGTCTCGATGAACACGGTCTGGATCGGCACACGGGCCCGGATGGCGATGAGCGCGGCAGTGCCCTTGCAGACGTTGACCGGCCAGCGGGTGGTACGGGTGCCTTCGGGGAAGATCAGCAGTTGGCTGCCGCTTGTCAACTCGGCGACGGATTGCCTGATCATGCTCAGTTGCGCGTCGTTGCGGATGTAGCCGGCCAGGCGGGCGCCGGCGCCGAGGAAGACGTTGTCGACGATATCGACCTTCATGATGCAGGCCATGTTGGGCAGGCGCGAGATGACCATCAGGGCATCGAGCAGGCAGGGGTGGTTGGGGGCGACGATCAGCGGGCCTTCGGCGCGCAGGGAATCGAGTGCGCTGAGGTCGAAGCGGCAGGCCCCGACCAGGGCAAGCGCGCCGAGGTAGATGCGAAAAATGGTGGTGTTGGCCCGACGCCCGAGCGGGACGGCCCAACGCTTCGGCAGGATGTAATGGAGGAGCACGGCGAGCAGCGACCAGGTCAGGGAAATCGTGCCGAGCAGCCCCAGACCGAACCACAGCGCACAGGTTTCGTAGAGCCCATGCAGCCAGCGCTTGGGTGGCGAAGTCAGGTTGGCGCTCACACGTCTGCCTCAACGCGTGCGGATGATTCTCCCACCCTGGCGATGCCAATCCCGGCCGCAAAGGCCTGTTCGCTTTTGGCCAGAGGACTATCGACGAAGACGGCGCCCTTGAGGCTGTCCCGGCGGGCGAAGGCGCCCAGCCAGAATTTCGGGAAGCACTTCGACAGCGAGATCAGAAACTGGCTGCCGGCGTAACCACCTTTGGCGTCGAATACCGGGCGGCTGGCAGTGGCAAATTGCGGGGACACCGAATAGAAGTAGTCATGGTTGCGTTGCGAGCCAGACACGGGGCGTGCGAGTATCCCCATTTCCCATCCGGCAAATCCGGCTGCATCTACGATGCCGAGGTTGAGGCGTGGCGAGAATACCCAGCCGACATCTTTCATCTCGCCCGCTATGGTGATGGCGGCGCGTATCGGCATGCGCAGATCGAGCTTGCAGCGCCGGCCATCGGTACGCCACAGGTGGAGATCCAGCGAGGGGCCGATTTCCACGGTGGGTTGCAGATCGGGCATGCCCTGTGTTGCCGCATTTTCCTCACTGTTCACGGGCAGCGAGGCGCCGAGGCTGACATTGAGTTCGATCCGGTCGCTGTCGAAAAAGGTGCCGCGAATCCCGTCACGGTCGCCGTTGAAGAAGGTGCCACGATAAACAAAGTGGGGGAAAGGGATGGCGTAGAGATTGGATTCGTCCGAGCCGCGATAGTCCGGAAAGCTCAGCGCGCTCACGCCGATGCCCAACTCCCACAGCGGCTTTTCGGCAGCGCAGGCGTGGCCGGCAGAAAGACCGGGCAGCAGCGTGACGAAGGGGGTCAGGCTGCTCGGAAGGGACATGGCATGTCTACCCGTAACAGGGGCTGATGGCATGGCCACCCGAAGCCTCCATTTCGACCAGCAGATCGGCGCGGCACACATCGGCTTGCAGAAACACGGCCGACACCGGGGCGCCAATGAATTGTGTCATTTCGCTGCGCACCGTGGCCATATTTTCAGGTTGTCGGACATAGACCTTGTAGGCAAGGGTGTCGAGGCGGAAGTCGGCGCTCGGCGCCTGGCGGTTGGCTTCGGCGACGATGGCCGCGATGTTGTGCAGGCATTCCCGCGTCTGCGCCACCACATCGCCGTGGTGCAGCGTCTGGTGACCGACAATGCTGGCGGTGCCGGAGATGAACAGCATGTCGCGCCCCCCCAGCTTGACCAGCCCCGCACGCGCGAAGGTCGGGCTGCGCGGGCCGTACTTTCTGGGGTAATGGTAGGCGCTGACCTGGCGCGGATTCTCGACGCTGATCACGTTCGCCCGCGCCGCCAGGAAGGCAATGTGGAGGCCGCCGCTGGAGGAGCCCAGGGTGCAGGCGGCGGGCACATTGCCGATCACCGGGCGGCTATGGGCCAGGAAGGCATCCTGGCGGCCGATATTGAATTGGCGGTAGCGCTCCTTGTGGTGACTTTCCCGGTTGATCGCGGGGAAATAGTTCCAGAAGCGCAGGACGTGAAAGCCGCGAGCTTCGAGCAGTTCGAAGATGGACTGATAGGCGGCGTCCGTCGTTGCCTGCAGGGGTGGGCGCGCATCCACTGCGATTTCGTCGAGACTCACGCAGCCAAACAGGAGCGTCTCGCCCTGGCGGTAGCGGATGGGGCCATGCTGGCCGGATTGCAGTGGTTCCGCGCTATGCCAGACCTCACAGATCGCCTCTTCCCCGGGCGGCAAGACCATGTCCACGGCCAGGAGCGGCAGATTCGCAGTATCGAGCGGAAGGGCGGGATGGGAAAAGCAGGCGCCGCCCAGCACGTCGCCCTGTCCGTCACCGGCCAGGCGGGAAAATCGGGACGCGGGCAGAACCTCCAGCCGCAGAATGGCTTCCGCCGGCATCATCGGCAACTGATTTCTTCCGCTTCTTCCAAGGTGCGGATATTCAGCCTGCGCCGCTTCCAGGCCATGACCGTGCGCCTCAGGTGGGCCAGGGAAGTGAGGAAATAGATCGCCTTGAATGCCAGCAACGAACGCCAGATGGGCGTCTTGCCGAAGATGTCGCCGGCCAGTACCAACAGCAGAGTCTCCCTGACCCGGAAGTAGTTGCGCAGCGTCATGAACAGGTTGCGCATGGCGGGATTGGTGACCCGGTAGATGAACCATGAGAATTCCTTCGCCCCGTGCTTCATCGTATGGTTGAAATGTTTGAGTGCCAGCACCGCCTTGTCCGGTTGGCGCAGACAGGTGTCTACCACATCGGCGCCGACGAAGGCGCTGTTCATGCCCAGCGAGACACCAGACGAGAAGACCGGATCGATGAAGGCGTAGGCGTCGCCCAGCAGCAGGGTAACCCGGTAGCCCTTTTTCGCCAGCAGCGTGGCGGCAGCCGAGCCACCTCCTGCCACCAGGACATCACACTGGTCTCCGGCAAGGCTGAACTGCGTAAAATCGTGCGCCATGCGACTTTCCTCGGATGACGGCAGCACTGCGAAAGGCTCTGTCCGCATAAACTGAAAACCTGATGAATTTTACCCAAACAACCCTCGTTACTGGTAATTCATGCACACGTCCCATGTATTGATGGTGGCCCAGAGAACTGGGCGTGGTCGTTGGCATCGTCGAGGCAGCCACAATGCCTGTTGGAACTATTTTTCGGGGTGATCACGCAGCACCGCCGTCGTGCCAAGCCCTGCTCCGGACAGCGCCGAGCAATCGATGTGTCGTCACGCCTTCGGCCTGTATCGCGCATTAGACAACGCCGGGGTGCCTGCAGCCTCACGATGGTGTTGCGGTTGTAACTCTGGGCTTTACATGAAGAAGACCCGGAAAGCCATTCCAGTCCTTAACGCTAGCCAATACCACAACTGAATGGCCGCTCGTGGTTCTGGCGTAGGCCTGCGATCACGTAGGATCGACCGGCCGGTGTTGGCCGAAAGTGTGAATTCAGCCGATATCCACATTGCGGTCATTCGCCAAGAATTCTGCACTGTCGGCTAACGTCGGTTTAGGCCGAGGTACGGTCGCAGCCCGCACCGGCTCGAATGACACTATCCGCGGAGTCAACCAGAAGCTAAAGGCCACCGTATAGCGTTTCCTACCGTCTCTTCGTGGCCGAATTTTGCCTGACAGGGCGCAACCAAATTTGCACGGTCTGTCACGTTAAGTCTGGGCTTCCCTATGCAAGTGGGAATACATGCACTTGCCACGCTGCACGATGGCACTCCGCAATACACCTTACTGCGCAGTCTGCTGGCGCAGATATTCACTCCGCTTCATATCGATATAGGCAGTTTGGCTTACTTCGTGCAACTGGAGTGGATAATGTTCGGTGGCGACATACCAGCTTTGCAGACGTTTCTGGAGCTGCAGACGGGGGGTGGTGCTCAATGCGCCGAGATAGGCGTCGATGGCGAGGTAATAGCGCATGGTGTTGCGTTCCAATACGCCACGCATGCCACCGATATGTTCGGGCTGGCCGTTGGTTTGCCTGCCGGTCAGGGTGAACCCCACCTTGTCGCTTCCAATGGTTGCGAGGTAGGTCTTCATGGCAAGTCGCCCAGCCAGTCCGTAAGCATACGAATAGGTGAGATGCAGAAAGGTCCGGCCGTTTCCAACCGGTACGGCTTGCAGCTGGATGCGATAGTTTCGGGTGCTCAGCGGCCCCTCCTCCGCATTGAGCTGGATATCCAGGTATGCGGGTGTCGCTGCAGCGACGCGATATGAGAATTCGATGGGATAGGCATCTTCGAGGGGCTGAGTGGTTTTCTTGCCGATGCTGACCGTCAGGATGGTGGCGGTTTCGTCGGTCTTGGCATGGCAGTACTTGGTATTGATATGCAGGATCAGCACGTCACACCAGTCCTCTGCACCATTGAGTGCCGTACTGACAGTGGTAAACGGATAATCGACCAGGGCGTAGATATCGCCTTTCAAGTCGCTGGACGATTCGGAAGAGTCGAGGGTGAGCGAACGCTGAAACGGGTTGTTAAGGAGTCGGTCACCCAGGGACGCGTATTTGGCCTGGAGTAATGCAGCGGCATGCGTGTCCGGCACGGAGGCAAACGCCGGCCCCGTGCTGGAAAACACCATCCAGACGAGCAACAGTCGCGTCAGCCAAGCCAATTTGTTTTTCCGGAATGCGTGCTCATCGGGTTAGGCCTTCTGGCTTTCCTGTTGTGAGTGGTCTTGCTTGATGCGTGGGTAAATTGACACGATGACTGCTGCGACAATCAGCTTCAAATCGTTGCAGCGGCGAGAGAATGGCCGGAAGCACCGTCCTTTGTCATGCGGCTCACCATGGTCCCCGCACTAACAGGGGATGCCGCTTCACGCGCAGATTGCCTTCCCAGCCGCAGTATATCGAACGGCAGCGGTAGCGGCTGACCGAGATGAACATGCTCATGAGCAAATCAATGAACCGGCGGGGGACGCGCGACGCAGGGCCGTTGCAGCGGGGACATGCGCATCCGCCAGAGGAATAGCCCGCGTCGTCCGGGCGACCGCCGGCGGCGTTCATGATTCCCATCCAGCCGTCCTGGCGGCGAAATTCAAAGCGAGTACCCAGTCCATATCAATTCCCATGTGGTTGGCAGTTGACTGGCGGAATGGCCAATCGAGCAGCTTTCGTCGAGCGTGTCTCGTCAGGTGCGCACCCTGCACAGTGACAGGCTGCAGCGGTAATCGTGTGGTGACGGCCTGACAGATTTCATGAAAACGCTGGACACCTTGGAAGGCTAGTCGCTTGCGCCGACGCAGTCGGTGCGCAGGCGTACATAAGCCGAAGTTAGATTATGACTTTGACGAGGGCAACAGGTTCAACTTATGGCGTTGGCAGACGCTTGCGGTATCGCAAAAATCGGCTCATCAGCGGCTTGACACTTGTGCCGTGGACGAGAATCGAGAGCGTGACCGCGATGAGCGTCAACTGGATAAGATCCAGGGCCAGATCTTCGGGGAGACCATGCTGGATGGCGTACATCAGGTAGTACAGTGAACCGATGCCGCGCACCCCGAACCAGCCCACCATGCCGCGTATTGGCCATGAAGTGCGCGTACCCAGCAGACCGATGAGGACGCTGACCGGGCGCGCCACCATAAACAGGAACAGCGCAAGTCCCACCGCGCGCCAGCTCCAGGAATCGATAAACAGCGTGCCGCCGATCAGCAGGACGAGCATCAATTCCGAGAGCCGCTCCAAGTGTTCCTTGAATACCAGCGATCCACCGCTGACGGTCGGCGCTGGATCGCTATCCGGGATTGCGTTTGCAGTTTCCGTTACGATTCGGTCGGTATGTGGCCGATCCGGATAACCCGGATCGGCGCTGGCGAGTTTGAGTTCGGTCTGGCGCAGCGCGACAGCAGCGAAAAAAACCGCCAGAAATCCCCACGCATCGACCAGCATGCTCAAGCCGTACACCACACCGATCAGTCCGAGTCCGAGGAAGTCGTCCATGAGCTTATGCTGGGGAGGATTGCCGCGCAGTTTCCGTCCCAAGTGGGCCAGCGCGGCGCCAGACATGACCCCGATGGCGATTCCCGCCACCGTGGCCCACAGCACATCGACCAGTGCCCAGTGCAGGCCGAATTCGCCGAGCTCGTGCAGCCCCAGCAATCCCATCCCCAGCATTACAAACGGAAAAGCGCTGCCATCATTCATGCCCGCCTCGCAGGTCAGGGTGAAGCGAAGCTGGTCACGATCACCGGGATGCCGGATCTGAACATCGGTCGCCAGCACCGGATCGGTGGGCGCCAGGATTGCGCCCAGCAAGACACCCGCGCCCAGTGGCAGGCCGAGCAGGTAATAGGCGAAGGCGGCGACCATCCCGACGCTGACCGCCATGGATACAGATGCCAGCAGAATCGGAGTGCGCCAACGCGCGAAGCTGACCGGTGCGGGCATTTTGACGCCGGCGGAAAACAGCGAAATCAGCACCACCACTTCGGTCAGCACTTCCAGCAGCGCCGATTCCTTGAGCGGATTGAAGTGAAAGACATTGAGCACCGTAGGCCCGACCAGCAGCCCCACCGCCAGATAGACAATGGCTGGGGTGACCGGCAGGCGCTGGAGAATCGGAGACGTCAAGCCCCTGGCGAGCAACAGGCCGCCCACAAGCAGAAACCATTGTGCGTTAGTCATGGCGCGTTCGGCTCACTGTATTTCCGGTTGGAAGTAACTGTTTTTGAGATGGCATATCCGTTCGGTATCACACACAAGGCGATCATGTCGGAGGCTTATAACTGCCTCCCATTCCCGCAGATAAGCAGAGGGCATAAGGTCATGGAGGGGGACAGACAATTCAAGACGCCTTTAGCCCAGATCCACCTCGACGTAGTGCTCCCGGCGGTCGTCGATCAGCGGAATGCGGGCGTCGGGACGCTCGACGCCGTCCAGCGTCACACGGATCACGTGTCCCGACTGTTCGCCGATGCGCCTGACGGTGATGTGGTAAACCGTCTCGCGATAGCGATAGTGGATGGTGTACGCATCCCAATGCGTCGGGATGCACGGCGCAATGCGCAGGCGATCCACTTCCAGTTGCAGACCCAGCAGGGTTTCCACGGTCAGCCGGTACATCCAGCCCGCTGCCCCGGTGTACCAGGTCCAGCCGCCTCGGCCGGTGTGCGGCGGCGCGCCGTAAATATCCGCACACATGACGTAGGGCTCGACCTTGTAGCGTTCGATCGCCTCCGGCGTGCTGCCGTGATTGACGGGGTTGAGCATGGCGAAGTATTCCCACGCACGTTCACTGTCTCCCATCATGGCAAACGCCGTTGTGGCCCAGATCGCGGCATGGGTATATTGGCCGCCGTTCTCGCGGACGCCGGGCACGTAGCCCTTGATGTAGCCGGGTTCCAAGTCTGACTTGTCGAACGGCGGGTCGAGCAGCTGGATCAACTGCGTATCGCGGCGTACCAGGCGCTGGTCCACTGCCGCCATCGCCTGGCGGGCGCGCACCGGATCTCCGCCGTTGGAGATGACTGCCCAGCTCTGGCTGATCGAATCGATCTGGCATTCCTCGTTGGCGGACGAGCCCAGCGGGGTGCCATCGTCGAACCAGGCGCGCCGATACCAGGCGCCGTCCCAGGCATGAGTCTCGATGTGGGTGAGCAGCAGCGCAGCCTGCCCGCTGCATGCTTCGGCAAAGTCCTGGTCGCCCCGGCCACGCGCCAGACCGGAAAACAACTCGAGATTCTCGTACAGGAACCACGCCAGCCACACGCTTTCGCCCTTGCCATCGCGACCGACGAGGTTCATGCCGTCGTTCCAGTCGCCGCAGCCCATCAGCGGCAATTGATGTTCGCCAAAACGCAAGCCGTGATTGAGTGCGCGCACGCAATGTTCATACAGGCTGGCCACTTCGGCCGAGCGTTGCGGCTGGTCGTAGTAAGCCTCCTCTTCCGGATTCAACGCGCGGCCCTCCAGGAAATGAACCGGCTCGTCGAGTACGCCCGTATCGCCGGTCGCCCCCACATAACGACAGGTGGCATACGCCAGCCACAGATAGTCATCGGAGAAATGGGTGCGCACGCCTTGTCCGTTGGGCGGATGCCACCAGTGTTGCACGTCGCCCTGGATGAACTGGTGCCCGGCGCAGCGGATCAGCTGCTCGCGGGCGAGCCACGGTGTCGCATGGATCAGCGCCATGGTGTCCTGCAATTGATCGCGGAAACCGTAGGCCCCGCCGGACTGGTAGTAGCCACTGCGGCCCCACAGCCTGCAAGATATCGTTTGATAAACCAGCCAGCCGTTGGCCAGCACGTCCAGCGCGGGATCCGGCGTCTCCACGTGCACCGCGCCCAAGGTGTGATTCCAGTGTTCCCATACCGTTTCCAGGGCCTGCCGTGCACCCGCCCGCCCACCGTATTTTTGGATGAGCTGCTGCGCTTCGTCGGTGTTGCCCGCCGCGCCGAACACGAATACGATTTCGCGCTCCTGACCTTCAGCCAGTTCGATCCGGGTCTGGATCGCGGCACACGGATCCAGTCCCGCCCCTGCCCTGCCCGACAAACGCTTGCGGCGCATCGCCGCCGGGCTGGCCAGCGAACCGTTGCGGCCGATGAACTCGGTCCGGTTTCCGGTCACCGACCGCTCCCGCTCGCTGAGCTGTTCACCATTGACGTGGGCAAACACCACCCGATTGGCGCATTCGCGGCCGTAGGCATTGTGGGCAAACAGTGCTCCGCTGTGCGGATCGGTTTCGGTGACGATGTGCATTAGATTGGCGTGCCGCCACTCACCCAGTACCAGTTCCCAGTACCCGGTCAACGACAGGCTGCGCGCGCGCTTGGACTGGTTGCGTAGCTTGACCACCACGAACTTCACCGGTGCGTCCATGGCGACGTAGGTGAACAGTTCCGACGCGATGCCGGCTTCGTAGTGCTCGAACACGCTGTAGCCGAACCCGTGCCGGCACACATAGCCGGAGCGGCCGCGGGCGGGCAAGGGCGTCGGCGACCAGAACGCACCCGTTTCCTCGTCGCGGATGTAGAGCGCCTCGCCGCTGCTGTCGGAGAGCGGGTCGTTGTGCCAGGGGGTCAGCCGGAACTCGTGCGCGTTTCCCGCCCAGGTATAGGCGCTGCCGCTCTCGCTGACGACGGTGCCGATGTGCGGGCTGGCGATGACATTGACCCACGGTGCGGGCGTGTGCTGACCCGGTTCGAGGGTGACGACATATTCGTTGCCGTCGGGCGTAAAGCCGCCGAGGCCGTTGCTGAATATGCGATCGCGCGCCACCAGCGCGTACACCGTCTCGACGGCTTCTGACTGCACGGGTTCAAGACGGTCCGACGCCCGCTCTGCCGACACACGGCGTTCCACCTGCTCGATCAGGGTCTCGGCGGAATCGCTGAAGACGATGCGGGCAACCGTCTGGAACAGCACCCTCTCGTCCTCGGAAAGCTCGTCGGCGCGCCGCACGAAGACGCCACCCGGTTTGTCGAGTATGTGCGCCTCGGGCCCCGCGTTGATCAGCCCCATGATCTGGTCTTGCAGTACCGCGCGGTAACCCGAGAAATCCTCGTTGACGATCACCAGGTCAGCAATCAGGCCCTTCATCCGCCAATAGGCATGGGCTTGCAGCACCTGTTTGATCTGGTCGATGCGGCTCAGATCGCCGATGCGGATCAGGACGATCGGCAGATCGCCCGAGACGGCAAAACGCCACAGTCCGGACTGCCCCAGCTGGTTGCGGGCAATCACGCCGGGCGCGGCGCGGCGCAGGGCATTGCCGTAAATGACGGAGCTGGCCAGGCGGCCATAGACCTGGGCATCGGCTTCGGTGGCGTTGAGGTGGCGCAGCACTTCCTGGCTCTGGAACCAGGCCATCTCGAAGGCACGCTCGACGAAGTGGCGGTCGCAATATTTCTCCAGCAGGGCCAAGGCAGCCTCGCGCGTGTCCGCGACACCGGAGATGATCTGCACGCTCGCCGATTCGTCGGGCGACAAGGTCAGGGTGCGACGGATCGCCACGATAGGATCGAGCACCGAACCCTCCGTGTTCGACAAGCGCGCAGTCAACTGCGAGGGGTTGTCATCGCTATCCAGCACCACCGGGTTGGCCGCCGTCCGACCGCGACCGATGAAGCGGGCGCGGTCGGTCTCGTAAGACGGCGCGTCGGCCAGCGCGCCCGGTGCGGCCAGCAGGTGAAACATCCACGGCACCTGCTCTCCCGGGGTGCGGCGACGGCGCGTGCAGAGGATTGCCTGCCGCTCGGGCAGGATTTCGGTTTGCACGAACAAATTACTGAAGGCGCGATGCGCCAGGTCGGCATTCAGCGGCGCCAGCACGACCTCGGCGTAACTCGTCACCTCGATATGACGGGTTCTGGACGACTGGTTGGTGAGCGTGACACGGCGGATCTCGACGTCATCTTCAGGTGAGACGCTGATCTCGGTGTGCGATTCGATCGCCTGATCGCGCCGCCGGTATTCAGCGCGCGCCTGCACGAAAATCGCTTCGTAGTGATCGGCACGGCGCAGCGTCGGCTGATACGCGGTTGACCAATACCGCCCGCTGTCGCGGTCGCGCAGGTAAATGAAAGTGCCCCAGCCATCGGCAGTGGCGTCCTCGCGCCAACGGGTGACCGCCAGGTCGCGCCAGCGGCTGTAACTGCCACCGGCATGCGTCGCCATGACGTGGTAGCGGCCGTTGGACAACAGGTGAACCTCAGGGATCGGCGTGTTGGGGTCGGTGAACACGCGCATGATCGCACCGGCTTCCGCGGCGGGGGGGCGTGCGGCGGCGCTCACTTCGGCCGCGTGCGGGTGCAAGGTCGCACCCTGCTTCGGTACACGCTCCTGCAGCAACAATTCAGTCGCCCGTGCGTAGGGGTCGGACATGAAACGGCGCTGCATCGGCTGCTTGAGCAATACATGCGCAAAAGCCAGCAGGCTCATGCCTTGATGGTGCGCCATGAAGGATCGCACGATGGCGTGATGCTTGCCCCGCGGCACTCGCGATGGCGTGTAATCGACCGCCTCGTAGAACCCGTAGGCGCCGAGGAAACCCTGGTCGGCCAGCGTCTGCAGGTTGCGGCACGCTTCGCGCGGCATCACCGTCAGCGCCAGTGCACTGGCATAAGGCGCGATGACCAGGTCGTCGCCCAGCCCACGCTTGAATCCCAGCCCGGGCACGCCGAACGCCCGGTATTGATAGACCTGGTGCATATCGGTGGCGTTGTAGCAGGACTCGGAAATGCCCCAGGGCACGTCGCGTTGGCGGCCGTATTCGATCTGGCGCGACACCGCGGCCTTGCAGGTCTGCTCCAGCAGGGTGTTCTCAAAACTCGGCATCATCAGCTGCGGCATCAGGTACTCGAACATCGAGCCGCTCCACGAAATCAGGCTGACGTCGCCGCCATGACTGGTCAGCAGGCGGCCGAGCGCGAACCAGTGCTTCTGCGGCACCTGTCCCTGCGCGATGAGCAGAAAACTGGCCAGGCGCGCTTCCGATGCCAGCAGGTCGTAGCAGGCCGGATCGCGGCGCCGTTCGCCCACGTCGTAACCGATGGTCAGCAAACCGCACGCGGCATCGTAGAGAAATTCGAAATCCATCACCGCCAGCCGGCGGCAACGCTCCACCAGGTCGTCGATGATACCGAGTCGCTCCTGAGCACCGCGATGAGGGGACGCTGCTGCGCCGGCTGCATGCGCGCCGGCCAGTTCCGCCAGGGTCGGGATGGTGCTGAAGTGCTGCGGTTCGGGCACCAGGAATCCCTGCTCATCCAGAAGGGCGCGGGATTGCTGGTCGAAAGCCTGTGCCCAGTAAAACAGCTCGCCATCGATATCGATATCGGCTGGCAGCCATGCAACCAGCCCCCCGCCAACACGGTGAATCTCATCCAGCAGGCTGTCGGCGGCAGCCAGTGTCTGGGGCTGTCCGTCCCGTGTGAGCGAGCGGAGCGTGTCCTGCAGAAACCGAATTTTCTTCGCCAGATCCGGGGTGGGTGATGCGGGCACGTGTTCGGCAAGCACCTGCAAGGTATCCTGCAGACCCTGGAACGCGTTGGGCGACAGCACCGGCTGATCGCTTAACTCGGTCAGTCCCGCCTGCAGGGTGAGCAGGCTGCCTGCCAGGTTGCCGCTGTCCACCGACGAGACGTATTGCGGGTGCAGCGGTTGCAGCGTGTGCGTGTCGTACCAGTTATAAAAGTGGCCGCGGTAGCGTTCCAGCTTTTCCATCGTCGCCAGGGTGTTTCCGGCCAGCCGCAGGAATTCTCCGGCGGGGATGTAGCCGAAATCGTACGCAGCCAGATCTGCCAGCAGCGACATGCCCATGTTGGTGGGCGAGGTACGCGAGGCGATGGCCGGAGCCGGATATTCCTGGAAGTTGTCGGGCGGCAACCAGTTGTCCTCGGGACCGACGAACGCCGCGAAGTAGCGCCAGGTTCGCCGGGCCGACGTCCGCAGGAACGCCCGTTGCCCGGCGCTCAAGTCCGGTGCCGGAGACACCAGCGGCCGACTGATCCACCAGCCGACGACGGGCGACACCAGCCACAGCAACAGGACGGGCGCAGAAAAAATCCATTCCGTGGGCGGGCGGGTCCAGACCAGCGCCATGCCCAGCGCCAGAACAGGCCCGATCCACATCTCCACGACAAAATCGGCCAGCGTGCGGCGCGCGTTGCGGTTTGCGTAGGCGCGCAGTTGCCACAGCAACAAGCCGCGTCGAGTGAAAAGCATCCGCACCCCCGAGCGCAGGATCGCATCCAGGCAAATCAGTGCGTCGTAGGGCAACAGGATCAAGGTCAGCAAGGCGAGCACGATCGGGCGGCCCGCGGATTTGCCGGTCAGGTTCAGGTGCACCAGCCAGTCACGTTCTTCAGGCTTACGGATGAGCTGGATCACGGTGGACAGCAAGGTGGGCAAGCCCACCACCGCCACGACCAGCAGGGTCCACAACCACGCCGGTCCCGGACCCAGCAGCCAGCCTCCTGCCAGCAAGGCAAGCAGCGACGGCGGCACCAGGCTGCGTCGCAGGTTGTCGAAAAGCTTCCACACTGACAAAGCGGAGAGCGGGTTCGCTTGCCGCTTCGCCTTCGCGCCATTCAGGCCGGGAGGTCCGGGCACGCGCGGCAACAGCCAGCCGGCCAGCTGCCAGTCGCCGCGTATCCAGCGGTGGCGCCGGCTGGCCTCGATGGCGTAACTGGCAGGATGCTCTTCGATGAGGTCGACATCGCTCACCAGTGCCGAACGCGCATAGCCGCTTTCCAGCAAGTCGTGACTGAGGATGAGATTCTCCGGAAAACGCCCATCGACGGCCTGACGAAAAGCGTCCACATCGTAGATGCCCTTGCCGATGAACGACCCCTCGCCGAATATGTCCTGGTAGACGTCCGATACCTCGCGCGTGTAGGGATCGATGCCGGAGTCGCCCGCGAACAGTTTGGTAAAGCGTGACTGGCCTGCACTGGTCAGGCTGATCGACGCGCGGGGTTGCAGGATCGCGTAGCCTTCAACGACGCGCCCCTTGGCGGCGTCGTAGACCGGCCGATTGAGCGGATGCGCGAGGTTGCCGATCAGGGTGCACGCCGCGTCGCGCGGCAGTTGCGTATCGGTATCCAGGGTGATGACGTACTGGATCGAACCGAGGATGGATGCATCGCCGACAATGTCAGAGAAAGCAGTGTGCGCCCCGCCCCTGAGCCGGGCATTGAACTGCTCCAGTTTGCCACGCTTGCGCTCATAGCCCATCCACACCCGCTCGACCGGATTCCACACCCGGGGCCGGTGAAACAGATAGAAGATGCACGCGCGGTCGTCCCGGTAGGTCGCGTTGAGCGCCTCGACCGCTGCGCGCGCGTAAGCGAGCAAGACGTCGTCGTCCGGTAGATTTTGCTCGGGCGCGTCCCGGAAATCCGTCAGCAAGGCAAACAACAGATTGGGATCGCGATTGCCGAGATAGCGGATCTCCAGGGCTTCGAGCAGGTGATCGATCTCCTGCGGGCTGCCCAGCAAGGTGGGGACGATCACCATGGTGCGGTGGCTATCGGGAATCCCTTTGGAATAATCCATTCGTGGCAACACACGAGGCGGCAGGACAAGCGTGACCAGCAGGTTCACCAGCGAGACGGCCAGCGCCGAGGCAGCGACGAGGAAGGGCATCGCAAAAAACCAGACCCGCCAGTCGCCTGGTTCGAACCCGCCCGGATCAAGGACGAGCGCGGACAGCATGGCCGCTGTCGAAAGTAGCGTGAGCAGCAGGATGGGGCCGAGATAAAGGGCCAGGCGGAAACGCCGGCTCGCCCGGCCGGCCCGCAATCTCCACGACAAACGACAGCCGACCGCGCGCTCCAGATGCTGCCGTCCCTGATCGATCAGGTAGTAGCCGACATGCGCGCTGCGGTCGTGAGTTCCCAATCGTGCAGCAGCCGTCTGCGTGAGCACGATGACTGCGCGTGCCACCGCCAGCTCGCTGCACGAACCGCCGCGCGCCACGTCTTCGATGACATGGCGGTAGCGGTCGCGGGTGGCGAAATCCTGGCCGGCGTGCATCCCAGCCGGGTCTTCGCGCAGGGTTTGTTCGACCACACTGAGCGACTCGACGTAATTCCGCCAGTCCATGGCGCCGATGAAGCGCAGGCTGCCGATGCTGTTGGCAATGGATATCTGATTGGCCGCGGCGGTTCGGCCGGCCGCCTCCGCCAGCTGCGTTGCGGTCACTCCCTGCTCGAACAGTTTGTGCTCGACCCAGGTTTGAACGAAGGCCATGGCGGGACCCTGCGCCTGGAGCCGGGCGTAAAACTCCTCCACAAACGGCGCGGTCAGCGGCACATCGGCATTGGCAAACTCGGCCAGCAGCTGGATCAGCTGTTTCGGTTCCTGTTCGGCCGTCACCAGCATGCGGTCCGCCCAGGTGATGGCCGCATCGCGCTCCTCGCGCCGGCGGGCGATACGCACGCCGACGCGGCGCAGGTTTTCCAGCAATGCCAACTGCAGCATGATCGGGAAGGCCCACAATTCGCCCAGCTTCAAGGGCTCAACAGTCTGGTAGGCGGCGACGAACTGGGTGGCGTTGTCGCTGTCGACGCGACCGTCCATGTGGGAGATCAACTCCAATGCCAGGTCATAGACGCGGGGGAAACCGGCTGACAGGCCATCCACCAATCGCGGCAGCTGCCGGCTATACCCGCGCGGCAGATGCCGACGCGCCAGACCGATCTGCTGTTCGATCAGATAGAAATTGTCGAGCAGCCAGGCCTCTGCCGGCACGATCCGTTGCCCCGGCGTGGCTGCGGCTGTGACGACGTCATATGCTGCCAGCAGAACGCGTGCATTGTCCGCAAGCCGCGGCAACAACCTGTCCGGCCCCGGACGCGGATCGATTTTATGCTGGCCAGCCAGGGTGACCGCGTGGCGCTTCAGTTGCTCGATGCTGAACAGCTCCGAGCGCAGCAACTCGGTATCCCGGTCGTTACGCAGCGCATTCCGTGTGCGTGCCGACAATCCGAACTCTTTGATGACGATGACCTTCTCCTCGCTCGAACCCGGTGTCGTCAGCGCAGCATCAGCCTTATGGCCTGTGCTTGCCGGAAACGCATACCACGTGCTTCCAGACCATCAGCCTGTTATCTGTTGATTCGATCGTAATTTTCTTACGCTGTTTTGGCAGGGTTCGAGGTCATCAAGGCAAAAAAAGACAGTGTCGTAGAAACGTTTATTTCTGGTACTCAAGGCCGAGGTTATGATCTTGCTCTGTCCTGTCCTGTCCTGTCCTGTCCGGACGGTTGAGTTGCACTTGCAAGTTGAATCCGCCACCGCAAAAAATAGGCAAAAACCGTATTGCGGTTGTCCGGAATGGATCGGCTAAT
>Ga0326732_1000043_pt1 | contig 28984 bp, 27 predicted proteins | sample MHFSIPfraction_4_FD_207644 | JGI IMG/M metagenome (GOLD analysis project Ga0326732, IMG submission 207644) | Lab enriched peat soil microbial communities from Michigan Hollow, Ithaca, NY, United States - MHF12FN SIP fraction | ecosystem: Environmental > Terrestrial > Soil > Wetlands > Peat...
GTCGAGGTGGCCGGCAAGACCGGAACGGCGCAGAAATACACGGGCGGTTACCAGGGCCGGAATGCCTACCTGTCGACCTTCGTCGGCTTCTTCCCGTCATCCAACCCGCAGTACGCGGCGATCGTCATCGTCGACGAACCGCAGACCGCCTATTATGCCGCCGCGGTCGCCGCCCCGGTGTTTTCAAGGATCTGCGGACGCTCCCTGGCCTGTTCGCGCGAGATGCAGCACCGGCTTGCCATGCGTTCAGTCGAAAAGGCGACCCTCGACAGGATTGCGACCGTCGCCGTCCCCGACCTGTCGGGTCTGACAGGAAGGGAGGCCGAAAGGTTGCTGAAGTGGAACGGGCTGAAGGTCGAATTTGCGGGCAGCCCGGACGAGACGGTGCTGCAGCAGAGCCTCGAAGCCGGGGTGAAAGTACAGAAGGAGGCGGTCGTGAGGCTGACCATGTCGCAACGGCCGAAAAAAATCTGAAATGTGGACCGACATGAAAGAAGCATCGCGATGGTGTCGCTGAAGGAGATCGAGCAGGGCATCGGCGGCACTCTGGGCTGCCGCGGGGATGCCGACCCCTCATCGGTCGGGATCCGCATGGTGACCTGCGATTCGAGGGAGGTCGAGCCCGGGGCGCTCTTCGTGGCCGTGCGCGGCTTCAGGACCGACGGGCATCGGCACATCGCCTCCGCCGTGCAGTCGGGCGCTTCCGCGGTAGTCTGCGAGGAGTACCCTCAGGAGTGCGACCCTTCGGTGCGTTACATCCTGGTCGGCGACGCCCGGGAAGCGCTGGCCGATGCGGCGCGGGTTTTTCATGATGACGCCTCCGGTCGGCTCATCCTCATCGGCGTGACCGGCACGAACGGCAAGACCACCACCTCGCGCCTGATCACCTCGATGCTGAACGACGCGGGCATTCCGGCCGGATATATCGGCACCGGGCTCTGCCGGATCAGGGAGCAGGAGATCCTGCTCGATCGGACCACGCCCGAATCGCACGAACTGCAGGCGCTTTTCAGCCGGATGCTCGACGCCGGGTGCCGGGCCGCCGTGATGGAGGTCTCCTCCCACGCGCTGGTGCTCAAGCGGGTGCACGGCATGAGGTTCCGCGCGGCCGTGTTCACGAACCTGACCCCTGAGCACCTCGACTTCCACGAGACCATGGAGGGATACGCCGAAGCCAAGCAGCTGCTCTTCGGCCAGCTGACCCCCGACGGGTTCGGCGTGGTCAATGCGGACGACCCCCACGCCTCGTTCATGGTTGACGGACTCTCTCCTGCCCGGGTGTTCCGCTGCTCGCTCGAAGGCCGTGCCGCGGATGCCCCTGAAGGACGGCGCGTTGAGGCGGAGATCTCCGCCATGGATGTCGAAGGGACCAGCGCGACGATCGCTTTCGGGGATGCGCGCTTGCCGGTGACGGTCGCCCTGCCGGGCACCTTCAACGTCATGAACCTGCTCGAGGCCTTCACCGTCGGGGTCGGGCTCGGCATCGACCCGGCGGCGGCATTGCGGGGCCTCGCTTCCGCAGATGCGGTCGAAGGGCGCATGGAGCGCTTCTGGAGTCCCGACCGGAGCCGCTGCGCGGTGGTCGATTACGCCCATACGCCCGACGCCCTGCAGAAGGCCCTCGAGGCGCTCAGGGGGATCGTCCCCCCCGGGGCGGGTCTGACGGTGGTGTTCGGATGCGGAGGCAATCGCGACAGGTTGAAACGGCCGGAGATGGGCCGGATCGCGGCCGACCTGGCAGACCGCGTCATCCTTACCTCGGACAACCCGAGGGACGAGGATCCCGAGACCATACTCGACGAGATCGAAGCAGGCATGGCCGGGCGCGCCCACCTCAGAGTGAGCGACCGCACCGAGGCGATCCGGCGGGCGGTCGACGGGCTCGGTGACGGGGACATCCTGCTGGTCGCAGGTAAAGGACATGAAAAATATCAGGAGGTCGCAGGGAAGAAGCACTACTTCTCGGACCAGGATATCCTCGCCGAATGCCTCGGGAAGCCGGGGCCATGTGGCGAATCAATGGAGAAATGATGAAGGGAACCCTTACATACGGGGATTTGGCAAAGGCCGGCCGGGTAGTGGCCGCTGACGCCGTCGAGGGCTACGCGATGGTTGACCCCGTCGTGGTCATCGATTCGCGGGAAGCCGTCGCGGGCTCGATCTTCGTCGCCCTGCCGGGAGACAGGACCGACGGGCACCGCTACGTCGGCGATGTATTCGCGAAAGGCGCCGCCTGGGCCGTCGTGAGCAGTGAGTGGTACGAGGCGGAGGGGCAGGGTTTCACCGGACCGGAGCACCGGTTCGTGGTGGCCGACGACCCCGTGGCCGCCCTGCAGACGCTGGGGAGATGCTACCGTGACCGGTTCGACATTCCGGTGATCGGCGTGGGCGGCAGCAACGGCAAGACCACCACGAAGGAGATGATCTCCGCCGTGCTGGCCACGAAGTTTTCGGTCCACATGAGCCATGGAAACCGCAACAACCACCTCGGGGTGCCGCTCACCCTCCTGCAGATGCGGCGGGATACCGACATCGCGGTGGTGGAGATGGGCATCAACCATCCGGGTGAGATGGCCCTGCTCTGCAGCATCGCCAGCCCGACGCACGGGCTCCTGACCAACATCGGCCACGAGCACCTCGAATTCTTCGGCAGCCTCGACGGCGTGGCCGAGGCCGAGGCGGAGCTGTACGGCTTCCTGGACGCGAACGGCGGCATGGCGTTCGTCAACATGGACGACGCCCGGCTGCGCGCTGCAGCCGAGGGGCTCGCCCGCAAGGAGTGCTTCGGCACCACGGCGGGCGGCTGCAACGGGTTGTGGGCCGAAGGCGTGACCGCCGACCGGGTCGGACGGGTCTCCTTCACCCTCTGCTCGGAGGAATGCCGGCAGCCGGTATCGATGCAGTTCATTGGCCGCCACAACGTCATCAACGCCCTCTGCGCCGCAACGGTCGGTCGCCATTTCGGCCTGGGGCCGGAGGCTGTCGCTGCCGGGCTCGAGGGGCTTCTGCCCGCCAAAGGATGGAAGCGCATGGAGCTGCTCGAAGGGGGAGGCATCGTGGTACTGAACGATACCTACAACGCCAACCCCGACTCGGTGCGCTTCGCGCTCGACACGCTCGCCGGCCTCGGGTGCGAAGGGAAGAAGATCGCCGTCATCGGCGATATGCTCGAACTCGGGGACACCTCGGAAGTTGAACATGAGGGCATCGGCAGGTATATTCAGCAGGCGCCGGTCGACGGGGTCTGCACTTACGGCGAAATGGCGAAGCTCTGCTGCCGGAATGCGGGTTCCCGCTGCCTGGGCCATTTCGACAGGATGGATGACCTGAACGCCTTCCTGGCGGGTCTGGTGAAGGCCGGCGATGCCGTGCTCTTCAAGGGCTCCCGCGGCATGAAGCTGGAACTTGCGGCCGAATCGCTCATCAGGGCAAAAACACAAGAATAACTGGAAGTATGCTGTACTACCTGCTCAGATATATCAAGGAGGCGTTCAATCCGCCGGGCATGAGGGTTATCGAATACCTGACCTTCAGGTCCAGCGCAGCCGCCATCACGGCTCTCCTGATCACCCTCCTCGCAGGCCCCTGGTTTATCAGGCTGCTGAAGTCTCGTTTCATCGAGCCGGTCAAGGAGGAGGCACCTCCCGAGCACCGCAAGAAGAAGGACGTGCCCACCATGGGCGGCCTCCTGATCATCTTTGCCGTCGAGGTCTCCACCATGCTCTGGGCCAAGCTCGACGATCCGCACGTCTGGATGATCATGCTCGCCGTGCTGTGGATGGGAGTCATCGGATTCATCGACGACTACCGCAAGGTGGTACTGAAGATCAAAGGCGGCCTCGCCGGCAAGTACAAGCTGGTCGGCCAGATAGCGCTCGGCGTGGTGATCGGGCTTTACACCTATAACGATCCCGCCTTCTCGGTGCTGCTCTCCAAGACCACGGTGCCCTTCTTCAAAAAAGTCACGCTCGACTACGGAATCCTTTACATCCCCGTGGTCATTTTCATCATCACGGCGGTCTCCAATGCGGTCAACCTGACCGACGGGCTCGACGGCCTGGCTGCCGGCAGCTCCGCGATCGTGGTATTCGCCCTCGGCGTCTTCGCCTACCTCGCCGGTAACGCCGTCTACGCCGGATACCTGAGCATTCCGTTCATCCCTGGCGCCGGTGAAGTCGCCATCGTCAGCATGGCCATCGTCATGGCCTGCGTCGGCTTCCTCTGGTTCAACTCGAACCCCGCCGAGGTCTTCATGGGCGACACCGGCTCCCTGGCCATCGGGAGCGCCATCGCGGTCATCGCCCTCATGATCAAGCAGGAGCTGCTCCTGCCGGTGCTTGCGGGGGTGTTTTTCCTTGAGACGCTGTCGGTCTCGATGCAGGTGGCCTGGTTCAAGTACACCAAGATGCGTTTCGGTGAGGGGCGGAGGATCTTCCTGATGGCGCCGCTGCACCACCATTTCCAGATGAAGGGGTGGGCCGAGCAGAAGATCGTCATCCGGTTCTGGATCATGACCATCCTGTTCGTCCTCACCAGTCTCACTACCTTCAAACTCAGGTAACGTGGAACAGGAAAGACTCAGGGGAATGAAGGCGTCGGTGCTCGGCGCCGGGAAAAGCGGGCTGGCGGCCGCCGAACTGCTCATGAAGGCGGGGGCGCGCCCGTTCGTCAGCGAATTCGGGCTGATGTCGACCGAGGCCATCTCGCTGATGAATGAGCTTGCCATCCCCTTCGAGGAGAGTGGCCATACGGAACGGGTCTTCGACGCCGCCTTCTGCATTGTCAGCCCGGGGATCCCGCAGACGGCTCCGGTGCTGCACGAGATGTCCCGCAGGGGCATCCCGGTCTACAGCGAGATCGAGGCGGCCTCCTGGTTCTGCCCCGCACGCATCATCGGCATCACCGGCACTGACGGCAAGACCACGACGGCCACGCTCATCCACCGCATCTGCGAGGCCGAGGGGCAGCGCAGCGGATTCCGCGCCTTCAGCGTCGGCAACATCGGGGTGCCATTCTCCTCGAAGGTGCTCGAGGCGGGGCCGAAGGACATGGTCGTGCTGGAGCTCAGCAGTTACCAGCTCGAACGGTGCGTCACCTTCAGGCCGGACGTCGCGGTGCTGACCAACATCACCCCGGACCACATGGACCGCTACGGCGGCGACATCCGGGCCTACGCGGCGGCCAAATTCAGGATCCACGCCAACCAGGGGACGGAGGGGACGGTCGTCTACAACCATGACGACCCGATGCTCAGGGAGCACTTCACCGGAGGGACGTGGCCTTTCCGCGTCGTACGCTTCGGCGTGCAGGGATGCACCCCGGAGCCGGGCGTCGCAGGTTGCGTCACGGTGCGCGACGGCGCGATCGTCGACCTGGGGTCAGGTGAAGAGGTCATCGGGATCGACGAGTTCGTCAAGCCGAGCTTCAGGGGGGAGCACAACATCTACAACGCCCTCGCCGCGGTCGCCGCGTCGAGGGCGGCAGGAGTTTCATCCGAGGCGATCCGCGAGGGGCTCGTCAAGTTCGGCGGCGTCGAGCACCGGCAGGAGTTTGCCGGATCGGCCTGCGGCCTGGAGTGGATCAACGACTCGAAGGCCACGAACGTCAACGCGATGCGCCAGGCGCTTCAGGCCGTTCCGGCAGGCATGGTGCTGATCGCCGGTGGGCGCGACAAGGGTAACGATTACGGCTCCGTCGCCGCGCTGGTGAAGGAGAAGGTCGCCTGCATCGTCGCCATCGGAGAGTCGCAGGAGAAGCTTGCCGCGGCGTTCGAGGGGATCGTCAGGGTGGTGAAGGCCGGGTCGCTGCGCGAGGCGGTCACCGAGGCCGCAAAGGCCGGCACCCCCGGTTCGACCGTCCTCTTCTCGCCCGCCTGTTCGAGTTTCGACATGTTCCGGGACTTCGAGGACCGGGGCGAACAGTTCAAGCAACTTGTCAAAGAGCTTTCATCATGACCGAGGTCGAAGTGACACAGGGTCCGGCCTCCTCTGCTCCGGAGCCCATGAAGCAGGCGCATGGCGAGGGCGTGGCAGGCAAGCTGTTGCTGCTGATCGTCGCGCTGCTGATGTGCATCGGCATTATCGTCGTCTACAGCAGCGGGGCCGGCTGGGCGGAACAGAAATTTTCCGACCCGCAGTACTTCCTCTGGCGCCAGCTTACCTTCGCGGTTGCCGGCATGGTGCTCATCGTAGGGGTCGGGGCGGTCGACTACCACATCTTCATGAAGACCAGCAAGATCGTGCTGTTCGTCAGCATGGGCCTTCTTGCGGCCCTCCTCATGCTCAAGGTCGTCCATGTCATCCACGGGGCGGCCCGCTGGCTCGGCTTCGGTCCGTTCAAGTTCCAGGCCTCCGACCTTGCCAAGTACGCGATCATCTTCCACTTCTCGAGGCTCATCAGCGAAAAGCGCGACTACATCAAGGACCTGCACGACAGCTACTATCCGCTGCTCATCCTCCTCATGTCGGTCGTGGCGCTGGTCGCACTCGAGCCCAACTTCAGCACCGCCTCGCTGATCGCGGTCATCGGCTTCACCCTGATGTTCATCGGCGGGATCAGGGTCAAGTACCTGCTCTCCACCGCATCGATGCTCATCCCGATCGCGGCGGTGTTCGCCATCGCCGCACCCTACCGGGTCTACCGCCTGGTCACCTTTCTCAGTTCGGACCCGAAGCAGATGAGCTACCAGGTCCGCCAGGCGCTGCTCGGCCTGGGCAACGGAGGCCTCGTCGGCCTCGGCGTCGGAGCGAGCAAGCAGCGGGAGCTCTACCTGCCGCTCTCCTACAACGACTTCGTTTTCGTCGTCATCGGTGAGGAGTACGGTTTCATCGGTGCGCTGGTGGTGCTCACCCTGTTCGCAGGCTTCTTCATCTGCGGCATCGTCATCTCGAAGCACGCCCCGGACACCTTCGGCAGGTATGTCGCCCTCGGCATCACGATCGCCATCTCGCTCTTCGCCTTCGTCAACATCGCCGTGGCGAGCCATCTCCTGCCGACCACCGGCGTGGCCCTGCCGTTCATCAGCTACGGCGGCACCGCCCTGCTTTTCAACTCGCTCGGCGTCGGCGTCCTGGTCAGCATATCGAGGTACAAGAAGCGTGAAGAGGCGGTGGCCCAGGCAACCCCCGAAATTGAAGGAGGCGCGTTGTGAAAGTCCTGTTCGCCGGCGGTGGCACGGGCGGCCACCTCTATCCCGGCATCGCCATGGCGGTGCAGCTGCAGAAGGGCGACCCGGGGGTTTCGGTCCTGTTTGCAGGCACCGCCTCCGGCATCGAAGCGACCGAGGTGCCTCGCCTGGGATACCGGATCCACCTGCTTCCCTCGAGGGGGCTGAAGCGAGGCCGCTCGCTGCGCGACCTGCTCGACAACGTCGGCGTCCTTGCCGATTTCGGTTCCGCCCTCCTCCAGTCGATATCGCTCATCCGGCGCGAGCGCCCCGACGTGGTCGTCGGCACGGGGGGTTACGTCAGCGCTCCGGTGCTGCTCGCCGCCCAGCTCGTAGGTCGGAAGACCCTGATCCAGGAGCAGAACGCCTTCCCCGGCCTGACCACCAGGCTTCTGGCCCGCAGGGCCACGGAGCTGCACCTCTCGTTCGATGAGAGCCGCAGGTTCTTCTCGCGCAGGGATGGGGTCTTCGTGACCGGCAACCCGGCAAGGGCGTTCGACGCCGAGGAACCCGCCGCCGCTCGGCTCAGGTTCGGCCTCGACCCCTCCCGGCCGACGCTGCTCGTCTTCGGGGGCAGCCGCGGGGCGAGGTCGATCAACAACGCCGTGCTCGGGTTCGCCCCGAAGCTCTCGGGAAAAGTCAACCTGATCTGGCAGACCGGGTCGCTCGACTTTCCGAGGATAAGCCAGGAGGTCAAACCCTCCGGATCGCTCTGGGTCGGCCCTTACATCGAGGAGATGGGTCCCGCGTACGCGGCTGCTGACCTCGTGGTCTGCAGGGCAGGGGCGTCGACGCTGGCCGAACTGACCAACCTCGCCAAGCCCTCGATCCTGGTTCCCTATCCCTACGCCGCAGCGGACCACCAGCGCCACAACGCCCTCGCCCTGGTCAAGGCCGGGGCATCCCTCATGATCGAGGACGACAGGCTCGGCGGAGAGGAAGCGTTCAGGTCGATCATGGAGACCCTCGAAAGCCGCGAGGCGCTCGATCGCATGGGGGCGGCAAGCAGGGGGCAGGGGCATCCGGCGGCAGCGGCGGAACTCGCGGCAAGAATCATCGCGCTATCAAAACATTAAGGACACCTCATCGATGGAACTGGGAAAAACGAGAAACGTGCATATCGTCGGCATCGGCGGGGCGGGCATGAGCGCCATAGCGGAACTGCTCCTGAAATCGGGCTTCGGCGTCAGCGGCTCGGACCTCTCCTCGGGCGAAGTGACCGAGAAGCTCAGGGACCTCGGCGCCGTGATCTACCAGGGTCACCAGGCCGAGCAGGTCGGGGCGAGCGACGTGGTGGTCTACTCCTCGGCGGTCAGGCCCGAGAGCAACGTCGAGATCCTCGCGGCCGAAAAGCTCGGCATCCCGGTCATCAAGCGTGACGAGATGCTCGGCGAGCTGATGCGGTACAAATCGGGCATCTGCGTCTCCGGCACCCACGGGAAGACCACCACCACGGCCATGATCGCCACCATGCTGATCGACGCCGGAGAGTCTCCGACCGTCATGATCGGCGGCGTATCCGACTACCTCAAAGGGAGCACGGTGGTCGGCGAGGGTCGGTACATGGTGATCGAAGCCGACGAGTACGACCGGGCTTTCCTGAAGCTCACCCCGACCATCGCGGTGGTCAACAGCCTCGAGTCGGAACACATGGATACCTATGGCACCATGGACGAACTGCGCTCCTGCTTCGCCCAGTTCGCCAACAAGGTGCCCTTCTACGGCCGGGTAATCTGCTGCGTCGACTGGCCGGAGATCAGGAAGCTGATCCCGCGGCTCAACCGCCGCTGCATCACCTTCGGCATCGAGGAGCCGGCGGACGTCATGGCCTCGGAGATCGAACTCGGCGAGACGGGCTCCCGCTTCACGGTCCAGGCGTTCGGCGAGCTTTACGAAGGGGTCCGCCTCGGCGTGCCCGGGCGCCACAACGTGCTCAACGCCCTCGCGGCCTTCTCCACCGGCCTCGAGCTTGGCCTCGAGCCCCGGCGCATCATCGCCGGCCTCGCACGCTACAGCGGTATGCGTCGCCGGTTCCAGGTGAAGCATTCGGGCGCAGACGGCCTGCTGGTCGTCGACGACTACGCCCACCACCCGTCCGAGGTCAAGGCCACCGTCCGTGCCGCCAAGGAGGGATGGAAAGGCCATCGCGTTGTGGCGGTGCTGCAGCCGCACCTCTTTTCGAGGACCGTCGAGTTCGCCGACGAGTTCGGCTGGGCGCTGTCGAGGGCGGACCAGGTCTTTGTGGCCGGGATCTACCCGTCGCGCGAGAGGGAGGCTGATTACCCCGGGGTCACCGGGGAGCTGGTCGCCGAGGCTGCGCGGAAGGCCGGCGCGAAGAGCGTGGTGTACATCGCCGACCGCGACGAGCTTGGCGCCGCGCTGCGACCCCTCGCTTCGGGCCGGACCCTGATCCTGTTCATGGGGGCGGGCGACATCACCCAGACAGCAACGCAGTTCGCCGAAGAGTGCGACAACGCCGCCGGTGCGGCAACCGAAGGAGCGCTATGATCTCGACGCAGGAACTCTTCCGGCTCATCAAGGGGCCGATCGCTGTAGCCGAACCGCTGGCCCCCTACACGGGCCTGCGCATCGGCGGTACGGCCGACTATTTCATCAAGCCCAGGGATCGTGGCGACCTGTGCCGGGCTTTCGGTTATTTCAGGGAGCGCGGCCTGCCGTTCTTCGTTCTCGGCAGGGGCAGCCGCCTGCTGGTGCATGAACAGGGGTTCCGCGGGACGGTGATTGCGACGCATCTGCTCGACAGGATCATCATCGATGGCGATTTGGTCGAGGCCGATGCCGGAGCCTCCATTCGAGCTCTCGCCGACCGCGTTGCCAAGGCCTCCCTCAGTGGGCTGGAGGATTTCGGTACGGGCGCAGGCACCGTGGGAGGTGCCATCTGCAGGATCGACGGCACGCCTGGCCGGGAGGCCTGCGAGTGCCTCGAATGGGTCGACATCCTCCGGAACGGGCGTGTCAAGCGGCTGAAGAACGGCGAACTGCATCATAGCATGGCGAAACGGGGCCTGGTGGCCGACGTGATCCTCGGCGCAGGATTCAAGCTGCGCAAGGTTTCTGCCAGGCACCGGCACCCGGCGTCCGTCCATGCTCCGGAATCGGGGACCGTGACCTCCTCGGCACTTTCGGCGCGGGTGTTCAGGGATCCCGATCCCAATACCGGCTCGGAAAGGGCAACCGCCGGGGAGCTCCTGGACGCCTGTGGCCTGAGGGGTGAAGCCCGCGGCGGGGCCGTATTCTCGGACACCGACGCCAACCGCATCCTCAACAGCGGCGGGGCGTCGTCGGGCGACGTGCTGGATCTGGTGAGCCATGCCAGGGAAACCGTGCACAAGCGCTTCGGGGTGGAGCTCGAACTCAGCCTCGTCCTTGTCGGATATAACAGGAACGGAAGCCATGTCCCCTTCACTTGACGAAAAAGATATAGACGGCGGCCTGCTGCCCGAGCCGGGCGGCCCCGGCTCCCCGAAAGGCAAGGGCATGCGCCTGCTCGCGTCGCCGCCGGTCGTCACGGTGGTGCTGCTGCTCCTGTTCTCGGGCATCGCCTCGCTGGCCTGGCACGCATCGCGCTGGAAACGCAACGTCCCGGTCACGAAGGTCGTGGTCGCAGGGACGAAGCTGGTTTCGAAGGAGCAGGTCTCGCGATTGCTCGCCCCCTTCATCGGCAGGAAGCTCGCCGAACTGAATGAAGAGGAGCTTTTGGCCGCGCTCGCGTCCGAGCCCTATATCCGGAAAGCGAAGATCTCCAGGGAGCTCAACGGGATCGTCAGGGTGACCATCTCCGAGCGGCAGCCGATGGCGGCCACCGTGTTCCAGGGGAGCCCGATGATCATCGACACCGAAGGGGTCCTGCTTCCGGACAAAGCCGTGTCGGCCAGGTTCCATCGATTGCCGCAGGTCTATGGCATCGCTTCGGCCACGCCGTTCCGGGCAGGGGCCTTGCGGATTCCGGACGCAGAGGAGAGTATGCTCGAAAGCATCCTCGAAGCTTTCGCCCAATCGGAATACGCTCGTCTCATGCTCCGGGAACTGCATCTGGCGCCGGGCAACCAGTCTTGGTTTCTCGTCTCCGGCTCACCCGTCAGATTTATTATCGGCAATGACGGCAACTTCAAGGAAAAGTTGAAAAAATTCGAGATATTCTGGCAAAAGGTCATTGCAAAAAAGGGGCTCGATTGCTATGAGTCTGTCGACCTTCGATTCCGGGAAAGGGTTTTCGCCAAGGAACCGGTAGTCGCCGGGTCCTCCCAGGCCCCGCCCGCATCCGCACCTGCACCCGCGCCAGCAACCCCGGAGCCGCCACCGGCCTTACAGCCTTCGCCCCGCTGAACATCATTGAACTGGAGACATGCTGAAAAGCGATATTGTAATCGGACTCGATATCGGCACCACGAAAGTCTGTGTCGTCGTCGCGGAGAAGGACGACGTTGGTAAACTCAACGTGCTGGGCAAGGGCCGCTCGAACTCCGAGGGGCTTCACCGGGCGACCGTGGTGAACATCAACAAGACCGTCGACGCCATCAGGAAGGCCGTCGCCGATGCGGAACGCGAGTCCTCGATAAAGATAAAGGGGGTCAACGTCGGCATCTCCGGCGCCCACGTCCACTGCATCTACAGCAACTCCGAGATCAGCGTCAACCAGTCGGGCATCGTCAACGATTCGGACGTCAAGCGATTCCTCGAGAAGGCAAAGACCAACATCCGCTACCTCGATATCGACCACGAGATCATCCATGTCATCCCCCAGGAGTTCATCGTGGACGACCAGGAGGGGGTGCTCGATCCGATCGGCATGGCGGGCACGATCATGAGGGGCAGCGCCTACATCGTCGTCGGGCTCCGCACCAAGATCCGCAACATCAAGCAGTGCATCGAGAAGGCAGGCCTCGAGGTCAGCGCCATGACCTTCGAACCAGTCGCTTCAGGCCTCGCCGTCATGAAGGAGAGCGAGAAGAAGAGCGGCGTGGTGGTCATCGATATCGGCGGAGGCACGACCGAGGTGGCCATCTACATTGACGGGGCTATCCGTTACTCCGAGGTGATCAAGGTTGCGGCCAACGACGTGACGCATGACGTCGCCTACGGCGTCAAGGCCCTCAACGACGTCGCCGAGGAGGTCAAGATCCGGTATGGATGCGCCAGTGCGAAGTCGATGGGCGATGACGAGGAGATCATGATCGACGGGATCGAGGGCCGGCCGAGCAAATCATTCCCGAAGAGCTCGCTGACCGTGATCATCGAGGCCCGCATGATGGAGATATTCGAGCTGGCGCGCGACATCGTCAGGCGTTCCGGCTACTACGATTACCTGAACGCAGGCGCGATCATCACTGGCGGCGGTTCGCTGCTGCCCGGCACCGAGGAGCTCGCCAGGGAGATACTCGGACTCGACGTCCGGATCGGGTATCCCGAAGGGGTTTCCGGCGGCATCAAAGAGTCGATCAACAACCCGATGTACGCAACCGTCATGGGCCTGGTCGCCTATTCGCTGCAGAACAGCGTTTACCAGGACTACGGCGTGGTCGCACCGCCGGTCGTCGAGGAGCCGGTCATCGAGCCGAAGCCCGTGCCGGAGCACCGTGAAAGCAAGGAACCGTCGAAGCAGAAGACCAAGAACGGCGGCCCAGCCGTCACCGGCAAGTGGGCCGACAAGGTGAAGAAGTTCTGGGACCAGTTATAGAGACAATAAATACGCATGACCAAAGGGAACGCATATCATGGCATTTGAACTTGACCCGGGGCTGTTCGATAGCGACCAGGGGGGTGGCGTCTGCATCAAGATCGTCGGTGTCGGAGGCTGTGGCGGCAATGCCGTGAACAACATGATCGACAGGAAAATCAGCGGAACCGAGTTCGTCGTCTTCAACACTGACCGGCAGGCGCTGCTGAATTCGAGGGCCCCCGTCAGGGTGCAGATCGGCAAGAAGGCGACCAACGGCCTCGGTGCCGGCGCCGATCCCGCCAAGGGGCGGCAGGCTGCCGAGGATGACCGCGAGATCATCGCCACGCAGCTCCGCGGCGCGGACCTCGTCTTCATCGCAGCGGGCATGGGCAAGGGCACCGGCACCGGGGCAGCACCCGTCGTCGCTTCGATTGCCCGCAACATGGGCATCCTCACCATCGGGGTGATCACCAGGCCCTTCAGCTTCGAGGGGCAGATCAAGGCCCGTATCGCCGACCAGGGCATCGCCGAACTCCGCAAGTACATCGATACCCTCATCGTCGTCGAGAACGAGAAGATCCTGAGCATCGCCGAAGAGGGGGTCAGCGCCACCGAGGCCTACAATATGGCCAACGACGTGCTCTACCGGGCCGTCAAGGGGATCGCCGACATCATCACCCGCCACGGCCACGTCAATGTCGATTTCGCCGACGTCCGCAGCATCATGCAGGGCGCCGGGGATGCCGTCATGGGTTCCGCCGCCGCCGCCGGCGAGCGCCGCGCCCTCAAGGCCGCGTCGGACGCCATCAACAGCCCGCTCATGGACGGCGTGTCCGTCCGCGGCGCAAAAGGCGTGCTGGTGAACATCACCGGCGACGTCACCATGCGCGACATGTCCGACGCGATGAACTTCATCGAAGAGCAGGTCGGCAGCGAGGCGAAGATCATCAACGGCTACGTCGACGAGCCGCAGGTCTCCGGTGAGATCCGCGTCACGGTGATCGTGACCGGATTCAAGCGGAAGGAGCCCGGAGAGGAGCCCCGCCCCACCGTGCAGACCGGTACGAAAGAGACGCGCAGCCCGCGGCCGGTTCCCGTTGCCGGTCCCGTCAGGCCCGTCCAGCAGGCAGGGTTCCCGGAACCCACGGTCGATGATCTCAGGATTCCCGCGTACATCAGGAAAAACCTTGCCATCAACGAACCGTCGGAGCTCTCCGGCGGGCGGCCTTCGACGGGCACGAGGCCTGTGATGGCCCCGGCCGACGATGAGCAGATCCAGAAGGGCCAGTCCGATACCCCGGCTTACCTCCGGAGGAAAAACGGGGCCCCGCTTCAGTAATTTATTATTCTGACTGCGGAACCCCGGCACCAGGGCACTCCTGGGGGCCTTTCCCGCAGTGATTATTGTTCTTTGACTTTGCAGCTGCCGGTAGTGGATTTAATCCGGAGCGGTCTCGCCAGGCGAACCTCCGGAGCCCGGGGTGCCGGCTGGAAACGTTCACCATTAAGAGTATTTACATGCGTTACCGGATGATATCGGCAGAAGAGGCCGTCATGGCCATAAAATCAGGGGACAGGGTCTTCCTTCAGACGGCAGCCGCCACCCCCGCAAGGCTCGTCAACGCGATGGTCGGCAGGGCGTCGTTCCTGAAGGACGTCGAGATCGTCAGCCTGCACACCGAGGGGGGCGCCCCCTACGTAAGGCCCGAGTTTCGGGAAAGCTTCCGCCTCAACGCCTTCTTTGTCGGGAAGAATGTCCGCTCGGCCGTCCAGTGCGGCGATGCCGACGCCATCCCGATCTTCCTGAGCGACGTTCCGTCGATGTTCTACAACGACATCATGCCCCTCGACGTCGCCCTGGTGCACGTCTCTCCTCCCGACCGCCACGGCTTCTGCTCGCTCGGCGTTTCGGTCGACGTCACCCTTGCCGCAGTCCACACCGCAAAGCATGTGATCGCCCAGGTCAATCCCCACATGCCCCGTACCCACGGGGAGGGGTTGCTCCACGTCAGCAAGATCAGCTCCCTCGTCGATGCCGACGAGCCATTGCCCGAGTTCCCGCCACATCCGCTGAGCGATGCCGAACTCCGGATCGGCGAGTATATCGCCTCCATCGTCGAGGACGGGGCGACCCTGCAGATGGGCATCGGAGCCATACCCGACGCGACGCTTGCCGCGCTCGGCGGGCACAAGGATCTGGGGGTCCATTCCGAGATGTTCTCCGACGGGGTGGTCGAGCTGGTCGAAAAAGGAATCATCACCGGACGCTACAAAAAGACCCATAAAGAGATCATCGTCGCCAGCTTCCTGATGGGCTCGCGGAAGCTCTACGATTTCGTGGACGACAACCCGCTCGTCGAGATGTTCCCTTCGGACTACATCAACGATACCCGCGAGATCAGGAAGAACCCCAAGGTCACCGCCATCAACAGCGCCATCGAGATCGACATGACCGGCCAGGTCTGCGCCGACACCATCGGTACGAAGCACTTCTCAGGCGTCGGAGGCCAGATGGACTTTATCCGCGGTGCTGCGCTTTCGCAGGGCGGGAAACCGATCATCGCGCTGCCCTCGGTCACCTCAAAGGGCGAGTCGAGGATCGTGCCCCAGCTAAGGCCCGGCGCCGGCGTCGTCACCACCCGCGCCCATGTGCAGTACGTCGTGACCGAATACGGCATCGTCAACCTTTTCGGCAAGAATTTCCGCCGGCGCGTCGAGGCCATGGCCAGCATCGCCCACCCCGATTTCCGAGAGGAGATCCTTCGCAGCGGTCACGAACTCTACGGAAGGAAGAGCGTCTGCCCCGAATGACGGTAAGGTTTTCCGGGAAAGGCCAGTTGGCCTTTCCCCGGGAAAATCGTTACTTGAAGAAGGAAGTAGTGCGGAATACAGGTGATCCCCCTCAAGCAGCCCGGCAGTCCGTGCCGGGGTAAACAAAGGAGATGCCATGTTATCGAGCCTTTCGAAACTCACGACCGAGCAGATCGAGGAGATCCACTCCCTTGAACAGAAGCTCGGCAAGACCCTGCTCTCGTTTTCGGGCTACGATGTCGCCCCGGACGACCTTTCAGCCGAAGAACTCGCCATGCTCAAGGCTCTCGAGGAGAAGCTCGGCACCATGCTCGTCGCCGTCAGGGGAATCAGCGGTAAATCCTGAAGCTGCCAGGCTCGACCGGCCTGCCGTTCATCAGCGTTGCATCTGAACCCTGCGCGGGGTCTCTGCTATGCTTTCACCAGGTTTGCGTCGATCTCCCTGAACCGATCGATATCGCCGGCACGCACCCCCGTTTCAGCGAAACAGCTCCTCCACCCGGCGACGTTCATACAGATCTCTTCGACGATCGCTTTGCTGCCGCTCACTCCCCACGAACGTCCCAACCGCTCAAGGTTACGGCGCCCCGGATGGACCGGATCGAGGTCGAATCTGAGCACATGTTCCTGCCTCCGGGCGATATTGGGGACAAGATCGAAGGCCGGCGACAGCCGCCACCCCTCATGGTGGCCGTAGACCATCCAGAAATTCTTCAGATGGTCGTCGGTGTTTCCCACGAGTGCGTTGAAGACCATCTGCCGGAAGAGCAGTTCTGCATCCCCGGAGGGATCTGCGCTGTACTTGCGGACGATATCGTGCAGCTCCCCATATCGGCAGAAGTAGTAGTTTCCCGCCTTCAGCAGGGTCCTGAAGCTAACCATGTGCCGGCGTCTCTCCGGCATCACGTCGAAACGGCGCACCAGCAGGACCGGGTGCCCTGCGCACTCCACGATGCGGGTCGGCGCAGTGGCGAGCCCCGATTTTGCGGCAAGTGACATGGTGGCCTGCTCGATCCTCACCACGTCCACCTGGTCCCTGACGCTTGGGAACTTGGCGAGATAGTAAGCCTTCTCACCTGCGTCGCGGACAAGTACCTTCGGACGAGCGCCCCCGGGGGAACTTCCTGCAGTGAGCAGCAGGGCGAGCTCCCGATCGATCTTCTCTCCCCGTTCATAGCGTCCGGCGGCTTCGAGGAGGAGCTCCAGGTCGGTCACTGATGCCTCGGTCTCCTTCGCTGGAGCGCCGGGAGCCATGTCCATCCGGTCACCGCCGTACATGAGGGCACCGAGGCCCTCCGAACCGAGCGCAAGCAGCATGCTCGCAAGGTCCTTCTCTCCCCGGGCAAGATTGTGGCGCCGAATCAGGAGTGCCCTTCCCCAGTGGTCCGGCAGGCTGTCCTCGAACACGTTGAAGATCACTTTCCGCTCAGCCTCGAAAGTGCCGCTGCGAAGAGGCAGCGAAACGGGATCGAGGGGATAGGCACTCTCACGCTCGAGGAATTCAGGGCGGTAACGGAACTGGCACCGGGCCCGGCCGGAGGCTTCGATATGCGAGACCATTTCGCCGGCCGGCAAGCGTTTGCCGGTGCACTGTTCCCATATCGTGATCTTCCTCATCATGTTCGTTTCCTCGATGCGCGCAGGCGTCGCGGACGGGTCGTGCGATCGTACTGGGTGAAGAGGTCGTCCCTGCTGGCCAGGAGATGGTCGAGGTCGTCGACTCGATCGAGCAGTTGGAGCACCTTCACCCAAACCCCGATACTCACTCCCGGATCGCCGGCTTCGAGTCGGCTCAGGGTAGGACGGCTCACGCCGAGACGATCGGCGAACATCTGCTGCATCTCGTTTCTCTCGATCCTCGCCTCGCGCAACCTTGCCCCAAGTTCATTGAGTTTCTCTTTACCAGTCATTCAGATCTCATTGTTAAAAATATGATGCATTAGATTGCGATTTAACGTACTCGGTAATATAAACAATGCATTAATATCAATCCAATCGACAGGAAATCGTCTGCCGAACCACGCATCGATGCCCCCGAAGGTCTTCAACCCCGGGAGGAACTGATCGGCGATCCGCTATTCGACTTCAATTCGATGCTGGAGTATGGCAATGGTTGCCGGTTCTGTGCTTAACTTTAACAACACCGTTTTTCTGGGACAGCTTTCCTAACCTTATTGCACCCCCGGATGCCGCCACCTGTCGATGAACGCACTCTTTACCGGAAAGTCGCCCGGCGGCTGATTCCGTTGCTGTTCGTGTGCTATATCCTCGCCTATCTCGACAGGATCAACGTCGGGTTCGCCAAACACCAGATGAGCCTCGACCTGGGTCTGAGCGACACGGTCTACGGCACCGCCGCCGGTATCTTCTTCATCGGCTACCTGCTGTTCGAGGTACCCAGCAACCTCATCCTGGCCAGAGTCGGGGCGAAAGCCTGGATCGGGCGCATCATGATCTCCTGGGGTATCGTGGCGATCCTGCAGCTCCTGGTCTCAGGGCCAGTCAGCTTCTTTGCCATGCGCTTCCTGCTCGGCGTGGCCGAGGCAGGCTTCTTCCCGGGCATCATCCTCTACCTCACTTTCTGGTTCCCGGCCGATTACCGTGCCCGAATGGTCGCCTGGTTCATGACGGCGGTCGCCCTTGCCGGCGTTGTCGGCGGGCCGGTTTCGGGCTGGATACTCCACTCCATGGATGGCACGGCCGGGCTGAAAGGATGGAAGTGGCTCTACCTCCTCGAGGGGTTGCCGTCGCTCCTGACGGGGCTCTTCGTACTCATGGTCATGGACAACTCGCCGGCGCAAGCCTCCTGGCTGAGCGAAGAGGAAAAAAAGCTGCTGCGCGAACGAAAGGTCGATGAGGAGGCCAGGAAGCAGCAGGCTGGCGTTACCGGCCACGAGGTCGCCGACGCCCTCGGGAACCCGAAGGTCTGGCTGCTCGCGGCGCTCTATTTCTTCATCGTGATGGGGCTGTACGGCATATCGTTCTGGCTGCCGCAGATCATCAGGGAGACAATCACGACCGATGAACAGTCGATCGGCTGGATCTCAGCCATCCCCTGGCTGGCTTCCGCCGTCTGCATGGTGGCCGTCGGGGGCCACTCCGACCGGACCGGCGAGCGGAGCTGGCACATCGCCGGGGCCTGCCTTGCAGGATCGATCGCCTTCGCGGCATGCTCCATGCCGGAGGTTTCCGGCTGGTACGGTATCCTGGCGCTCTCCGTGGCCACCTGCGGCATCATGTCCGCGCTCTCCTGCTTCTGGACCCTGCCCTCCGCCCTGCTGTCGGGCACCGCTGCCGCCGCGGGCATCGCCCTGGTCAACTCTGTCGGCAACGTCGCCGGCTACGTCAGCCCCGAGATGGCCGGGATGGTCCGTGACGCAACCGGCCACCGCATGGATATCGTGCTGCTTGTCTTTGCGGCAAGCCTCCTCGTCGCCGCGCTGCTCACCCTCAAGGCGACACGGCTCATCGAGACCACGCCTTCCACCGCCTCATCCCCGGCCTCAGGATTCGGGCGATAGAGTCCGGTCCGGAGCCTCTCCTCCGGTTATCCTCACCGTTTCGATCCGGTCGATCATCCCGACGACCGCCCCGAGTTCGTCGTCGCTCAGGGGTGAAAACATCCTGGAAAGCACGACGTCGTCAAGCCGCCATCCGCGCAGGCGGTATTCATGGTAGAGGCATAGCTCGGGTGAAGTGAGGAATGAACCGGAAAACATGAATGCGATCCCGCGCGATCCGCCGCGGCACGTATCGAACAGTTCGCACTCCCGGCATTTACCGGAGAGCTCCTCCCGCGCCGGCAGCGGAGGAACGAGCGCCGGATGGTGCAGCAGTTCGCGCAGCGGCTCCTGCAGGACGTTTCCTACCCGGTATTCGGGGCGCTCCATGGAGGTCGACGGAAAAAGGTCGCCCTTGTAGTCGATGAAGAAGTAGTCCTGCCCTTCAGAATGGCTGAACCTGCCGATCCAGGGGTTCATCGAAAATGCGGTATCGAGCATGATGTAGCCCGGACGTTCGAAGAACCGGTCCCGCAGGAAAAGCAGGAGCTCCGTCATCTCCTCGAAGGAGAAGTCGAACAGTTGGCGGACGCCTGCACGCTCGCCCCGGCCGTTGGGGGCGAAGGCCGAAAAGCGCAACCGGTCGACGCCCAGGCGCAGGGCAAGCTGGTAGATCCTGTCCAGGGAGCCGATCATCCCGGGATAGAGCATGGTGCCCAGGCTGACCCGCAAACCGGCTTTCAGGCAGATTCCGATCGCTTCGACAGCGCGGGCAAAACAGTCCTTCGGCCCTTTCCTGAGAAAACGGTTCGCCTTCGCATCCACTCCGTCGATGCTGATCTGGACATGCGTCATGCCGGCATCGACCATGCGTCCGGCAAGCTGCTCGTCGATGAGGTAGCCGTTGGTGACCAGCGAATACCCCTCGACCCCGTACTTTCGGCCATGGTGCATGATGCTGAAGAGGTCCTCCCGGAGGAGCGGCTCCCCGCCTGACCAGGCGAGCGAGGTGATGCCGAGTTCGCCGATCTGCCTGATGATCCGGTGCGCGTCCTCCGAACAGATCGTCGAGACTGGCCACCTTTTCCCGGCGCCGGAGATGCAGTGCACACAGGCGAAATTGCAGGCCTTGGTGATATCCCATGCCGCCGTGAACCGGCTGAACTCTTCTTCCACTGAACCGTTGCCCGGTTCTTGCCGATCTGTCACGCGAAAAGTCAGGGTAGGGTGATCTTATCCAGCATTTTGGAGGGCCAGGGGACCTTGTCGAGGAGCTTGGGAGGCGTCAGCTTGTCGAGGAGCTTGGGAGGCGTCAGCTTGTCAAGGAGCTTGGGAGGCGTCAGCTTGTCAAGGAGCTTGGGAGGCGTCAGCTTGTCGAGGAGTTTGGGGTCCGATATCTTGTCCGGCAGGAGCTTGTCCGGAATTTTCGAGATGAGTTTGTCCGGCAATTCAGGCGCGAATTTCTCGGGCCAGTCGAGCTCACTTTCCGCCTTGACGCCCGAGTCTGATGCCGGATCGACGCCAGCCCTGCCGGCGGCCCTTCTCTGGAGAATCCGTGTCGCCAGTTCCCTGATCTGAAGCAACTCTTCGGATGAGAGGTTGCTCAACATATTCGTGACGATGCTGTTCATGCGTACTCCATATGTTCAGTTTCGTTGAAAATGCACGAACCATACAGCCCCCGGAACGCATCGGGCCTCCAGCCATCCGTCTTCTCCATGCCTTTTTCTTTCCATGGGTAAGCGGGGATGAGGCGGCATGCCGCAACTCCTAAACTACGACATTTCCGTGTCATTAAGTGCTGACGGTCATGAGCGTTCCCCATCTTCACGAAAAGTCATCGATTTTGAACGTCGATGATTACCGGTTGAACTGTCCGGGATGCTGATCAGCCCCATCTTCATGGATGAACTCGTTGGACATCTAACGTGTTGATTATCCGGAACTGGCGGGTATAATGGGGTCGATGTCCGTTCACACTCGAAGTTGAACAAAACTCTTTGTGTGCCATGAACTGGACTGCTTCAACCGACCCTTTCCTGCGTCGACTGATATGGATCACCATTGCCATTGCCGCGATTCTGGTGGTCTGGCATGCGCTTTCCTGGACGGACCGTGCGCTTGTCAGGCGATCGGTCGCACTGCGCGCCGTGACTCCCCGAGGCGACCTGGCTGAAGACGAACGGGCCACGATCGAACTTTTCGATCGCTCCCGGGATGCGGTCGTCTTCATAACGACCTCGGAGCAGATTTTCGATTTCAGGCGCCGCAACATCTTCACCATCCCCCGAGGTACCGGCACCGGATTCATCTGGGACACCGATGGCCACATCATTACCAACTACCATGTCGTGGAAGGCACTTCGGAAGCCCGGGTGAGGCTGACCGACGGGAAGGAATACAAGGCGAGACTGGTCGGCACAAGTCAGATGCATGACCTTGCCGTGTTGAAAATCAGCGGCGGTACGAAGCTCCATCCGTTGCCGCTCGGGACATCACGCGACCTGAAAGTAGGCCAGAAAGTCTTCGCCATCGGCAACCCATTCGGTCTGGACTGGTCCCTCACTACCGGCATCGTTTCGGCCCTCGACCGTTCCCTGAAAGGGGACTCCAACGGAGCGGTCGAGCACCTGATCCAGACGGATGCCGCCATCAATCCGGGAGACTCGGGAGGGCCGCTGCTCGACTCGGGCGGTCGGCTCATCGGTGTAACCACAGCCATCTACAGTCCCTCCGGGGCATCGGCCGGAGTCGGCTTCGCCGTGCCGGTGGATACGGTCAACCGCGTAGTGCCGCAACTGATATCGAAGGGGAAGTACGTATCGCCATCGCTCGGCTTCAGGACGGACCGGGTCCTCAACGACATCGTCACCGAACGCCTCGGAATCAAAGGGGTGCTGGTGCTGGAGGTGGCCCCGGGATCTCCCGCCGCTGCCGAGGGTTTTCGAAGCGCGAAGCTGATGGCCGACGGCACCTTCATACCGGGAGATATCGTTACGGAAATCAACGGCAAACCTGTTGAAAGCGTTCAGGAACTTCTTTCCCGCCTGGACGACTTCAAGGCTGGTGAAACGGTCACCATTACCCTCCTTCGAAATCATAACAAGATCACCAGGCAACTCCCCCTCCGCGCGGAGTGAGCGTCGTGCCCTGTTCAATAATAGTCGTCTTCGCGTTGATGGCGGACGGCGAGGATGGTGACGGTCCGTTGTTCCTGGATCTCGAAGAGTGCGACATAGCCGGAGTTTCCGAAAGGGATCAGCAGTTCACGGAGGAAAGGATTTTCAGGCAGGACTTTGCGGCAACTGAACGGAAAATCACGCAGGAACCCTATTCCCTTCGAAATCGTATCGAGGGCAGCGTCGGCAGCCGAAAGGTCCTGTTCGATCAGGAAGCTGTAAAGGCGTAGCAGGTCCTCTTTCGCTTCGGGGGTGAAGCGGACTATGAAGGTCACATCTGTTTTCGTTTTGCTTTATCAAGCATTGCCTGCAGTTCTTCGATAACCGATGTTGCGTCATGGTAGATACCGTGCTCTCTCGCACGGTCACGCGAGGCCAGCCCCCTGGCGATGAACTGGTCCTGGCTGAGTCGCTGCCCGATGCTCGTTTTCAGGGAAGCCTCGATGAACGACGAGAGGGTTTCTCCTTCCCGTAGTACCTGCTCGGCAGCTTTGCGAAGCTCCGGTTCTACCCGCAGGGATGGTAACGAAGCGCTTTTCATGATTTGTTTGCCTTTGTTGCGTTGCATGTGCAATGCAAATTATCGAACCCGGCGATGTGAAACAAGCAGTTTCATCCACATCGTTGATATTACTCCGGCAAGCAAGGTTCCTGAATTGCCCCGGCCTTCAGCCCAACCTGTGCCAATGGCGACGATTGCGTCCTCCTGTCGCTGCCGGATGATTATTTTGATTTACTGATCAATGTTCCAGTCATTGACCATCCCCCTCCGTGCGGAGTGAGCTTAGTGCGTGATCCTCCGGATTCTTCTCCCGACAGAAACTATGCTCCCGGCTCCGGTGGTTCTTGTTCACTGACAGACATCGGGCATCCCCTTGCGTGCAAGCAATGAACACCGTCGTTCAATTCCAACCGGGGATACGCCATGCTGGGCCATTTTTTCAGAAACAAGCTGCATCTCTCGATGCTTTCGGCACTTGGAGCTGCGAGCTGGTCTGTGTACTTCGATATCCCGGTCAATCTATGGACCATTCTTTCCGTGTTTCTCCTCACCTTTTCAATCTACCAGTACAACCGCCTTACGGATGATATCGAAGATTCGGTGAACGACCCCGAAAGCCTCGCAAGAGCAGTCAGGAACGAATTTCTCATCACCTACGTGATCTTCTACCTGAGCACCATTGTTGCGCTCGTTATTGCCTTTCAATTCGGGCCATCAGCCTTCTGGGCATCCGCATTCATCGTTGTCACCGGTTATCTCTACAACAGGAAACTCTTCCCGGTCTTTCTCTCCCGTCGTCTGAAGGGTGCCCGGCGGCTGAAGGATATCTACGTCGTCAAGAACCTCACACCTCCGCTCGACTGGGCTACCGCCCTGGTCTTCCTCCCCCTCTTCTTCGAAGGTCGTCCACTGACGTTCAAGGCATGGATTATCTGGGGATATGTGTTTATCTGCGCGTTTTTCATCGAAGTGATGTGGGACCTGCGAGACCGACGGGGTGACCTGTTGAGCGGCATCAGGACGATCGGGAACGCATTCTCCTTTCCGAATACCAAGCTCTTCCTCATCATGACAAGCCTCATCACCGGGGCGCTCCTGTTCTACTTCACGCTCACGAAAGTCCTTCCCGCATCCAGCTACTTCCTCCTGTTGAACAATGTTGCCGTCATGGTCATCGCAAGCATGTACCGGGAGGACAAGGAACAATTCATGCGCAGGATCAGTGATCTGACCATCCTTCTGGCCACGGCGCTGTTCCTCTCTTTCGGCCTTATCGCGTACTATTCGAGGTGACGAGCCGTATCCATCGACCGCTCGAACAAACCTTTTTCAGCATCACATTGTTGGTAATTGCTGACGAGGATGCCTCACACTGCACCACATCGACAAGGGGAGAACGAGATCATGAAAACCATCATGCTGATGCTGACGAGCCTCCTGTTTGCAGGATGCTCCGTGCTGGGAAAGCGAAGTGCTGCAGAACCGCCCTACGAAGTGCAGAAACAAGATGGGGCGTTTGAAGTGCGTCGTTATGGTCCCATGGTGATCGCTGAAACCATCCTCGACGAAGAGGATTACGGTGCCGCGAGCGGCAAGGGATTCAACCGGCTGGCAGGATATATTTTCGGCAAGAACAAGTCGAAGAGTTCGATCAGTATGACCGCTCCGGTTCTGCAGGAGCGCCGCAGCGAAAAGATCTCCATGACGGCACCGGTCCTGCAGCAACGAAACAAAGGCGGATGGGCCATGGCGTTCGTGCTTCCCGAGGGCTTTACCCTCGCATCTGCCCCCGAACCGCTCGATCCCGAAGTGAAACTCAGCGAGGTGCCGCCGTCGACGGTCGCTGTGGTCAGATTCTCCGGCCTGCACTCCGCCGCCAATCTTGAAAAGTATGGCCGGCAACTTCGAACCTGGCTCGAAAAACAGGGCTATCGTGCGCTTTCGGAACCCAAACTCGCCTCGTACGATCCGCCATGGACCATTCCTTTTCTCCGACGCAACGAGGTGCAGATCAGGATTGCGCCCAACGGTTGATTTCCGCCGCTCCCGAATAGGCGGCGGATGAGTATATTGAGGCCGGCAACCACGCTCAACCCTTCAAATCACCTCACTTATGGCCATGACCGTCGAAATCAGGGACAACAAACTCTGCATCGAGATCGACCTGGAAAAACCGACCCCCTCGTCATCCGGTAAAACCCTTGTCGTCGCCAGCACCCACGGCAATGCCGTCACCAACGTCATGATCGACGGCAAACCCGTGACCATCGGCCTGAACGCCTACATCAAAAAGTGAGACGAGCTGGTCGGACGTGACCCGATCCAGCATCACGAGTTGTCCGATGCCCATTCTATGGACGACCCGATAAACGACGAAAGGATTTCTCCTTTCCGCAACACCATCATCGTTTCCAGGGGAGGTGTCCCCGACATCTGAAGCTGATGAGATGCTTTCTCTATTGGTCGCAAGCATATGACGTGAATAGCGTCTCCCAAACACTACGCTCATCGGAACGGTGCTCGATTGTCCGGTTATGACAACAAAAAAACCGAACTATGACAACTTATGGGCGGTCTTTTGACAACATTATGCTTCGGGCAGGCAACTGCGTTGTGATGTGGCTGCTGACGAATACCGCGCGATCTGCAATTCTTCAGACAAGGTCGTTTTTTGCCTCAGTCTCATAGATTCACCCCGAACGACGGAGGTTTGTCGGCATTCAAGAGCGTTGGTGGTTCCAGGTCATTGATTTATCTGGAATTAAGCGCAAGTGCATGAAGTGAATAGCGTCCCGCAAGCCCACGGCGCTCCCAAGCCCACATCCTTAGAGACTGTTTTCTGCCTTGAACTGGTTGGCCTCCTGTACGGCGGCTACAAGCTTTTCGGAAAGCTCGGGCATCTTGACGTAGTCTACCCAGAGCGAATCTTCGACGATATCATGGATCTCCGATGCGATCTCTATTGCTATCCTTTTACGCCTGGCAAGCTCTTTTTTCGGGTCTTTGGCCTCTTCTGACATAATCGTTCTCCTTGGATTTATATGATTAGATGAATACTTCGCCACATGGTGAACTTCGATACCGTTGGCCTCATCCCTGTGAATGCGGCAAAGGAGCGATCAGCCATCACCCGCACCGTCCCCCGGAAAAACCCGTAATGCCTGACGCAGGCACACTCGCTCCGAGATATCCGGCCCGATTACAAAAGCGACTTGAGCAATAAAATGTTCTGGCCGATGTGTTTTTTTAAGTTCAGGCACTTAAGTTTCGCAAAAAACAACCGCCAACATCACTTTTTTTACTTCATCAGCCGCTCAGCATCTGAACGACTTATTACCAGTGAGCTGAGTAATCAATCCAATGTTCATCTGAACAAGACGACCGCTTCGCAAGTCAACATAGTCATGACCTTCTCTGAGTCCCCCCCTCTTTTCCTTCCAGTCACCTCAGTCACTAACGTGCGTGTGCCGCAGATAAGCTGCGTGAGAGATGAGGGTAGGCTCCTCGCAATCGGTTTACAGGAGCAGGTTGCAAACCACCGTAAGCGGCTTGGGTCAAAAGCCCCGGTCGTGAGCGTTACGGGAAAAGGCACTATTAAAGGTGTCAGGTGTGAATCAAGGAAGACGAATACAAGTGAACCACCGTACAAGCGTCGTTAGTGACAAGATGACATCAAAACTGGAGCTGGACGTAACTCCAGGATTAGTCTGGCGGCAACCTGTTTACTGGTCATATGGTGTCCGGCGTAGAGGTGGCGTGATCCTGATTCGGGCTCTTGCGTGGAACTGCGGGAACCTTCGCTGGCGATGAAAAGGGAAAAGGCACAAGTGTGAAAAACGAGGCCGAAAGTACCGATGCGCCAGAAAGGGGCGGAGCAATTCGTAGTAGCGAAGAAGGTCTTGTAATGAGACTGGAGCGAAGGGATTGCGTTATCCAGTCAGCCGAAACGGTCAACTGTGCAAGCAGGAGGAGCCGTCTGCAATGACAAAGCCATATGAGATTTCCAAACACCTTGTCCTCGAATCGTATCGGACAGTAAAAGCAAAAGGAGGGAGCGCCGGAGTAGATCAAGAATCGATCGAAGCCTTCGAGAAGAATCTGAAAGGCAATTTGTACAAGCTTTGGAACCGGCTCAGCTCCGGGAGTTACTTTCCGCCACCAGTCAAAGGTGTAGCCATACCCAAGAAAACTGGAGGAAAACGGATGCTGGGCGTACCAACGGTAGCGGATCGAATTGCCCAGACGGTTGTCAAGGAGAAACTTGAACCCTTACTGGAACCGATCTTTCATCAGGACTCATACGGGTACCGTCCAAACCGAAGTGCACTGGATGCCGTGGGAGTGGTGAGAGAGCGATGCTGGAAGTACGATTGGGTAGTGGAGTTTGATATCAGCAAGTTCTTTGATACGATGAATCATGTGCTGTTGATGCGAGCGGTAGGAAAGCATTGCCAGATCCCATGGGTGTTGCTCTACATCGAGCGCTGGCTAAAAGCGCCGATGGTGAACCCGGAAGGAGAGTTGGTGGAGCGGACGATGGGAACGCCGCAAGGCGGGGTAATCAGCCCACTGTTAGCGAATCTGTTTCTGCACTATGCCTTTGACCGATGGGTCAGCGAAAATCTGCCCGGTGTGCCGTTCTGTCGGTATGCCGACGATGGAGTGCTGCACTGCAAAAGCAAAGAGCAGGCGGAATTAGTCATGAGTAAGATAACGGAAAGGTTTGAAGCGTGCGGATTGCGAGTAAACCCAGACAAAACACGGATCGTTTATTGCAAGGATGATAACCGCAAGGAAGATCATCCGGTTACGGGCTTCACGTTCTTAGGCTATACCTTTCAACCCCGAAGGGTCAAGGATAAATATGGCCGAATATTTGTGGGGTTCACGCCGGCAGTGAGTCTGGAATCGCTGAAAACGATGCGAAGAACCATAAGAAGCTGGCATCTGCAATTGAAAAGCGATAAGCAGATCGAGGAACTATCAAAAGCGATCAACCCGGTGCTGAGAGGGTGGGAGAACTACTTCTGTCGATTCAATGCCTCGGCGATGAAACCGGTATGGCATCATGTCAACTTGTATCTGACAAGATGGCTGATGCGGAAATACCAGAAGTTTGCAGGTCGTCTCAAATGTGCAGTCGGAGTGCTTGAACGAATAGCGAGAGCAACACCGTCAGCGTTTGTGCATTGGAAATCGGGGTATATCCCCAAAGGCTGGATAATGGGAGCCGGATGAGTGGAGACGTTCATGTCCGGTTCTGCAAGAGGCTGGGGGTGAAATTCCCCCGGCCTACTTACCCTCACGTCCTCCGTCCCTCACGCGCTCAATGGTTCAGGTTCAATCATGAAAGCGGAAGCAATTCATCTCGATGATGACGTAATCGCGCTGCTCGAGGGAGCGGGGCTTCCGACTTCTGATATCTCGACAGGCAGACGGATCAGGTTGTTTGGATTCAGGGAGGATGGTCGTCTCGTGGGAGTTGTCGGTGTCGAAGACTACGGTACTGACGGAATGCTTCGTTCGCTCGCTGTTGCTCAGGACCGTCGAAATTGTGGTTACGGGATCTCATTAGTCTCTTGTGCAGAGTCCGATGCTGTTTCAAGAGGTATCAGACGGCTCTATCTCCTGACCACGTCGGCATCAGCGTTCTTTGCCAGATTGGGATATGAAGCGACTCCTCGTTCCACAGCGCCAGGGGCGATTGCTGCAACTCCACAGTTTGCGAGTCTTTGTCCAGCCTCTTCGATGTTCATGTGCAAAGTATTGGGATAAATTGCCTGCCTCTGCATGTTGCAGTTCAATCGGGGATTCATGGATGCTCATGACAGCTGACTCAAACCCTGTATTTGTTCGAGACCATCCGGAGCGCTGTTTCATCCATTATCTGAAGACGATTCAACGGTCGTTTGCTATTGTCAGGTAAGTACCCGTAGCCATGAGCGTCCCTCAACTGCAGCTGTTGAGACTGCATGGTCGCCGGGCGTGATGGCGAGCCGGGTTAGCTTCATGCTCAACCTCCCCAGGTTCACAGTAATTCAGGAAGACAACTATGGCATCCATTGCTCAAATAGTCTCTGAGATAGTTTACGCCGCCATTGGCGCTGTTTCAGCAAGCATGGCTGGCAAGTGCCTGTTGTCCGGAAA
>Ga0326732_1000046_pt1 | contig 27681 bp, 18 predicted proteins | sample MHFSIPfraction_4_FD_207644 | JGI IMG/M metagenome (GOLD analysis project Ga0326732, IMG submission 207644) | Lab enriched peat soil microbial communities from Michigan Hollow, Ithaca, NY, United States - MHF12FN SIP fraction | ecosystem: Environmental > Terrestrial > Soil > Wetlands > Peat...
AAGAAGACTTCTTCCTCCTGGGGACTGCGCCGGGCGATGCGCTCGTCCCCGACCTTCCGGCCGTCGACGAGGACGGCGAACGCGCGGTCGGCCCGCTCATCGCGGCTGTAGGTGACGATCAGGCTCAACGGCGCCGAGGGATCGACGCCGAGATCGAACGAGAACCAATCGACGGCCCGGCGGCCGTACCGGCCCCTGAGCTGAACGGGAGACGTCTTTCCTCCCTGCTGGTTGAAGTCTCTCTCGGACTGCATCTGGCCCGGCTGGGCGAACGCCACAGTCGCCGACTCGAGCTTCCGCCGGGCCTCTTCGGCGGCCTTAATGGCCGCCGCCCGCTCCGCCCATTTCCCGGGAGTCAGGATATCCCAATAGGCGGCGTAGACGCGCCGGTGGAGGCGGTAAAAGGGGACGAGGTCGACGTCCCTGTCACGGCCTGCGCCCACGGTCCGGAAGACGCCCGGCCGGCCGGCCGCGGGCTGGATCCATGCATCCAGGGACGCCTCGGCGGTCACGAGGACGGGCGTTGCCGGCCATTGTGCCGCCGTCGCGGCCGTGGCGACGGTCTCGTCGCGGGGCTGTCTCGGCGGAATGGGGCCGAGATCGCCGGCCAGGACGAGCGGACCCCACATGATCGCCGCCCGGTCGGGATTGTCGGGCAGGGGCTCCAGCCGGAGGGTCTTGGGCAGGACCAGGGCCACTGTGTCCCCCGTTTTCCACTTCCGCTCGAGGCGGACGTAGGATCCGGCCGGGCCCGGGTCCTTGACCGGAACGCCGTTGACCGTGACCGAGAACCCATCGCCCGCCCAGAACGGGCGGCGGAGCGAGATCGTGAAGCGGCGCGGCTTGGTCACCTCGAGCGCGAGTTCGGCCGCTTCGCCCTCGGGGAAGGACGTCGTCATGGTCAGCCGGACGCCGGCCGCGGCCCAGGCCGCCGTCGAGGGCGCGTAGATATTCACCCAGAGCGTGTCTCCCGATTCGTAATAGAGCCCATACCCATGCAAGGCATGGCTCTCCATGCCCGAGCCGACGCAGCAGGTGAAGTCCTCCTGCATGTCCTGGTATTCGCGAACGACGCCCTGGCCCACGGGGACCATGTAACAGGTGGCGCCGTCGGCGGGATCCATGGACCCGAGGATGTGGTTGAAGAGGGCCCGTTCATGAAAATCGGCGTAGCGGATCTGCGGGTCCAGGGCGAACAGGGCCCGGGTCATCTTGATCATGTTGTAGACGTTGCAGGTCTCGGCCGTCCGGCCCTCGATCAAGCCGTCGAGCTTGTCCGGTTCGCCGAAATATTCGTTCCGCCCGTGCCCGCCCGTGGCGAAGCTGTGGTGAAGGGCGACGCGCTCCCAGAAGAAGGTCGCCGCGGCGCCGTCGGCCGGCCTCCCCGTCGCTATGTAGCGGGCCAGGACCCCGAGGAGCTTGGGGACCTGGGTGTTGCCGTGCTTTCCCCGGAGGATATCCTCGCCGCGGGCGAGAGGCTCGACGACGGCCCGGTGGTCGAAGCGGTCCGCGAGCAGGAGCCAGCGCCGGTCGCCGGTGTCGGTGTAGAGGTCGACCAGGACCTCGTTCATGCCGCCGAATTCGGTGCCCAGCATCTTCTGGATCTGGGCGTCATCGAGCCTGGCCAGGACCCCTTCCGCCCAGGCGGCGAACCGGGTCTCGACCTCGAGGGCGTCGCGGCTTCCCGCAAAGCGGTAGGCGTCCCGCAGGCCGGCGAAGATCTTGTGTTGGACATACCAGGGCGACCACATGCCATTGAGGTCAAAGCCGGACGAGCGGATGTTGCCGGCGGCGACCTGGCCGTAGAGGGTCTTGCCCGGCGTCTTGGCGCGATCGGTCTGGGCGCCGATGTATCCATCGCCGTGCTTGTCCTGGACGGCCCTCATCTCGGCCACGAGATAGTCGGCCCGCTCCTTGAACCGCCGGTCCCCCGTCGCGGCATACATCAGGCTCACGCCGGAAAGGTAGTGGCCGGCGATATGGCCGGTCAGCTGGCGGTCATCCCCGTCCCATCCGCCGTAGCCCTCGGCCTTGGGCTCGAGCCCGGCGGCCTTGCGAAGGAAAGCCATCATCCGGTCCGGCGACAGGGACAGCAGATAGTCGGCATCACGGTCCTGGGCCACTTTCAGCGGACCGCCGGTGAGGCGGACGTCGCTGAGGGGCAAAGGGCGGGCTTTCGGCGCGATGGCGGGCTTGACCGGCCCGGACGCAGCCGTGAGAGAGAGCGCCAGCAGGATGGCCGGCGCCAAAACGAAGATGGTCCGGAGAGTTCTGTTCATGGTCTCCTCGTAATTCAGCGGCGGCATAACCCGCGAGCGCGGCCTCGATCAGGCGGTAGGCGGCCCTCAGCGATGCGCCGTCCGGATCGCGGGGGCCGAAAGGCAGCGAGGCGATGCCGGTCGCCTGGGCCTTGGGGTGCTTGAACATCCGTTCGACGGCCGCACCATCAAGCATATCAGAGGACCGGCCGGAATCACAAGCCCGTCCCGTCCCGTTGATCCGGGCCTCGAGGTCCGGGGGACGCGACCCCCAGCTCGAAAAGGCGATCGGGAACACTTACGCCTCGAGGCCAGCCCCTTATTCGTAGTGAAGCGTCGCGGCCGGATCAGTCAGAGCGGCCTTGACCGACTGGGCGCTGACGGTCAGGAGGGCGATGCCGAGCGCAAGGAGCGCGGGGACGGCGAACATCCACCAGGCGGCCTGGATGTGGTACGCGAACCCCCTCAGCCAGCGGTCCATGACGAAATACGCGATCGGCCCGGCGAGGACATCGGCCAGCAGGACAAGCTTCACGAAATCCTTGGTCAACATCCCCACGATGCCCGGGACCGAGGCGCCGAGGACTTTTCTCAGCCCGATCTCCTTCGTTCTCTGGACGGCGACGATGGAGGCCAGGCCCAGGAGGCCCAGGCTGGCGACGACGATGGCCAGGGCCGAGAAGGCGATGAACAGGCGGGCGACGCCCTCCTCGCCCCGGTAGAGCGCCTGGTAGTCGTCATCGAGAAAAGAGTACTCGAAGGGCTGGTGGGGAGCGAATTCGTTCCAGGTGTTGCGGACCTGGGCCAGGCCCTCCTGGAGATCGCCCGGCCCCAGGCGGACGGCGACGTATGACGGGCGCCAGCGATTGATCATGAGGACGAGCGGCTTGACCGCATGCCGGAGCGATTCGATGTGGAAGTCCTCGACGACGCCGATCACCGGCCCCCACTCGCCCCGCCCCGCGTAAAGGCGCTTGCCGAGAGGCTCGGTCCAGCCCAGCGCCTTGGCCGCGGCCTGGTTGATCAAGTAAGCCGCCGCGTCCGGGGCCGACCCCGGCCGGAAGTTGCGCCCGTTGACCACGTTCAGCCGGAGGGCGTCCACATAGTACTCGTCCACGACGGCGTAGGTCAGCGATGTCTGGCGATAGTTGGCCGGCTGTTCGATCTCGAAGCCCATCGAGTCGAAGGTCTGGCCGGGAAAGTTCTGCGCGGACGTGGCCGCCTCGATCCCGGGGAGGGACCGCAGGCGGTCCCGGAAGGCCCCGATCTGCTCGTTCAAGACCGCGGCCCGGTGGACGATGACCACCCGCTCCTTGTCGAAACCCAGTCGCGTGCTCTGAACGTAGCGAAGCTGGCCGCGGATGACGAGCGTCCCGGCGATGAGGCCGACCGAGACACAGAACTGGGCGATCACCAGCACTTGGCGAAGACGGGCCCGGCCTCCTCGGGACGCGGCGCGGTCCTTGAGGACCCGGGCCGCGGGGAGCGAGGCCAGGAAAAAGGCCGGATAGGCGCCTGCCGCGAGCGTCACCAGGAGGGTCATCGCGGCCAGCGCGGCGAAGGCGAACGGCGAAAGGAAAAGGCCTGCGCTCATCCGGCGCCCGGCGATCCGGTTGAAGACGGGAAGCGCCAGACGGGCCAGGAGGGCCGCGAGGATGACCGCGGTGACGACATGGAGGAGCGATTCGGTCAGAAATTGCCGGAGGAGCTGCCGCCGGTCCGAGCCGAGGACCTTGCGGATGCCCACTTCGCGGGCCCGGGCCATGGAGCGGGCCGTGGCCAGGTTGACATAATTGATGCAGGCCAGGAGCAGGATGAAGAAGGCCACGGCGGAGAAGAGATAGACGTATTCTGTCGATCCGTTGGCCTCGAGCTCGTAGGGAAGATGGGAGCGCAGATGAATGTCCCGGAGGGGCTGCAGCTCATAACGCCAATAATCGCCCGCGGCCCGGGAATCCCCCGCCGCGACGTTCGTGTCGATGTAGGCCTGGAGCTTGGCCGCCAGGCCGGCGGGCTTCTCGCCCGGGCGCAGAACGAGATACGTGTAGACGGTGCTGCTGCCCCAGTTCGTCTCGCGCTGCTGGATGATCGGCAGCGAGCGGAGGGACCCCAGCAGGTCGAAATGGAAGTGGGACGACTCGGGGAACGGCTTCACCACGGCCGTGACGCGAAGCAGCCGGCCGTCACCGGTCAGGAGGGTCCGGCCGACGGGGTGCCGGTCCCCGAAGTATCGCCGCGCGGTCGGCTCCGTCAGGACCACCGCGTCGGGATCCCGAAGCGCGGTGTCCGGGTCTCCCGAGATGAAGGCCACGGAGAAGACGCGGAAGAACGATTCGTCGGCGAAGAGGACGCGATCTTCGCGGAAATCGCTGTCCTCGAAGCGCAGGGTCAATCCTTCCCGCCGGAAGCGGACGGCCTCCTCGACCTCGGGAAATTCCCTGAGAAGGGCCGGGGCGAGAGGGACATCGACGAGGGGGCTCTTCCACGCGTTGTCCCCGAACCGGGCGTCCCACAGCGTCCGGTAGGTCCGGTCGCCTCGAGCCTGGAACCGGTCGTAGCCGAGCTCGCTCTTCACCCAAAAGACGATGAGCGAACACACCGCCAAGCCGAGGGACAGCCCGAGGAGGTTGATGATCGAGTCGCCCCGGTGCTTGCGGATGTTGCGGCGTGCGATCACGGCATAGCTCTTGATCATGGACGCGCTCCCGAAGATGCGGCCCTTGAGCAGCTTCGGAAGGGATCTCAAGACCTGCGACCGGTACCAGCGCCGGGCCGCGGCGGGGCCCAGGTCGCGCGCGACATCGGCGAAATTCTCTTCGTAATCTCCGAGGACGGAGGGACGGTCCTCGGATCTCGAGAGCAAGGCCAGGAGCCGGGAGGCCAGTCGAGGGGGGCGCGGGTTGTCCATGGTCTAGCGCGCGCTCCAGCCGGCGAAGAATGCGGGCGCGGCCTCCCAGAGCCTCTCCTGATGCCGCCGCACGGCGGTCAAGCCCTCTCGGCCCTCCGGAGTCACCCGGTAATACGTCCGGCTCCGGCCGCCCCGCTGCGGCGTCGGTTCGCCCTCCCGCTTTCCCAGGAGCTCCTTTCGGGCAAGCTGGTCGAGGGCGAAATAGAGCGCGCCCAGGGTGTAGGATCTCCCGAAGATCTTGGAGACTTCCCGGTTGATGGACACTCCGTAGGCCTCGTCTTCCAGGCGGAGGACGGCGATCAGGATGGCTTCTTCGAGCCTTGTCAGTAGGATCATGGTTTCGCCTATTACTATTGGGTTCTAATAATAATACTCCTAAAGCCGGAAGAAAGTTGACTCAAAGGAAAAATAATCTCGATCTCGCGCGCTGCCGGCGCGGGCGCTGAAGACCGCCGGTAAGCGCCCCCGGCGAGGTCCTGAGCGCGTCAGGCGTCGCCGGTCGGCACGATGCCGGCGTTTTCGACCATCAGGATGATCGTCCGCTCCGGGGCGCGGGTGCGATGGATCGTTCCCCGGGGGACCACCAGACCCTGACGGGGCTGAAGCTCGAAAGACCTCTCGCCCAGATCGACCAATAATCGTCCTTCGATGACGTAGAAGAACTCGTCATCGGCGTCGTGCTTGTGCCAGTGATAGTCCCCTTGGATGATCCCCAGCCGGACGACGGAATCGTTGACCCGGCAGAGGGTCTGATTGTACCATCGCTCGGTGCAGGCCCCGGCTAGGGCCGGGATGTCCACGAGCTCGAGCGGCCCGTACTTGACATCGACATAGGTGGAGTAAGGATAATCCGTCATGAAACCGAGGATAGCCGGGCCCTCGTCGGGTGTCAAGAAGATCGGCTTCGGCCGCAACCTTACGGGGCGGGATCGACGTACTGGCTCCTGTCGAGGGAGTTCGCCTTGCTGGTCTTTCTGGCCTTCGTCATCGCGGTCCCGGTCTCTTACTATGCGATGAGCCGCTGGCTCCAGGGTTTTGCGTTCCGGACGACGGTCGCCTTCTGGATCTTCCTGGCCGCGGGGATGGCCGCCCTGGCCATCGAGCAGGCCACGATCAGCGTCCAGGCTGTGAAGGCCGCCCGCACGAATCCGGCCAACGCCCTCCGATTCGAATGAGCCGGGACGCCGTTCCCTGACCGGCGGTCAGGACATCCGCCGTCGGGTTCCTGCCCTCCCTCCTACCAGGCCTTCTCGACGTGGAGCTCCCAGATCTCCTCGTCGGGGTTCTCGCGAAGATAGTAATAGCGGCCTTGGTAGAAGCAGAACAGGATGCCGTTGGACAGCCGCCCGGTGAAGGGCAGATCCAGCCGCCGCAATTCCCGCCCCTGCTGGTCGAAAATGGCGAATTCGACCTTGTCCTCTCTGAACTTGTATGTTCTGGCGACGAATTTTCCCTCGACGACCTCGAAATAATCGAGGCCGGGTGTCTGGTCGGGGAAGAACAGCCGCTTTTCATAGTCTTCCCAGCGGGTCATGCGTCCCAGGTCCTCTTTGACGGGTTTGATGATGGCCTCTTTCAGGGCGGCCGTCATCTTGACCGGCGCCAGAGGCAGGCGGACCTCCTTCTCCTGGACGCCGTTCCGGTCGTAGACCGTGACGACGCAGTCTTGAGCCGTGTCGATCACATAAAGCTTGTCGCCGGCCACCCGGGGAGCGTAATAGTCCGCCACCAGGTTGATCTTGGTCAAGCCGTCGGATGACGGGCGGGCGCCGATCTCTTTGACCAGCTTGAAATTCTGGTCATAGAGGCGGATCGTCGTCGTGGACCCCTTCTCGTCGAAATTGAAGTCCCTGACCACATACCCATCGCCCAGGCGATAGAACGCCCCCTTGAATCCGCCGACCGTGATAGCGACTTCGCTGATATAGTCGCCCTCCAGGGAGAAGCGGGCGAGCTTGTGAGAGCCGGGAATGTCCAAATGGTCCTTGAAGGGCCGGATCATATAGACGAAGTCGAACTCGCCGGGCCCCTGTCCTTCGCGCCCGAAGGTCTTGACGAACGAGACCCCTTTGGCGTCCAGCATGAAGATATGCACAGCCACATCGTTCTCGACGATGTACATGCGGCCGTCGGCGATGGTGAGGAAGAACGGATTCATCACCTGAGGCAGCTTGGCGACCAGCTCCGCCGAAGCCGTCCCGGCGGAAAGCGCCAGGCCTGCGGCGATCGCCAGGAGAAGAAACGAAAGCCGGATCCTCGTGTTGATCATGCCAGCCTCCCCTGCACCGCAAAGGATAGACCGGCCGGAAGCAGGCGTCAAGAGCTCAAGACCGGTCAATGACCGAAGCAGTCCTCCATCAGCTCGTCTTCCACGGTCTTGGTCAGATCGAGAAGGTGGAAATAGGTGACGATCCCGGTGGGATCGATGAATTCGGTGAAGGTCAGCGTCAGATGCGGCGCACCCTTGCTCCAGGCGCCGGGAGCTTCAACTCTGGCCTTCACCGTCACCTTTCTCCCTTCGAGGCGGATCGACCGGTCCGGTTCCGGCTCACCCAGCAAGGCCGGATCGACGACGATCCCGTCGAAATTCGGGTATTTCTTGAGGATCTCCTCGTTCTGCGCCGTGCCCAGGCAATACACGACGGGGCCGCGGGCCAGAGCGGCTTTGCCCTCCTGAAGCTGGTGGCCTCTGATGAAGCGCCAGGTCATCGGCATCTCCAGGGTCACCGTGTCGCCGGCTCTCCACATGCGGCGGATCTCGCAAGGATTCGTATCTCGCGGAACCGCGACCGGGTCCTCGTCGTTGACGCGGATCGTGGCGTTAGGGCACCACCGGGGAATGCGCAGCCGGATGGCGAAAGCCGCCTCTTTCGACGGCGTCACGCGGAAAACGACATGTCCGGAGTTCGGGTAGTCCGTCTCTTGGGACAATTTCACCGATAGACCGTCGTCCAACGCCATGGTCGCTTGGGAGGTCGTAAACAAGTTGACGGCAATGGCCTTGTCCGCACTTCGGTAATAGACCTTTTGCGGCAGCTCGGCCATGATCCGGCGGAAATTGCCCGGGCAGCAGAAGCCGTCCTGATCGAAATAGACGCGCGGCCCCGTGAACGGCGTGAAGTACCGGATCTTCCGTCCCGCCGGGTCCTGGGCGGCGAAAAGCGCGTTGTAGATCGTGCGCTCCATGATGTCCCCGTAGCGGAGATCGCCCTCCAGGCGCATCAGGCTTTCCAGCCAGCGCACCAGATAGGCCGTCACGCACGATTCGCCGATCAGGCCGGCGCCGTTTTGGGTATAGGAAAACCATTCGCCGTCGGAGGCGGAGCCGACCACGTTGAGCCCGCCGCCCGTCCGCAGCAGCTCGTGCCGCATATATTCCGACATCTCCAGCAGGGACGGCAGCTTCTTCCATCGATAGAGCTCGGTCTGGGCATAGCACCGGGCCAGCATGACATAGACGTGCGCGGCTCCGGTATCGAAGGTCTGCTTCCAATCCAGGAGCGACGCGCATTGGACTTCCGCCTTCGAATTCCCGTGCCGGACCTCGGCCGCGAATTTCAGATACCTCTCGTCGCCCGTCGCCCGGTGAAGAAGCAGGAAGGCTTCCGGAAGCCCGGCGGTGCACACTTCCTCAGGCTTGGGGTCCTGGCCGAACGTGCGGATCACATAATCGCCGAGTCTGCGGGCGTGCTGGAGCGACTTCGCGTTGGCGGTGGCCAGCGCGTGATGGGTCAGCCCGAGCAACAGGTACTCCTGCTCGTGGAGGGCCCAGTTGCGATGGTTCTGCCGCCCTCCGGGTTCGGGCTTGAACGTGCCGATGTAGCCGTCGGCGTCGCGCGTCTGGATGATGCCGTCGATCAGATGGGCTGTCCGTTCGGCCACTTTCGGATCGCCGGTATAGGCCGCGAAAAGGCTCCCGGCGTCGACCACCTTGCCCGCGCCGACATAGTGATAATCGTCGCTGAACGGCCGCGACCGGAACGGCGCGATGAAGAAGCCGTCGATGTCGAGGACCATAAAATTCTTATAGATGAGGTCGTTGATCCGCCGGCCGATCTCGCCCGCGAGCTCCGCCTGTTTCAGCGTGACCGGTTGAAGCTTATCGCCGGCCTGAGGCGCCCTGGGTAGCGGGCGCGAAAGGAGCGCGCCGGCCAGAAGGGCCACTATGAGGAGCCCTATCGTCGATCGAGCTTGACGTGCGAACATGGCGCCTCCCTAATTGGCCTCTTTGGGCCCCAAAGGGCCCAGAAGCTCGATCTTTTGGAGCACCAGCCCGTAATGTCCTCCGGGAGGATTGACGCCGATCTTCCGGCCGTTCCAGTCCGCGGCGAAATTGGTCGAGTAGAGAAGCCAGGCCGTCCGGCCGTCGGCGCTGATGAACTTGGAGGGGATGTTGACGAAATAGGCCTGCTCGCCGAAGTCCTTCATGTAGGAGACGAGCTTCCAGGGGCCGGTCAACGAATCCGATTCAAGGAGATACGTGGCCATCTTCGCGCAGGTGTTCCCCCCGTCGGTCACGGCCATCAGGAACTTTTTCAACGGCGCGTCATAGGTCACCGTGACGCAGCCCATGGCGTTGTTCCATTCGAGGAGCGGCTTGATCCTGGCGAAATCGCCGGTCCATACGGGCCCCCCTTGGGCGTCGCGGCCGGCATAGAACTCGTATTTCGAGGCGTCGTTGATAGTCTCGGGGGCCGGCGTTACCCGCAGGAGATAGATCTCGTCACCCGTGATCCAGCTGTCGTTCCAGAAGCGCCATTTCGTATCCGAGGGATCGGCCCCGTGGGCGACGAGGTAAGCTTTGCCGTCCGGAGAGTCCCGCATGTCCTTGCCGAAATCGACGAAGTGCGGCGAGCCGATCCTGACCGGAAAGCCGTTGATCCCCGTCTCCCCGAACAGGGGCTTGGCGGGGGTGAGCGGGGTTTCCTTCCAGGAGCGCCCGTAGTCGGTGGATACGCGGAACCCGACGAAGGGCCCCATCCAGGGCCAGTTGATGGTCATGGGCCCGTAGGCCGCTTCCCCCGAGGGGTCCAGGCAATACGTCCCATAGTACCAGACCCCATGGTAGACGAGGCTTCCGCACGGATAACGTCCGTGATACGGAAGGGCCGAGGCGACGTGCGTGCCGAGACTGTACACTTTCAGGTCCAGGGGATCATGGCCCTCAATGACGCCCTGCCCTGTTCTGGCGAACTCGCCGTTCCCCTCCCCGGACCAGATGCTCTCCACGGAGCCGTCCAGGCGCCAGCACCCGCCGTCGGTCCAGGGCGAATACAGCTTGTCGTCAGCGGCCCAGGACGGATACCAGGTGTCGCCGTAGCGGAAACCGCTCTTGACACCCAGGAAGCGGATCCCCGTCAGGTCCTTGGACCGCTCAAAGGGGCAATCGGCGGGAGGATCCGACTTCCAGGTGAACGGCTCGAACTTCAGGATCTCGGCCTTGGGCTGCCCGAGGGCATCGTGGAGAGGGATCAACAGCATGACCAGGAGCAAAGATCCGATCGCTGGGGCTCGCATGTTCATCGGTTGGGGTCCTTTCTGAACAGGTCCGGTCGCACGGCCAAGGATATCAGAGGAGCGGCCGGCGTCGCAACCGCCGGCGCGCGATCGATCCGAACAGGAGCTCGCTGTTTTCCGCTGAGTGTTTCCCCGGCCGCTGAGCGGTGTCAATGGCCCTCCGGCCGCCGGCAAGGGGCAGGACCAGGCGAGGGCCGGACCCGATATCCGCCTTGACTTCCCGATGGGTCGACGATAGAGTGGCGGGGAAAAGGAGGCGGATTCATCGCAGTGATCAGTCAGCCGGTCTCCATGGCCCGGCCCGTTTTGCGCAGGCTGGGAGCGTCCGATCTCATGGTCTCCCCGATCGGGCTGGGCTGCTGGCAATTCAGCCAGAGTCACGGGTTGGGCGGCAAGTTCTGGGGGATGATGACGGATGACGAGATCCTCGCGGTCGTCCGCGTCTCGCTCGCGGGCGGGATCAACTGGTTCGATACCGCCGAGGCCTACGGCTGGGGGGCTTCAGAACGGGCTCTGGCGCGTGCGCTGAAGACCCTTGGCCAGGCCCCCGGCAAGGTCGTCGTCGCGACCAAGTGGCATCCGCTCTTTCGGACGTCCCGGTCGATCCCGAAGACGGTCGATACCAGGATCGCCTGTCTCGGCGGCTATCCGATCGACCTCTTCCAGGTCCATTCGCCCCTGTCGTTCTCGTCGATCGAAGCCCAGATGGCGGCAATGGCCCGCCTCGTCGAGGGACAGAAGATCCGGGCCGTCGGGGTCAGCAACTTTTCGGCCCGTCAGATGAGGAAGGCCCACGCGGCGCTGGCCCGGCGGGGGCTGCGCCTCGTCTCCAATCAAGTCCGGTACAGCCTGCTCGACCGGAAGATCGAAACGAACGGCGTCCTCGACGCGGCCAAGGAGCTCGGCGTATCGATCATCGCCTACTCCCCTCTCGCCCAGGGGATCCTGTCCGGCAAGTTCCATGCCGATCCGTCCCTGATCCGGAGGAAGCCAGGCTTCCGGAAGCACATGGGCGCCTTCAAGCCGCGCGGACTGGAGAGGAGCCGGCCGTTGATCGAGGCGCTCCGGGGGGTCGCGGCGATGCACGGCGTGACCTCGAGCCAGGTCGCGCTGAACTGGGTCGCCGCGATCCACGGCGACTCGATCGTGGCCATCCCGGGGGCGTCGACCCCGGCTCAGGCCGCGGAGAACGCCGGCGCCCTGAGCTTCTCGCTCGCCCGCCAGGACGTCGAGCTTCTCGACCGGCTCTCCCGGCCGCCTACATGCGGAAGCCTGCGCTCAAGGCGATCCGCGTCCCTCCCAGCTTGATTTTCAGCTCCCCGACCTTGCCCGAGGCGGCGAAGTATCCGATGTCGATCCCGGCGAATACGGACTTTACCATAACGAGCAGACCTGCTTGGACCTGGTAGCCGATCTTCGATCCGGCGGCCTTCAACCCCAATCCCTCTTCGCTGTACATCAGATCGGCCAGGCCGGCTTCGATCTTGGCCTTGAGCGGGCCGTACAATGTGGGGAGGTACCCAAGGCCCGCCCAGAGATAATTCTGCTTCGACGTGGCCTCCGTCTCGAGGTCCGGGACGGTGGCGTGCTTCGTCACCGTCCCGTAGCCGGCCATGACATAAAGATCCCCGGAGAATCTCCCCGCGATGGCGATCTCGGGGAACGAGGCCGAAGGGCCATAGGTCGCGCGGTAGAAGGGGTCGGCGTTTCGCAGGAAGTTCCAGCCGACTAAAAGCAGAATGCGGTCGCCGGCGAATGCCGGTCCCGCGCAGGACAACAGGACGATGAGGGCGATCGTCTTTTTCATGGCCTCCTACCTCTTGACCCCCCTGAGCGGCTGGCGGGCCTGGACCTTCTGCGCCTGCCCCGGAGCCGCCAGGAACACTTCCTCCGATTCGTGGATCACGGCGCTGCGGCAGTCGACCGCGTCGATCTTGTACGTGTAGCTCACGTTGCGCGCGAGGAACGTGTCCAGATAGATCCAGTTGCCCGCGGACGTATCGGCCCAGGTGAAGCTTTTGATCGTCTGGTAAGGGCCGGCCCCCACCTTGCGGAGCAGCCGGTAATAGATCTGGCCTTTCGGCGAAGAGGACGACAGCTTGAGGACGACGCGGGCGTATTCCCGCTGCAGCATCCAGATCCGCGCCGTCAGGCGCTGGATATCGAGCTGGACGGCGACGAAGGGGATGACCCCGGAGCCCGTCGCTTCGAATGAGGCCGTGGGATTCAGGGGATCGTTCGTTGAAACGGCGAACGTCGCCGACTTCTGGCCTCCGGCTCCGACTGGGGCGAATCCCACCGCGATCTCCTGAGATCCCTGGGGCTCGATCGAGAACGGCGTCGCGGGGCCCAGATAGGTGAATTCTCGGGACCCGGAGGCAAACGTGACGCTGTTGACCACGAGCGGGGCCCGGCCATCGTTGGTGAGAGAGGTCGTCGCCAGCCAGCCGGTGCATTCATCCTGGCTGCCGAAGGTGACGTCCCAAATGGGGAGCCTGATCTCGGGCTGAGCGGCCGGGGTGGTCACCGTGGCGTCATTGGAATACGCGGAATCTCCGGCTTTGTTCGTGGCCCGGACCCGGAACGAATACGTCGTCTCCCCGACGAGCCCCTCGACGATCCAATCCGGGTAGGCATGCTGCGTGATCTCTTGCCAGGTCCCGGCACCCCCCGCCCTCTGCTCGATCTTATAGCCGGACTCGTTGTAGGCCTTGTCGTCCCAGGTCAGCCGGACATGGGACTCGTCCAGAGCGGTCGCCTGGAGATTGACCGGCGCGGCCGGAGGGGTCAAAGGCGGCGTCGTCACCGTGACTTCGTTGGACGAGGCCGAGTATCCCTGGAGATTGGTCGCCCGAACCCTATAGATATAGGTTGTATCTTCGACGACGTAAACATCCCGGAATGTCGTCACATTGGCGTCGGTCATGGTGAAACCCTGCCAATCGAGCCACGGGTCTTCGGGATGGAGCTTGCGATCCAGAGCGAAGGAGGACTCGGTATTCGAGTGGTCGACCCAGGAGAGGTCGACCTCGCGCTCATTGATGACGGTCGCGGTCAAGTCTGAAGGCGCGGCCGGCCGCGTCCAGACCAGGAGCTCGGCGGAATAGGCGGAATCCCCGATATCGTTCCAGGCCCGGACGCGGTAATAATGGTCCGATCCTTCGCTAAATCCGGATTCCTGGAAGGTCGTCCCGCCGGCGCCGGTTTCGCCGACCTCGACCCATGTCCCATCCACTCCGTCCTTCCGCTCGATCCTGAAGCCGGCCGCGCGTCCCGAGGGATCGGTCCAGACGATCTCGATGTCCGAGGCGGTCACGGCGCCGAAGCGCAGGTCCACCGGAGCCGCCGGGGGGAGGTCTTCAAAGATCCGGGCGACGAACGCGTCCGTCGTCGCCCCAGTCATGTCCCCCGGGATCAGGATCGGCCCCGCCGGGACGGGGAGATCCGCGGAGCGGGTCGTGCCGGCGATAAAAACATTTCCTAAGCCATCCGCGGCGACGCCCGCGGCAGCATCATCCCGGCTGCCCCCCAGATAGCCGCAATACATCAGATCAGCGCCCGTATCGCGTACGGTCGCGACGAAGGCGTCCGTCAAACCGGATAGGAAGGCCCCGGGACCTCCCGCCACCGGAAAGCCGGCCACGGAATCCGTCGTGCCCGCGACGTAAGCGTTGCCCGCCGCGTCGACGGCGATGGCCGTTCCCCGATCGTCGCCGGCGCCACCGATGAACCCGGAGTAGATGAGTTCCGTTCCGGAGGGTGTCACCTTGGCCACGAAGGCATCGTTTCCCCCGGCGGGTGACAACCATGGCCCTGTCTTGGTCGGGAACCCGGCTCCGGCATCCGTCGTTCCCGTCACATAAGCGTTGCCGGACTTGTCGATGGCAATCCCGCTCCCGAGATCGGTCCCGGCCCCGCCGATGTATCCGCAATACAGGATCTCATAGCCGAAGCGCTGGATGTTGGCCACGAAGGCGTCCTGATCGCCGGAATAGCTCAGGCCGGGACCGCCGAGGACGGGAAACCCGTCTTCGGGCGCGGAGTTCGTACGGCCGGTGATATAGACGTTGGAGTAATGGTCGATGGCGATCGCGGTCCCGAAATCCGAACCGCGGCCGCCGATGCAGGTCGAGTAAGCCACGGCGTAGCCGTCGCGCCAGAGGGCGGAGACGAAAGCATCCTCCGCGCCCTGGTATTCCCGCCGATAGAATCTCTGGGGCAGATCGTTGGACTCCGTCCACCCCGTGATCACCGCGTCTCCCAGGTCGTTCACGGCGATAGCCAAGGCCTTGTCGGTCTGGGACCCGCCGACAAAGCCGGAAAAGACCAGGGCCGTGCCGGTGAAGAGGATCTTCGTCACGAAGGCATCGCAGACTTCGGAAATATTGGGCTGGGGAGTCAGCACCGGTCCGTAGGAAACCGGGAAATCCTGGGAGAACGTCCAGCCCGTGGCATAGGCGTTGCCCTCCGGGTCGACGGCGATGCCGCTGGCGACATCGTTCGCGGCCCCGCCAAGAAAGCAGCAGAAGACGAGATCTGTTCCCGCGGCATTCACTTTGGCCACGAAGGCGTCGGTCCCGCCCGCCGGGCCGTTGAAGGTCGCGTCGAGCCCGCCCTTCGCGGGGAAATCGGGCGAGGCGGTCGTTCCCGCCACGTACGTGTTGCCGGAGCTGTCGACGGCCACCGCCGCGGCGGCATCGTCGGCCGAACCGCCGAGGAAGCCGCAGGCGATGACGGTCGCCGGGTCGATCACGAGCGGCGAGGAACGATCATATTCGCCCACGGCAAAACCGTAGGTGACGCCGTCGCCGGTCGAGTCCGGTGCGGACGGCTCTTCCTCCAGGCGAAAAGCCGCCGGCACGGAGATGCGATGCTCCCGCCGCTCTTGATAGGCCACGGGCGCCCGATCGCGATAAGCGCCGAGCGGCGTGGCGATCTCGAGCTGGCCATCGCCCGTCACTTCGAGCCGTGAAGCTCCCCGGACGGCCATCCTGATCCTCGAGGGGTCGGCGCCGGGACGGACGAGAAATTCGTATTTCAGCAGATCGGCGCTCCCCGAATACGCGAGGTCGATCCCGGGCCAGAGGTCGTGGTAGACGATCCTCGAGAAGGCGGGAAGCCCTCGGATCCATCCCTCGGGCCGTCCCTTGAAATACGAAATTACGGCGCCCGTTTTATCTTCGCCCGCCGGGGTGACGCCCGGAGAAGCGCCGACGAAGCTCAGCTTGAGAGCCGAACGGTCCCTGACCGCAACCGAAGCGACGCGCGCCCCGGAGTCGCGTTCGGCGGATCCGTCCGGGACCGCGCGCGTCAAAACGATGGTCACTCCATCCGCGCCGAAGTAGAGGCTCTCGCGGCCGCCCGCGGCATAATATTCCACCCTGGGATCGAGCTGTCCCCGGTTGGGAATGAAGAAGAGCGGCATGCGGCCAAACCGGCCGTCGAGCCGGGCGGACCCGGCAGGAGGGGCAGCCCCCGCGCTCAGGCGTGCGGGTCGCTCCGCTATCGCGCCCGCCGTCAAAGCCAGCACGACGAAACCCAGTGCGCCCCCGAGGAAGGTCTTCATGGCAGGTTCCCCTTCCTCTAAAGACTAACAAAGAAAGCAATATTTCTCAAAATCTTAAGAAAGATCGATGACATGTCCCCTGATCGGAGCTAGCCCGCAGAGTGATCCGTACCGGCTGGGACGGCCGACACGTCTGAAACGACGGGGCAGAGGCGAGGTGCCCCGCGGCGCCTCAACGGCGGGCGGAGATCAGCCCCAGGAACGACTCGACGCGAAGCTGGATCTGCTGGGCGTCGGACGGGGAGTAGTCGGTGACGATCTTGAGGTAGGGCAGACCGTGCCTTTTCTCCATATGCCGCCTCACGATCTCGCTCTCGACGTCGTAGGTCAGGCAGGACTGCCAGACAAGGTCGACGACCCCATCGGGCTTGAACTCATCGATCAGCCGGTCGAGGAGGTCGAGCCGGCCGGCGTTCGGGGTCATGCAGGAGCAGGGCAATCGGAAATATTTACGGGCCAGGGCCTCCAACGGGTCTCCGTCCTCGGCCACGTCCTCTTCGATCGGCTTGAGCCCGGTGCAGCTTTCCTGGGCCACGACCGTCGCGCCCGCCGATTCGAGGATGTCCAGGACCTTCTCCGCGCCATGGACCATGGGGACCCCCGTCATCAGCACCCGGGGCCGGATGTCCGGCTCGAAGGTCAGGGCGGCGGCCTCGGCGAGGATCCTCTCATAGGCGGCCAGGTCCTCCGGGATGCCCGAGATCAGGCTTTTGGCGTCAAGGACCTCGCGCCCGGAGAGCCCCCGTCCGGCCAGGCGAGCCACCGCCCGCCGCAGCCTTCGCTCGCGGTTCATCAGCCGGATGGCCTCCCGCAAGGCGGCCTCGGTGATGAGGCTTCCGGTCAGCTCTTCCAGCCTGTGGACCAGGCTTTCGATCTCCTCCCGCCAGCGGCGGAGCCCTCCGCTGTCCTCCGGCTTCTGCGGCAGCTCCAGGACAAAAAGCTCTTTATGATCGGCCAGCAGCTCGAACATCTTCTTCTTGCCGTCGCACGTCGTCTCGGCCACGACCAAGTCGCTCATCTCGAACAGCGGATTGGCCTTTTCCAGGGCGAAGCCGTAGCTCGACTTGATCAGCGGGCACAGGCCGGCCGGCAGGTCCCTCTCACCGGCTAAGGCCGTGGGATGGCTGCCGCCGCAGGCGCAGACCGGCACGGCCCCCGCGGCCAAGATGATCTCGCGCGGGGTGAACTCGCAGAAGATGGAGACGATCTTGCGGCCGCGGGCCTTCTCGGCCCGACCGTATTCGATCGCCTCCGAGACCATGCCGTCAAATCGCTCCAGCGCCGCGACGCGGTGAAGATTGGCGCAATGGACCTCCGCCTCCTCGGCGGGGGCGCCGCAAGCGCATGGATCGCAAGTGTCGGGTTCGCGCGGGGAGGCATCGCCAGGGGACATCGCGCCCGGGCCGACGACGGCGGGCGGAATGATCTCGATGGCCGGTGCGGCGCCTTCGCGCAGCACACCCTCGAAGCCGGCCTTGCGGGCCGCGACAAGCGCGGCTCCGAGCGCGCCGGTAATGCGGGGATCGGGCGGGATGACCAGGCGCTCGCGCAGCTCGCGCCCCAGTGCGGCGGCCATGGCCTCGTTCAGGGCCACACCTCCGGTGAAGGCCACGGGCGGACGGACGCCGACGCGCTCGGCCAAGCCCGCGACGCGTCGGGCGATCGAGCGCACGACGCCGGCCGCGATGTCCCCGCGCGGGAAGCCGCGGGCCAGCATGCCGATGACCTCGGACTCGGCGAAGACCACGCACATCGAGCTGATCTCGGATTCGGCCTCGGCGGCCAGGGCCAGCCCGGACAGGCCGTCGACGTCCGTGCCGAGGATGCGGGCCACGACCTCGAGGAATCGGCCGCTGCCAGCGGCGCACCGGTCGTTCATGGCGAAGTCGCGGACGCGGCCGTCTTCGTCCAGGAGGATGGCCTTGCTGTCCTGACCGCCGATATCGACGACCGTTCGGACTCCGGGGCGGACGGCCGAGACACCGAGGGCGTGGCAGGCGATCTCGGTCGCCGTCTCGTCGGCGAAGCCGGCCTGGACGCGGCCGTAGCCCGTGACCACGATCCTGCGGAGATCGGCCCGCCCCGCTCGCGCGCCAGTGAGCACGTCCGCCAGGAGGTTCTCGGCGTCGGCGGCCTGGTCGGGCGAGCTGTCGCGGACGGCGACGGCGGCAACGCGGCCGGCGGCGGGATCGAGCAGGACGGCCTTGACGGCCCGGCTCCCAAGGTCAAGTCCCAGAACATAATCAGCCATGGCGTCCCTTACTCCGGATGATCTCGAAGAATCCTCGAAGCGCGGGGCGAGCTGGCCCGTGTCCGGGGCGCTGCGGAGGTCGACTCCCCACCAGCCCGGGGTAATCCCCGCGCTCGGCGCGTGAACAGACGCCCTGCGCATCCTTCAGCGCCGTCCATGTCTTGTTGATGGAATCTCTCCTCGGATGAGTCTATCGGGCTGGCCGAACGCCCGACGGGAGAGGCGACTCTCTAGGCGGGCGCGCGGCATCCCCGGGGAAGGGATCTGACCGATCCCTGCCGCGCGCTTCAGAGTCTTTGGCGGTTCATCGGCTCACTCATAGTCCGTAAAGTCGGATTTACGGATTTTAGGCCCTTGGGAGTTTGTTGTCAATCAGGCCACGTTGGCGTGGCGCATTCGGCCCGGTCAGGGCGCAAGAACCAACGCGTCGGGTCCCGGGCCTCCTATTTGGTCTTGATCATCCCGGACTTGAGAGCGTACCAAAGGGCCGCGCCGATCCCGCCGCCGATAGCGCCCTCCAAGACCATGCCAGAGGCCTCTTCACTTCTTAGCGGTTATACTTCTTGAGGATCGATCTCAGGCGTTCGTGGGGAATGGCATAGACGGTGTTGCCGTTCACCCCCTCCATCGTTTCGGCGGCGATCATGGCGTTGATGACGGCTTCCTCCGTGGCCTGGACCGTCGCCTCGAACAGAGGGGTGATCCAATCGTTGGGCAGCATCGCGACGTTAGCGAGATCCGCGGCGCCGTAGGCGGCCGGGTTCGCCGTCGAGAAGGCGATGAAGATATCCCCCGAGCCGTTCCCCCCGATCCCGCCGGTCCTGCCGACACCGAGTGAGGCCCGTTCGGCGATCCGTTTCAGCTGGTGCGGCAGGAGGGGCGCGTCCGTGGCGATGACGGCGATGATCGACCCCCCGTCTCCCCTCTTGACCCGGGGCTTGAGGTCTTGGATCTCCTGTCCGACCGGGACGCCGGCGATCGTCAGCTGGCTCCGGAGGCCGTAGTTCGCCTGGACGAGGACGCCGAGCGTGTAAGCCGCCGCCCGGATCTTCACAAGCCGCGAGGACGTTCCGGTCCCGCCTTTGAACTCGTGGACGATCATGCCCGTGCCGCCGCCGACGTTCCCCTCGGCCACGGGCCCCGGCTTGGCGCCGTCGAGCGCCTCGAAGACGTGCTCCGGCTTGACGTGGAATCCGTCGATGTCGTTGAGCTCCCCGTCCCATGTCTCGGCCACGACGGGGAGGGACCACGTAGGGAACTTGTGGCCCAGGCGCTCGAGCTGCCAGGCGATGACCGCGTCGTGGACGACGCCGACGCTGTGGGTGTTGGTGATCATCACCGGACCCTCGAGAAAGCCCGATTCTTCGAGCCAGGTCGTCCCCGTCATCTCGCCGTTGCCGTTGAGCGTGAACCAGGCCGCGAAGACCTGATTGCCGGACGCTTTCCCCCGGGGGAACACGGCCGTGACGCCCGTCCGGACCGGCCCTTTGCCGACGGTGAGGGCTCCCTTTCCCGAGATGAGAGTCGTCAGGCCGACTTCGACGCCGGCGACATCCGTGATCGCATTGTATGTCCCTGGCGTTCCATCGAACGGGATGCCGAGATCGCGGGCCCTCGGTTTGGACTGCCCGTGGGCAGGCATGATGAGGATGACGACGAGGAAGGAGACGACCCCCACGCCGACGAGGATTCTCACAACTCGCATAGCGACCCTCCTCGAATGAAGATGTGGATTCGATGATATCGCCGGTCCGCGGCCCCGGATCGCCGCACCTATCGGCAACTCATGCCGCCGCGAAATGAGGATATCGCGGGGGGTGTAGGGGATCCGCGTCGGGGTCACTCCTCAAAGAGCTCCGGGTACCGGAGGGCGATAAGGGCTTTGTCCTCTTCCGGGAGCGCCTTGAGCTCGACCGGCACGTCTTGCGGCCGGGTGCCTTTTTGGTTGAGCCGGTTCATCAGGCTCCAGTTCCGGCCCATCTCGCCGGGCTCGCGGGCGCCAAGGTCGTACCGCGTAAAGTCGATGACCTTCCCGGTTCGCGGCGCGCCGATCGTCCGGAGCAGGGCCAGCCGAAAATCGGCGTTCATAAACCAGCGGATCTCCCGGTTTGCGTCCGAGCCGCCGATCCCAGAGCCCTTTTCGATGAAGCGGTAATCCCAGCGCGAGTTGTCCTTGAAGTGCCTCCGCCAAGCAAGGCCGAACTCGCCCTGCGTGGGGCACAGCGTCTCCGGCCAGCGTTTACGGACCCCGGCCAGCCATTGGGTCAAGCACTCGAGCCCGCCGAATTCCTTGATCAGGCAAACCTCCCAGCAGTTCGTCACCCAGGCGAACCTGTTGAGCGCAAAGCCGGCATCGAAGTGGACCGCGGTCGTGTGGCGCATTTGGGCCAGCCCCTTCTCCGGGCCGAGGTTGCGGATCGTCTCGATCGGGCCGACGCCCATCCGGCTGTTGAAGCCTTCGGCGAACCCGGCCCGCCGCGCCGCCAGGAAGTCACAGGTCCAGCCGTCGAGGTTGACGCAGTCCACGAGGTCGGCGGCTTCGCGCGCCGGGGCCAGGAAGTGCCGGCGGCTCGGGTAGTAGGGGTAGCAGACCGAGCCGTCCCCGTCGCCGTTGTCGATGGCGTACTGGCTCCAGATGTTGCCCTGGCAGACGTGGAGGCCCTCTTTTTCGGCCAGCCAAGCCAGGTTCTCGGCGGCGAGAAACCCCGCCAGGACGCTCCGCGGCCGGTAGCCTCCGCCCACGAGCGTCGAGACCATCTCCAACGCCTCGTGCAGGTCGCGATTGACCTCGGCCCGGGTGTTGTACATGGGCGCGAAATACCCGCCCGGAATGAACGTGACCTCATCCCCGTGCTCGTCGTGGAAGCCTTTGACCAGCCGCCGGATCTCCCTGTAGTTCGGCCGGGGGTCCTGGAGGGCGAGCCAGCTCAACGCCCAGGTCATGCGTCCCCCGGGAAATCCCGCCGCAAACGCCGAGCGGAGGTCGCGCACAGTCCCGGGCGTATGGACGGCCGCCTCATCGACGCCCTCATTCCTGTCGCGGCGGACTTCGATCTGGTTGACCCGGATGACCGAGTTAAACGTCAGAAACCGATTCTCGAGGAGCTGAGGCAAGGCCGGGCTTTCGGCCGGGGGGGAGGAGATCAAGGCGGGCTGGCCGCCAAGGCCGCGAGCCGTGAGGGCCGCGGCCGCGGCTCCTCCGGCCAGGGCCAGAAACGCGCGGCGGTCGAGGGGCACGGCTGCTCTCATTGTCGGAGTGAACTCGCGGAATGAAGGTAGTCCGAGCCCCGGCAGAAGTCAAGAACTCGAGATATCAAATCGGTGCGATGGTGACCCTACTTCAGAATGGGAACGGCGCGTGATGGGTCCGGAAGCCGAATTGGAGGGAAAGCGTCCGGGTCTTGATGACCGGGTATGCGTCGACCCCTTGCGACAGGTTGACGAGCCCGGAATAGTAGCGCAGTTCGGCGAAGCACGTCCAGTTCTTGAAGGCGACTTCGAAACCGCCGCCGAGGACGGCCGCGAAGTCGACATTACGGACCACGGGACCGAGCTTCGTGGCCGTGCCCGATTCCGAGCCATCGGGGAAGAAAACCACGTTGTGGGTGAGGAGGTACGAGGTCTCGAGCCCGGTCAAGAGATAAGGCGTCGAGCCGCGCAACAGGCCGAACCTGACGCAGAGGGGGACGCTGAAAGATCTGAAGTCATAAATGGATGTACCGACGTGCTCTTCCATGAAAGTGTGATCGACCTTGGCGCCTTTCCTGAGGTACTGGAGATTGATGTCGATCGAGAAATACGGGCCCAGCCGCAGGACCCCCCCACCGCCGAAAAAGAGCCCTGTCTGGCGCGCCAGCGAGAATCCGGCCTCGGGGATAGCGACCGGGCCCGGCGGCTCCGAAAAGGTCGCCCAGGAGATCCCGACGATGCGCTTGAACTCAAAGCGTCCGGCGGCCATAGACGGCGCCGCTGAGATCAAGACAGATATCGCGAAAAGAAGGAAGGCTAGCCCCGGCGCAAGCGCGCGGGCGGTCCTGAAGAACGCTTTTTTCATTGTCCCACACCCCTAATGGCTATCATACACGAAACCGGTCATGCACGAAACCTGGCGGCCCCTTTCGCCTGCCTGGCCTCCAGACTCAGGCGGGGGAAGGTCGGGCTCGAGTGGCACCGGTTTGAATTGATTCGGGGACGGGATTCCACTACAGTGGCCCCATGCCGGAGACCGACGGGCGAGTGAATATCCTGGGCCTGACCCGCCCGGCGTTCGAGGCGTTGGCGGGCCGCGGCGGACGTTCGCTTGCTTTGGGCCGCCTGTATAGGCAGGCCTTTGTCGAGGGGCGGTTCGAGCCCGGGTCTGAGGCCATCGCCCGGGAGACCGCCGCCTCCCTGACCGCCCGCGTCACGCTCCGGCTGCCCGCCGTCGAGCGCGTTGTCGAGGAGGAGGGGCCCTTCGGGACGACGGCCAAGGCCCTCCTCAGGCTCGACGACGGCCAGAGCGTCGAGTGCGTGCGCATTCCCGTGGCCCGCCGCGGCCCTGAGCCCGGGCCGGCGACCCTCTGCGTTTCTTCCCAGGTCGGCTGCCGCATGGGCTGCGTCTTCTGCGAGTCCGGCCGGCAAGGCTTCGTGAGGGATCTCCGGCCCGAGGAGATCGTGGGCCAATACGCGGCGGCGCGCCTGACCCTGGGCTGGGACATCGGCCAGGTCGTCTTCATGGGCATGGGCGAGCCGCTCGATAATTTCGAGGGCCTCACGGGGGCCCTTGCCGTTTTCCTCGACGAATCCGGCCCCGCGTTCTCGCAGGACGACATCACGGTCTGTACCATCGGCCTGCCCGAGGGCATAGCCCGCCTCAGGGGCCTCGGGCTCAAGCGCCTCAATCTCTCGGTGAGCCTCAACGCCCCTGATGAGAGGCTCCGCGGCGAGCTCATGCCGGCAAGCCGACACGTGGGCTTCGAGGCCCTGGCCGCCGTCCTGGCCCGCTATCCCCAGCGCCGCAATTTCGCCCTCGCGGTGAACTACTGTCTCATCCCGGGCCGGAACGACGGCGAGGGCGCGGCGGAAGGGGTCGGGGCCTTCCTGCGGGCCGCGGCGCCGTCCGGGCGCGCCGTCGTCAACCTCATCCCCTACAATCCCGGTCCCTTCCCCATCGGACACGCTCCGACCGAAGCCGAGATCGAGACGTTCACCCGGCGACTCCAGGCGGCCGGCGCCTTTGTCAAGCTGCGGAGCCCTCGGGGCCGAGGCCTCCAGGCGGCCTGCGGTCAGCTCGGGCGCATCGAATAGCCGCGGGCTTTCGCCTCTTGATATTTAGACCCGCAGCGAGCCGCGGAACGCCCTGGCCGCATAGTAAGAGGGCGCGCTGTTGTGATACACGAAGACATGGCCGTAGCGGCGATCGGCAAAGAGGGCGCCGCCGAGTTTTCTGATATCAGAAGGTGTTTTCACCCAGCTTGACGTCTTCATATCAAATTCTCCGAGTTTCTGCAACTCTCGATATCGTTCTTCTGTCAAAAGCTCTATGCCCATGGCAGCGGCCATATCCACAGCGCTATTTTCCGGTTGATGTTCTTTCCGAGGTCGGCGACAAGCTGCGCCCCAGCCCTGATAAAGCCAAGATCCTCCGCAACATCGGGACGGCTTATGAGAAGAAGGGCGATGCCCGTAACGCCCAGAAGTACTGTCAGCAGGCCGAGGCCATGGAGCGCGGACTGAAGAAAGACGCCGGCCTGGCCGATTAGATCCGGGCAGCCGCCGCCCTTGCGGGGCCGGGGGGCCGTCGCGAGGCGGTGAGGAGGGCTCCTTGGGCCTGCTTCCGCCTATTCGTACCGGAGCGCGTCCGTGGGATTCGCCCGGGCCGCCCGGACCGACTGGAATCCCACGGCCAGCCATCCGGCCGCCAGGACCGCAATCCCGGCCGCCGCGAAGGGTCCGATCCCGATCGCGCGTCTGTAGGCGAAACCCTGGAGCCAGCGGCTCATGAGCCAGACGACCGCGGGCACGGCAACAAGATAGCCGATGGCGACAAGCCGGGTGAAATCCCCGGAAAGAAGGGCGACGATGCTTCGCGTCGAAGCGCCGACGGTCTTGCGGATGCCGATCTCCTTGGTCCGCTTCCGCGCGGCGTAGGCGGCCAGGCCGAACAGGCCGAGGCAGGCCACGAAGACCGCCAGTCCGGCGACGCTCAGCAGGAGCGTTCCCGTGCGGCGCTCCCGATCGTAGAGCCGGGCGAAACCTTCGTCGAGAAAGGAGTACGTGAAGGGATGGGCCGGATCGAGCTCCCGCCACTTGCGCTCCAGGCCGGCCAGGGTGGCCGGAGCGCCGTCGGCGCGGATGCGGAGGGAGATGACCGTCATCATCTCAGGCGTCGCCGTGAGCAGCATGATCGGGCCGATCTTCTCGTGGAGCGAACGGAAATGGAAGTCCTTGATGACGCCGATGACCGGGGACGGGCCGTGCTTGAGGACCGGCACGGCCATGGTCCGGCCGAGAGGATCGGCCCAGGCGAGCTGGCGGGCCGCTTCCTCGTTGATCATGACCGCGGCCGTCGCGTCGGTCGGGTGATCGAGGGCGAAGCTCCGGCCGGCGGCCAGCTCGAACCTGTACGTGGCGACGAAGTCCTCGTCGACGAGAAGCTGGCGCATGGGCGGCAGGCGGTCGGGCGCGATCCCCTCCGCTTCGTACGGCACGCCCCAGTCGCTGCCGCCCGGGAGGTTCCCGGACGCCGAGGCGCTGACGACCCCGGGGACGCTCATGAGCTCGCGCTTCGCCGCCTCGAAGCCGGCCCTCATCTTGTCGTCGCGGATGGGGACGACGATCAGGTGGCCGATGTCGAAGCCGAGGCGCCTCCCCTGAACGAAGCGGAGCTGGTCGCTGACGATCCCCGTCGCGACGAGAAGGAAGGCCGAGGCGGCGAACTGAAAGACGACCAAGCCCTTGCGCATCAGGTCGCCGCGGAGGCCGCGCGCCCGCCCGCGGAGCGCCTCGGAAGGCCGGAACGAGGAGAGAACGAAGGCCGGATAGGCCCCGGCGGCGATCCCGACGGCGAGTGATAGGCCGGCCATGGCCGCGAGGAAGCCCGTCTGGGACGGTCCGAACAGGGCCAGGGACCTCCCCGCCAGAGGCCGGAACACTGGGAGGAGGAGGGCGGCAAGCCCCAAGGCGACCGCGAAGGCGGCGGCGCTCATGAGCAGGGATTCGCCGAGGAACTGGCGGGCGAGCTGGCTGCGAGAGGCGCCGACGGCCTTGCGCACGCCGACCTCCTTGGCCCGGGCCAGCGCCCGCGCCGTGGTCAGGTTCATGAAGTTGATGCCGGCGATGGCCAGGATAAGAAAGGCCACGGCCGAAAAGATGATCACGTTGGCGATGTCCGAGTTCGGCTCGATCTCACGGAAGAGATGAGAACGGAGATGGATATCGGTGAGCTTCTGGAAGCTTGTCGCGTACCCGGCGGCGTCGGCGGCGGCCATGTGGCGGCCGAGGAGGGCGGGGAATTTCGCGGCGACGGCGCCGGGGGACGCGCCCTCCCTGAGGAGGAGATAGGTGTAGAACTGGTTCCACCTCCAATCCTCGCGCATCGGGTTGGCGTAGGTCTCCATGGAGACGAGGAAGTCGAACCGGAAATGGGATTCGGCGGGGACGTCCCGCATGACCCCCGTGATGAGATAGTCGGTCTTGGAGTCGAACGTCAGCGACGCGCCCAGCGCGTCGGCGCCGCCGAAGAACTTGCGGGCGAAGCTCTCGGTGATGACCACGGTACCCGGATGGGCGAGCGCGGTCGCCGGGTCGCCCCGGAGCAGAGGGAAGCTGAAGACCTCGAAGACGGAGGCGTCGGCGTACAGGCCGCCCCTCTCGTAGGAGCGGACCTCGCCCCGGCCGACGAGGATCTCGTTCATCAGGACGAACCGGACCGCCCGCTCGATCTCCGGGATCTCCTTGAGCGCCGTCAAGCCCCAGGGGCCCGGGACCTTGGCGATGGCCTGGTAGGCGCCGCCGCGGACGCCGGTCACCAGCCGGACGATGCGGTCCTTGCGCGCGTGGTATCTGTCATAGCTGAGCTCGTGGCGGACATAGAGGGTCGTCAGAATGCCGCAGGCCAAGCCGACAGCCAGGCCGGCCAGGTTGATCGCGGCATAAGCCTTCTCCCGCCGGGCCTTGCGCCAGGCCGTCTTGAGATAGTTCCCGGCCAGGGAGGGGAAAAAGCGGGAGGCCCTGAAGGGACGGCGGCGGTCCAGGGCGGCGAGACGGTTCTTCCGGTATTCATCGGCGATCGCCTCGAGGGGACCGAGCCGGGCCTCGGCTTTGGCGAAGGCGTCCTCGTCCGAGGCGCCCTCCTTTTTCACGGCGTCGATCGAATCCCGCAGTTGGGTCTCCAAGTCCGCGGCCAATCCGTCCTCCAGGATCTCGTGGACGCGCAGGCGCGCCTTCCACTCCGAGATCGCCTTTTCGAGATCGAACATGGCGTCCTCCGGCCTCATCCCTGAGCGGGAACGAGCTCGCTGAACCTGGCCAGGGCCCGGGATACGGTCTTCCAGCCGGCCAGCTCCGCGGCCAACTCCTTCCGGCCCCGGTCGGTCATCCGGTAGTAGCGGCGGGGCCGGCTGTCCCCGCCGCCCCGCCAGCAGGAAGCGATAAGGCCGTCCATCTCCATCCTCTGGAGAACGGGATAGAGCATCCCGTCGGTCCACTCGAGGGCCCCGCCCGAGCCGGCCCGCACCTTCTGGATAAGGCTGTAGCCATAGTCCTCGCCCCCGGCCAGGATGGCCAGGATGATCGGCCGGGTCGACGCGGCCATGAGCTGTCTTGAGATCATCGTATGCCTCGCCCGCGAAGATACTTTCGCTTGTTATGTATGCAGGATGCGTGCCAGACCAGCAGGCGTGCTTTTATGGGAGGCCCGGCCGGATCCGGAGCTCGGGATGTCCGCCTGCGGACAGCCGGGTGTCCGCTCCCGGGCCATTTCTCCGGCCAGCCGTCGAAATCCCTCTTGCAGACGATGAGCCGCGGGGAAGGCCCCGGGGACTCAGATCTTCGTCAGGGCCTGGCGCATCAGCTTTCCGGCGGCTGTCTTCTGTGCGTCCTCCGTGGCGCCGGGGATCAACATGGTGATGATCAAATACCAGGAGCCCTTAAAGGTGTTGAGCTGGAGCATGCCGTAACCCGGGCTGGAAAAGAACGAACG
>Ga0326732_1000047_pt1 | contig 27633 bp, 20 predicted proteins | sample MHFSIPfraction_4_FD_207644 | JGI IMG/M metagenome (GOLD analysis project Ga0326732, IMG submission 207644) | Lab enriched peat soil microbial communities from Michigan Hollow, Ithaca, NY, United States - MHF12FN SIP fraction | ecosystem: Environmental > Terrestrial > Soil > Wetlands > Peat...
TCGCCCCCCACTGCGTCATCCTGACAGCAGTGGACACATCGGGGGAGATGCTCCGGGTGCTCGATGAGAAACTCATCGTCGACGGCGTGCCCAACGTCATGACCGAACTTCTCGACCTGACCCTTCCAGGTTCGGCCTCGCGACTGAGCGGTAACTTCGATTTCGTCTTCAGCAGCATGACGCTGCACCACATTCCCGATACTGCGGCCTTCCTGTCGCAGCTGAACGCCCATATGTCCCCCGGCGGGACCCTGGCCATCGCCGACCTGGAAGCCGAAGACGGTCTCTTCCATGACGACGTCACCGAACATGTGCACCACGGCTTCGGGCGAGTATTGCTTACGCAGCAGCTTGAGGCCGCCGGCTTCACCAATGTCTCGTTCATGACGGCACACGTCGTCGAAAAAAAGAACCGCGCCGGAAAACTCGCCGCCTACCCGGTGTTTCTCGTCACAGCGGTCAAACCATAACCATTGCCATTCATGAGCCAACTCAAAGCAGGCCCCTTCAGGGCAGTGATTTTCGACCTCGACGGAACCCTTCTCGATACCCTTGAAGACATATCATTCAGCCTGAACACGGTGCTCGAACGGCATGGTTACCCCACCCATTCGCTCGACGAGTGCCGCATGCTGGTCGGATTCGGGATGCAGGCCCTCGTAAAAACAGCCCTTCCGGAGCACAGCCGTGACGAATCGCTGATCGGACCTCTGCTCGAGGAGATGAAAGCGGTCTACGCCGGACACTGGAATGTTCATTCCCGCCCCTATGAAGGAATCGGGCGGATGCTTGAAGCGATCGATGCCATGGGACTCAGGAAAGCGATCCTCTCCAACAAGCCGGACCGGTTCACGAAGCTCTGCGCCGACGAGCTCCTCGCCCCCTGGCACTTCGAGGTGGTCATGGGACATCACGACGGCATCGCTCACAAGCCTGACCCGGAAGGGGCGCTGGTTGTCGCCGGAATGCTCGATGTGGAACCGTCCGAGATACTTTATGTCGGCGACAGCGGCATCGACATGAAAACAGCGAATGCCGCCGGGATGTACCCTTTCGGCGTGCTTTGGGGATTCCGGCCCGAGGAGGAGCTCCGCGCCACCGGTGCCGCATCCCTGGCGGCCTCGCCTCAGGATATCGTGGAGTTCCTCGAACTCTCCCTGCCGGAATGACCCCCAATGGGCCGGTCCCGCCGGCCTCCTCCTCTCGGTGCGCTTTCCTCAGGATTTAACACTCGCGTAACGCCCCGTTCGCTGCCGATTGCATAATTTCTGATACTTCAACATCAAGTTCGATGCAAAAACCGGCAACGCCTGACTTATGGAATCAGTATCATCGCAAGGGCAACAACCTTTACGCCTGATCGAGGGCTATGAGTTGAACGGCCATGATACCATGCCTGATTTTTCAGATCCGGATCTCTATATCAACAGGGAGCTGAGCTGGCTGCACTTCAACCACAGGGTTCTCGAAGAGGCGATCACCCCTGAACTGCATCCTCTGCTCGAACGGGCGAAATTCATCTCGATTTTCAGCTCGAATCTCGACGAGTTCTTCATGATCCGCGTGGCTGGAATCGAACACCAGTTCTACGCCGGCCTGCAAAAAAAAACCGTTGACGGCCATACGCCTGCCGAACAACTCGACAGGATAAGATCGGTGGTCACCGAACAGCTTCAGAGGAGAAACGAGTGCCTGTATCGTGACATCCTCCCTGCACTCGAGCTGGAGGGGATCCGGTTCGTGAAATTTTCGGAACTGCCCGAAAAGCAGCGGCAGATGCTGAACAGCCATTTCCGGAAAGAGATCTTTCCGGTGCTCACCCCGCTGGCATTCGACACAGGGCACCCCTTTCCGTTCATGTCCAACCTCTCGCTGAACCTGGCCATAGAGCTCGAAGACAAAGAGACCTCCGCCCTGAAATTCGCCCGGGTGAAGGTACCCGATATTCTGCCGAGGATGCTTCGACTGGACGCTGTCGAGGGGTTCAAAAGCGACCTCCCCGGAGTACGCTATATCTGGATAGAAGATCTCATCGAGAACAACCTCGATCAGCTCTTCCCGAGAATGATGGTTACCCAGGCCCACCTGTTCAGGATCATTCGCAATGCGGATATTGAAATCGAGGAGGACGAGGCCGGCGACCTTCTCAAAACCATAGAAAAAGGTGTCCGTTCGAGGCGCTACGGAAAGGTCGTCAGACTCGATGTCGGCCCACAGATGCCGTCATTCGTCAGACATCTTCTGATGGAAAACCTGGAGGTCGATGAAAGAAGCGTGTATGAGATCGATGGGACGCTCGGCCTTGGCAGCCTGATGGAGCTGTTCAGGAGTGATCGCGCTGAGCTGAAGGACGAGCCTTATGTACCTGCGAATCCATTCAGCAGGGAGTTCGGCCGTGATATGCTCGACGACATCCGGTCCAGGGACCGACTCCTCCACCACCCGTACGACTCATTTCAACCGGTCGTAGATTTCATCGACAGGGCCGCCTCCGACCCGGATGTGCTTTCCATAAAACAGACCCTTTACCGGGTCGGGAGCAATTCGCCGATCGTCACCTCCCTGATGAAAGCTGCGGAACTCGGCAAGCAGGTGGCCGTGCTGGTCGAGCTCAAGGCGCGTTTCGACGAAGAGAACAATATCGTCTGGGCCAAAGCCCTCGAAGATGTCGGAGCGCATGTGATCTACGGCCTGCCCGGACTGAAAACCCACGCCAAGCTGACCATGGTCGTCAGGAGGGAGCAAGGGAAGCTGACTCGCTACCTGCATCTCGGTACCGGCAATTATAATCCGGCCACCGGTAAACTGTACACCGACTACAGCCTCTTCACCACGGATGATCTCCTCGGAGAGGAGGTCGCTGAACTCTTCAATGCCCTTACCGGTTATTCAAGATACACCGAATACAAGCATCTGCTCGTGTCGCCGATCAACACCAGAAAACGGATCATCGGTATGATCGAACGCGAGGAGGTATGGCGGAAAAAGGGGCATCCAGCAGGAATCATCATGAAAATGAACTCACTGGTGGACCCGAAAACCATAGAAGCCCTCTACCGGGCCTCCGGCGAGGGGGTGAGCATCGATCTTATCGTGCGCGGAATCTGCTGCCTCAAGCCGGGCATTCCGGGAGTCAGCGAAAACATACGGGTCATCAGCATTATCGGGCGCTATCTGGAACACAGCCGGGCCTACTATTTCTCCAACGGCGGCAAGCCCGAACTCTATCTTGGCAGCGCGGACATCATGCAGAGAAACCTTGACGACCGGGTCGAAACCCTCTTTCCGGTCTTCGACAGAACGCTGGTGAAACGGGTAAGGGCCGAACTCGAACTGCAGCTCAACGACAACGTAAAGTCCTGGCGGATCGAACCTGACGGAACCTGCCTGCCGCTCAGAAACGAGGCGCCTAAAATCGACAGCCAGGAGCAGCTGAGGAAACGGAGCACGCCGAAGGAGAATGTTACAGGAATCAAGAGAAACTGATGGAAAACAAGCTGTTTTATGGACGCAGGTCACGATCGTGTGACGATCGGGTTAACTGTTCATGAAGTCGACAAATTCAGGCACATGGATTCACTACTTTATCAGTCAGTGAACGAAAGACAGAACGCCAGGCCGGATCGTACCGGGGTCAGGTATCGACCGCCAACACCCGGCGTCACGCCGACCGCCTTCGGACTACCATGCAACCACCAATTACCGAACAGATGCCAACCTTCAGAGATGTCATGGGAATACTCGACGGAACCGGAAGCATTGACTGCTCCAGCAGGGGACTGACATCGCTTGAAGGATGCCCCGAAATCGTTGAAGGAGCCTTCAACTGTTCGGGAAACCTGCTCGAATCACTCGACGGTGCACCCGAAATCGTCGGTGATTTCAACTGCTCAGGCAACCTCCTCATCACCCTCGAAGGCGGCCCAGGAAAGGTCAGCGGAGATTACGACTGTTCCGGAAACCGCCTGACCTTTCTCAGAGGGGCTCCCACGAAAATCAAAGGCTCCTTCGATTGTTCCGGCAACCGCCTGATGTCCCTCAAGGGCGCCCCGAAAAAGGTAACCGGGTTATTTGACTGTTCGCACAACATCCTTGGATCTCTCGACGGGTCTCCGCTGGAAGCAGGATCCTTCGACTGCTCAAACAACCGCCTGTTCACTCTCGATGGCGCCCCGGACGAGGTGATCCATGATTTTGACTGTTCCGGCAATCTGCTCTCCTCACTGACCGGCTGCCCTGATTTCGTCCATGGCAGTTTCTCCTGCGCCGGCAACCGTCTTGAAAAGCTCAGGCACGGCCCGGTCGAGGTATCCGGTGACTTCAACTGCTCCAACAACAGGCTCACGACGCTGAAACATGCCCCGAAGATGGTGGGAGGAGTGTTCGATGGTTCAGGCAACCTCATGCTTTCCGGCGGACCCTGCAAGATATCGGGCGGACTTGTGCAAACAACCGGGTGGCCATGTCCACTCCAGGCCGCAGTCTGATGAGCACCCATCCGGAATCTCTCTACTTCAGGGTCATCGAGGCCGAACCGGCCGACATGGCTCCGGGAAGCGGACTTCCTGATGGCTGGGCGCTCGTGATGATCTCTTCCCGCAAGGAACGCCAGATCATTTACGATACCTTCGAAGATCACGCCTACCATAAAGGGCTCACCGTGGTAAGGAAAAAAGGAGGTCTCGAGGTGAGCCGCCTCGAGACCGGAGAAATAGTTGCAAACGCCCCGCTTGCCGGCGCACCGTCTAGATTCTTCCCTGACGACCTGCCCCCCGGAAATGCACGGGCAGCACTCGAACGATGCAGTAATATCAGGGCCTTCATCCGCATCTGTTCCGTCGATCTGTCCATCGCTTCCTGGAAAATACTCGACGATAACCAGAAGACGGTCGCGATACTCACTTCCGAAGCGTTCCGTCACTCAGACGGCAAAAATCCTGAAGCGATCGCAAGGTTCTACTCCGTCACACCGTTCAGGGGGTACCATCGGGAACTGGCCCGTATCCTCCGGGCGCTTCCGGAACCTGTCGACGCCTACAGGGTGACCGGATATCGGGAACGCCACCTCATGATCATCGAATCGGCCGGCTACACCATAGGCGGTTATTCCCCGAAACTCATGCTCCAGCTTGACCCGGATGCGACCATCCATGAAAGCCTGCGCCGCTTCCTGCAGTTCACCTCCACGGTCATGCGCCAGAACGAGCCCGGCATCCGCAAGGAGCTCGACACGGAATTCCTGCACGATTACCGGGTGGCCCTGCGAAAAAGCAGGTCGATGCTCAGGCAACTCAAGGGGGTTTTCGATCCGCACAGGACCGCATGGGCGCTTTCAGGGCTGCGCGACCTTGGAAAGCGCACCAACCAGTTGCGTGACTGCGATGTGTACCTTCTCAGGAAGGATGAATACCCCTTGCTCCTCCCCCCATCGCTGCGCCCGCCGCTTGCCCGGTTTTTTGACACCCTCGAAACTGAGCGTCGCCTGCTGCAGCGGCAGTTCCGTATGTACCTTTCAAGCGCCGAATACCGCGCATTCATGGCCGCCTTGCAGGGCTTCGTCGAAGACGATGAGCTGCCTGACCAGGAGCTTGCCCCGAACTCCGCACTCTCCACCAGAGCCGTCGCCGTATCGGCCGTAAGGAAAACCTGGAAAAAAGTTATCTCGCTTGGCAGGAGAATCGGACCTGACGCCCATGACAGCGAACTTCACGAGTTGCGGATTGCCTGCAAGAAGCTCAGGTACATCCTCGAATTCTTCTCATCCCTGTTCCCGGCCAAAACAGCCGGCCGGCTGGTCGGGCACCTTAAGGAGTTGCAGGAAAATCTCGGCGAATTTGTCGATATTTCGGTTCAGACCACGTTCCTGCTGACCCGGCTCGAATCCATGCCCACTGATTCCCGCGATCCCATCGACCTGTCGGCCGCCATCGGCGGACTCGTCGCCGCGCTCTACAGAAAGCAGGAGTGCGCAAGGGATCAGTTCGGCGAGACATTCGCAAGATTCGACGATGAACAGACACGGGATCTGTTCGAAGAGCTCCTCAACAGCCTGCAGTAACAAGACTCGTCCATGAAGACCATCGCACTCTACAGCATCAAGGGCGGCGTCGGGAAAACTGCCGCCGCAGTCAACCTCTCCTATCTTGCATCGCTCGGTTCCGCTTCGACACTCATCTGCGACCTCGATCCCCAGGGCGCAAGCTCCTTCTATTTCAGGATAACGGCATCCGAAAAATACAACAGCGACAAATTCCTGAAAGGCTCCAGAAAGATCTACCGCCATATCAAGGCCACCGATTACGAACATCTGGACCTGCTTCCGTCCGTAGTCTCGTACAGGAATCTCGACATCGAGCTGTCAGAAGAAAAAAATCCGAAGAAAAAGCTCAGGAAAAACATTGCCGACCTCAGCGAAGAGTACGAATACCTCTTTTTCGACTGTCCTCCGAACCTCACGCTTCTTTCCGAAAGCGTCTTTGCCGCTTCGGACATCATCCTGGTGCCAATGATCCCCACGACACTTTCGGTCAGGACCTTCAACCAGCTCCTGTCATTTTTTGAAGACCACAAACTTGATTCCACCAGGATTCGCGCTTTTTTCTCCATGGAGGAAAAAAGAAAATCGATGCACCGGGAGATCGTCGAGCAGTTCAGAAATACCCCCGGAGTCCTCAGTGGAACCATACCCTACAACTCTGAAGTTGAAAAAATGGGCATTTACCGCGCTCCCCTCAATGCAGTCCGTCCGGAAACTCCCGCCGCGAAATCCTACAGCCGACTCTGGGACGAGCTTCGCAATTCGATCTCCTGAGCCGGGAAGGATGCTTGCCGGAGCCCATCGAACAGTTTATGCGCATCATCTGCTGACCGGATTCAGGCAAGCAACCTGATCCTTGAAAAAACGTAATCGAGTCGATCCTCGTTGAGTACGACCCTGTAGAACCCGCTGGAGCCAAGCTCTGTTGTATCTCGCTCTTGCCCGACGTCGGTTTTCCAGCCATCGTTGCCGTTATGCCAGTAGACAAGCCGTATCAGTCCCTTCTCGATCTCTATCGCCGTGACTCCTCGCTTTCCTATGGCACAGCCCGAGTTGAAGATGCTCGGGATGGCGATATCGCCATATCGTCCGCTGCGCAGGCTTTTCCTGAATCCTTTGCGGTAACATGCATCAAGCTCGCTCTTCATGTGCGCTATCTGCGCTTCGATCTCCCGTCTCGCGTCCTCTGCCGCCGAGGGATAGGTCCGGCAGAGCTCCTCAATGCGGTAATTCAGGTAATCGACTTTCGAGAGCGACTCAAACAGCGGTCGATGGGTATGCCCGATGATTGAAATGATTCCGGCGCTGTTCGAAAAATCGTAGACCGCACGCTCGATAGCGTAGCGCTTCCGGCTGTTGTACGATACCGAATAGTTGCGGATACCAGCCGGTTTTGCGATATAACGAAGGAGGTAGAACAGCGCCTTGCTGAAAAAAGAGCCCTGCTCGTTCAGGAACGCCGAGGCCTGATGACCGTGGAAAAGCAGCATGGAACCGCCGGCATACCGAAGGACGAGGGACTCGACGAGCCATGGCGCAAGGATGTACTCCCTTTCTTCAAGAAGACCGAGATCGTGGTTCCCGTAGATTTTCCAGAGCACTCCCTTACGCCCGAAGCACAGGAACAGGTCGTACAGACGCGCCCAGGCTCTTACGACATCCTCGCTGATGAACTTCATCAGCTCTTCGATATCGCCGTTCAGCACCAGGCCGTAGCCTCCCGTGAGATAGTGACGATCGAGAACCGTTTCGAACAGCACGGCATTGTGCAGAAACTCGTCGTTCCGGCTGCCGTCACCCATATGCAGATCGCTGAAAACAACCACCTTCGACGCATCGTCAAGATGCACCTGAGGAGACGTCTGCAGGAGCCGCTCCAGGTCAGGATATCGTGAAGAAGCTCCAGGCATCTGCATTGAAAAGAGCTACGCGATCATTTCAGGTTGCCGCCCCGGTAGAGGAACAGCGAGACCGAATCGTTATCCCTGATCGCTTTTTTTACCGCCTCAGGGTTCTTTTCGCACCTGAGCAGCGTCTTCCATGACCGCAGATGTTTTTCATCATGGAAATCGGAATTGGCGATGTAATTGAATTTTTTCAGGCCGACAACATTGAACAGGTCGTCCCGGTTCGCCACCTCCCATGCATCAAAAAGCTGTGCAAATCGCTCATGGTTCGCCCAAAGATATTCAGAGGGCGACTCGCCTGAGTGGTTCCGCACGTATGGGTGGCAGGCGACGGACACCGCCCCCTGCCCTCTGATCTCATCCAGGATCTCCTCGACCCCGAGATCGGGGCTGATGAGCTCCTTGACGTCAAGAGCGAGAATATGATATCTCGAGGTGTTGTTCGTCAACTCGATGCCCGGCAGAACAAGCATTTCCCAGCTCTCCCAGGCACTCCTGGCGGCATCCCAGAGCTCCTTCCGGTACTGTCCGAATCGCTCCCTGGGAATGAAGCCGGACCACCCTCCCTGTTCGGCTGAAAGCTGTTCGCTTCCGGAATCGAGCACATGGTCAGTGATGGCGATGACATCAAAACCGGTTTTACCATACATCTCGACGATCTCGTTTATGGAGAGACGGCCGTCGCTCCAGGTCGAGTGGATATGAAAATCGCAACAAAGCCATTCCATAAGCTGTCTCCTTTGGTTCACCTTCGTTGTCGGACGATGGTGCATGCCGACCTGATCCCAAGGTATGACAATCCGCCGTAACGGTTTGTCAACTTGAGGTGAACTCTTTCCGGTCAGGGAGCCCCGGATAGGAAGGAAGCCTCTTCAGGCAAGAAGATTGATGCGGGAGAAGACATAATCGAGGTGGTCCTCGTTCAGCACGATGCGGAAGTAGCCGGTATCGGCGAGTTGTTCCGGCTCGGCGTTCCGGTCACTGACGAACCTGCGCCCCTGCTTGTTCTTGAACCAGTAGACCAGCCGGATCCGGGAGCCGTCGATCTCCAGGGCGGTCACACCTCGCTTGCCAATGGCGCAACCCGAATTGAACACGCTCGGAATGGCGATATTGTTGTACCGGCCGCTGCGAAGTCCGATCCTCTTTCCTTCGGTGAAGCAGGCGTCAAGCATGGTCTTGAGCTCCGCGATCTGCTCCTGGATGAGCCGGCGCTCCTCCGGAGCGGCCGAAGGGTAGGCGCGGCAGAGCTCCTCGATACGGTAGTTGAGATGATCGACCTTCGAAAGGGACTCGAAGAGCGGACGGTGCGTGTGACCGATGATGGAGACGATCTTCGCCTGGTTCGAGAACTCGTAGATCGACTTCTCGATGGCGAACCGGCGCCGGCTGTTGTATGCGGTCGAAAAATTCCTGATGCCCATCGGCTTGGCGATGTAGCGCACAAAAAGCCTCACCGACCGGCTGACGATCGGGTAGGTCTCCCAGAGCAGGATCGAGGCCTGGTGGCCATGGAACAGCAGCATGACCTCATCACCGTACATGAACCTGATCGCCTCGAGCAGGTGCCGGGAGAGCCGGTAGTTTCGCTCCTCGAACAGGTCGTCGTCGTGATTGCCGTAGGTCTTCCAGAAAAATCCGTTCTGCTCGAAGCGCAGGAACAGATCGTAGATATCTCCCCACTGCTCCCCGATCCTCTCGACAGGAAACTTGAACAACTCCTCCACATCGCCGTTCAGCACAAGGCTGTACTTCTCCGGCAGGTAATACTCCTGCAGCATCGACCGGACAAGGTCGGCATTGCGCCTGAACTCGTCCCGCCGTCCCCCATTGCCCATGTGCAGATCACTGAGGATCAGCACCCTGGAAGAGGGACCGAGCACGATTGGTTTTGCCGTGGCGAGCAGCTTTTCGAGATGGGGATGTTTTTTCTGATGGAGGCGCATGTACGGATTCACGTTCGTCCTGGAGGCACTGCAACCGGGATTCTCCCTCCGGTTCGTTTCCAACAAGAGCGAGCTGCTTAAGGTTCTGCCCGACAATCCGGTCCATCCTGGCTTCAGGAAGTCCTTCGACACCATGGCGGGCACCCAATTGAAGATTACGCAAAAAAAAGCTTTCTTGTGTTGTATTTGCTTGCAGAGAGCATCAAGAAAACAAGAGCCATATTGATATCTCCTGAACGGTTCCACAAGATCCGCCGGCTGCTCGAACAGCGCCAGACGGATCTCACGCTCGTCATGGATAACGTGAACAAGCCGCACAACCTGGCAGCCATCATCAGGAGCAGCGACGCGGTCGGCATCCACAGGATCCACGCAGTCTCCTACCGTTCATCAATCCGCACCAAGCAGCATACGGCGGCCGGCACAAGCAAATGGGTCAAGGTCGAACTCGCCGAGAGTATCCTGCCGATCGGCAGAAAGCTTAAGGAGGATGACGGCATGCAGCTCCTTGTCGCCACCTACCGTCCGGACGCCGTCGATTTCAGGTCGGTAGACTATACGCTTCCTACGGCCATCATCGTCGGCGAAGAGCTGAACGGGCCGTCCGACGAGGCCCTGCAAATCGCGGACCGCTGCATCTACATCCCCATGGCCGGCATGGCTGAATCCCTGAACGTCTCGGTAGCCGCGGCGCTCATCCTGTTCGAAGCCCAGCGCCAGCGCGACGCCGCAGGAATGTACCGATTGCGTCAGTTTCCTGTTGACGAGTTCCAGCGCCTGCTGTTCGAGTACACCTACCCCCGCCTCAGCAGGGTCCTGGGTGAGAAGGGCAAACCCTACCCCGCACTGGACGACGACGGCGCCATCATGGCCGGAGCGCTCTTGCCGGAAGGCGACATCGACAGCGACGAAGAGATCGACAATGATTGAGGGAATCACCTTTGCCATGAAGCGGGGAGGAACAAGCATCATTTTCCTGAACAGCCGCAGAGAGGTGCTGCTCTTCCTGAGGGATGACGATCCCGGCATCCCCTACCCGAACGTGTGGGACCTTCCGGGTGGGCATATTGAAGCCGGAGAGACTCCGATGGAGTGCATCGTTCGCGAGATGATGGAAGAGATCGAAACCGACGTGAGCGGATGCTCGCTGCTGAAGGTGTATGACTTCCCGGACCGGACGGAGTATGTGTTCCTGATGGAGATGGATGTCCCGGCGGAACAGATCCCCCTCCACGAAGGACAGCGCCTTCAGTGGTTCGGGTCGCATGAATGGCGGGAACTCCCGATCGCCTATGGGTTCGACCTGGTCCTGGACGAGTTCTTCGCATCCTGCTGAGCGAAGCCTGAAATCGAAGGGGCTGACCCGGAAGAGTAGTAACGTGGCGTGTTGCTGGCGCTTCGAGAACGTGTCATACTGAACGAAGCAATGCGAAGTGAAGTATCCAGGATTATCAAGATTCGCGCTTACTGATGAAATCAGGATATCCTGCGAGTTTTTTCCGGATTCATCGGCGGGCTTCGCCAGCTTCAGAATGACAGAACGTGCTGCGAAACACAGACATGAAAAAATGCGAAGGCTGCCTCAGTTCAGATTCTGAGGCAGCCTTTCGAATCCTTTGATACGCCGGACTATCTGATCGTATCGAGATACCGTTCTGCTTCGACCGCCGACATGCAGCCGGTGCCGACCGCCGTGACGGCCTGGCGATAGATATAATCCTGCACGTCGCCGCAGGCGAAGACTCCGGTGACGCTCGTTTCGGTGGAGTGGGGCTTCGTCTTGATGTAGCCGTAATCGTCCATGTCGAGCTGTCCCCTGAAAAGCGCCGCGTTCGGTTCATGTCCGATGGCCATGAACACTCCGTCACAGGCGTGTTCGGTCAGCTCTCCGGTCTTGACGTTCTTCAGCCTGATACCGGTCACCTTCATCCCGTCGCCAAGGATCTCGTCAACCACTTCGTTGAGCATGGTGACGATCTTCCCGTTCTTCTTGGCCCTCAGGCTCATGATCTTCGATGCCCTGAACTCTTCGCGACGATGGACCAGCACCACCTCTGAAGCGAATTTGGTGAGGTAGAGCGCCTCCTCCATGGCAGTATCGCCTCCGCCGATCACGAACACCCGGCAATTCTTGAAAAAGAATCCGTCACAGGTCGCGCATGCAGAGACACCGCGACCCCGATAAACCCTTTCGGACTCTATTCCAAGCCACTTGGCGTTGGCGCCGGTGGCCACGATGAGGGTCCTCGTCATGATCTCCTGTCCGCCGTCGAGCGTCAGGCAGAAAGGGCTGCGCGACACATCGGCTTCGATGACCGAGCCGAACAGGAACTCCGCGTTGAAGCGCTCAGCCTGTTGCCGCATTCTCGACATGAGCTCCGGCCCCGGAATGCCTTCGGGAAAACCGGGAAAGTTCTCGATGTCGGTGGTGATCATGAGCTGACCTCCGGGCTGGTGCCCCTCGATGACCAGCGGGTTAAGATTGGCTCGGCCGGTATAGATGGCCGCCGTGTATCCGGCGGGACCGGTGCCTAAGATGACAACGTCCCTGATTTCCTTATCCATGACTTGAGGCGTCTATGTGTTTAGGGGGGCAAAGAAACAGACAACCCGGCTTTCGGGCCGGGATGTCAGGAAAAAAAGTGCGGGTCAGCCGATCTGCTCGTCGATCTTCTTGGCGATCATGTTCTTGGGCATGGCACCGACCATCTGGTCGACAACCTGGCCGTTCTTGATGATCAGCATGGTAGGAATGCTGCGGATTCCGTATTTGGCCGCAGTGCCAGGGTTCTCGTCGACATTGACCTTGGCGATGATGGCCTTGCCTTCATAATCGCCGGCAAGCTCCTCGATGACCGGGCCAAGCATCATGCAGGGACCGCACCAGGCAGCCCAGAAGTCGACCAGGGCGACCTTGTCGGATTCGAGAATGGAGGTCTGGAAGTTCTGGTCGGTGGCCGTGAAATATTTTCCGCTCATGGTGATGGAATATAGGTTGAAAGGATGCAACAGGGAAACTCGATGCCAATGCGGTTGGCAAGAAATCAAAGTAAGAAAAAAACCTTTCACAGGAAAGGAGCCTCGATTTATCCTGTGATTTTGACGTTGTCCGGCCCCAGCACCTCTTCGAGCCTGTCGAGCATTTCGTCATCGGGTTCGACGGGGGTGTTCCTGGCAAATATCTTCAGGGTTTCGTTGCAGGACGAGAGCGTGGCCCGGACTTCGAAATCCACCGGGGTCCCGCCCTTGTGCTTTTCGAAAATCTCCCGGACGGTTTCGAGCTTGCCGAGCTGGGAGGGATCGTCCGCGTCGATTTTCAGGACAACCTTCTTCACCAGCTCCGATCGCACCTTTTTCAGGGGCACCACCTCCCGCACCAGCAGCTTCAGGCTGCCGTCCTTGACTTCGGCTTCGACGACCAGCATGACCACCTCTTCAGGCTTGAGCAGGTGCCGGAACTGTTCGTAGACGCTTGCGAATACCGTGAAGTCCGCCTTGCCGGTAAAGTCCTCGAGAACACCGAACAGCATCTGCTTGCCCTTCCTGTCCTGATAGGGCTTCACCGAAACCACCACGCCGATCGCCTTGTAGAGCCTCGACGGCACCACATCCCTGGTGTCGAGCGGCAGGTTGGCGAAAGCTTCCCAGTCCCGGCGGTAGGGATCGAGCGGATGATGGCTGAGATAGAAGCCGACAAGCCGCTTCTCGTTCTGAAGCTTCTCGGTGTCCGGCATCGGCTCCGCGTTGTCGAGCTCCGGGTAGTGCACTCCGGCCTGCCCTTCACTGTAGTCGTCGCTGAAAAAGCCCCCCTGGCCGAGTGTGACGGCCTTGTTCTGCATCTGGCCGAATTTGATCGCCTTGTCGACGTTCGCGAGCAGCCTGGCCCGGTTCATGTCGATCTCGTCGAGCGCACCGGCGAGGATGAGGCATTCGAGCGCCTTGCGATTCATGGCCCGGAGATCGACCGATGCCGTCAGATCGAACAGGTTCACGAAGGGCTTGCCGTTCCGTCGAAGCCGCGAAGCCACGACCGCGCGCGCGCCGCCACCTACCTGTTTGATGGCCGAGAGCCCGACCCTGATGTAGGAGCGCCCCTTGTACTCCTCGACCGAGAACAGGGCATCGCTGTTGTTGATCGAGGGCGGAAGCGTGAAGATGCCGAACCCCTTGGCTTCGTCGCTCAGGTGCTTCATGCGCTCGGTGTCGCCGATTTCACTGTTCATGATGGCCGTGACGAACTCGATCGTGTAGTGCGCCTTCAGGTATCCGGTCCAGTAGGCAAGGACACCGTAGGCCGCCGAATGACTCTTGTTGAAGCCGTAACCGGCGAACTCGGCCATGAGGTCGAAGATCCTCGTGGCAAGGGCCTGGTTCACATCGATCTTCATCGCCCCCTCGACGAACTCATCCTTGAACCGCTGCATCAGCTTCGGGTCCTTCTTGCCCATCGCCTTGCGCAGGTTGTCCGCCTTGGCGAGCGAGAAGCGCCCCATCACCTGGGAGATCTGCATCACCTGCTCCTGATAGACGATCACCCCGTAGGTCTCCTTCAGGATCTCCTCGAGCATGGGATGCATGTAGTCGATCTCCTCCCTGCCGTGCTTTCGGTCCACGAAAAGGTCCACCGCGTTGCGATTCTCGTCGATTTCGGCGTTCAGCGCGCCCGGTCGGTACAGGGCGCTCATGGCGATGATATCTCCGATCTGGGTCGGCTGGAGCCGGGTCATGTAGCTCTGCATGCCTGAGGACTCGAACTGGAAGATGCCGGCCATCTTGCCCTCCTGGAAGATCCTGAAGGTCTGGCGATCGTTCATCGGCACCTTTTCGAGTTCGATCTCCACCCCGTGACGTTTCCTGATGAGACGCAGCGTCTCGTCGATCACGGCGAGGGTCTCAAGCCCGAGGTAGTCGATCTTGAGCAGGCCCGCCTGTTCGATGCAGTTCTTGTCGAACTGGGTCACCACCTGCTTCTCCTCGACGGCGTCTGAAGCCTTGCCGCTCGTGCCGTCGATGTCGCTCGCGTCGAACTCGTCGGCGTACTTCCGCTCCTCGGTTTCGATCTTGTTCGAGACATAGAGCGGCACCTGCTCCTCGAGCCTCCCGTTCGTGATGACCACTGCGCCGGCGTGCATCGACACATTTCGCGCCCGGCCCTCCATGGCCCTTGCATACTGCATGAGCTGCTGATACTGAGGGTCGCTGTCCACCAGGCGCTTGAGCTCCTTGACATCCTGGAACGCGTCGGCGAGGGTCGTTCCCGGCCTGGAGGGGACCAGCTTGGCCAACTGGTCGACCGCCTTGAGCGGCACGTCGAGCACGCGACCGGCGTCACGAATGGCCGCCTTGGCGCCCAGAGTGCCGATGGCGATCACCTTGGCCACGCTTTCGGTGCCGTACTTTTCAACCGTATAGTCCAGAACCTTCTGCTTGCCGACCGGGGTGAAGTCGATGTCGATATCGGGCATCGAAAGGCGCTCGGGATTGAGGAACCGCTCGAACAGGAGCTTGTATTTCAGCGGGTCGATCCGGGTGATGCCGGTCAGGTAGGCGATGATGCTGCCTGCGGCCGAGCCCCGGCCGGGGCCCACCGAATAACCAAGACGCCGCGACGCGGCGATCAGGTCGCTGACGATCAGGAAGTACGAACTGAACCCCATCTTTTCAATGACGCCGAGTTCGAGTTCGATTCGATCCTTCACGGCTTCCGGATCGATGCCGATGCTCTCGCAGTCGGCATACTTCTCCTTCGCCCCCTCCCAGGTCAGGTGGCGCAGGTACTCCTTCTCGTCGATGAACCCCTCGGGAAGCGGAAAATGGGGCAGAAAGGGCTCCTTGGTCGTGAAAGCGTAGGTGCAGCTTCCGGCGATGACCGAGGTATTGTCGAGTTCCCCATGCGCATTGTCGAACATCGCCGCCATCTCGCCGGGCGACTTGAAATAGTTCTCGCTCCCCGGAAGGCACTGAAGGTTCCTGCTGTCGAGCTTCTCCTTGGTGCGGTTCGCAATCATCGCACGGTAACACCCGGCGTCGCTCTTTTCGAGGTAATGCACATTGTTGGTCGCCACCAGCGGAATACCGGAAGAGTCCGAAAGCCTCACGGTCGCCTCGACGAGGCGGTCATCATGGGGCACGCCGTGCCGCTGAAGCTCGAGGTAGAAGCGTTCGCCGAAAATGCTTCGGTAGATTTCGGCTGTCCGCCCGGCCTCGCCGTCGTCGCCGTCGAGCAGGGCCCTGCCAATCAGCCCGGCGTGCGACGCGGACAGGCAGGTGAGACCTTCGTGGCAGGATTCGAGCACCTTCATGTCGACCTGGGGCATGCCGCTGGTGAACCCCTCCCTGGCCGCCCGCGACAAAAGGACGCACATGTTGCGGTACCCGACCTCATCCCGCACAAGGAGCACCAGCGTTGCCGGCCGGCCGGTATGGCGCGCTTCGGTGCCGGCGAGGAAGATCTCGGAACCCATGATGAGTTTGACCTCGGCCTTCCTGGCGAGACCGAACAGCTCGGGCATGTTGAACATGGCCGCGTAATCGGTGACAGCCACGGTATCCATCCCCTTCTTCCTGCAGGCTGCAAAAAGTTCGGCCGCGAAGACCGGACTGCTCTGCATCGAAAAATGGGTGTGAGTATGCAGGTGAACGAACTCCATGGGACTCTCGAATCTGGGCATCTGAGGGTTTCGGGCATCCGCCGGGCTGGCGGATACATGGTTCATTATAACCTTTCAACGGGTTCTTCCAAGTCAATTCGGCTCAAAACCACGAGCTGCCGGGCAGACGCCGGAAACCGGAACACTGCCCGGAGGCAGTGTTCTGAAAAGAAGATAAACAGAGGGGTGATGCGGTTCAGGCAGCTATTTCCCCTGCCGTTCTTGCCGTTCTCGCCGTTCTCACGCGACTCTGGCCGGATGAGCCTGCGATGAGCTCATGGTAGAGCTTATCGTAGTTCGAGGTCATCTCCTCGAGGGTAAAACGCTTTTCGAACTCGCGGCGGCAAGCCAGGCGAGAGATCGTGTCGATGTTGCGTATGGCCCTGATGAAATCCTGACGGCTGTCACAGATGAAACCGCTTGTGCCGTGGGTGACCACTTCGGGAGATGAACCGCAGCGACGCACGATGACCGGCGTACCACAGGCAAGGGCCTCGATCATGACCAGCCCGAACGGCTCCGGCCAGTCTATGGTGTTGAGCAACCCCCTGGCGTTGCGGAGCAGCTCCGATTTCTGCCGGTCGTCGACCTCGCCCACAAATTCGATGAGCGGGTGGTCGAGCAGCGGCTCGATTCGGTTTTTGAAGTAGGCTTTGTCGAGCGGGTCGATCTTGGCGGCGAGCTTCAGCCGGACGTTGCATGCCTTGGCCATCATGATGGCCTGGTCGGGACGCTTCTCTTCGGAAAAACGACCGAGATAGAGAAAATAGTCCTCCGGCGACGGGTTGAATTCGAACAGGTTTTCCGGATAGCCGTGATAGATGGTCTTCACCCAGTTGATGTCCGGCACCGGAATGCGCTGGGCATCGCTGATGGAGACATAGGGCACCTTTGCGTAGCTCCTGAGGATCCTCGGGTAATCGGGCGTATCGAGCCTGCCGTGCATGGTCAGCACGGTGGGAGTGGACGAGCGGGCAGCGAACGGCAGGGTCAGATATTCGAGATGGGAGTGGATGATGTCGAATTGACCGGCCATCTCTTCGTAAACCTTCGCCAGGGTGAGCATATGCATGATGATCGCCGACCTGGTTTTCCTTCCTAACCTCAGACTTTCCGAAACAGGCGACACGAGGCGGGCGCTGGTTGTTGAGTCTCCCGACGCAAAAAGGGTCACGTCGTGCCCGGCTGCGACAAGGCCCTCGGTCAGGTTGTAGACGACACGCTCGGTTCCTCCATATTTTTTCGGAGGAACGCTTTCGACCAGGGGGGCAATCTGTGCAATTCTCAGCTTTTTCATAACATCATTCTCCTTTTCATCACCGTGGACAGTAGCTCAGGCGATACGGTTCGTTGGTTCGCAATTTGCTTGTCTCCCCATACAACGTACATGGAAGGGCAAGTTCTGTTTCGGCATCAATGCGGATCGATACATCACGATGGGTGATCTCCAGATGAACGTCCCGGTCGCGCCACTTCACACGGAACGCCAGACGTTCCCATTTTTTGGGAAGCCACGGATTCAGCACGATACGGTCCGACTTGAGGGTCAGGCCGGCGAAGCCATGGATGACGGTCTGCCAGCTCCCTCCCACTGCGGCGGCATGGATGCCGAGATCGGTATTCTTGTGGAGGTCCTTCAGGTCGAACAGGGCCGTCTTCATGAAGTACCGGTAGGCATTGACCCGCTCCGCCACGGTCAACCCCATCATGGCGTAGGTGCAGTGGCTCAGCGAGGACTTGTGCGCGGTGCGCGGTTCGTAGTAGAGGTAGTTGGCGAGCTTCTCCTCAAAGGTGAACGCATGGGGGAAAAGCAGCATCATGATCAGCACATCCGCCTGCTTGATAAGCTGGGTCCGGCCGATGTTCCTGAAGTTCACCCCTTGCGGAAGCACAGGACGTCCTTCGCGGTCATGCCGCTGGATCACATAGTCCTTCAGGGAGAAATAGCCATCGAACTGCTCGACAAGAAGGGTATCAGGATCCTGGGTGAACTTCAGCTTCCGGCTGATCCTGAGCCAGAGGGCGGGTTCATCCTTTTCGAGCCCGATCCTCACGGCAAGCTCATCGAGCACCTCAGGATTGGTCTTGTGCACATGTTTGTAAAGCAACGCCGCGAGGCGCAGATGCCATTTGACCAGGAAGTTGGTGTAGGCGTTGTTGTCCACATGCTCGTGAAACTCATCGGGTCCGATGACCGTGCGTATCTCGTACTGCTCACCGTGCCTGACGGCCCGGCTCGCCCAGAAGCGTGCAGTCAGGAAGATCATTTCGAGGCCGTACCGCAACAGGAACTCCTCGTCTCCGGTCACCCTGAAGTATCGTTCCACGCCATAGATGACGTCCGAAACGATATGGTCCTCCTCGGTGCCCGTATAGATGAAGCGGATGGTCTTCTCCAGCTTCGAGGCGAAGCGCGGGGTGACATCCTCTCCGGTCGTGGCCGACTCCCATGCGTATTTCGCCCCCAGGTAACCCATCTTCTCGGCATTCTTCATCGCTCCCGGCAACGTCTGGTACCGGTACATCAGGAGGTTGCGAGCGAGGGGTGGAAAGTTGTAGATGTAAAAAGGCAGGATGAAGATTTCGGTATCCCAGAAGGCGTGGCCGAGGTAGCCTTCCGAACTGAGGAACTTTGCCCCGATGCCCGTCGGACCTGACGGACCGTTGATGAGCAACTGATAGATGTTGTAGCGCAGGGCCGACTGCGCCTGCTCGTCGCCGTCGATATGCACGTCCGCCTGCTCCCACATGCTGTGCCATGCCCGCAGGTGCTCTTCGATCTCCTGTTTCGGTCCCTTGCGGACGTAGTCCTTGAGCCGGCAGATCGTGTCCTTGAAAAGCCTGTCCGCAGGATGCTCCCTGCTGGTGGTGACCACGGCAAGCTTTTCGAACTCGTAGCAACGCCCTTTCTCGGCATCAAGGGTGATTTCACTCGTAAACTTCTCTCCGTAGATCCTCGGCTCCCATTGCATCGGGATCCCGGCCGGTGAGATGAGCTTCCATGACGCCGCTTCAGCGATCCTGATGCCCCTGTCGCGGGTCTTCATCACCAGGTACATGAAGTTCCTGCCCCGCTCGATCTTTTCGAGCTGCAGGTGCTTGTACAACTCTCTGGGGAAATAGCCGCGATTGAACACCTCTCCGTTCAACCCTGAAAGCACCCTGATCCTGCCGGAGAAGTTTTTCGGAGTCACCTTCACCCTCATGTATCCCCGATGCGGGTCGCTCATACAGGCGAGGCGGGTGGTCTCGATGGAAAGGACCTTTCCGGCGGAGTTCCTGAACAGGGTTTTGCGATGCAGCAACCCTTTCCGCATGTCGAGTACCTGTTCATGGGTGATCGCCTGGCAGGTCGAGAAGCAGAACTTTTCACCTTCGTGCCATATGGAAACGTCGGTCCACATCGGACATTTGACCAGCTCCTCGACATCGGACTCCGACTTGTCGAAAATACCGGCAAGATACATCCCCCCGCAGTTGCCGGGAGGCAGCTCTTCGAGGCTTCCCCTGATGTTGAGGTATCCGTTGCCGATGGTCATCAGGGTCTCATTGACCTGAATCGCCTTCGGGGTTTTCCTGAACCCTTTCCGGCGGATAAGCCACTCTTCGGGCGAAAGCTCGAACAGCACGGATGGGTCGCTCCACGTAGAAGCGTGTAGGGGTAAAGATCCTGCGAGCATGAAGCCTCCCTGGGCACAAGGCCCTGAATGTTTGACTGTGAAGTCAAAACCGGTACTACGACAGGATGGGGAAACGTCGGCGCGACGGCGTCGAAAACGGTTAAAAACCTTCTGCCGCAAATGCGCGTGTTATAATAGAACGCAACTACCCCCCAGGAAGTTCACCTGATGTTGCCTCCGTACCGCTTCAATCTCCGGAACTTAATGGACGACAATCACCCGTTTTCTCGGTTCGCACGATCGAAGCCCATGGCTTGCCCCTGATTTTTTCGTATGTTATGGGATAAGGTCAATATTCCGCGTAACCCAAGGACACCTCTCACATTGGAGCAAACCACCTATAAACAGTGCCCTGTCTGCGGCTTCCCGCTGACCGAACAGAATGCCATCTGCCCGAGATGCAGCAATGACATTCTCGAAGACATCACGACCCTCGACGAACAGAACCTGGAAAAGCATTACCGGATCATCGAGGATAAAAAGGCTGAATGGTACATCCGGTGCCTCGCCGAGAACCTCGACACCGGCAGGAGCCCTTCCGTTACCTTCACTCCGGAATATTTCAACTCCACGCAGGCAAAGACACCCATACAGGCGCCGCACGGCGAGGAAGACGCATTTCCCACACCGCGCACCGTTCTGCTCAGGGACCCCCATAAACGGCTCGAACTGTTCAGGTGGCTCGATCCCGACTGGAAAGAGGTGGTCAGGAACGCCGTGAAGATCCAGAAAGACCCGAATGACACCGAGATGCTGGAGTTCCTGAACCTCACGAGCCTGAGATGCGACAACCACAGGATCCATCACCTCGGCCCGGTAAGCCTCCTGGAGAACCTGCAGCAGCTCCGCTGTGATGAAACCCCGGTCGTAAGCCTCGAGCCGCTCAGAAACCTCAGGAACCTGAAGCGTCTTTACGCCTTCGATTGCGACTTCACCTCGCTGGAGCCCCTCCGCGACGTCCGCTCCCTGAAGCTGCTCTGGATCTCGAGTACCGAAGTGAGCGATCTCACGCCTGTGAGCGGTCTGGAAAATCTCGAAGAGCTCTACTGCTCCGAAACACCGATCTGCGACCTCGCACCGCTTGCCAGGCTGACGAATCTCGAAAAGCTGAGCTGCTACAAGACCGGGATCACCTCGATAGAACCGTTACGAGGGCTCGAGAACCTGATCGAACTCGGCATAAACAGCACCGGCGTCACCTCGCTCGAGCCGCTGTCGGCACTCACCAACCTTGAGTACCTCCGCTGCAGCAGGACACCGATCAGGAGCCTGGAGCCCCTTCGGTACATGACGAGCCTCAGGGAGCTGAGCATCGAACAGACGGGCGTACACAGCCTCGAACCGCTCTCGGGGCTCGACGAGCTCGAGGAGCTGATCTGCTCCGGCACACTCATTGAATCGATCGCCCCCCTGATGCAACTGACCAACCTGGAAAAGCTGGAGATCTCTTCCGGATGCGTCCCCGATTTCGAACTCGACCGATTCATCACCGAACACCCCGCCTGCGAGGTCATTCTGAAACCCTGAATCGCGATAGAAGCATAAAACACGGAAGGCGGCACTCGATATGCCGCCTTCCGCGTTGAAAACCCGTACCGAAACCTGTCAGTCGAGATAGATGACCGTCTGACCGGCCGAGACCGAGTCTCCCGGCTTGATCATGACCGCAGTGACCTTTCCATCGGCAGTCGACTTGATCGATGATTCCATCTTCATGGCTTCGAGCACCGCGACATCCTGTCCCTCCGTCACGCTGTCCCCCACCTTCACCGCAACCGAAACCACCGTACCGGGCATGGTCGCCGTGACCGGAGTTCCCTGATGCTGCCGCACCGGCGCCATCTCGGGTATCCTGACCGGCTGCATGCCCGGGGCGACCGATTGGGCCATGGCCACGCCGTCGGCGATCACCACGTTGAACGACTTGCCGTCGACCATCACCAGATAGTTGCCCGAAAGGTTGCGTGCCGCCGGACGGATCAGGTCCTCAAGGCGCTCCGGCAGGGTCTTGCCGTGGGCGGTCACCTTCAGCTCCTCTTCATCCTTCTTCGCCTCCTCCTCGGCTTCAACATCGGCCTTGTATCGGATGCCAAGGGGCTTATCGCCCTGAAGGAACGAGATCCCCTTCTGGCCGCAGGTTGCGGCGATGAAAATGTTCTCGTCGGTCTCGGGCAGGTGGGCCTCCCTGAGCAGCTTGCGGTTATGCTCGATGCCGAGGTCGGGGTTGCGGTCGTTGATGTCGTGCACGTCCTGCACCGTCGGCTCCAGTCCCAGCTGTTCCGAGGCGAGTCTCACCACCTCAGGGTCCGGTTCCGCTGGGGTCTTGCCGAAATAACCGAGCACCATCTTGCCGTAGCCGTCGACGATCTTCTTCCATGGCCCCTGAACGGTGTTCGCGAAAGCCTGCTGGAAATAGAACTGCGAAACCGGAGTGACCGAAGCGCCGAACCCGCCCTTGGCGACCACCTCGCGCATGTTGCGGATCACCTCGGGGAAGAAGTGAAGCGTATCGTGGTCACGCATCATCTGGGTGTTTGCCGTGAGCGCGCCACCCGGCATGGGGGAGAACGGTATGACCGGATTGACCTCCTTGGCTTCCGGGGGCATGTAGTACTTGTCCATATGCTCGATGAACAGGGACTCGACCTCGAGGTATTTCTCATGGTCGATATCGAGGGAGTAATCGGTGCCCCGCAGGCGATGCCACATGGTCAGAACGTCCACCTCCGCCGTGCCGCCGCTGACCGGGGCCATGGCGAGGTCGATGATGTCGATGCCCGCTTCGATGGCCGCAAAGTTGCAGGCGACGCCCATTCCTGCGGTGTCGTGCGTATGGAACTCGAGCACGGTACCCGCGGGAAGCAGCTTTCGTGCGCCCTTGACGGTCTCATACACCACGGCCGGAGTCGTGGTACCCGAAGCGTCCTTGAAGGCCACGCTGTCGAACGGGATGCCCGCATCGAGGATCTCCTGCAGCTTGTCGAGATAGAACCTGGGGGTGTGGCAGTAGGACTCCTTCAGCCCCGGCGGAAGGCCCATGAGGGCGACGACGACCTGGTGCTTCAGGCCTGCGTTGACGATGCACTGGCCGGACCAGGCGAGGTTGCGCACGTCCATGAGCGCGTCGAAGTTCCGGATCGTGCTGACGCCATGCTTCTTGAAGAGCTTCGCATGCAGGTCGATGATGTCCCTGGACTGCGAAACGAGGCCGACGACATTGGAGCCCCTCGACAGCGTCTGCAGGTTGATGTCGGGCCCGACCACCTTGCGGCAGGCGTCCATCATGTCGAAGGCGTCCTCCTGACAGTAGAAGTAGAGGCTCTGGAAGCGTGCCCCGCCGCCGATCTCGAAGTTGTCGGTGCCGGCCTGGACAGCAGCCTCGAGCACCGGAAGGAAATCTTCGGTTTTGACCCTTGCGCCGTAACAGGACTGGAACCCGTCACGGAAGGAGACATCCATAAACCGTATTTTTTTCATATAAATAGTCCGTTGGTTGTGCTTGCGCAGTTACTGATGCTGTACAATGCTCGCGGCGTTCATATTCACTCCACGCCCTGTGCCTTGAGGATATCGAACGACTCCTCCTCGACCTGCTGGTGCAGGCTGTTGCCATGGGCGTCCATGGTGACGATCGCCGGGAACGACTCGACCTGCAGATGCCACATCGCCTCGGGAACACCCATCTCCTCCAGGAAGTGGACGCCGGTGACTTTTTTGATGCAGCGAGCGTAATAGACGGCCGCCCCACCGATGGCGTTAAGGTAGACGGCCCCGAACTCCTTCATCCCCTGCAGGGTCTTCGGACCCATGCCACCCTTGCCGACGACGACCCTGAGGCCGAGTTTCCTGATGACATCCGCCTGGTACGGCTCCTCGCGGATCGAGGTCGTGGGACCTGCGGAGGTGATGACGTACTCCCCCGCTTCGTTCTTCATCACGACCGGCCCGCAATGGTAGATGATGCCGCCCTCCGTCTCGAGCCCTTCGGGAAGGTCGTGGTGCATAACGTAGTGGTGGAAAGCGTCGCGGCCGGTATGCATCTGGCCGTTGACGATGACGACGTCTCCGACCCTGAGCTTCCTGACCTCCTCCTCGCTCACCGGTGCCTGCAGCACCACCTCGCGGCCGGTCAGCGGTATACCCGAGCCTTTGGCCATCCGTTTGATCTCGTCGGCCTGGCGATACTGCCATCCACTGATGGAGCCGTCCGCCTGGTCGATGACGACCCCGAGCCGGCGGAACGCCCAGCAGTTGTAGGCGACCGAAACATAGAAGCTCGCCGGCACACGGTGCGACTTGCCGATCTTGCAGCCCATGAGCGTCGTGGCGCCGGCAAATCCCATCGGACCGATGTTGAACTTGTTGGCCGCGGTCATGATCTCCTCCTCGAGCACGGCCAGGTCCGGGTCGCCGTTCGTGTCGTCGACGCTGCGGAGCAGCTGCTTCTTGGCCAGTTCGTAGCCGCTGGTCCTGTCGCCGCCGATCCCGACGCCGATGAACCCGGGACTGCAACCCTGGCCCTGAGCCTGGAAGACGGCGTGCAGGATGCATTTACGGACTCCGTCGATATCGCGTGCTGCGCGGCCCATGCCGGGCACCTCCATCGGCAGCGAATACTGGATGTTCTTGTTCTCGCATCCACCACCCTTCAGTATCAGTTTCACCTCGATCTCGTCCCGCTCCCAGGGCTCGAAATGGATCGAGGGCATGTGCTCGCCAAGGTTGTTCCCCGAGTTTTTTCCGGTCAGGGAGTCGACGGCGTTCGGCCGGAGCTTGCCCTGGCGGGTGGCCTCGGCGATGGCGGCCTCGATCTCCTGTTTCATAAAGAGCTGGTCGGCCCCTTTCGGGGTGTGCACGAAGAAGGTCGGCATGCCGGTATCCTGACAGACGGGAGATACGCTGTCGACAGCCATGTCGATATTGAGCGATATGGTCGTCATGGCAAGATCCGCGCGCGTTTCCGGCCTCTCCCTGTCAATGGCCGCTGCGATCGCCCGACGGACGTCGCTCGGGAGGTTCGACGAAGTCTCGGTGATCAAGGCGATCATGGAGTCCCTGAAATGTTTCATATGCTCTTCGGGTAATGGTGGTTGAAAAAGTACCGCGTCAGCCGGGTATCGCCTTGTCGACGGCATCCTGCTTGACAAGAAGAACGGGTACCGCCGCGGAGCGGAACACCGCTTCGGCGACGCTGCCCATCATGATCCGCATCAGTCCGGTCCTGCCGTGCGACCCCATGATGATCAGGTCCGCGAACCACTCATGTGCATGCTTGATGATCGCATCGGTAGGTATGCCGCTCACGACCTTGACATCTGCCATCAGTCCTTTCTTCTTCTCGGCCATGAGCATCGTGGTGAAACCGTCCGACAGCGGGTTCTCTTCGCCTGTAGTCTTGCGCACAATGCTGATATCCGGCTCCTGGATGTGCAGAAACCTGACATGGGCATTGACGCGCCTGGCGAATTCAATGGCATAGCGGACCGCTTTATCGGATGAATCTGAATAGTCGGTGGGACAAAGGATTTTTGAAAGCTGTATCATGGATGCTGCTTTGGTTGCTGATATGGTCTGGCTGAAAGGAATCCCCAAAACCTGTCAGGGTTTGTGGATGCGCCTTCGGGATGAGGCTGGTCACAAGCTTTTAATTTACAATTTTTCCTGAAACTTTCATCCCTGCCGCCAGGCCCGGATGCGATTCGGCAAAGTCTGTTTTTTAGCTTAGTATGGTGTGAAGACCCATAACCTTGACCGCTGCCATGAACCCGGTTACCGAAGCCCTGCTCCGTCCGGAGGCGTACCCGCATCCCGTTGAAACGGAGGGCGGCGTACAGGTCGTCGAGACCCACATCTCCTGGATTTTCCTGACCGGACGCTTCGCCTACAAACTCAAGAAGCCGATCGACCTGGGATTCCTCGACTTTTCGACGCTCGCACGGCGGCACCACTGCTGCCTCGAAGAGCTCAGGCTGAACCGCAGGCTCTGCCCGGACCTCTACCTCGATGTCCTTCCGGTCAACTCGTCAAACGGCGCCTACCGTATCGGAGCGTCAGGTCCAGTCGTCGATTATGTCGTCCGGATGGTCCAGTTCGACCGCAGATTCGAGCTGGATCGCCTGCTCATGGCCGACAGGCTGACGATTGAAATGGCCGGGAGCATCGCGGATATTGTCGCAGGATTCCATCGAACAACCCCCGCGGCCGATCCGGCAACCGCATTCGGATCGCCCGAGGTGCTGCTGCTGCCGATGCTCGAAAACCTCGAACGCACCGGGCAGCTCATCCACACCCCTGCGGAGATTACGGCTCTGTCGGCACTGCGGGAGTGGACCCTCGAAGAGCATCGTCGGCTCGAACCGACGCTGCGGCGGAGGAAGATGAGCGGGTTCGTCAGGGAGTGCCACGGCGACATGCATACGGGCAACATGGTGATGCGTGACACGAGGATCGAGATCTTCGACTGCATCGAGTTCAACCCCAGGTTAAGCATCATCGACGTCATGAGCGACGCAGCGTTCCTGTTCATGGACCTGCAGCACTCCGGGCGGAGTCACCTGGCATGGCACTTCCTGAACGCCTATCTCGTCGGTACCGGCGACTATGACGGCCTTCGCGTGCTGCGCCTCTACTGCACCTACCGCGCCATGGTCAGGGCCAAGGTCACGGCCATAAGGCTTTCGCAGGAGATCGATGCCGAACGGCAGAAGGTCATACTCGAAGAGCACCGGTCATACCTATCGCTCGCCCTGGAGTATGTGCGCCCGTCCAAACCCTTGCTCGTCCTGATGCGCGGCTTTTCGGGCAGCGGCAAATCGGTGCTGGCATCAAAACTCGCCGATGCGGGAGGATTTGTGCATCTCCGCTCCGACATCGAACGCAAGAGGCTTTTCGGGATCTCTCCAAAAGGAAGCAGTTCGGTTTCCGGCCACGACATCTACACGGCACAGGCAAGCGAAGAAACCTTCAGTAGACTTCTCGATGCTGCCAGATCGGCAATTTCGGGAGGGTACAAGGTGATCGTCGACGCGACGTTCCTGAAGCGCGAACGGCGCCGTCCGTTCATCGAACTTGCAGCCCGGATGAACTGCATGTGCCGCATCATCTGCCTTTCGGCGCCTGTCGAAACGCTCAGGGAGAGGGTTCAGCGGCGGCTTGAAGATGGCGGTGATCCATCGGAAGCCGGATTGTCCGTCCTCTTGGCCCAGATAGGATCCGACGAGCCGCCGGAAGAGAACGAAAAGAGCCTCTGCATCGAAATCGACACCGCAGGCCCGGTAGATCACCTTGCGCTTGCCGAAACCCTCACCAGCTGACCTTCCCGGACTCGAATGGGCTCACAGCTCCACGCCGAACACCGAACGGATCACGAGGCCCGCTGCGAAGCTGATTCCGGAGACCACGACAATCAGTCCG
>Ga0326732_1000048_pt1 | contig 27523 bp, 21 predicted proteins | sample MHFSIPfraction_4_FD_207644 | JGI IMG/M metagenome (GOLD analysis project Ga0326732, IMG submission 207644) | Lab enriched peat soil microbial communities from Michigan Hollow, Ithaca, NY, United States - MHF12FN SIP fraction | ecosystem: Environmental > Terrestrial > Soil > Wetlands > Peat...
GCGGTGAGAGATGTGCTGAGTCGTCGGTCGTCGGTCCTCGGTCGTCCGTAACCGATGACTAGTCCGCAATCCTCCGCAAGACATCCGCCCGGATCTCGTGGCCTCCCTCGAAGTGCTCCACTCGGTGGGCGATGCCGTATTCGCGCAGGCGCCCCTCGTCGCGCGCCAGGATCTTGGGCGTGATGTAGGAGTCCTGGCTGCCGGCTACGAGGATCAGCTCCATGCGTTCCCAGCGCCCCCGCGCGGCGGCGAGATCGAGATCGGGCGGCACCTCGCCGCCGTAGAGGATCAACTCGTCCGCGCGTGCGGCCCCCAGCGCCAGCCAGCGCGCAGCCGTCGCGGTGCCCTGGGAGAACCCGAGCACGGTCACTCCTTCGCCGCCTCCGCGCCCGCGCATCACGTCAGCGTACAGCGCGTCGAGGTACCGCACATAGTCGGCGATATCGGCAAGACGGTCCTCTCGCGTCATCCAGCTCGCGCCTACCTTGTCGTGCCGCGCTGTCGCCTCCCCGAGATAGAATCGCGACAGCGCCTCGGGCGCGACGAGGCACCGTGTCCCGTCGTCCAGGGATTGGAATGCGCTCAGGAACCGCCCGGCCAGCTGACCGTACCCGTGGAGGACGAACCAGATCTGGCGCGCCGACCCGGCCGAGGGACCGAGTGTGTAGTAGCGCGCAGTGCGCGTCGTGCTGAGGTGTTGCTCCTGGATCGTCACCGCACCACCACGGTCACGATCTCGCGGGGCGCGGCCGTGAAGCGCACCACCCGCCCGCCGTCCTCGAGGACCAATGGGACCGGGTCGCCTTCGTCGAGTCGCGTGCGCCACGCCGCCAGCACGGGGTCGTCGAAGCGCCAGGCGCCGGCTGCCGGCGTGTCGTCCGGATTGTAACACCGCAGCACGAGATCACCGCCTGGTCCCTGCCCCGGCTTCAGCGCCGAGATCACGAGACCCGCTCCCTCCAGCGTGATGCTGGCGCGGGCGGGAGTGAGCCCGATCGCATCGCGAATCCAGAGCGCGCGGATCGGCGTGAACACACTCTCCCACAGCACCGGGATCGCGTCGCCCGCCACGAGCGGCGCCAGGGCGAGTTCGACCCGCGAAACGCCGAGACACTGGGCATCGGGGATCGCGGTGGGCCACGCCGCGTGGCCGGGGCGGGCCGGCAGATCGTCGCGGGACAGGGCGCCAATGGCCCGCAGCACGGTCAGGAGCATGTCCCCCGAAGGGGTGCGCTCGTACTCGAAGAACCCCGGTGCGAGCAGCGCCAATCCCCGGCCCTCGCTCCTCACCGCGACGAAGCGGTGAGCCGGGGCGGTCGCGACCGGTGTTTCCAGCGACGCGCGGTCACGTCCTGGGAGCACGGCGGCGGGCGCCACCTGCTCGTGGCCGAACTGCGTGCCGACCAGCATCTCGCCCGGGCCCATCGGGATCCGGGCGCGCAGCCGGTGATGCAGAGCGCGATTGTCCACCTCGAGGATGCAGCGCACCACCGGACTGTCGGCGTGGAGCGAGACGACCAGCCGCACGCCGACCTTGCCCCGGGGGCCGCCGCCGGCGCGCATCGTCCACCGCGCCTCGAGCGCCGCCACCAGCGGGCCGGCCGCCATGCGCCGCACCCGGATCGGGCCCTGGCTGCGCACGAGGCGGTCCCGCGCTACGCGGTTGAAGGTGTACGCGTCACCGGCGTCGCCTTCGCTCTCGAGGCGCAGCACATCGAGCCAGCGCCCGCCCGTGCGGCGGTCGAAGAGCAGCAGGGCGCCCGTCGGATCGAGCGTCGCGACGACGTACCGATTGACGAGGGAACGAGCCTGCACCTCGACCGCCTCGTCGGCGTGCGTGGCGAGTGGCGCCGCGGGAGCGAGCGTGCCCAGACCGAGTCCCGGAAGGAGCGGCGCACGGAAGGCGACCCGCACGATGTCCACGTCGTCCTGATCCGGGTAATGCCGCTTCGCGTCGAGCCGCTCCTGCCCACGCCGGCGATCCAACACCTGGAGGGGCACCGCGTGACCGTCGGGGCCGCGCAACGAGAACACTCCGGCGCCCGGTCCCACGCGCGGGGCCCTCGGTCCCGGCGGGCCGACCGGAACATCACGACGAAAGAAGGTGCAGTCGGCGATCATGATGCCGCCGCGTGCACGCGGCGCGGGATTCCAGAGCACCATCGCCGGCGAGTGCCCCTCGAGCTGCTCGCGGGCGCGGTCAGGATCGTGGCCCGCCAGCTCCAGCGCAGCCGACCGCACGACCTCGTCCGCATGCGCCTGCACGGCGTCGAGCCGCACCAGGGTCTCGCGCGCCACGGCATCGCTCGTCGTGCCGCAAATGGTGTCATGGAACTGGCACTGCACCAGCGCGCGCCAGGCGAGCTCGAGCGCCGGACGGTAGTCCCGGCCGCTCCGACGACTCGCCAGTGCGGCGAGCGGCTCGGCGGTGCGCGAGAGCCAGAGCTCGAGCTCCGCCGCCCGGCGCTTGAGGGGCGCGCGGGTTCCCTGTGCGCCCTGCAGCACCCAGGCGTACCCGGAAGCGGACCGCAGCGCACCGGTCAGGACCGGAGCCGTGGCGAATTCCTCGGCGGCTGCCGCGAAGAACTCGTCGAGACGCGACACCCGCACCGCGTTGGGGCGCTCGAGGTCGGCGAGCTGCTCCCACAGGCGCGACACGCCGCCCGGCGCGGCGTGGTGGTCGGCGCCGATGAACACCGGGATGTGACTGCCGCCCGCCCGGCTCACGAGCTCGCCGCGCACCCACGCCCAGGCTTCGGACAGGCGCTCCGAATCGGCGGTGAGCTCGACGCCGATCTCGTACCCGGCAGGCGGCAGGTGCCAGAGCCGGACCTCCGCGCCGCTCGGCCCTCGCCAGCGGTACCGGTCGCGCTCCTGTCCCGGCAGGCCGCCCAGGCCCCGCCACAGCACACCGGCGGCGATGCCGGCCCCGCGCGCCAGCTCGGGCCAGCACGCGGGATGCCCGAAGGCGTCGGGAGAATAGAGCACTTCGAGCCGTCCGCCCCAGCGCGTCGCGTCGGCTGCGCCCAGCAGCAGGTTGCGGATGAGGGACTCGCCGGCAGGCACCTGTTCATCCGCCAGCACGTACCACGGGCCCACCTGGAGCCGCCCGGCCCGCACCATCTCGCGGACGGCATCGATGCGATCCGGCCGGGCCTGGAGGTAGTCCTCCAGCAGCACGGTCTGGCCATCCAGCAGAAAGCTCCGCAACCCGGCATCGGCTTGGAGGCCGTCGAGCAGGTCGTCGAGCATGGCGACGAGCCGCGCCTGGTAGGTCGCGCGTGGCAGATGCCACTCGCGGTCCCAGTGCGTGTGGAACACCAGATGAAACGTGAGCGGCTTCACTGACGCTCCAACTCGGCCACGTCCTCGGGCCGTCTCAGGTGGACATGACACACCCGACGGCCGCGGGCGAGCAGGGCGCGCACGTCCCCGATGGCCTGCGCCCGCTCCAGTCGGCCGAACGTCATCCCCATGGTGGGGATGTCGATGTCCTGCGCGGGATCGGCCGTGACGACGAGGAAGAGCCCGGTGTTCGGTCCGCCCTTGTGCAGCTGACCCGTCGAATGCAGGTAGCGTGGTCCGAATCCCAGCGTGGTCGCGATCCCGAGCGAACCGCCCCAGGCCCGGCGCACTCTCCCGAGGATCACTTCCAGATCATCGCGCGGCGGCAGGTAGGCCAGCACGGCCAGGTAGTCCCCGGGTCGCGCGGACCGGCGCAGCGCCTCGGGACTCAGGGTGCTCGGCGCCTCGCGCCCCGCTCCCGCCGGGGCGGCCAGCTCGGCCCGCGCCAGGGCCTTCGCTTCCTCGACGTCCGGCTGGTCGAACGCGTTGACGCCGAGCTGGCGGCACAGCTCCCATGTGGCGTATTCCCAGCGCAGGAACTCGCGCCCCAGATCGAGTGGATCGGCTGAGAATTCTCCCACGACCTGCACATCGCCGCCGTCGCCGCCGCCGACCAGCGGAACGACGCCCAAGCCGTTCTTCCCGGAGCTCTCGGCGACGAGCTGCTCGACCCAAGCGGCGAGCGAAGCGACCGGCGCCGGGGGACGCAGGGCCAGCTTGTCGCGACCCGCCGCGGCGGCGACGCCGAGGGTCCGCCCGAAGGCGCGCGCCGCCTCCACGTCGGTCGTCGAGGCACGCTCGAGCAGGGTCGCGCCGTCGATGCCGGCGAGCGCCGCGGGCAGCATCCCCACGACGGTGAGGGCCGCATACCGACCGCCGACGTCGGCGGGATGGGGGAACACCGCCCGGAACCCGCGCTCCCGCGCCATCCGCTCGAGCGGGCTGCCGGGGTCGGTGACGGCGACGAACTGCCCCGATTGCGCGCGGGCGGCGAAATAGTGGTACGCGGCCAGCGTTTCGACCGTCGAGCCGGATTTGCTGACGATGAGGAACAGGGTGCGGTCGAGCGGGTGGGCCCGCTCCACCTGCGCGACGGCAGTCGGGTCGGTGCTGTCCAGCACGTCCACGCCTGTTGCCCTGAAGCACCGCGCCAGCACCGCCGGAGCCAGTCCCGACCCGCCCATCCCGCACACCAGCACGCGATCGAGACCGTCGCGCCGGATTGCCGCGGCGAAGCGTGTCCATTCGGGCCACAACGCGAGGGAGTCCGGGACGGCCCGCGTCCAACCGAGTCGATCATCCATGCAGCCGCTAAGCTAATGCGACCCCACGAGCGTCGCGCGCCCTCGCATGAGCGTGCGCGCGTTACTACCTTGTTGCGCGTACCAGCGTGACTCCCAGCCCTCGTGTCACCCGCACCGTCGTCGTGGCGGCTGGCGTTCTGCTCGCTGCCCTGGTGCTGGCGTACCTGTTCCTTCCTTTGCCCCGAAGCCTGCTCACCGCGGGGAGCTGGTCGATCACCTCTGTGGCGCGCACCCTGGGCATCGCCCTCGCCTGGCGCGCCGCCATGGACCCGATGCAGCGCCGGGGCTGGGCGTGGCTGCTCGCCGGCAGCCTCGTCGATCTCACCACCCAGGCGGTGGCCGATGTCCAGCTCGCCCAGGGGATCGCCCCGGTGGGCATCTCTCTCGTCGACATCGGCTACCTCGCCGTCTATCCGTGTTTCTTCGTCGCCGTGTGGAAGCTCCTCGCCGTCCGGCCGCGCCGGCAGTTCACCGCGGAAATCCTGCTCGACTCCGCCCTGCTGACCCTCACGGCGGTCGCCTGGGCATACGACCTGTTCGTCGAGCCGCTCGCGGGCGGTGCCGGCGGCACGGCGGTCCTCGGCAGCGTCGCCTACGCCACCGGGGGACTCGCGCTGCTCTGGCTGATCGGCATGCTGCTGCTCCAGCCGCATCCGTTTCCGCGCGGCGGGGCCGGGATCGCGGTCGTGGGGTTGATCCTCTACAGCAGCGCCGATCTGGTGTTCGGAACCGTGACCCTGCCGCGCGCCCAGGTCCCCGGAGCGATGCTCGATTTCAGCTGGAACATCGCCAACCTGGTGCTCGCCTCGGCCGGTGTCATCGCTGCCGCCGCGCCCGCACGGCCACGACCGGTCTCCGACGGGAGCGACGGTGTCGCGCCGCGCCTCTTCGCCGTGCTCGTGGGCTTCGCCGGGCTGGTGGCGCTGCATCTGCGCAGCATGCTGCTGGGGCACACGGATGCCATCGACGTGATCCTCCCCGCGGCGGGCGGGGTGATCATCGCCGCCCGGGTGGGCTATTCCCTGCTCGCCGACCGGCGCTACGAATCGACGCTCGAGCGCGAGGTCGAGCGCCAGACCCAGACGCTGATCGAGTCGCTGACCAGCGCCGCGTCTGCCGAGCGAAACCTGCGCCAGATCATGGAGGCATCCCCCGACCCGATCGTTCTGTTGAATCGCGAGGGGCAGGTGCTGGACTACTCCCCGGACAACCCGGCGGGCGGTCCGGCGGCGGTCGGCGCGCGGTCGGTCTTCGACCTCGTCGATCCCGACGGCGTGGCGGTGCTGCGCGCGCACCTGGAGGCGGCGTTCGCCGGAGAGGTCCGTCGTTTCGAGATCCCGCAGCGACGGCCCGACGGTACCCGCATCGTGAGCTCGGTGGTCTATGCCCCGATTCGCGAGCACGACGTGATCACCCGGGTGCTGGCGATCTCGCGCGACGTCACCGAGCTGCGGCGCGCCCAGAGCCAGCTGCAGCAGGCCGACAAGCTCGCGGCCATGGGCCAGCTGGTGAGCGGCGTGGCGCACGAGATCAACAACCCCGCCGCCATCATCTCCGGCTTCGCCCAGACGCTGATGCTGGACGACCTCCGTCCCGAACAGCGCGAAATCGTCGAAATGGTGCGCGACGAAGCGATGCGCATCGGCCAGATCACCACGAACCTGCTGGCCTTCGCCCGCATGAGCGGGCCGGAACGCTCGCTGGTGGACGTCAACGAACTGGTCCGCCGGACCCACACGCTGCGCGCGTATCATCTGCACACCCTGAACGTGGACGTGCAGCTCGAGCTCGACCCGAGCGAACCGCGGGTGTGGGCCAACGTCTCGGAGCTGCAGCAGATGCTGCTGAACTTCCTGATCAACGCCGAGCAGGCGCTCGAGGGGTTCACGGGACCCCGAGCCATCACACTCCGCACGCGTTCCGACGCGACCGAGGTGCGATTCGAGTGCCGCGATTCGGGCCCCGGCATCGCATCCGACATCCGCACGCGCATCTTCGACCCCTTCTTCACGACCAAACCGGAAGGCGTGGGCACCGGCCTGGGGCTCTCGATCTGCTACGGCATCGTGCGGAGCCACGGCGGACGCATCTGGGTAGAGTCGGAGCCGGGGCATGGGGCCACGTTCCACGTCGCCCTGCCGCTCGACCTGCGGAGCCTGCCCCGCCCCTCCGGCGGGGTCGCGCTCCCGGGGCCGACCGGCGCTGAGCAAGCGGTGGCCGTGCTGGTCGTGGATGACGAGCCGGGAATCCGCCAGGCCACCGCCCGGTTCCTGAACCGCAGCGGCATGCAGGTGCGTGCCGTGAGCGACGGCGCCGAGGCGCTCCGCGCGCTGCGGGCCCAGAGTTTCGACGTCATCCTCTGCGACGTCCGGATGCCGGGAATGAACGGCCGCGACTTCCTCATCCGGCTGCGGGAGCAGGCCCCCGAGCTCATCTCCACGCTCATTTTCGCGACCGGAGATACGCTCGACGCCGACACGGCCGCCTTGCTGGCGGACGCCGGAGCGCCGTCGCTCGTGAAGCCGTTCGATTTCGATGCGTTGGAGCGGCTGGTGCGGGACGTTGCGGCGCGCGCGGCGCGTCCGCCCGGCGCCTGAGCGAGGTCAGCGCGGCCGCAGCAGCAGATCGAGGCCGGCGCGTCCGGCGCTCACGGCCTCCGGAGTCATGGTGAAGTGCAGCGGCGACACGGCGAGTGCCACACCGGCCAGCGACGCGTCGTCCACCGTCAGCTCGTAGTCCCCCGCCTTGACGCCCATCAGGTAGAACGTGCCGTCGGAGAACGAGGCAAAGCGGCGGCGCGCGCCTGTCCGGCGCTCCGTCAGCACGAGCAACAGCGCGTCCATCGGCTCGCGGGTTCCGCCGATCACCCGCCACACCCGACCCTCGATGACGCCAGCCGCGACAATCGGTACGTCGAGCGTACGGAAGCGATTGGGGTTGGGGATGAGCGTCGCCGTCGCGAACGCGGGCACGAGCAGCGGCGAATCGATGCTGAGCGAGTCCACCAGCACGTCGACCGGCTCGAAGGGCATCAGATCCCACACCCGGAAGGCGCCGCTCGAGTCCGAAACGACCGGCTGCGAACCGACGATCACCCGCACGCCCGGCACCGGCGGCTCGCCCGGGTCGTAGCGGCCATTCTCGTTCTGGTCGAGGAAGACGCGGCCAGCGACGCCGGCGCGCTCGATCGACGGCCCAGGCGCCGCCGCCAGGCGTCCGCCGGCGCGGTCCCACAGCACCGAGCCCTGCACCAGCTGCGACATCGTCGCCGGAGCCCCGGCCGCTGCGCTCATCGTCGTAAAGGACCGCACCGCCGAGAGATACGTGTTCAGCGTGAGCTGGATCAGCGGTCCCCGGTTTCCCCGCTGCCATACGACGCCCGCCTCGAGACTCACGCCCCCCCACAGCGGACGCGACGCATACACCGAGGCCTGGGTGAGCTTCGGGGCGCCGGCCGCCACCTGGGACTCGAGGCTGGTGCGGATGAAGGTGGATCCCAGCACGGGACCCAACCGCGGCTGCGGCAGCACGAACACGCTCACGCCCACGAACGGCTGGGTGACGGCGCTGTTGCCCGCGCCGTCTGCCACCTGGCGCTCGACGCGCGCATACGGCATCAGCCGGGCACTACCAGCTTGCACCGACGTGCCGAGCCGCGCATGGGTGGTCGTCCCCGTGAGGCCGCGGGTCTGGTCGAGACTGCCCTCGAAGTAGAAGAGCCCATAGCGCGGCAGCGGCCGGAGGAACGCCGACAACGACCACGCCGATCGCTCGCCGGCGATGGTCACGATCGGGGCCGCGGGTCGCGTGTCGAAGGCCGCCGCTTCCGCGCTCACCCGCAGGTCGAGCGACGGCTCGAACAGCACCGCGCCCCGCACCAGGGCGTTCCCGACCCCGGACACCTCGAGCGCCCAATCGTTGGTGGGGTTCGCCGTCACCTGCGCATAGGGATGCCACAGGTCGGCGAGGCTGTCGCGCCAGAATCGATCGGCGCCGCCCTGCAGGGTGATGCGTGAGGACAGTCCATAGCGCAGGTCGAGATTGCCGCTCGCCCGGCAGCGCGCGTCGCGACAGGCGCCGCCCGACAAGCCGTACTCGAACTGCCGCGCCGGCAGCAGATCGCTCAACACCCGGTATGTGCGGCCGAATTGCCGCACGTCGCCCAACGGCCCATAGGCGATGAAGTCCACGGGGTTCTCCCCGTAGCGCACGGGGAGATCGAATCCGTAGTGTCCGGAGGCGTCGGCCGTGTCGACGGCGATGAGCTGGCCGGCCTGATATGCCTCCACCGACCACCCCGGCTGCAGCTGCCCGAGATACCGACTGGCGCCCAGCAGCGTCGGACGCAGAAACGGGGCATTGGTGAGGGCCACGCCGCGTACTTCGCGCACGCGCGGGCCGGTCGCGAAGCCGTCGCCCAGCCGGAGCTGCTTCAGCCAGCGATGGTCCTCCCACACGCCGGTCCACGAGGCGTCGCCGCGTACCACGCCGGCGTCCGCCCGCCCCACGCTCTGCGCGCCGATCGCCAGCGAGCCGCCGAACGCATCGGTGCCGAGCTCGAAGGCGTACGTCCCCGCCCCGACCGGCTGTCCACCGGGGGCAAAGAGCGAGTAGTCGAGCACCAGCCCGTCCCACCCCTGGTGATCGATCCCGAGGCGGAGGTCGGCGGGCGACCGGTCGCGGCGACGCGCCAGGGCCTCGTAGGCCGCCTCGCGCCGGATCCGCTGCCCGATCGGCAGCATGTCGGCATCCATGACCGTCGCGGTGAGGTCCGACCAATCCACCGCGATGGTGGTGCCGAGCAGATCGCCGAGCCGCTCGGCGCCGACGTACAGCTCCCCATCCTTGAAGAGCCGGAAGTCCGGCTCGAGACGCACCCGGCGATCGCCGAAGGTCATGGTGTCCCGCCCCGCGGCGACCAGCAGGCGCCGCGGTCCCGGCGGGAGCGAGGACTCGAGCACGCCGTCGGGCGAGAGGCGGTAGCGGGCCTCGGCGAGGGTCAGGAGCTGCGCCAGCGGCAGCAGCGCCTCGGTCCGCACGCGATAGGCCTGCACCGTGATGGACGCGAGGTCGCCGATGCGCAGCTCGATGAGGACCGGCGTCGCCACGGAATCGCGCGAGCCGGCACTGAACGAGGTCCCCGTATCCGGCTGGGCGCGCTCGGCGGGCGACGGGTCTCGAGCAGGCGACGGCTGCACGGCAATGCTCGGTGACGGTGACGCCATTACGATCGCGGGCCGTGCAGGCAGCGAATCGACCACGGGCTGGATCGACCGCGAGCGCAACGGCATCTCCCGCCGGGCCGACGCGACCGGCCGCGACGCGGCTACTACGGGTGCGCGCGGCAGCGTCCAGTCCGGCGACCGGGGCGCGGCCCCGCGTAGCGACAGCCCGCTCAGACCGAGCATCGATCCCAGCGCGGCCAGCGCCGCAAGCCGGCGCCGTGTGAACGGGCCCAGGCGATGCGGCGTCACGGCGTCACCTCGACCGAATCGCGCACTGCGGGACTCCGCAGCAACACCTCCGGCTGCAGATCCTCCCGCTCCGTCGTGATCTCGAGCCGCAGCCGGTAGGCGTCGGCCGGGACGGCACCGATGCTCACCGCCCAGCGCGGCTCGTTGGCGTAGAACACGGTCACTGGCACGTTGAACGCACCCACGACCCGGCCGTTGGCCGCTACCACGGTGCCATGCACCGTCCCGAGATAGGCGGCGTTCCCCTGACGCTCGATCCGCGCATGGACGACGACCGAATCACCCTGCCGGACCGCCTGCAATCCCGACACGGCGACCCCGGTCCGCACGGCACCCTTGCGATAGTGCAGCCCGATCACCGTCCGGACCTGCAGGGTGAGTCCGACCTTGATGTTGCCCGTATCGCTCACGCCCGCGACCGGCAGCTGTCCGGCCTTGGCCGTGAACGCCAGCCGGGCCCAGTACTCGCCGTCAGGGAGGTTCGCCGGCGGCGTGGCGAGCAGCCGCACGACCTGCTGCTCCTGCGGGCCGACGGTGAGACGCCGTGGGAAGGCCTGCAGCCAGCCCGACGCGGACGGCTGGGTCGAGTCGGGGTGATCGACGGTGACCAGCGTGAGCTGGCCGGTGGAGTCGGTCGCCGTGTAGCCGTAGAAGACGGAGACCGACACCTCCACGGGCTCGGTCCCCGGGTTGAGCAGGGTGACCGCTCCACTGCGCGATCCCTGGGTCATGAACACCGCGTGGGGCGCGATCATCACGCCCTGCGCGCGGAGCGTGGCGCCTACGCCAAGCGCCACCGCGACGATCCATGCCGCGCGGCTCACGGGAAGTACACGACAGTGAGGGTGACCGTGCCGGTGTAGCTGCCGGCGCGCTGCGAGGCGATGGGGTTGGCGCTGCCGCCGAGAAATACCGACGCCCGCGAGGAGTTGTTACTCAGCCGGGCCACGTGCGGCACGCGCGGGTCGAATCCGACCTGGCTCGCCACCGAGCGCGTCGCCGAAAACCCGCCGTCGTTGCCGCCGAAGCTCACCGGCATCGTCGCCCCGGCGGGCCCGTTCAGCACCGCCGGCAGCGTGAAGATCAGCTGGACCTGTGCGTTGCGCGTCGCACGAATGTCGAGCTGACCGCTGTTCAGCGGATCGGTGCGCAATACCGTGCGACGCACACCGGGGAACACCGTTCCGAACACCAGCGAGCGGACCGAAGTCACTCGGATCGCCCGCTGCGCCGACAACGGCGCCACGAGGACCGTGAGCATCGCGAGGCCGCCCAGCACCGGAACTCGGCGCCACCAACGCGCGCGCCGGCAGAGGTCGGAATCGACCCCTGCCAGCGCTGAGCCCGTCCGGCTCCCCATACGACCGGGTAGACGAATCGGCTTAGTACGTAACCTGAAGGGTGACGGTCCCCGTGTAGGTCCCCGCCGCCTGGTTCACGGCCGGGGTCACGGTGCCGCCCAGGAACACGAACAGCGCGCCGGTACCGGAAAGGTTGGTGGCCGCGCCGCTCGCCACCGGGAACGACGTCGCGCCGGCAGCGGAGTTCGTGGTGTTGTAGCCGGCGATGAAGGACACCGGGAGGTTGGTCGACGGCGCCAGCACCAGGTTGGTCGGCACCGCGGTGAACGCCAGGTTCACCGGAGACGTCGCCTGGCCGGTCACGTCGAACCGCCCGGCACCGGCGGTCGTGAGCGTGATGGTCTTATTGACGCCCGGGAACACGTTCCCGAACGACATGTTGACCGCCCCGACCACGTTGATCGGCTGCTGGACCACGGCGGTGGCCGTGATGCTCCCGGAATTCGACTGCGCCGCGGCGGCCGTCGCGATACCCGCGACCAGCGCGACCAGGGCCAGCGATGACTGCATCAACTTGTTCATGATCGTCCTGTCCTCTCCCATTGGGGTGTCCTATGACCTTCACATTCCAGCCGGGCGCTGCCCGCCCCGACCGGGTGCCAAGGCAAGCGGTATGCCCTACTGTAGGACTCCCCTGACAAACTGTATTGTTTTTTGACAGTTCAGGCCACGCCAAACATAGCGATCATCTTGCAAAACAACAACTTGCACTTGAGAGCCATGGGGCCGAAAATGCCCGGCCAATGGTCACGCTCCGCGCGGTCTTGCTGCTATTTTGCGTTTTATGGATTCTGGCAGAATGCGGGCTTCGGGCTAGTCTGCAAGAGCACCCCGGGCGGAACTAGGGCAGCCCGAGTCGCTCCTTCAAGGCGGGTGGCATGAGGGAGACGGCGTGCCGGATAGGAACGGAAAGGGCAAAACCCGGGGCCTGGGGGAGGCCGGCCCGGTGGATCGAGATCACTTCGCCGTTGGCGTTGAACACGGGGCTCCCTGAGGATCCACCCACCGTCATGCCGTCGAACTGAATCACGTCGTCGGTCACCCGCGAGATGATGCCGGCCGTCATGGAGGTGCGCACGACCGACGACCGGAGGTGGGCAAACCCCGACCCCGCCGGGTAGCCGATCAGCGCCGCCGGCTCCCCCTGACGCGATTTCGTGCCGCCCCAATCAATGCTGGTCAAATACGGCCCCTGGTAACCCCGGATCTTGATGAGGGCGATGTCGCGATCCTGAGACGTGGCGATGACATCGGCGAACCGGGAGACCGACTGGTCGGCCATGGTCACCCAGGTGGTGTCCGGCTGGGGGTAGCCGCTGTCGGTCACGACGTGCCAGTTGGTCAGCATATAGCCGTCGGCCGTGATCACGAACCCGGTGCCGTTATAGAGGTTCTTCCCGAAGCTCACCGTGATGAGCCCCACGGCCGCCTGATTCTGCTGGGCGATGGCTGCGAAGTCGGTGCCCCGGATCGCCCGCATCCGGGCATCCAGACTGGCGGCCTGGGCTTCGGTCGCGGCCATCTGCCGTCGCAAACTGTCGATCGTTCCCGATGAGGGCGCGCTGCGCTGCGCCTGGGTCAGCTGGTCGCGCAGCCGCTCCAACTCCCGTTGCGACGCCTGCCGCTGGGTCTCGCCGGTCGCGAGCTGCTGGCCAAGCGCCCCCTGCGCGCGGGTCAGCGCCTCCCGCAGCTCGTTCGTTCGGGCCTGGGCCGATTCGAGCTGCGTCCGAAGACTGTCCACCGTCGCCGCGGGGGCCGCCTCGGCGCGGGCAGAATCGAGGGCCTGGCGCAGCCGATCCGCATCCGCCTTCGCTGAATCCTCCGCCGTGCGGCGCTCCACCTCGGTCTGCTCGACCTGTTGCGACAACAGCCAGTACACCCCGTACACCCCCCCCGCGAGGAGGAGTACGACCACCGTGATGACAGCAGCGAGCCAGCGGAATTTCCGCCGCGAATCCTTGCCGACCTCATCGGCGACCGCCCGGAAGAAGGCCGTGGACCCGCGCCCACCGCGGCGCCGCTCCTCGCGAGCCTGCGCCAGGGCGCTGTTGATGAGCCCCATCACCGTGTGCTGGCCCATGCCCTGCACCACCGCGGGACGCGCAGCGGCCTTCATGGGACCCGTGCCGATCCCCTCTACGACGAGGACTGGACCCCCGGGGCCGAGGGTGATCCGATCGCCGATCCGCACCGGCATCGGATCCCCGATGCGGTCGCCGTTCAGGAAGGTGCCGTTCTTGCTTCCGACATCCCGCAGGGAGAGCCCGCCGCTGGGGCCGACGCTCAGCTCGGCGTGGACGCGCGATACGATCCCCTCGCTGCCCTCGACCGCCCGCACCTCACATTCCTTGCCGCGGCCGATGCGGATGCGGGTGCCCTGTGCCTCGAACCGTTTGCCCGTCGCGGTCGCGATCAGGGTGATGCCGTACGGGCGGGACTCGGGGATCCGCGACGCGGGACCCGGCGCCGGGGCCGGAACGGGCACCTGCGCGGCGACCGGCGGTCCGATGTCTTCGAACACCGGGTGCTCGGCCAGCGTCGCCTCGGCCACCCCACCGAGCGAGACCACCACCAGACGTGGTCCGGTTTCTCCTAGACGCACCTCGTCCCCCACCGCGAGAGGGGCCTCACCCTGGACGCGTCGGCCGTTCAGGTAGGTCCCGTTACGGCTGCCGAGATCGACGAGCCGCCATCCCTCTCCCGTCTGGCGCAGCTCCGCGTGCCGGGTCGAAACGACCCGGGCGTCGTCACCGGTGAACGGGATCGTGGCGGACGCATCGCGCCCGAGCTGCACGACGGCGTCGTGCAGCTCGAGGGTGCGACCGGTAGCCATCAGCTGCAGCTTGATGTGCGGCATTGCGGCAACGGCAAGGCGCTCAGGAGGGCAGGTCGGGTGGCTCTTCTCGACGTTCGCCGGGCACGCGCCGGGCTTCGTCGCGCCGGTCCACGCCCGAGCGGCGATCCACGCCCGCGCGCCGCTCCGCGGGAACCGCGAGGCTCGCGTGACGGCGATCGGCGCGGCCGCGCCGATCGACCCCCGAGCGCCGGTCCATCAACGCGCGGCGCTCCGGAGTCCGGCGCCGCTCTCGACGGGTGTGGGGCACCGAAGCTGACACGCCGCCTAACCTACACCCCTGGTCCGCCGTGGCTAGGGCGAACACGCTATCTTGTGGCGCGCGTGGACAACCTCGCTCATGCGGTCGTCGGAGCTGCCCTGGGCCGTGCGGTAGCCGGCAGGAAGGTCCCGGCCGCCGGCTGGATCGGGGCCGTCGCCGCGAACGCCCCGGATTGGACCGAGTTATTCCTCGGTTTCCGCCCCTTTCGTGGGGCCCTCGCCTATTACACGTTCCACCGCGGTATCACCCATTCACTCCTCGGCGCCGCCGTCGAGACGGTGGCGATCACCGCTGTGCTCTGGGCGTTGTTCACTGTCCTGCACCGCCGCCGGGCCATCCAGCCGGTCTCGCTCGCCCCCCTCGTCATCCTGGTCGCCGTCGCGGTGTGTAGCCACGTGTACATGGACTGGCAGGGCTCCTACGGCCTGCGGCCCTGGCTCCCGTGGAGCGCGCGCTGGTACTACGCCGACTGGGTCGCGATCGCGGATCCGATGTTCTGGCTGATCCCCCTGGTGGGCCTCGCGTGGGGAGCGGAGCGCCACTGGCGGGACCTGGTGCCGTTCGTTCTGTTGGCGGGGTTGATTCTCTACGCTGATCTGATGGCCGACACCGCGTCCGGCTGGCTGCGCTGGTCGTGCGTGGCGCTCGTGGTACTCGGCGCCGTGGGGTGGGTCCGTCATTGGTTCGGCGTGGCGGCGCGGGGCCAGGCGGCTGTGCTGTCCCTCGCCCTGTTGGCCGGATACGCCGGTGCGCAGGCGGTGGCGAGCGAAGCGGCGAAGGGCGCGGCGCGCGACGCGGCGGCGGCGCGATTCGGTGCAGGCGCGAGCTGGGCGGCGTTGACCCGCGTCGGGACGCCGTTCGAATGGGATCCGATCTACGCCTCACGCGACACCGTCGCCGGCCCCGATTGGGCGCTGCCGCGCCACCTCGACGACCCGCGCGTCCAACGGGCGCTGCGTGAGACCGTGGGGGGCCGAGCGCTCTCCGGCTTCGCTCGCTTCCTCGCCGCCGAAGTTGACTCGGGCCCACACGGCGTGCGGGTGACGCTCCGTGACACGCGCTACGCGCGCACCGGGACCTCCGGATGGGCCGTGGTGACCGTCCCGTTACCGGCTGCCCCGCGCCCCGGGATGGCGGCGCGTTAGATTCGCGTTCGTGACGCCTCCCCCTGACACACCGCCCGTCGACCTGCTGAACGGCATCACGCCGGCCCTCGAGCCCGACTTTCGGCTCGACCATTTGGTGGAGCTGTCGCGCGAGCGGGCGCTGTACCGGGCCTGGGACCGTCGCCTCAAGCGCAGCGTGGCTCTGCGGGTGCACCTCATCCCGGACTCGCCGGGTCGCGCCTGGTTTCTGCGGGAGAACGAAACCCTGGCCGCGCTGAACCACCCGGCGGTGCGACACGTGTACGCCGCGAGCGAAGTCGGCCCGTTCGCCTACCGCACCACCAACTGGATCGACGGCGAGAGCCTGGCCGAGGCGATGCGGCGAGGCCCGAGACCGATCCCGAGCGTCATGTCCCTGGTGCGCGACCTGCTGGGCGCCCTGGAGCATGCGCATGCGCGCGGGATCATCATCCGGCGCATCGTCCCGACCACGCTGATTCTCGAGCTGTCGGGCCGCGGAGTCATCACGGACCTGCGGTATTCGAACTGGTGCCTCACCCACGTCCCGAGTGAGGACCCCGCCCAGGCGACACCGTTCGCCGCACCAGAGGTGCGAGCGGGGGAGCCCGGCGAGCCGGCGAGCGACGTCTACGCGATCGCGGCCATCGTCTACTACGCGCTCACCGGTCGGGAGCCCGAGGCGCCGTCCGGGGACGGGGGCCTGGTTCCCCCGCGCTCATTGCGACCGGCGATTCCGGCCGCGGTGGAGCGCGTGCTGCTGCGCGCGCTGCGGCCGGCGCCGCGGGAGCGGTACTTCACCGCCACCGAGATGCTCGAGGATTTCGTCAGCGACGCGGGCGTGTTCCACGAGCCGGCGGCGGCCCCGTCGACCACCGAGAAAGGGTTCGAGCGGCGCCTGCGCCGCGCGTTCGGCGACGACTACGAGCTGCTGGAGGAGATCGGGGCGGGCGGGTTCGGGCGCGTGTACCGGGTGCGCGACCTGGGCCTCGAGCGGGAAGTGGCGATCAAGGTGTTGCATCCCGCGCTCACCGCCGACCCGGGCGTGATGGAGCGGTTCCGACGTGAGGCGCAGCTCGCCGCCCGGCTGCGGCACCCCAACATCGTCAGTATCTACGACATCCAGAGCCGGGCCGGCCTGCAGTGGTACGTCATGGAGCTCGTGCCGGGGGCCAACCTGGCACAGATCGTCAAGAAAGACGGACCGTTCCCGCCCCAGAAGACGATCCGGGTCCTGTTCGAAGCCCTGAGCGCACTCGAGCACGCGCACGCCCTGGGCCTCGTGCACCGCGACATCAAACCGGAGAACATGCTGCTCGAGCCGACCGGCCTGCTGCGCATCACGGATTTCGGACTGGCGCTGGCGCTGCGCGGCGACCGCTTCGGCGGGGCAACCTCGCGCAGCGGCACGCCCCAGTTCGCCGCGCCCGAGCAGCTGCTGGGGGAGCGCGTGGACCCGCGCACCGATCTCTATTCGCTCGGCGCCGTGGCGTACTTCACGCTGCTGGGACGCCCGCCCTTCGAGGGACCCACCCCCGAAGCGATCCTGGCCAAGCAAACGACCGACGCCTTGCCGGCCTTGCGTGAGGCGCGAGCGGATGTATCACGAGAGATCGAAGACGTGTTGCGGCGGGCCGTGCGCAGCGACCCCGCCGAGCGGTATCCCAACGCCCCCGCGTTCCGGGAAGCGCTCGATCTGGTGACGGGTGGGGTCTTGAAGAAGATGCTGGCGCTGCTGCGGGTGAGCTGAGCCGCTAGCGCCAGCGGAAGATCTTCACCGCAACGAGGAAGCTCACCAACCCCCAGGCGGCGACCACCCCAAGCGGCGCCGCGACGTGCATGAGCGACGCCCCGTCGATCATCACGCCCCGCAAGGCATCGTTCAGGCCGGTGAGCGGCAGCGCCTTGACGAACGGCTGCATCGCGTCGGGGAAGCGCGCGTATGAAAAGAACGTCCCCGAGAGGATCCACATCGGCAGCATCACCAGATTCATGAGACCCGACACGGCTTCGATCGTTTTCGCCCGGCTCGCGACCAGGAGGCCGAGCCCGGCGAAGGAGAACGCGCCCACGAGGGTTACCGCGCCGAGCGCCACGAGCGATCCCCGCACACCGACGTCGAACACGAGCCACCCGAATCCGATCAGGGCCGCGACTTCGATGATGAGGAAGAGCAGGCGGGAGAGCATGTACGACAGCAGGTAGTGCCCCTTCCGCATCGGCGTCGCGAGGAACCGCTTGAGCAGGCCCTTGGTCCGCGCCTGCACCACCGAGAATCCCACGCCCCACAATCCGCTCCCCATCAGGTTCATCCCGAGCAGCCCGGGGATCAGGAAGTCGATGTAGCGCGACCCGGGCTCCGTGGTGCGATCATCGCGCACCACGGCGGGGTCGGTGCGGCCCCGATCGCGCTGCAGCGCGTCATCCACCTCGAGCCGCGCGAGCCGGCTCTCGGTCCGCGTCGAGTCGTAGCGGTACACCAGGGCGTCGCCCGGCACGACGACCAGCGCGACCCGCCCGGTGCGTAATGCCTGCCGTGCGTCCGCGCTGTCCAGCACCACGGCGGTGAGTCCCGGTGCCGCCTCGAGGAGGCGGGCCGCGGTACTGTCCCCCGCTCCGCGCGCCACGCCGATCCGCAGCTCGCCGGGACCACGGTTCTTGAAGGCGATGCCGAGGGCGAACGCGAGGACGATCGGAAACCCGAAGACCCAGAACAGCGCTTCCGGCTCCCGGTAGAAGCCCCGCATCCAGGCCAGCGTGAGCTGCGCCAGCGGACGGTCAGTCATCGCGGATCCGCCGCCCGGTGAGCGAGACGAAGACGTCTTCGAGCGAAGCGTGGTGCGTGGTGAGCGATGCCAGGGCCTGACCGCGCCGCTCCAGCATCGCCATCAGCGCGGGCAGCGTGTGGTGCAGCTCGGCGACCGTCAGCGACACCACGCCATCCGCCGATCGTACGGCGCGCACGCCGGGAAGCGCCTGCAGGTCCGCGTCCCAGTCCTTCCCGGGCGCGCCTCCGGCGAGCGTGAACTCCACGACGTGCTCGGCGCCCAGGCCCGCGATCAGCTCGCGGGGCGTGCCAAGCGCGATCACCCGGCCGTGATCCATGATCGCGACCCGGTCGCACAAACGCTCCGCCTCTTCCATGTAATGGGTCGTCAAGAGGACCGTGTGCCCGCCGGCCCGGAACGCCGCGACCACGTCCCACAGCTGGCGCCGTGATTGCGGATCGAGCCCGGTGGTGGGCTCGTCGAGGAACAGCAGCTCGGGCCGGTTGACCAGCGCGCACGCGACCGCCAGTCGCTGTTTCTGCCCCCCTGAGAGCTTGCTGTACCACGCGCGCCGCTTCTCCCCGAGCCCCACGAGGTCGAGCACCTCTTCCACGGTGTGCGCCTGACGGTAAAAGCTCGCGAACAGCCGGATCGTTTCTTCCACCGAGAGCTTCTCGGGGAGTTTCGTTTCCTGGAGCTGAATCCCCAGCCGTTCGCGCAGTGCACGGTCGGCGCCCCCACCGCTCCAGGCTCGCCCCAGCACCTCCACGAGGCCGGCATCCGCCGGCGTGAGGCCCTCGAGAATCTCGACAGTCGTGGTCTTCCCGGCGCCGTTCGGACCCAGCAGGCCGAAGCACTCCCCCGCCGGCACGGTGAGGTCGAGTCCGGCGACGGCCGTCACATCGCCGTAGTGCTTCACCAGACCGGCGCAGTGAATCGCCGGTGGTCGTGCGGGGGACGTCACTCCGCGGGGGGCGGCTCGGCCCCGGAGGGCCGCTTCGGTTCGGGGGTCGAGGCGGCGGTCAGCGCCCGGTCGAGCTGGAATGTGAGGCTCGCGAGACCGTCGTTCAGGGCGCGGATCTTCATCAGCAGTCCCGAGGAGCGGCCGGCAGTGATCGAGAGCTGGCCCGCCACGTCCGCCACGGTCCCGATGCTGGACGAGGTGGCGCGCGCCCGCAGCCGCGAGAACTCGCGGGCGATGCGGGCGCCGATATCCTGCAGCACCTGCGGCCGCGCGGCCCGATTGGACTCGAGCTCGCCCACCAGCTTCTTGATGTTGGCCACGGTGTGCTGAAAGCCGTGGATCACCTCGATGCGCTGCGCCTGGAGCGGCGTGAGCTTGGCTTCGGCCATGGATCGAAGATAGTCACCCGATGAGGGTCAGGAGCGCCCGCTCCAGCACGTCCATCCCCTCGTCCGCCACCGCGTCCTCGACCGTCAATGGGACGAGGATGCGGATCACGTTGCCGAAGGTGCCGGCGGTGAGCAGGAGCAGCCCGCGGCGCAGCGCCTCGGCCTGGAGCTTCGAGGCCAGCTCCTTGGCGGGCTCCTTGGTCGTCCGGTCCGAGACGAGCTCTATCGCCAGCATCGCGCCGAGTCCCCGCACGTCGCCGATCGCGGGGACCTGACTCGCGAGCGCGACCAGCCTCCCGCGCAGACGTTCGCCGAGACGCTCGCCGCGCGCCGGGATCTGATCGCCCGTCAGCACCTCGAGCACGGCGTTGGCCGCGGCGAGCGCCACCGGATTGCCGGCGAACGTCCCGCCCAGGCCGCCCACGTGCGCGGCATCCATGATCTCGGATCGTCCCGTGACGGCCCCGAGCGGCAGCCCGCCCGCCAGCGATTTCGCGGTCGTGATGAGGTCCGGAGCCAGGTCGTAATGCTCGGCCGCGAACATCCGCCCGGTGCGTCCGAAGCCCGTCTGGATCTCGTCGTCGATCAGTACGATCCCGTGCTCCGCGCAGAACGCCGCGAGCATCGCGATGAATTCCCTGGGGGCGGGAACGAACCCGCCTTCGCCGAGCTGTAGCTCGATCACCACCGCGGCGACGGACTCCGGATCCACGTGCGAGGCGACCAGGGCCTCGAAGCTGTTGCGCGAGGCACGGCAGCAGGTGGCGCCGGCCGATTCGCAGCGATAGCAGTAAGGATAGGGGAGCCGGTACACCTCGGGTGCGAACGGCCCGAACCCCTTCTTGTAGGGCATCACCTTGGACGTCAGCGTCATGCCCAGCAACGTGCGGCCGTGGAAGGCATGCTCGAAACAGAGCACGGCATCCCGCTTGGTGTGGTAGCGGGCGATCTTCACCGCGTTCTCGACCGCCTCGGCTCCCGAGTTGACGAACATCGTCTTCTTGGAGAACGCGCCCGGCGCGAGCGCGTTGAGGCGCTCCGCCGCAACGACATACTGCTCGTACGCGGTCACCTGGAAGCAGGTGTGGATCAGCTGATCCAGCTGAGCCTTGGCCGCGGCGACGACCGCCGGATGACGGTGCCCGGTATTCAGCACGCCGATGCCACCGGCGAAATCGATCAGCCGGTTGCCGTCGACGTCGGTGATCACGGCGTTCTCGCCCGACGCCACCGCGATCGGAGCCGTGAGCGGCACGCCCCGCGGGACGGCCCCCTGCCGCCGGGCGATCAGCGCGCGACTGCGTGGCCCGGGAATCTCCGTCATCAACCGAATGGTGCCCATCGCGGTGGGAAGCTAGCCCCCGTCCGGCATTGCGAAAGCCTCACCCTCGTGTAGCATACTCCGCGAATGCGGCATTTCACGGCATTGACGAGGAGGGTGGCTATGGTGGGCGGACGCTGGCGCGGTGTCGTCGCGCTTGGAGCGGTATGTGCGTTGCCGTTCGTCGCGGGATGCAAAGGCAAGGAAGCCGGCGGCGGGGGCGGCGCGGTCGCGAAAATCACCATCACCTCGACCGGTGATGCCCTCGCGGACGCGAAGGCCTTCCTCGCCAAACTGTGCCCGCAGCCGATCGGCGGCGAGCTCAACTTCATGGTGTGGGAAGGGTACACCGACACCCTGTTCGCGAAGCCGTTCGAAGACCAGTGCGGCGTGCGGCTCAATTCGACCTACATGGGGTCGAGCGACGAGCTGGTCGCCAAGTTGCACGCGGGCGGCGCGGGAACGATCGACCTCGTCTCGCCCTCGAGCGACGCCGTCACTCAGATCATCCAGGCCGGCCTGGCCCAGCCGCTCGATCTCAAGCGGATTCCGAGCTACGGCGACCTCATGGCGAGCTTCCGCGCCCTCTCCATGGCGAAGAAGGGCGACACGACGTTCGGCCTGCCGTGGGCGTTCGGCCCCAATCCCCTCGTCTACGACACCACGAAGGTCACGCCGGCGCCGACCTCGTGGAACGTGCTGTTCGACCGCCGCTACCGCGGCCGCGTGACCGTCCAGGACGACAAGGCCACGCTGTGGATGATCGCACAGCTGCTGGGGATGGATGATCCCAACGACCGCAGCCACCTCTACAACCTGAGCGACGCCGAGCTCGCCCGGGTGCATGCCAAGGCGCTGGAGCTGCGGCCGCAAATCCGTAAGTACTGGGCGACCGCGGGCGACATGACCCAGCTGTTCCAGGGCGGTGAGGTCGTGATGGGCGAGGGCTGGCCCCTCATGACGGCTCAGCTGCGCCAGGGGCACTTCCCCGCCGGCGAAGTGATTCCGCAGGAAGGCACCACCGCGTGGGCCGACCACTGGGTGCTGACCAACGGCGCCAAGAACCTGAACGCCGCCTACGCCTGGCTCGAGTACGCGGCGCAGCCGTTCACCCAGAAACTGATGGCGGACGTCACCAACTACATCGTCGCCAACCCGGGCGCCAAGACGTACATGAGCCCGGCGCAGGTGGCCACCCAGCGCGATATCGCCGACTACGGCACCCGGGTGAACTTCTGGCAGTGGAGTCCGATCCAGGACAAGTACGTGGAGATCTGGAACCAGGTAAAGGCCGGGAAGTAGCACAGACTGCCAACGGCGTGGGATGTGGGTGCTGGGACGTGGCGAGGGCCGTCACCTCCCGCGATTTCACACTGCACATCCCACACTGCACCTTCCTCCGGCCGTGAGCCCCCCGCTCGTTGAACTGCGCTCCGTCACGAAGCGTTTCGGCGACTTCGTGGCGGTGGACGACGTGACGCTCGCGATCGCGGGCGGCGAATTTCTCACGCTGCTGGGCGCATCGGGCTCGGGGAAGACGACCACCCTGCGCATGATCGCCGGCTTCGAGCAGCCCACGGCCGGCGAAATCTGGATGGACGGCCAGCCGATTCACGCACTGCCACCGTACAAGCGCCACGTCAACACCGTCTTCCAGAACTACGCGCTGTTCCCGCACATGAGCGTGTGGGACAACGTGGCCTACGGGCTGCGCATGCGCCGCGTCGCGAAGCCGGAGGTCGCGCAGCGCGTGGATGCCGCGCTCGCCATGGTACATCTCGAGACGCTTGGAGGCCGGGTCCCGCGCCAGCTCTCCGGCGGCCAGCAGCAGCGTGTGGCGCTGGCCCGCGCGCTCGTGAACCGGCCCAAGGTGCTGCTGCTCGACGAGCCGCTGGGTGCCCTCGACTTGAAGCTCCGCAAGGAGATGCAGCTCGAGCTGAAGCACCTGCAGACCCAGGTCGGCATCACGTTCGTGTACGTGACCCACGACCAGGAAGAAGCGCTGACGATGTCGGACCGGATCGCCCTGATGCGCGCCGGGAGGATCGAGCAGCTGGGGACGCCGCGCGAGATCTACGAGCACCCGGCCACCCGCTACGCCGCCGACTTCATCGGGGAGACGAACCTGCTCGCCGCCCGGGTCCGCGTCGCGACGCCCCCCCCCGGCCGCCTCACACTCGAGATCGAGGGCCAGGCGCTCGAGGTCCCCGCCCCGGCGAGCCCCGTCACCCCGGGACAGGAGGTCTGGCTCTCGGTCCGGCCCGAGATCATGACGATGGTGGATGCGGCGCCCCCCGCCGGACACAACAGTCTCGAAGGGACCGTCGAAGAGGGCATCTACGCGGGGTCGCTCACCCGGCTGCGGCTGCGGTTGCCGGGCGGCGGCGCCCTGGTACTGCATCTCGCGCCCACCGGCACCGCACGGGCCGCCGGCGCGCACGCGCGCGTCGCCTGGCCCGCGGATCTCGGCGTCTGCCTCGTGGCCTGACCCGGATGACCGCCCACCCACTCCCCGCTCCGGACACGCGGCTCACCTGGCTCGACCGCCTGCGCGCCCGGCCCCGCGCGCGGACCGCGCTCGCCGCCGCGCTCCCCGTGGGGTGGGTGACGCTGTTCCTGTTCCTTCCGTACCTGTTGCTCCTCATCCATTCGTTCTGGCGACTGGACGAGCACCAGGTGATCGTGCATCAGTGGACGCTGGCGTCCTATCGCCGGCTGTTCACGACGAATGTCTACCCGGCGACGATTCTCTTCTCGGCACGGATTGCCCTGTCGGTCACCCTGCTGTCGCTGGTCCTGGCCTTCCCGCTCGCCTACCTGCTCGCCTTCAAAGTCCGGCGCCACAAGAACCTGATGTACATGGCGGTGATCATCCCGCTGTGGGTGAGCTATCTGGTGCGCGCCTACGCCTGGAAGATCATCCTGGGACAGGAAGGCATTCTGAACGGACTGCTCGCCCAGCTGGGCCTGATCCACCAGCCGCTCGAGTTCCTGCTCTACAGCAAATGGGCGGTGATCATCGCGCTCACCCACATCTACACGCCCTTCACGTTGATGCCGATCTACGCGGTGCTCGAGGCGATCCCGGCGAGCCTCAAGGAGGCCTCGCAGGACCTGTACGCCGGACGGTTCCAGACCTTTCTCCACGTCATCCTCCCCCTGTCGCTTCCGGGGGTGCTCGCGGGCAGCACATTCGCCTTCGTGCTCAGCATGGGGGATTTCATCGCCCCGCAGCTCCTGGGCGGCAACGACAGCGGGCTCATGGTCTCCAACCTGGTGGTCAGTCTGTTCGGCGTCGCCTATAACTGGCCGCTCGGCGCCGCCGTCTCGGTCGTCATGCTCACGCTGGTCGTCACGCTGCTGACCATCGCCAACCGCCTTGAAGAGCGGTTCAACTACCGCGGCGAGCGCGGTCGCCCCGCGAAGGCCGACGCGCTCGCCGTCGTGGTCACGGAGAGCCGCGCGTGACGCCTCCCGGCCGCGGCGACTGGCTCTCCCGAGGATTGTGGTTCGCGGGGATCGCGGTGTTCGTGTTCATCTACGCGCCGCTCCTGGTGGTCGTCTTGTACTCGTTTCACAATTCGCGGATCATCGCCTGGCCCCTCCAGCTCGGCACCCTGAGCTGGTACAGCGTGCTGTGGCACGACCGTGGCATGGTGGACGCCGTGGTGGCCAGCCTCAAGCTGGCTTTCCTCGCCGTCGTGATCGCGCTGGGCGTCGGGGTCCCGGGCGCCTTCCTCCTGGACCGCTACGACTTCCCGGGCAAGGCGCTGTATCAGCGGCTGGTGCTGCTGCCGCTCATCCTGCCCGGGATCATCACCGGCGTCTCGCTGCTCACATTCTTCACGTTCATCGGGCTGCCGCTCTCGGCCGGGTTTCCCCTGGTCCCGGGGTGGCCCGTGGTGCTGGGCCACGGCACCGCGCTCGTGTCGGTGGTCGTCACCCAGGTCTTCGCCCGGCTGCAACGGCTCGACCGCTTTCAGGAAGAAGCGTCGATGGACCTCTACGCCGACGCCTGGCGGACATTCTGGCACGTCACGCTGCCCAATATCCGGACCGCGCTCCTGGGCGCGGCCCTCCTGGTGTTCACCTTGAGCCTCGACGAGATTGCGGTCACCTTCTTTCTCATCGGGCGGCAGAACACCATCCCGCTCCAGATCTGGGGACTGTTGCGGCGCGGGATCACGCCTGAAGTGAACGCCATCTCGACCATCATCTTCCTGGTCTCCGTCGTCGTGATCGTCATCTGGGCGCGTCTGATGCACGACCCGCAAGGAGCGAAAGCATGACCGACAAATCGTATCAGATGTACGTCGGTGGAGAGTGGGTGGTCGCCACGTCCAAGAAGACGATGGACGTCCTCGACCCCTCGACTGAGGAGGTAATTGCCACCGTACCCGCCGCCGGAGCGGCCGACGTCGACCGCGCGGTGAAGGCGGCGCGTGCGGCCTACACCGGGGGCTGGAAGGAGGCGACCGCCCAGGACCGGGGTCGCGTGCTGCTGCGCCTGGCCGAGCGGATCCGGGCCCGCAAGGCGGAGCTCGCCGAGATCGAGACCCGCAACAACGGCAAGCCGATCGTCGAGTCGGAGTACGACATCGACGACACCGCGACGTGCTTCGAGTACTATGGCGGGCTCGCCACCAAGATCCACGGCGAAGTGCTCCCGGTCCCCGCGCCGGCACTGGCCATGGCGCTGCGGGAGCCGGTGGGGGTCGCCGGCCAGATCATTCCCTGGAACTACCCGTTGCTCATGGCCGCCTGGAAGCTCGCGCCGGCACTCGCCGCGGGCTGTGCCTGTGTCCTGAAACCCGCCGAGCAGACGCCGCTGTCGGTGCTGGCACTGGCACGGGACTTCGAAGACGTGGGGATTCCCAAAGGCGTCGTCAACGTCATTACCGGCGATGGGCCCGACGCGGGTGCGCCACTCGTTGCCCATCCCGACGTGAACAAGATCGCGTTCACGGGGAGCCAGGCCGTCGGGAAGCTGATCATGAAGAGCGCCGCCGACACGCTGAAGCGTGTCACGCTCGAGCTGGGCGGCAAGTCCCCCAACATCTTCTTCGCCGACTCGGACTTCGAGAACGCGGTGGACGGCGCCCTGTTCGGCTGCTTCATAAATCAGGGCGAGGTCTGCTCGGCCGGGAGCCGCGTGCTGGTGGAGCGTTCGATCTACAAGAAGTTCGTGGACGCCGCCGCCGAGAAGGCCAAGAAGATCCGCGTCGGCCCGGGCATGGACCGGCAATACAACATGGGCCCGCTCGTGTCCAAGGAGCAGTTCGACCGCGTCGTGGGCTACCAGGCGGTCGGCAAGCGGGAGGCGAAAGTCGCCGCAGGGGGCGGCCAGGTATCGAGCTACGGCAAGGGGTTCTACGTGGAGCCGACGATCTTCTACGACGTGGACAACAACGCGAAGATCGCCCGCGAAGAGATCTTCGGCCCGGTGATGAGCGTGATCCCGTTCACGGACGAAGCGGACGCGCTGCGCATCGCCAACGACTCGAGCTACGGCCTCGCGGCGGCGGTGTGGACCCGCGACATCTTCAAGGCGATGCGGGTGGTGAAGAATCTCGAAGCCGGCATCATCTGGGTGAACCACATGCAGCCGACCTATGTCGAAGCGCCGTGGGGCGGCTACAAGATGTCCGGCTTCGGCCGCGAGCTGGGCAAGTGGGGCGTGGAGGAGTACCTGGAAACGAAGCAGGTCTACATCAACCTCGACGAGAAACCGATCGGCTGGTACACATGACACATCGCCTCGCTCTGTGGTGCGCGATCGCGCTGGCCGCGGCGGCGTGCAGTCGCCCGACGCCCAAAGCCGACAACGCGGTCGCCGATTCGCTGGCGGTCGCGACCGTGGACGGGTACATGGCCGCCTGGAACGCGCACAACGCCAGCGGCGCCGCTGCCTTCTTCGCGGACTCGGGTGTCTACCTGGATGCGAGCGTCGGCACGCCTCAGATCGGCCGTGACAATGCACAGAAGAACGTGATCCAGGCGTTCCTGACGGCCGCGCCCGACTGCAAATGGACCAGGGACGGCGACCCAATCGTGAACGCCGCCGGTGACGGCGTGGCGTTTCAGTGGACCTTCTCGGGGACGAACACCGGCCCCTGGGGAGACGGCACGAAAGCCTCGGGGAAGTCGTTCACCTTCCACGGCGTGACCTTCATGCGGCTGTCGCATGCCAAGATCCAGTGGCAAGGCGACTACTACGATGCCCTGGGGTTCTACAAGCAGCTCGGGATGATGTAGCGTATTGAAACAGTTGGGACTCCAGGCGGTTGATCGGAAACCGTCGCTTGGAGTCCTCAACTGTCGACATATTTGACGCTTTTCTTCCGCTGCAAGAAACCG
>Ga0326732_1000049_pt1 | contig 27342 bp, 17 predicted proteins | sample MHFSIPfraction_4_FD_207644 | JGI IMG/M metagenome (GOLD analysis project Ga0326732, IMG submission 207644) | Lab enriched peat soil microbial communities from Michigan Hollow, Ithaca, NY, United States - MHF12FN SIP fraction | ecosystem: Environmental > Terrestrial > Soil > Wetlands > Peat...
CGAATGGATGGCGACCTTCACCCTCGTCCTCCTCAGCCTGGTCTTCGTCCCGTTCTATTTCCGGAGCCGGATCTCGACCCTGCCCGAGTTCCTGGAAAAACGCTATGGCCCGGGGGCCCGGATCATGCTGGCCTTCATGGCCATCCTGGCCGCGCTGTTCATCCATATCGGGATGAGCCTTTATGCCGGGGCGGCGGTCTTCCGGCAGTTCTTCGGCATCGACGTCGTGACTTCGATCGTCATCATTTCCGTCGTCACCGGGATCTACACCATCCTAGGCGGACTCAAAGCGGTGGTCGTGACGGAGTCCATCCAGGCCGTGATACTGATCCTCGGCGCGGTCGTCGTTACGGTCTTCGCCGTCCTCGCCCTGCCCGCCCACGGTATCCATACGCTGGCGGACTTCAAGGCGGCCGTCAAGCCCGATCAGCTCAGCATGCTGCAGACCCGCAGCGCGGCCGGGCTCAACTGGTACGCGATCTTCCTCGGCTACCCCATCCTCGGGATCTGGTACTGGTGCACCGACCAGACGATCGTCCAGCGGGTCCTCGGCTCCCGGACGGAGAAGGACGCCCAATATGGGGCGCTCTTCGCCGGGCTGCTCAAGATCCTGCCCGTCTTCATCCTCGTCCTCCCTGGCGTTCTCGGCTATGTCCTGTTCCGCGACGTCATCGGGGCGGACGCCAACCAGACCCTGCCCGTGCTGCTCGTCCGCCTCATCCCGACCGGGCTCAAGGGGATCATCGCCGCCGGACTTCTGGCGGCCCTCATGAGCACTATCGCCGCCGCCCTCAACAGCTCGGCGACGCTTGTAGCTGTCGACATCGTCAAGCGGATCAAGCCCCAGACCCCGGATCGGATCCAGGTCCGGGTCGGGCAGACCTTCGCCGTCGTCGTCATGCTGCTGGCCATGGCCTGGTCGACCCAGGGCGGCCGCTACTCGAGCATCTTCGAGGCCATCAACACGATCGCCAGCTATCTGGCCCCGCCGATCACGACCGTCTTCCTTTGGGGGGTCTTCTGGAAGCGTGGCACCCGTCAAGCGGCCCTGACGACCCTGGTCGCGGGCTTCCTCCTCGGCGTGGTGAGCTTCCTCATGGATCTGCCGGTCTTCGGTACCGAGAAGATCATCACCCACGGGCTCGGCATCCCGTTCATGATGCAGGCCTGGTGGATGTTCTGTCTCTGCAGCGTGCTGTTCGTGGCCGTCAGCCTGTTGACCCCCCGGCCGGACCCCGAGAAGGTCGCCGCTCTGACCTGGAGAAGCCCGGCCGCCGTCCTGACCCAAGGCCGGATACAGGGGTGGGGCGACCCGCGGATCCTGGCCGGCGGGCTGCTGACGATCCTGGCCGTCATGTATTTTATCTTCCACTAAGGCCGCGGCGCGCGGCCGGGGAGTTGACCGATGAAGCAAGCCGTCATGACCAGCCCGGGGGTGATCGAGTTCCGGGACGTTCCGTTGCCCAAACCCGGGCCCAACGAGGTTCTGATCCGCGTCCGGAGGATCGGGATCTGCGGTTCCGACATCCATGTCCGTCACGGGCGCCATCCCTTTACCTCCTATCCGGTCGTGCAGGGACATGAATTCTCGGGCGTACTCGAAGCGGTGGGCAAGCGGGTCAAGGGACTTCGGCCTGGCCAGAAGGTCACGGCCACGCCCCAGATCGTCTGCGGCCGCTGCGCCCCCTGCCGGCGCGGCGATTACCACATCTGCGACGTTCTCCGGGTCCAGGGTTTCCAGGCCCCGGGATGCGCCCAGGAGTTCTTCCTGGTCCGGGCCGAGCAGATCGTCCCTCTTCCGGCCTCCTTCGCTTTCGAACAGGGGGCCCTAGTCGAACCTGCGGCCGTGGGCGTTCATACCGTTTCCAGGGCCGGGGCGATGGCCGGGCTGAACGTTGCGGTGCTCGGAGCCGGGCCCATCGGCAATCTCGTCGGACAGGCGGCCCGGGCCGCGGGCGCCAAGGTCCTGATAACGGACATCAGCGGATACCGTCTTGAGATCGCGCGAAGGTGCGGTCTCCGGTCCGTCTCGCTCGCCGGCCGGGAGACCCTGAAGGAGGCCTCGCAACGCGTCTTCGGCGCTAAGGGATTCCAGAAAGCCTTCGAGTGCGCCGGGGCCGAGGCGGCCATCAACGAGGCCATCGACGCCATCCAAAAGGGCGGGACCATCGTGGCGGTCGGCGTCTACGGCGACCGGCCCCGGGTCAATATGGGCCTCGTCCAGGATCGTGAACTGACCCTGACCGGCACGCTCATGTATCAGAAGCGGGATTTTGTCAAGGCCGTCCGGCTCATGCGGTCGGGGGCGCTGGTCACCGCGCCGCTCGAAACCACGCACTTCCCCTTTGAAGAGTACCGGGCCGCCTACGACTACGCCGACCGGGAAGGGGAGAGGTCGATGAAGATCTTCGTCGACCTCGAGACCACCTGACAGGAGCACACCCATGAAGACGTTCCAATACTTCCAGCCCACCGAGATCCGTTTCGGCCGCGGCCGCTTTGCTGAGCTGGGTTCCGTCACGGCCCGCTTCGGGCGCCGAGCCCTGCTCGTTTCCGTCCGCGAGGAGCCCTGTTTTCGGGGCCTCTTCACGCGGGCCAAGGCCCACCTGGTCAAGGCGGGGCTGGCCGTGGCCCGATTCGACGAGGTCATCCCCAACCCGACGACGGACGTCGTGACGCGTGGGGCCCAAGCCGCCCGGCGCTTCAGGGCCGACGTCGTCGTCGCAATCGGGGGCGGTTCGACCATGGACACGGCCAAGGCCATCGCCGTGGAAGCGACGCACCCCGGCAGGGCCTGGGATTACCTGTTCTTCCGAGACGCGCAGCCCACGGCCAAGACCCTGCCGGTCGTCGTGGTTACCACGACCTCGGGAACGGGGTCCCACGTGACCCAGGTGGCCGTCGTGACCAATCCGGCCGAGAGGAACAAATCGGCCTTGTATCATCCGCTCCTCTATCCCCGGGCCAGCCTGGTCGACCCGGAGCTCATGACGACGCTCCCGCCCAGGGTCACGGCCGCCACGGGCTTTGACGTCTTCGCCCACGCCTTCGAGAGCTACATCAATCCCGGCGGATCCCCCTATACAGATATGATGGCCCTCGAGGCGCTCCGGCTCGTCGCCAGGTTCCTGCCGGCCGCGGTCAAGGACGGGAAGGATCTGGACGCCCGCGAGGGCATGGCTTGGGCCGACACGCTGGCGGGTCTCTGCATCGCCAACGCCGGAGTGACCCTGCCCCACGGCATCGGTATGGCCATCGGCGGCCTCTATCCCCATGTGGCCCACGGCGAGGCCCTGGCCGTCGTCTATCCGGCCATCCTCGAATACACCTATCGGGTCGCGCCGGAAAAGTTCGCCGCCGTCGGCCGGATCTTCGACCGCCGGATCGCGGCCGGCCGGGGCGTTCAGGCGGCCGGACAGGCCAGCGCGGCCATCTCCAGGTTCATTAGGAGGATCGGCATGGGCCTGAGGCTTCGCGACCTCAAGGTCCCCAAGGCCGAACTCGAAGCGCTGGCCCGGCAGTCCCTGGTCCTGCCCGATTTCAAGAACCATCCGCGCCTGGCCACCTTGGCCGACGTTAGGGCCATCCTCGACCGAAGCCATTGAGCGCCGCGACCAGCCGACAGGCCGCGTCCCAGCGAGTTATGTCCGCCGGAAGGTCCCTCGCCCGCGAGGCGTCGCGTGCGCCCACGAAGGAGGACGACTTGAACAGTCCCTCTAGCCGTTTCGGCTTCCCCCTCGCCCTGATCGGGGCGGAACTCCTCGTGACGCCCAAACCGGCGTTCGTCCCGGTGCCGCTCCGCGTCGGGCCGCCGGAGACCGTCCGTCCGGCGGCCGGGCCCGCCCCTGAGGCGTGCAGGCTCGAGCCCGTTCCCTGCGCGGCCGTGAAGATCGGCGACGCGTTCTGGGCACCACGGAACGCCACGAGGTCGCTGGGCTCGTTGAGATGGATTCCGCGCCCGCAACGCCGGATAGGCCCGATTGTGAGTGATCGATAAGATCAAAGGAGGAGAAGATGCTAGAGACGAAGAGACCAAAGCTCGACCTGCTGTCCCGGCCGTTCCTCGATCAGATCGTTTCGGAAGCCTTGGATGTCCTGGAGAAGACGGGCGTTCTCATCGAGAACGACGAAGCGTTGCGCCTCCTGGCGGACGCGGGATGTACCTGTCGGGGGCGGATCGTATCGTTCAAGCCAAACCTCGTTGAAGGGTCGCTTAAGACCGCGCCTCAAGTGATCCGCGTGTATGACCGCGGCGGCGCTCTCGCGATGGCCCTGGAAGGGGATGCGATCCACTTTGATCCGGGCTCCGGGGCATTGAAGATCTTGGATCCGGCGACATTGGAAGAAAGGAAGCCGGTGACCAACGATCTCGTCCGTTTTGCGATCTTGACGGATGCCCTTCCGAACATCGCCGCGCAGAGCACGGAGATGATCTCCATGGATGTGCCCGAAGCCATGCAGGACAGGTATCGGCTATACATCGGGCTGCGGTTCTGTACAAAGCCGATCGTTACGGGCACCTTTGCCGTGGAAAGTTTCAAGATCATGAAAGATATGCTGGTGGCCGTCCGGGGGAGCGAACGAGCGCTGAGAGAGAAACCCCTGGCGATCTTCGATTGCTGTCCCTCGCCGCCATTGAAATGGAGCAACTTGACCTGCCAGAACCTCATCGATGCCTCCCGGGCGGGGGTCCCCGCCGCACTGATCTCGATGCCCCTGACGGGGGCCACGTCTCCGGTCACCCTGGCCGGAGCGTTGGTGCAGTTAACAGCCGAAAACCTGAGCGGTATCGTCATTCACCAATTGGCCCATCCGGGGTCGCCCATCATTTTTGGAGGTTCTCCCGCGGCGTTCGATATGAGGACAGGAACGCCGCCCATGGGAGCCGTGGAGACGATGATGCTCAACGCCGCTCATATCCAGGTCGGGAAGCATCTGGGGCTTCCCACCCATTCTTACATGGGACTTTCCGACGCCAAGATCGTTGACGGCCAGGCGGGTTTGGAGACGGGCATGGGGGCGCTCGTTGCGGCTCTCGCGGGGGCGAACGTCATCTCCGGCCCGGGCATGCTGGATTTTGAGAGCTGTCAGAGCCTGGAAAAGCTTGTGCTGGATAACGAGATCTGCGGCATGGCTCTCCGAATGGTCAGGGGCGTCGAAGCCCGGGGCGATCGGTTGGCCGGCGATCTCTATGGGGATATTTACACGGGGGATCATTTCTTGATTTCCGCGGAGACGTTGCGGTGGTTCCGTGAAGAGGTCTATTCGGCCGGTGCCGTGATCGACCGCGATGCCTATGACACGTGGGTACATCGCGGGAAAAAGAGCGCTTGGGATCGGGCGCGCCTGGAAGTCGCGAGGATCCTGAGCTCCCACGCGGTAGAAGCGCTGCCGGACGACCAGCTCACGGCCCTGATGGATGTCATGAAGGCCGATGCCCGGCGAATGGGCATCGAACTGCCTCCTTTGGATTGGAACCCCAGGCCCTCGGTCCCAAGGACGTGAACATGAACGACTTTCGAAGAATGGGCTACGCGCTTCTCGGCACGGTCCTCCTGGTCTTCGGGGCCTGCGAGCCGGGGGCCTCGACCGGATCCCGGCCGGTGGCGGACCAGGCCGGGCTCTCCGAAAGAGACTTTTTCGATCCGCCCCTCTCGGCCAGGCCGAGCGTCCTCTGGCCTTGGCTCAACGGCTTCGTCGACCGGGATGAGTTGACCCGCGAGCTTGAGGAGTTGAAGGCCAAAGGGCTGGGCGGGGCCATCATCTGGGACGTGGGCAGCCTCCGCGACCCGAAGAAGATCATCCCGGCCGGGCCCGCCTTCCTCGGCCCGGAATCGGTGGGGAGCATTTCCCACGCCATCGACCAGGCCGGCCGCCTCGGCCTGGAGCTCGGCCTGTTCGCCTCGAGCAGCTGGAACGCGGGCGGGGCCTGGATCAAGCCTGAGAACGCCAGCCAGAGGCTGCTCTGCAGCCAGATGCCGGTCAAGGGACCGGGGCGCATCCGGGCGACGGTCCCCTTGCCGGAGGGCGTGACGGCCCGCTGGAAGGACGTCGCCGTGCTGGCCGTGCCCGGGGGCGGCCCCCCGATCGACGTCTCGGGGCACATGGACTCCCAGGGCCGCCTGGACTGGGACGCGCCGGCCGGAGAATCGCGGATCATGCGCTTTGTCGCCAGCAACACGGGCCAGACCCTCGAATGCCCCAGCCCGAACTCCAACGGCCTGATCATCGACCACCTGAGCCGCGAAGCCGCCGTGGTCGACATGACCTATATCCTCGATCGGATCTTGAGCGCGCGCAAGAGCCTCGACGCGCTGAAGACCTTCATGCTCGACAGCTATGAGGTCGCCGAAGCGGTCGATTGGACGGACGATTTCGTCAGCGCTTTTCGGAAGCGGCACGGCTACGATCCCGTCCCTTACCTGCCCGCGTTGTTCGATCCCACGGCGCTGGACGCCGGGATCGCGGGGCGCTTCATCTACGACTACGGCAAGACCGTGAGCGACCTGATCATCGACAACCATTTCCGCGCGGTTCGGGACGTGCTCGCCAAGTCCGGCGTGCGCCTCCTGGCCGAGGCGGGGCATGGGGGTTCGGCCCGCGTGGACGCCCTGAAGGCGCTGGGCTCGGCCGATATCCCGATGGGGGAGTTCTGGAACCACGAGCGGTTCTGGGTGGTCAAGGAAGCCGCCAGCGCCGCGCACATCTACGGCAAGCGGATCGTCGACGCCGAAGCCCTGACGGGCTGGCGGAGCTGGCAGGACGGGCCGGCGGAGTACAAAAGGCGGTTCGACATCGCTCTGTGCGCCGGCCTGAACCATCCCACGTTCCACACCTTTGCCCATAACCCGCCGGCCGCCGGCCGGCCCGGGTTCGTCTACCATGCCGGCGAGCACTTCAACGTGAACACCACGTGGTGGGACCAGGCCGGCCCTATGATCGCCTACATGGCCCGGTGCGACTATCTTCTCCAGCGGGGCCTCTTCGCGGCCGATGTCGCTTTTTACTACGGCGACCAGGCGCCGAACCTCGTGCCCGCGCGCAGGATCGATCCCGATATCAAGCCCATCTACCCCGACACGGACTGCCTGCACTGCGGGAAGCCCAGGCCGATCCAGACGTCCTCGCTCGACCGGGGGTACGATTACGATTACGTCAACTCCGAAGTGATCCTTGATCGGATGAGCGTCTCGGGCGGGAGGATCGTCCTGCCCGACGGGCTGAGCTACGCCCTGCTCGTCCTGCCGGACCGCGACGACATGCCCCTCGCGGTCCTGAGGAAGCTCGGAGAGCTGGTCGAAGCCGGGGCGACGGTCGTCGGCCGAAAGCCCGTCCGGGCCCCCGGTTTGGCCGGCTTCCCCGCGTGCGACGACGAGGTGAGGGCCTTGGCCGAAGGGATCTGGGGCGCCTGCGACGGTTCCGCGGTCCAGCAACGAGCCCTCGGAAAAGGCCGGATCATCTGGGGGGTGCCTCTGAACGATATCCTGCGTGGTCTTGGTCTGGGGCCCGATTTCCGGGCGCTCGAAATCCCCAACGCCGATCAGCATATCGATTTCATCCATCGATCCACCGGCCGCGACGACCTCTATTTCGTCTCCAACAGCGCAAAAACCGCGGAAGCCTTCGACGCGGTCTTCCGGGTGGGGGAGAACAGGACGCCCGAGTTCTGGTATCCCGACATGGGTCGGATCGTCCCCTGCCGTTCGTTCGCCCGGGTCGAGGGCGGTTGCCGGCTGACGTTGGAGCTCCCGGCGTATGGCTCCGTTTTTGTCGTCTTTCGCAAGACGCCGACGCCGGCGGCCTATCTTTCCCCGCAGCCCCTGAGGGCGGAATCTCGTCCGGCCGTCGCGATCGCCGGCCCCTGGACGGTCCGTTTCCCGCCGGGATGGGGCGCGCCGGGATCCGTCCTCTGGAACGGCCTGATCAGCTGGACCGAATCGGAAGACCCTGGCATCAGGTATTTTTCCGGGACGGCGAGCTATACCACGGAATTCGAGTTCGGCGAGCCGCTGCTCCCGGAGGGACAGGGCTGGCTGCTCGACCTCGGAGCGCTGCGGGAAGTCGCCGAGGTGACGCTCAACGGCCAGAGCCTGGGTATCCTTTGGAAGGAGCCGCTTCAGGCGGATGTTTCCGGCTTGTTGAGATCCGGCCGGAACGTCCTCGAGGTCAAGGTCACCAACCTCTGGAACAACCGCCTCATGGGGGACCTCCTGGATCCGGGCCAAAAACCGTATGCGCGCACCAACATGGTCCTCAACGCGCGGGACCTGATCCCGGCCGGACTGTTCGGGCCGGTGACCATCCGGCGCGTTGCCCGCCGGTCGGCTGGCGACGCGGCCCCCGCGCCCGGATTGGCGCATTGAAATGTCTCGGCGCGGCCGAGAGAAAGGAGAATCGACATGATGAATCCGCGATCGATCCCGGCCTTTGCTCTGATCCTGCTTTGCGCCGTCGGCGCCGGCCTGACCGGCCGGCCCGCGTCTCCGGACGGCCAGGCGGGTGCGGCGGCCCGCAGGCCGTTCGCCCCGACGTGGGAATCCCTCAGCAGGATCCCTACGCCGCAATGGCTGCGCGACGGGAAGTTCGGCATCTACACCCACTGGGGCGTCTATGCCGTGCCGGCGGTCGGGCCGAACGGCACCTGGTATTCCCATAACGTCTACATGAACCCCAACTCGCCGGAGAGGGCCTACCACGAAGCGACCTACGGGCCGCTCGAGAAATTCGGCTACAAGGACTTCATCCCGATGTTCACCGGGGCCAAGTTCAACGCCGACGAGTGGGCCGACCTTTTCCGCAGGGCCGGCGCCCGCTTCGCCGGCCCCGTGGCCGAGCACCACGACGGATTCTCGATGTGGGACACGGCCTATTCGGATTGGAACGCGGCCAAGATGGGTCCCAAGCGGGACATCGTCGGCGAGCTGTCGGTGGCGATCAAGAAGGCCGGGCTGAAATTCATCACCGCCTTCCACCACGCCGAGAACTGGTACTTCTTCCCGGTCTGGGACAAGCGCTACGACTGCGGCGACCCGCGCTATTCCGGCCTCTATGGGCCGATCCATGAGAAGGGCGCCCAGCCCGACAAGGCCTTCCTCGACCGGTGGGCGGCCAAGGTCCGGGAAGTCATCGACAAATACCGGCCCGATCTTCTCTGGTTCGACTTCGGCCTGGGCTTCGTTCCGGAAACCTATAAGAAGGATCTCCTCGCTCACTTCTTCAACGGGGCGGCCGCGGAGGGCCGGGAGGTCGTGGTCAGCTACAAGGACCACGACCTGCCGGCCGGCGTCGGGATCAACGACCTCGAGCTCGGGCAGGAGCGGGAGATGACCTACCACGAGTGGATCACGGATTCCTCGGTGGACAACCAGGGGGCGTGGGGCTATGTCCGGGGGGCGGGCTTTAAGACGACGGAGAACCTCGTCCACAACCTCATGGACCGGATCAGCAAGAACGGCTACCTCCTCCTCAACGTCGGCCCCAAGCCGGACGGGACGATCCCCGAAGAGACCCGGCAGATCCTGCTCGGGCTGGGCCGGTGGCTCGAGGTGAACGGCGAGGCCGTTTACGGCACCAGGCCCTGGATCGTCGCCGGCGAGGGTCCGACCAAGCTCGAAGGCGAGGGGGCGTTCAACGAGCGGGACAACCTCCGCTACAAGGCCCAGGATATCCGCTTCACGGCCAAGGGCGACGTCCTCTACGCCACGGCGCTCGGCTGGCCCGGCGAGAGGATCCTCATCAAGAGCCTGGCCGGCGGCCCCGATCCGGGCCGGAACTTCTGGAACGGCCTGTACCCCTCGGAGATCGTCTCGGTCAGCATGCTCGGCGACGGCCGGCCCCTGAAATGGGAGATGACCAAGGACGGGATGACGATCGAGACGCCGCCGACAAAGCCGTGCGCCTACGCCTACGTCTTCAAGATCGTGAGGCGCGCGCCGTTCTGAGCCGGCCACCGTCACGGCTTCGGAAGGCCGGCGGCTTGACACGTTTGCGGGGCCCGAATATCTTCGATGAACGCGACCTGGGCCGCTCCGGGCCGTGCCACTCTCGGAGGGTCGAAGGCGTTCCCGGATCTGGAACTTGCCTTTAGCGGCGGTCTTCGCCCTGGCCGTCGTCACCCAGGCGGACGGAGCCATGCGCTGGGCGCGTCTCTCATGGTTTCGCCTTGACGTCGTCGAGCACGGCGAGCAGGGCGTGGTAATTATCCACGAGCAGTCCCTCGTAGCCGTGACAGCCCCCACGCCAATCGCGCCAGTCTCGCGACCGGCCGTCGGCGCAAAAGCCCTGGAACTCTCCGCGCGAGTAACCGGCCAGCATCGGATAGAAGATCCGGCGGGCGTCTCCGGCGCGGCCGAGTCGAAAGAGCGCCTTGACGGTGTAATAGGCCCAGCAGCCCGTCGCGCCGCCGTTCTCGTAGAACTGGAAGCCGTCGCTGCCGTCGTCGAGCAACGGCTCGCCGGTGGCCTCGGGGGGATAATTCTCGTGGACGTAATCGCCCTTCTTCACCGGCACCAGGTTGCCGGGCAGGCCGAGCGAAAAGTCCGTATAGCCAACTTCCGCCATCTTGGCCAGCAGGCGGTCCATCACGCCGTTCGCCGTTCGGTCGTCGAGCAGGCCGAACGTGACCGCCAGGCTCTGGACGAACGTGAACCAATAATCGTGGAGCCGGCCGTCCGCGCTTCTCCAGCCGGCGAGGACGCCCGTCGCCGGATTGAGGAAGGCCGGCGCGTAGGCGGCGCGGAGCTTGGCCGCCTTCGCGGCCAAGCGATCGGCGTCGTCGGCGCGCCCTAGCCGGCGCGCGAGACCGGCGAACATCGTCGCGGCGCGGTACGCGAGGGCGTTGGAGAACGCGTCCTCGTGGCCGAAGTTAATCGTGTCCCACCAATTGGCCGGTCGTCTCTCCCTCCGGGGGCGCTCGCCGAAGTTGCCGGTGCCGGGATATTTGATGAGGCCGTTACCGTTCTTGTCGGCGGCGAACATCTCGCGGGCCCACGCGGCCAGCCCGTCATAGTTGGCCCGCACCCATGCGAGGTCGCCGGAGCTCGCGACGTAGTTGCCCGCGGCGATGAGGAACGACGGCAGCGTGTCCGTCGTCGTCCAAGGCGTCGTCCAGACAAGATGGCCGGGGCCGAGCTCCGGGTCCGAGTAGCCGACCTGGCCGTAACCCTTGGCGCCGGCGAGGTAGCGGTCGAGGGTCATGCGCACCAGATCGTTGGCCGTCAAGCCGTCCGCCAAGGGAGGGGTGTGTGCGGCGATGTCGGAATACAGGAACAGCGTGAACGCGCACGGATCACTGGCCGCATTGTTGGCCAGCATCTGCACGTGGGGATTGACCTGGAAGATGTTGAGCCAGTCCCGCCGGAAGCCGTCAAAGCGCGAGTCGCGCTCGAGGCCCGGCAGCTTCGGATAGATGGATGTCACTTCGAGACGGTACTCGACACGCCGTTGCTCCGCCGTCGCCGGCGGGAACGCGATGCGCACGAACGCCGGCTTCGTCCGCCGGCTGGCGTCGTATTCAAGGGAGCCGGGGCCGGTGATGCGCACCGTGCCCAGATCGGGCAGATGGAGCACGCAGGGGAGGGGCATCCGGCGTTCGCCGGGCTTCATCAGGCCGAGCAGCGTCGCGTGGTTGGCCTTCTGATCGAACGTCAGCGCGAAGGCGGGCGCTTCGACGCCGACGGCATAGTCGGACCGCAGGGTCAGTGTCCGCTCGCTCCATGCGACTTGCCACACCGGCTGGCCATGGATCTTATAGGCTTGACCGTCGAGTTCGACACCGGCCAAGGGCTCGGTGACGGGAAGGGCCGGATTCTGGCCAAGATGGCCCCGTCCCAGCGAGTCGACCGTGAACACCGAGAACGCCGGGGCATGACGCGACAAGCCGACGGCCAGGAAATCAGACCGATAGTCCGGACCGGCTTGACGGCCGCGGAGATCCGGAAAGGGAGCAGCCGGCCAGGGCGCCGCGGACAGGGCCAGCGATCCCAGCGATCCCAGAAACGATCGACGTTTCATCGTCGCCTCCCAACGCCCCGGTCCTATTTCTCGAGCTGCTTCAAGGCCTCCTCGGCTGCGCGCCTGATCAGGTTCTGATGGGACGGAATGGCGGCGGACTCGCGGAGGAATGGGACGAGCGATGCGTCGCCGGTCACACCCAGGGCACGAAGGGCCTCGGCCCGGACGCGGACGCTCGCGTCCTTACGGAACATGTCCTTGAAGAACGGGACGAGGCCCCTGTCCTTGAAGGCGCCGAGACCCTGGAGGGCCGCCGCGCGGACCGAGGAGTTCGAATCCTGGCAGGCCTTCTTCAAGGCCGCAGTGACGTCGGCCGCCGGCCGCTGCGCCAACGCCTCGACGGCGGACCGGCGGACCGCCCAGAACGGATCGCTCCGGGCGCTCCAGGACAGTCCTGCCAGGGAGCCGGGCTCATGGCCCATGGCCGCAAGCTCTCCGGCGGCGGTCATCCGGCCGATCACGTCATCGTTCCTCAGCTGATAAAGGAGCTCGGCCGTCTCCTTGGGGAATGTCGTCTCCTTGATCAGCTCGTTCGTCGCGTCGAACCTGACCAGCAGGGGTTTCGTCTCGGCCGGGAATTCGAACATCTCCTCCCTCTCCCGGATCCAAATCCTGTGCGTCTCCGACTTGCCGGCCGTGATGACCTTGACGGTGACCGGGACCCGGAAGACCGGCACGCCCTTGGCGAAGTCCTGGGCCTGCGCGGCCCTGAGGCGGACGACCTTCCCGGCGGCGTCCCATTCGCTCCGGAGATCGAACACCGGGTGGCCCGGTTTGTACAGCCACTGGTCGAAGAACCAGTCGAGGTTCTGGCCCGTGACCGTCTTGACCGAGCGGATGAAATCGGCGGTGTCGACCGCGTCGAAGGCGTAGCGGTGGAGGAACTGGCTGAGAGTCTTGAAGAAGATCTCGTCGCCGAGGATCGACCTGAGCATGTGCAGGACGAGGGCGCCCTTGGGGTAGCTGTGCGAGTCGAACATGTCCTCCGGCCTGTCGTAACGGTCGGACACGATCGGGCGGATGTAACGGGTCTTGGCCTCCCGGAGGTAGGCGGCCAGCTTGTTCTGGAGATTGACCGCCCCCTCGTCGTCGCCCATCGCGTGCCGGAAATACAGGTAGTCCGAGTACGTCCCGAAGCTCTCGTTGAGCCAGGCGTGACCCCAGCTGCGGAGGGTGATGAGGTCGCCCCACCATTGGTGGGCCAGCTCGTGGGAGACGATACCAATCGAGGGGAAATCCGGCTCGTCCTCTTCCGCGACCATGATCCGCTGCGTCATCGCCGTAGCGGAAGTGCTTTCGGCGCCGCCGCCGAGCGGGACCGAGACCTGGTCATACTTCTGCCAGGGGTAATCGTATTTAAAGAGCGCGTTGAAGAAGGCGATCATCGCGGGGGTCTTCCCGTAGGTCGGGCGGGCCTTGGCTTCGTCCCGCGGATAGACCCAGTAGTTCACCGGCAGGTTCCCATAGGAATCCCGGACGACGACATAGGGAGCGGCGGCCAGGAAGATGAGGTAGGTCGAATGGGGCAGGTCCTGGGACCAGTGGTAGGTCGACGTCCCGGAGGCCTTGTCCTCGGCGACGCCGACGAGCCGGCCGTTGGCCGCGACCTTGAGCCCCGATTTGACCGTGGCCACGATCTCGCTGGTGGCCTTGTCGTTCGGGTAGTCGAAACAGGGGAACCAATGGTGGACGTTGTCCGGCCAGGAATCGGACCAGACAAGCCTGGGATTGTCGGGCGTCTCGTCCACGAACTTGAGCCCTTGCCGAGGCTCCCGGCCGTTGTATTCGCAGGTGAAGGTCACGATCTCGCTGAACTTCGCCGGCCGGGGGAGGACGACCCTGAGCTCTTTTTCCGACTGCTCGAACTTCAGGGGCGTCCCGTAATCGTCGACGACCGAGGTCACTGTGAATTCCTCGGCGTCGAGGACGCAGGCCTCGAGACCGTCCCGGAACGACGACAGCGTGATCGTCGTCGCCCCCTCGAAGGACTTCCGGTCGAGGTCGAGCCTGAGCTTGATCAAGTAGTGGAGTGCGTCGTAGTTCCGGCTGCGCTCGGATTGGAGGGGTTTCTCGGAGTAATCGACGGTCTGCCCGGGCAGGGCCAGGGTGAGGGCCAGGACCGCTGCGACGAGGCCCCAGGATGTCTTTCTCATGGCCTTAGTCTCCCCGGACGAGGCCCTTGGTCCGCAGGACCTGAAGGATCCCGTCCGTTTTCATCAGGGATTCGATCTCGGCGACCGTCCGGGGGGCGCCGCGGGACAAGTTCTCGCAACCGTCCTCCGTGATGGCGACCGTGTCCTCGATACGGATGCCGATCTGTTCGTCGAGGCGGAACAGTTGGATGTCACAGGCGAAGACGAACCCCGGCGCGAGGACCTCGTCCGGCCCCGCGAATTCCCCGGTGACATCGTGGGTGGCCAGTCCGATCATGTGATTGTATCCGCCGTAACGGACGATCCCGGCGAAATCCTTGGCATAGGCGTCCAAACCCTTCTCCTTGAGCATGGCCACGACCTTCTCGCCGACTTGTCTGAACGACACCCCGGGCCGGTAGTTCGCCAGGCAGGTGTCGTGGACGGCCAGGGCGACCTCATAGAGCTCTTTCTGGCGGACCGAGAATGTCCCCAAGGCCGGGAACGAGGTCGAGATGTCGACGTGATAGTCGCCGTAGTCGGGGCCGGCGTCGAGAACCACGAAATCGCCGGCCTTCAGGATGCGGTCGTAGGCGTGGTAGTGGCCGTACGCGAGGTTCTTTCCCGACATGATGATCGGGTAGTAGGCCTGGCCGGACGCCCCTCCGAGCCCGCAGACGAACTCGAACACGGCGGCGAGCGACTTTTCCGGCACCCCGGGCCTGGTCGATCGGATGAGGGCCCGGTGGGCCTCGATGCCGATCCGGGCCGCCCGGCGGAGAACGCCGAGCTCGGCGGGCGACTTAATCTGGCGAAGCTCCCAGACGAGAGGAGCGCCGTCCTTGATCTCGACCTGGGGGAACCTGTCGCGAAGCTGCTTGACGAGCTGCAGCTCGCGGGTGAGCCGCCCGTCCCACGGGTTCAGGGTCATCGACCTTTGCAGCGAATTGAACTTCTCGTTCGCGTTCTCCGGCCCGATCTCCTCGGGCTTGAACATGGCATAGAGGATCCGGGTCCGCTGGCACAGGCTCGCGAGGAAGGGGCCGAATTGTTCGGCCGGAAGGACCCGCTCGATCCCCGTGACGTCCTTAGGGTTCCTGACGAGCTCCGGCGGGATGCCTTCGCTCTCCGCCTCGGCTTCGGACATGGCGAAGAACAGGACGCTTTCCTTCCGCTGGCCGTCGACAACGAGACAGGCGTCGGGGACCTGGACGCCCGTCAGATAGACGAAATCATGCCCCTGCCTAAAGGCGACGTCCGAGGCGGGCGTCGAGGCGCCCAGAAAGACGGCCGCGCCGTCTCCGATCCTGTCCATGAGGCGGGCCCGGCGGGCGGCGTATTCCTTGGCCTCGAACGATCCGTCCGCCGACAGCGGTCCCGCCCAGATCGCCAGACAGGCCGCGGCCGCGAGGAGCCGCCCGCCGCGCTTCATCGGGGGCCTTCCTTCACCGGGGCCGCGGCCGCGGAGATCGAGATCCGGACAGCCGACGTCGATTCGCCGCGGATCCAGAGGACGAGGTCGTCGCCCTCGAGACCGGGTATCAGGCCGGTCCGGACGTCCTTTCCGATCACGGCCGGCCGTCCCCCGATCTCGACGCGGGGGATCGCCGCATCCCAGCGCCGGATCCGGACGACCGGATTGACCGCGGGCGATTCTTTCGAGGCCTGGAGAACGACGGTCAAGCGGCCGGATCCATCCTTTACGCGGCGGGCGACGACGAAGGCCCGTTCCGTGGGATCGAACCCTTCGCCGCGGAACGTTTCGCCCTCGATGTCCATCTTCGGCGGCGACAGCCAGGACTTGGCCAGGGGCAGAAGGGCCTCGGCCGGCTTGTCGGTCAGGCCGTTCAGCATGAGCATCGTCACGCCGTCCGCCGTCTCCTCGTAGGGCCGCCAGGATTGGATGTGGGCCAGGGAGCTGTGCGAGACCCGGTCGGGGGCGAGGGCCCAGCGGCCGCTCGAACGGATCTGCTGGGAGACTGGCCAATGGTTCCACCAGGGGAAGATCGACCGCTCCCGGATGATCTCCCCGGCATAGCAGTCGATGGCGACGTTCCTTGGGTCGACGATGACGTAGGGGCTGAAGCGGGCCTTCAGGTTGACCCTGAGGATGTTCCCGCCGGCCGGCCGGACCAGCCATTTGTGGCCGGGGGTGTCCAGGTCGCTGATGCGATGAAGGACGCCCAGGGTCTCGGCGTCGAATTCGGCCTTCTCGCCGGGCGGTCCGTCGGCCCAGGAATAGGTGTGGGTCTCGCCCTTCATGTTGGCCAAGGTCAGGGCCTCGGTCCTGATGTTGTCCTCGGGGCGCGTTCCCGGCGGGTTGATGATGATGGCCTCGTGGTACTGCCGAAAATTATTCCATTCCTTACCCTCGGCCGGATCGATCCGCGGTTTGGACGACCAGACCTTGATCTTGCGGACGCACGAGCCGTCGGGATAGACGGTATAGGTCTCCTCGACCCAATCCCCCCACCCCGTCAGCGGATCGATGTTGACGAGGTCGTAATTGACGCTGACCGGCGCGTACCGCCAGAGGACGACGACACGGGCGTCGCTGCTCTCGAGGATCCGGGGATGCGAGAAGCGGGCCTGCTTGTCGGCCATGGGCTCGGCGCTCGTCGGCATCGCCGGGAGCTGGGTCTCGTAGAATTCGTTCGTGTACCAGATACCGTTCTCGGTGACCCAGGCGGGGATATAGCTCGTGCCGCGCCAGAAGACGAGCCGGTTGGGAGTCTCGTCGAAACGGACCACCACGTCGGCGGCGTCGCCGACACGCCACGGATTCTCCCATTCCTCGGCGTAGCGGAGCCGGGTGTAGTAGGCCCCGAAGCGGCCCGGTCCCTTCGGTCCCGAGGGCAGGACGGGCGGACGCAGCGGCGCCGGGCCGGCGGGCCTCAGGCGGGACGCAGCGGCCGAGGCCTCTGCGGGAGAGAGGGCGGCATCGTAGATCCTGACCTCGTCGATGATCCCGTCGAACGAGAACGCCACGGGCGCAACGACCCGGATCTCCTCGCTGAGATCGAGAGGTGTCTGGTTGCGCCCGATCCAGACGTCGGCCTCGGGGGAGAAACGGGGCGGACCGGAAGCGGCTTTTTCGCCGACAAGCTGGCCGTTCAGGTAGAGCCTGAGCCCGGTCGCCGGATCGAAGACCCCGAGGATATTGTTCCAGGCATAAAGCGGCAGCCCGACGCTCGATCGGCAGGCCTGCCATCCTTCCCCCGTGGCGAGTTGGAGCCCGAACCGCCCTTCCGGGTCGATCCCGAAAAAGTAGCCGGCCTGGCGGTCCTTTTCCTGGTTGACGATCGCGCACCACGTCCAGGGATAGGTCTGGAGGGCGACCCACGCTTCGACCGAGAAGGCCCCGTCGAGCCGGGGCATCTTCACGGCGCTGCGAACGACGGTCGTGGTCTGCCCGTCGAAACGGAGGGCCTTGCCGGCCACGCCGTCGACGAATCTGTGGAAGCCCCGGACCTCGTCCTCGGCGGCGCCCTGATCGAACGACCATGAAGCGACGGGGGGCCTGTCCGCGGCGAACGCGGCGTTCGCCAGACAACCGGCCAAGATCAGTGTCTGGAATCGTCGCATGATCCCTCCCGGCCAGCGAGTCTATCGGCCTCGGGACCGTACCCGCCCATAGATATTTTCACAAGATTCCTAAGTAGCATAAAAATGGCCGGGCCGCAATCCATTTCTTAGACCGGCGGTGGCGGCGCGAGTTCCATGCAAGATCCTAAAATTAATTGACTTATTTATGTATCTAAGAGAACATTGGGGTCTTAATAACAGATGTTTCCTAAGTTCCGGCTTGATTGGCTCCATTGGGGTCTGGCCCGATGGAAAGGAGACCCATGAGACCATCAAGGATCGCCCTCGTCGCCGTGTTCATCGGTCCGCTCATCCTGGCCGGTCCCGGCCTGCTGTCCAAAGCGGGGCAGGACGCCGGCCCCGGCCGGGTCAGCTCCAAAGACCGTGGCCTGCACGGCTATATCGGCTTCACCGCGGACAGGCCCCCGGCCCGGTCGGAATTCAGCGCGGGCATGGGCTTTTATTCGGCCGTCTGGCCCCTTATCGGCGAGCCCATATCCCATTTCCAGATCGGCCTGCCGGGCGCTTGGATCACGCCCGACAACTCGGACAACAAGGACACGCCGCTCGCCCCTGTCGGGACCTATGCGCGGGATCATTGGCCCGAGCGCGGGCCGACTTACAAGGATGTGTTTCAGACCGTCGAGGGCGGATTGGGATATTGGGCCGGGAACCATTTCCGGTATGGCCCGCCAAAATTCAGCATGAACGCGACGCCGCAGTGCTATGACTACGAAGTCGGTTCCCCCGGCTGGTCCTTCTTCTATGACAACGAGGCCTTGCCGGACGAGCGGCTGGGGATCGCCCAGCTCAGCAATCGGCTGTTGATCCCCCCGGATGCCCTGCCGTTCCTAGGAGATCCCAACGGGGAGTTCCTGGGCTACGCCTATATGGCGCTGCCGTTCACCGAGCCGGGGGCCGGGGAGCCGCCGACAGGCGATCAGGCCTGGACCTGCTTCCTGAGCGCCGCCAATTTCAAAGGACCGATCGCCTATTATATTCCGGAGACCTGGAGCAAGATCGGCAAACTCTTCAACTATCCCTTCATCTACAGCCGGGGCCTCGATTCACGGCCGGGCGTGATGGGCGGCGGGGCGATGGAGATCAATACCGTTCCCGCTTTCGAGTCGCGGGACGCCAAAGGCGTCGCCTATACCAAGCTGCCGGACCTCAGGTTCCCGGTCGACGGCCAAGGACGGACCCTGCTCGTTCAGGACGTGACGTATTACTCAAAGGCGGCCCTCTACGATGCGTTCAAAGTCTGGAGGGACGGCGGTCCGGTCTGTTCCGGCGCCTTCAACGCCAAAGGCGCCTGGAGATCGACGTTGAAAACCGAAACGACCCGCTTCGACCAGGACGGAAAGGTCATCAGCGGCGTCGAAAAGGTCTTCGACACCAGGATCTTCGACGGCAACATTTGGGGATTGGAATGGTTCGACGGGACAAGAAACGCCATGGGGCATTTCCCGATGTATTTCCGGCACGCCGGGGACGAGCGGGTGGTCGTTCCGTCCAAGGCCGTGCCCGCCGAGACGCGTCTTCATGGTCAGGAATTCGAGCGGGCCGTGCCCGGAGCGCCCTACACTTCGCCGGCCGGTGGGGCCTGGGGTCGGCCCGGCCCCGTCAAGGGTCCGTTCCAGGTCCGGCTGGCCGACGGATCGCTCGTGACCTATTCCTGGTATCGCTTTGTCGACCAGCCCTCCTTCCAGCAGTATGCCTGGAGCCCGGAGAAAAAGGCCAAGTTGCAGGCGTTCGTCGAAAGGATCCACGCCGCCTGGCCCATTGACAGGGACTACATGGCACCGCCCCGCTTAGGGAAGCTGGTGACGCTCGATCCGGCCCTGCTCGTGACGCCGCCCAAGGGGCTTGAAGTCGGATACGTGCCCATCGTCACCCGGCAGGAAGCGTCCGGGACGCGGCGGGATTAAGTGTATTGAGTTGTGTGTCACCGAAATCCGAGGAGGTGCCCATGCCCGAACGATGGACCAGGCAGACGACGGCCGGCGTGACGACGCCCTAGAAGACGACCTTCTTCCCCGCTTTGCGCAGAGCGTACTGCTCTTCGATCCAGGCGTACGTCTTGGCCATGCCCGTGCGGAGCGGCGTCGACGGCTCCCAGCCGAGGACCCGGCGGATCATGGCGTTGTCCGAGTTGCGGCCGCCGACCCCTTTCGGGGCGTCGAGGTCGTAGCGGCGAGCGACCCTGAACCCGGCGATGTCCTCGATGATGCTGAGCAGCTCGTTGACCGAGACGAGCTCGTGGGAGCCCAGGTTGATCGGAGTGGCGATGAGCTCGTCGCAATGCATGATCATATCGATGCCGTTGACGCAGTCGCCGATCCACATGAAGCTGCGCGTCCGGGTGCCGTCGCCCCAGATCTCGACGGCATAGGTGCCGCTGTCTTTGGCCTCGATGACCTTGCGCGACAGGGCGGCCGGAGCTTTCTCGCGGCCGCCGTCCCAGGTCCCAAATGGCCCATAGACGTTATGGAAGCGGGCGATGGCCGTCTTGAGGCCGCGTTCGGCCCAATACTCCTGGCAGACGATCTCGGAGAAGAGCTTTTCCCAGCCGTAGCCGCGCTCGGCATTGGCCGGGTAGGCGTCGGATTCCTTGAGCGCCGGGCACTCGGTGTCTTTCTGGAGGTCGATGTTGTAGGCGCAGGCCGAGGAGGAGAAGAAGTAGCGGTCGGCCCCGGCCCGCTGGGCGGCCTCGATCATGTGGGTGTTGATGAGGACGCTCCGCAGGCACTCGATGCGGAAGCGCTCGATGAAGCCCATGCCGCCCATGTCGGCGGCCAGGTTGTAGACTTCGACGGCCCCGTCGCAGGCCTTGACGCAGTTGTCGCGGAAGCTGACATCGAGGACGAGGTTCTCGACGCCGGGAGTCTTCTGGTACCACGCCTCGAGCGGCTTCTTGTCGACGGCCCGGATATTCCGGAAACCCTTGTCGTGGAAATATCGCACGAGCGACCCGGCGATGAAGCCGCCGGCGCCGGTGACGACGATCAGGTCGTCCGGCTTTCGGAAATCCTCGATCCGTTTGGGCTTGCCTGCGGCCATGGCCGTTCTTCGTCCGCTCAGTGGCTCGTCAGCTTGACCTCGCTCTTGCTCGTTTGGGTCGCGGGGATGCTCATGCTCGCGGCGGGGACGTCGATCGACATCTGGGTCGTGGACTCGGAGGTCCCCTTGACGTAGATCCCTTCCTTGACCGCGAAGTACCAGACGTCCTTGCCCTTGCTGGTCCCCGAGAAGGTCAGGTCCATCCCGCCCTGGTTGCCGGTGCCGGAGATGGTCCCGGTGACATCCGATGAGATCTTGGCACACTCCATCCCGTCGACCGTCTCGAAGCCTTCGAGGGTGTTGACGTTTTGGAGGTCGACCTTGATGTTCATCGAGCCCGTCTTTTCCTCGACCGAGGAGCTCGACGGCCAGGTGTCTCCGATCTTGACGGGCTTTCCCGCGAGGTCGGGGAAGAAGGTCTTGAATCCGGAGCCCAGATTGCGGGTTTCGCCGGCCATGTCGTAGCTGATGGCCTCGGCGCCGGAGACGTCCACTTCCGACCCCAGCGGGGAGAGGACCATGTCGAACGACTTGCCCTTGATAGAGTTCATGTCCGGGGACATGTCGCCCTGGGCGCTGCTGGTCACCGTCACGGCGATGTCGTCGATCGTCACGCCCAGGAGAAGGTTCTTGTCCTTGGGCCCCTTGGCCTTGAAGGTGAAGGTGTTCGTTCCCCCGGTATGGGTTTCCATCGATTGGCCCTGGATCTCCATGACCTGAGCCTCTTCCGATTTGCCCTGATAGGTCAGGGCGCGGCCGGCCGGCATCTTGTACTCGAGGACGGCCGTGGCCTTTGTTTGAGCCGCGGACACGGTCAAGATCAACACGACCGCGGCGCCCGCGACCAGGGTCATCCGCGCGAACCGCCTCCGCGACGACTGGGATATTCTCATAGCTTATCCTCCTCAATTCAAAATTCGGACTTGAAGTCCCGGGAAGCCTCTGGAAGGCTGCGAAAAACCATGATAGGTCACTGGCCAGGTAAAGTAAAGCCCAGGGATCGCCCCGGCGCCGGCCACGCAGTCAGTCCGCGACGTACCCCAGGCGGTGGACGACCTTGAGCCCTTCCCCCTTGACCCGGACCTCGATCTTCTGAAAACGGCCGTCCGCGCGGTAATTCGCCGGCCGGTAATAGAGCAAGTAGTAGTTGCTCGAGGCTTCGGTCGCCTGGCGCAGGGCGAAATTCGGATTGGTCGTGCTCTCGGTCAAACCGCCCGTGGCCGCGGCCATCTCCCTGAAGGAGGCATAGATATCGGTCGAGAGGTCTTGCAGCCGGACGGCGAGGCCGGAGCCCGATTGTCCCGTCGTATGGAGAGCGAACGCGGGCGTTTTCGTGATGTAGAGGAAATGGATGGTGATCGAGGCGTCCGAAAAATGGCGCTTGATCTTCTCCACGTCGAAGCTGACCGGCTTGATCAGCTCGGCCTGCCGCTCTTCCGAAAATTCGTGCGCGGGCAGGACATCCTTCTGGACGATCAGAAAAACGTGCTTCTCCCCTTGAAGCGACTTGAGCGCCTCGGAAAAGCCCATCACCCGCGCCTCGGTGATCTCCGTCAGGTCGCGCATCTCCCTGGCCATGTCGAAAAGCATGGTTTCCTTGACGTCCGCCTGCTCCGGCGGAAAATCCTCCTCTTCCAGCTGATAGAAATTCCTCATCAGCCGTTGATAGGGGGTGTTTCCGAGCTGGATATCTGTCTTGAGGATGCCTTTGAGCCGGTCGGAAACCTCGCGCCTCGGCGTCCGGGCCAGGTACTCGGAGCGGAACCTGTAGGTCTTGATGGGCGTGACGATGAATAGCGAATCCTCGGGGGCCAGAATGTCGTTGAAGAAGTAGTCCAGGGCGTCCCCGATCTTGGGCAGGTATTCTTTCATGTCGACATAGAGGATGTAGTGGCGGACATTCCGAGGGGGCGGTGGCGTGGCCCCGGCCGCCTTTTCCTGCCGAAGGACCCGTCTGTCTTTGATCAGATAGACCGCTTCGATCTTCTGGCTGACGCCATTCTCGAAGACCTCGAAATCCGCGAGCGTCAGCCCGTCCACGAAGACGTCCTTTTTCAGGACCCGGATCGGGACTTCGATGTTGACGACGATGGATTCGTGCTGCTGGGGCGGCAGGGTCACGTCCTGAGCGGTCGCGACCGGGACGTTCCAGGCGCAAAGGACGAGACTCCCCATCAGGACGCGGAAGAGCCGGGCCGCTCGGGGCACTTTCCCTCCAACCAACGTCTATGAAAATAGGAGAAAGAGCGCGCGATGTCAACGGATTTCCCTCCGGCCGGGAGGGACGATAATAAAAAGGCGGCGGGGGGGGGGAGCCCCCCGCCGCCGCAAGTTCAGTTAGCTCAGCCGGTCAGCACTTCTTTCCGGCGGCTGCGTGGACCTTCTTGATGAAGTCCCAGACCTCCGGGGCGATCATGTTGTGCTCTTTCGGGATCGCGCCGCTCTTGTAGGCCTGGGCGATCTTGGTCTTGAGCTCCGGGTGGCCGCCGTACGCCTCGTCGAGCAGCGTTGTCCAGCGCCGGCCCAGGTCCTGGGCCTTTTCGCTCGCGGGATCGAGCTTGATGTTGTTCTTGACCTCTTCGATGAGCGCCGCCCAGCGGTTCTGGTAGGCGATCATCGCTTCCGGCGAGTAGTTCTTGCCGACCTCGGCGAACTCCTTGAGGTCCGCCTCGGAAAAGAACTTCTCGTGCCAGCCTTTCTTGACGTCTTCGCCCATTTGAATGACCTCCATGATCTTGATGAGTTTGTCCTTGCGGACGCGGCCGTCCTTCTCGAGGCGGGAGAGGACCTGTTCGATGGCCCGCGAGGCCTCGCGCAGCCGGGCGATCTCGTCCTTGACCGCTTCAGCCTGGACCTTGAGGGATTTCACGGCCTCGTAGCCCTTGCTGTCGAGGAGGCGGCGGATCTCGTCGAGGGAGAAACCCATGAACTTCAGGGTGACGATCTGCTGGAGCTTGAGCAGGTCGGCGTCGGTATAGACCCGGTAGCCGTTCGGGCGCTCGAAGCTCGGCTTGAGCACCCCGATCTGGTCGTAGTAGTGGAGCGTCCGGACCGTCACCCGCGTCATCTTGGCGAACTCCCTGATGAGATATCCGTTCGTCTTCATGGCCTTGTCCACGTCTCCATTGTGCACTATGACGTAACGTCAGAGTCAAGTGTTTGACCAAGATATTTTAAAAAAACTCGAGCGGCAGCGGGCTGGGCGGGACCGGGGGGCCCCGACAGACGGGACGGGCCTACCAGCGGTCGCGGTGGACGATCTCGGCCAGCGACCGGCGTTTCCTGGCCAAGCCGGGATCGGCCGCGTAACCGAGCGGCGTGAAGGCCGAGGGGATGACCTCCGGGGAGATCCCCAGGACTTCGCGGGCCGCCGCGGGATCGAAAGCGGCGATCCAGCACGTGCCGAGGCCTTCCTCGGCGGCGGCAAGGATCATGTGGCTCATGGCGATCGTCGCATCGACCTCGGCGGCGTTCCAGCCGTCGGCCTTCCGCACCCACGCTTCTGAAGGGACGGCGCAGACGCACAGGACGTAGGGCGCCTGGACGAACCAGTCGCGGCCGTAGATGCGCCCCAGGTCGGCCTTGCGTTCCGCGGTCCGGATAACGATGACCCGGAAGGCCTGGCGATTGGCCGCCGTGGGGGCGATGCGGGCCGCCTCGAGCACCCGGGCGAGCTTTTCGTCCTCGACCGGGTCCGGCTTATAAGCCCGGACGCTATAGCGTTTCTGTATCAGCTCTTGGAAATTCACCTTTCACCTCCTAGTTCCCCTCGAGGACGAAGGCATAGCGGCCACCGCCGGTCTTGATGCGGATGGCGCCGTCCTTGTCGACGGCGCCGGTCACCCCGGCCGCGCCGGCGACGAACATGTCACTCGCCCAGATCGTCTGGCCGCCTTCGCTGATCTTGACGTTGCGGATCCCGAGCTTGGGGATGACGACCTCGGCCTCCGATCCGAAGGGGATGGTGACCTCGACGCGGACGCAAAGCTCCGTCCGCGACCAGGCGCAACCGACCTCGCCGCGGACCGTCCTCGTCGAGCCCGAGGCGTGGGTCAGATCCCTGACCATCTGCGGCGCGATGAGGATCTTCTCGAACCCCGTCGTGCCCGGGGCCAGGTTGATCCCGGCCAGGGCCTTGTAGAACCAGGCCCCGACGCTGCCGAACATCGGGTGGTTGTGCGAGTTCATCGACGAGCCCTCGCGGTTCTGCCAGAGCTCCCAGAGCGTCGTCGCCCCGCTCGCGATCATGTAGCCCCAGCTCGGAAAATCGGTCCTGCAGGCGATGTCGTAGGCCAGGTCGGCGGCCCCGCTCCGGGTCAGGACCTCCATGATGTACTTCGTGCCGATGATGCCCGTCGTCAAGTGGACGTTGTGCTTGTAGACGACGTCATCGAACAGCCGGCCCCAGGCGCCGCCTTCCCTTTCGGTCGGAATGTCGAGGAAAAGCGGCAGGGTGTTGGCCGTCTGGGTGCCGTCGGCATAATCGCCGGTCTTCGGGTTGTAATATTCCCGGTTGAAGGCCGTCCGGATGTCGGCGGCCAGCTTGTCGTAGAGGGCCGCGTCCGCCGTCTTGCCGATGACCCGGGCGGCGTCGGCCAGGATGCGGACGTCGTAGAGATAATAGAAAGAGGACACGATGGCCCCGGGGCACTTCTCGACGGCCACCCAATCGCCGTACGAGCTGAACTTGACCAGCCCGTTCTCGGCCTTGGTCCTCAGGAACTCGACGTATTTCTTGAGGGCGTCGTAATGCTCCTCGAGGATGCGAGTGTCGCCGTAATACTGGTACATGTACCAGCAGATCAGGGGATAGGCCGTCGCCCAGGCCGGGTCGGCGTTCTCCCCGCCCCAGATATGGGGCACCGTGTCGGACAGGCGGCCCTTTTCGTCCTGGACGTCGCGGATGTCCCGCATGAAATTCGTGTAGAAGGCGGCCATGTCGAAGTTCATGATCGCCTCTTCGGCGGTGCCCTGGGCGTCGCCCATCCAGCCCATGCGCTCGTCGCGCTGGTCGCAGTCGGTCGGAATGCTGTGGAGGTTGGTCTTCTGGCCCCAGGTGATGATCCGCTGGATGCCGTTGAGGACATCCTTGGACGCGGCGAAGCTGCCGACCGGTTCGACCGCGGTGTGGACGACCCGGCCGCGGATCGTGTCCAGCTTGGGGGTCCCGGGGAATCCCTTGACCTCGACGTAGCGGAAGCCGTGATAGGTGAAGCGCGGCTCCCAGGTCTCTTCGCCCTCGCCCTTGAGAATGTAGTGGTCCTCGGCCTGGGCCGAGCGCAGGTTGTCCTGGTTGAGCGTGCCGTCGTCGAACAGGAGCTCGGCGAAGCGGAGCCGGACGTCCGTGCCCCGCGGCCCCTGGACGCGGAGGCGGGCCCAGCCGCTGAAGTTCTGGCCCATATCGAAGATAAAGACGCCGGGGAGCGGGCTCGACATCTTCAGAGGGACGATGGTGTCCACGGCCTGTATGGCCGGCATCAGCTGGGCCGAAAGCACTCCCGCCGGGCCCTTGACGGCCTCGACGGCGGGCCAGTCCTTATCGTCGAACCCGGGACGCTCCCAGCCGGGCATTTCGCGGCGGGCGTCGTAGGATTCGCCGTCGTAGACGCTGTCCGCGAAGATGGGGCCGTCGGCGGCTTTCCAGGACGGGTCGCTGACGACGCTCATCGCGCTCCCGTCCTCGAGCTCGATGTTGAGCTGGAGGAGGAGGGCCCGCGACTTGTACCAGCCGTTGCCGAGGGTCACGGCGACGGCGTTGGCGCCTTCGCGGAGGAAGGACGTGACGTCGTACGTGACGTAGAGGACTCGCTTGTCGTAGGTCGTCCAGGCCGGGTCGAGGACATGGTTCCCCGCCTTGCGGCCGTTCAGGCGCAGCTCGCAATAGCCGAGGCCGGCGATATAGGCCCGGGCCCGCTTGACCCGTCCCTTCACGGCGAACTCCTTGCGGAGCTGGTTCTTTTTGCCGACCCAAACGCCTTTCCAGTCGGCCTTGTCGAAGAGCCCGGTATCGAAACGGGCGACATCGCTCCAGGCGCTCTCGCGACCGTCCTTGTCCCAAGCGCGGACCTTCCAGAAATAGGACTTGCCGGTTGCGAGCGCCTTTCCGGCGAAGGCGATCTGCGTCGATTTGGAAGAGGCGACCCTGCCGCTGTCCCAAACATCCCCCGTGCCGGCCTTGGGATCGGTCGAAACGACGACCTGATACGCCGATTGGACCTGGCCGCGCTCGGAATGCCCGACGATCCAGAAGAGGCGCGGCTTGGCCATATCGATGCCCATGGGGTTGACGAGATATTCGCAGCGCAAGGACGTCGGGGCGGCCGGCCCGGCGGTCTCGGCGGCGGAAGCGCATGGGACGGCCAGAACCAAGATCACGGCAAGGGCCGAGAGGCCGATGCTTATATGGATTCCAAGTCTGAAAAGGGGAGACTGGGGCATGAGGGACCTCCTGCGGAATCGGTTCCTCCTAATTATCACAGGGTTGGTTGGGGGTCAATCGGCGGTCTTGACGGAACAGAGATCGGGGACATGAACGAATTCTCCGGAATTCGTA
>Ga0326732_1000051_pt1 | contig 27194 bp, 21 predicted proteins | sample MHFSIPfraction_4_FD_207644 | JGI IMG/M metagenome (GOLD analysis project Ga0326732, IMG submission 207644) | Lab enriched peat soil microbial communities from Michigan Hollow, Ithaca, NY, United States - MHF12FN SIP fraction | ecosystem: Environmental > Terrestrial > Soil > Wetlands > Peat...
GAGGCTGACCCCTACGCGGTCTGGAGGGTCTGGCTCGACCGGCCGCTCTCCTCCGCGAAGTACCCGTTCTACACGGTGTCGGGTTACACCTACACCGATTCGATCACCCTCTATTCGAGCTTCCAGGAGCCCTTCGCCGGGTGGGCGAAGAGGCACGGAGGCAGCGTGGCGGAGCTGCATGCCTACGCTATCGCGCCCGAGCAGGTGAGGCCCGAAGCGGAGATCCGTGAGACGATGCTTCGGGAGCTGCACGAGATGTTCCCGGAGAGCAGGGACGCGTCGATACTGCACGAGGTGTTCATGGTGCAGTCCAACTTCTCCCGGTGGGCGCCGGGCGACCACGCCTCACGTCCCGGAGTGGAGACGCCGCTCGGCAACCTGTTCCTCGCGGGGGACTGGGTGGGCACCGAGGCGCCGGTGTTCCTGATGGAGGCCGCGGCCTTCACCGGCCGCATGGCGGCCAACGCCATTGCAGCGAAAGAGTCCCTCCGCCAGACAGCTCTTCCCATCGTGCCGATGCAGGGCATCTTCGCTTGAGGAAGCCTGTACATCTGTTGCACGAATCGATGGCTGCGTTAGTTGGTGCTCGAAATCCTTCCCGACCTGTCGGGATATATTCCGGTTTCTGCGCTCCAGCCGCCTTGAACGGTTTTTTGCGGGCGTCCATCCGGTCCATGATGTCCATACCGTCCATCATGTCCATTGTTTTGCCCGCTTCGTTTAAATTCTCTCTTAATCCTGTTTACGGGAGGACTCGATGCACTCGACGACCGTGTTGTGCAGGAGGGGGCGGAACTTGCGGATCTTGATGTTGTCGGGGGAGGGCCAGACCCGGTTGCTCAGGAGGATGACGGCGAGCTCCCGTTTCGGGTCGACCCAGATGCTGGTTCCGGTGAACCCGAGATGGCCCCATGAGGAGGCCGAAAACCTTTCGCCCGCCGAAGAGCCGCCACCCGGAGTGACCAGGTCCCATCCGAGCGCCCTCGGCGCGTCGCCCTTTTTCAGGAACGTCCTGATCGTCGAGGCTTTGATGTACCTCCTTCCGTCCAGCTCCCCTCCGTTCATGAGCATGCGCACCAACCTGTCGAGGTCACCGGTGGTGGTGAAGAGTCCCGCATGTCCTGACACGCCGCCGACGAGGGCCGCGTTCTGATCGTTGACCAGCGGGCGCGGGCGATCGAGTTTCCAGATGCCGTCCTCTCCTGTCGGGGCGATGCGGTTCCGGTAGCAGGGCTCCGGGGTGAACATGGTGGAACTCATGCCGAGCGGAGCGCTGAAGCGGGCCCGGAAGTTCGATGCGAGGCTTTTGCCGGTCAGCGTTTCGACGATGTTGCCGAGGAGCATGAAATTGAGGTCGCTGTAAACGGTTTTGGTGCAGGGGGGGTAGGCCAGAGAGTCATGGTCGATCGCGCGGAAGAGGTCGTCCGGGGTGGTGCAGCTCTCGGCGAAGTAGGTGTGGGCTCTCAATCCCGATTGGTGCCGCATGAGCTGCTCGATGGTGATCCGGCCCTTGCCGTTCGATGCGAATTCGGGACGGTAGCGGCTCACCGGGGCGTGGATGTCGAGGGAGTCCCGTTCCGCGAGCTGCATGACGATGCTCGTGGTGACGACGGCCTTGGTCAGGGATGCCGCGTCGTAGATGGTCGATGTGTCGGCCGGGACGCTTTTCGGGTCGTAAGTGAAGTGGCCGTAGGAGCGATGGAACACCGTTTTGCCATGTTGGACGACCGCCAGGCTGGCTCCGGGGAATACGCTGTCCCTGACTGCTCGCCTCATCAGGGTGTCGAGGGGAGAGAAGTCAGCGGCCAGAATCCTCGCAGGCAGTGCGGCCGACAGTGCGGCCGCGGCAAGGAGGGTGAAAAGGAGCGTTCGGAGAGCCCTCATCGGTCTCCTGGATTTGGTTAGAAGAGGGTGAATCGGACGTATCTTCCGGGTTTCCGCTTCATGTCGGTCAGGAGCGAGTCGAGGGAGACCATGGTGCGGTTCAGGTTGTTGTACAGGGCCGGATCCGAGTTAAGCCTGCCCAGGGAGCTCTGGTCGCTGTTCATCCTCTCCAGCACGGTTTCCGCCTTCGCGGTGGTGTTCTTGAGGCTCTCCAGCGTCTTGGAGGTGTTGTCGGCCAGCGATTTGTCCTTGATCAGCCTGGGAAGCAGCCCGTTGCCGTTTGAAAGGTCTGAGCTGACTTTCGACAGTTCGGCTGAGGTCTTGTTCAGGTTCGTCATGGTCTCTTGCAGTTCGGCACCCATCTTTTCGTCCGTCAGCAGGCGCCCGGCAGGGCCCTTGCCGCTGTTGAGCTTTTCGAGCAGGGTGTTGAGCTTGGTGATCGCCTCCGCCGCGCTGGCCTGCAGGCCGCCCTCGGGCACGAGCCTGATGTACTCACCGTTCCGGACTGGTCTGTCGGTGCCGGTGGTGATGTCCACATATTTGTCGCCGAGGATGCCGAGCGAGCGGATCGTCGCCTTCGAATCCCTGGTGACCAGGGGCGCGAATTCGTTGCGCAGCCTCAGGTCGGCAACGACATACAGCGAATTTTCCCTCGTTTTGAAGGTCAGGTTCGACACGGTGCCGATCTTCTTGCCGGAGACGGCCACGAAGTTGTTTTCAGTCAGGCCGTTGACATCCTTCGACATGATCTTGACGATGGTGACGCCGGTGAAGGTGCTGGTGTTCTTGCCGATGACGATGCCGAGATATGCAGCGAAACCGATCCCGAGCACGAAGAATATGCCGGTTTTCAGATCGCGCCATTTCAGTTCTTTCGGGTTTCTCATACGGAAATCGGGGTCTGGTGGTGTTAAATTTCGAGGAGTTTATCAGACAGGATCGACTTGATGAACGGGTGGTCGGACTCGTTGAGCTTGTCGGTCTTGTCGTCGAAGATGAACTTGCCCTGGTAGAGCACGGCCACGCAGTCGGCAATGGCGAATACGTCGTCGATGATGTGCGTCACGAAGACCGCGCCGAGGTTGCTGTTTTTGCGCAGCTCCACGATCACGTTCAGGATCTTCTTCGAGCTGACGGGGTCGAGGCCTGCGGTCGGTTCGTCGAAGAGGATCATTCTCGGTTTGAAGATGAGGGCCCTGCCGATGGCCACTCGCTTGCGCATGCCGCCGCTGAGGCTTTCGGGCAACTGCTCTTCGTAGCCCTCGAGGCCAGCGAACCTGATCTGCTCGGTTACTCGCCGATCGATCTCGTCTTCCGGCAGCCGGAGGTTCTCCCTGAGGAAAAAGCTGAAGTTCTGGCTGATGGTCATGGAGTCGAACAGGGCGTTTCCCTGGAACACGATACCCATCTTGCGCCTGATCGGATAGAGCTCGGTCTCCTTCATCGGGGTGATGTCCACGCCATCGACGAAGACCTGGCCGCTGTTCGGCTTGATGAGGCCCAGCATGAGCTTGAGAATGGTGCTCTTGCCGACGCCGCTGGGGCCGAGGATGGCCTTGACCGTGTTGTCCCTGACCGTGATCGAGACGTTGTCGAGAATGAGCTTTTCGCCGTATTTCAGCGTGACGTTCCTGAGTTCGATCATACTACTTCATGTTTTCAAGCACAAGCTTCGAGACGTAGAAATTCGCGATCAGTACCAGGCCAGACGAAACGACGATGCCTTTGATGGTGGATTGGCCGACTCCGGCGGTTCCACCGCGGGCAGAAAAACCGTTGAAGCTGCTGACCAGCGTGATGATGACGGCGAACACCGGCGCCTTGAGGAATCCGACCACGAAATCCTTCGGGCCGAGTCGCGGGTAGACCGAGTTCCAGAATATGCCGGGATCGATGTGGTGGTAGTGCTCGGAGAGGAGGGCTGCCGCCTGCAGGCCCGAGAAGTCGGCGAGTGCGGTCAGGGGGAGGAACATGACCAGCGCCGCCGCAAGGCGAGGCATGACGAGCTTGGCGATCGGATCGGTACCGAAGGCACGAAGCGCGTCGATCTGTTCGGAAATCTGCATCGCGCCAAGTTCGGCGCCGTTCCGGGAGCCGTAGCGGGCCGAGAGCATCAGCCCCATGAGCAGCGGCCCGAGCTCCCTGATGACCGAAATCGAGGTCGAACGGCCGAGCATGGTCTTTGCGCCGAAATCCTCGAGGAGGTTGCCGACCTCGATGGCCAGCAGCGAGCCGATGGAGATCGAACTCACCAGCACGATCGGAATCGAATCGGCACCGCAGATCGCTGCCTGATCGAGAAAGTCTCTCCAGTATCGTTTCAGTTTCGGCATGGTCGCGAATGCCCTGACCGAGAAGAGGAAGAACTCCTGCATGATCAGGATGAACTCCTTCAGCCGGTAAACCGCCTGTGCTGTCAGATTTCTGATAGTTGTCGTTGGCATGGGTTCATCCTCTGTTCATCGAAAAATCGGATCGGTGTCGGGTCCTGTTCATCAATACTGGACCAAGTATACCAAAACTTGACCGATTCTTCAGGGTATGGCCGAAAATTTGTTCTCTCCGGCCGGAGTAACGACTCCCGGTGCATGAGGTGGCTCGGGTGGAGCTGCATGGCAAGGTCATGCCTTCTTGGCCGGAAATAGCCGGCTTTTCATTTTGGTGACCCATTCATAGGGTATCCAGACCTGTCCGAAGTTGTCTTCATGGTCTTTCAGCCCGTGGTAATCCGAACCGCCGGAGAAGAGCAGGAAATACTCGTTGGCGATCTCCCGGTAGTAGTTCTGCCGGTAGGTGTCGTGCGAGGGATGGATGATCTCGAGCCCGTCGAGGCCGAAGGAGATGAGCTGCTTGAGGATCTCGTCGGGCACGTTCTGGGCCGGATGGGCGAGAAACGACAGTCCCGAGGCCTCGTTGATGAGCCTGATGACTTCGCCGGGGTGCGTTTCGATGCTTTTGACGTAGGCCGGGCTGTGCGATCCGAGGTACTTGCTGAAGGCTTCGCTGAAACTTTTGACAAAACCTCCGTCCTGGAGCACGGCCGCTATATGCGGTCGCCCCACGCTTCCGTTCTGGGCCTTCATGATGATCTGCTCGATCTCGATCTTGACGCCCATCTTGGCAAGCTTCTGAACCATCCGCTCGGCCCGTTCTGTGCGCAGGAGCCGGCAATGGTCCAGATACTGTTTCAGACCGGACTGATGATAATCGAAGAAGTAACCGAGGATATGAATGTCATACCCTTTGTAAGCCGAACTCATCTCCACACCTGGTATGAGCTCGACACCTTTCTCGTGTGCTAATGGCTTTGCTTTGTCAATACCTGCGACAGAATCGTGGTCAGTTATGCTGATGGCTTTCAGGCCGGCCTTGACTGCCTTTTGAACAATCTCCTCCGGAGTGAAGATTCCGTCCGAACATTTGGTGTGTATATGTAAGTCTGCTCTATCAAAGCCATTATGCCCTACACCTGACGAGCTGTATGGCATGGCCGAATGTTTAGTTTTGATGTTTTTTACTATCCAAGTATATAATAAAATTTTCCAACCCGACTGACAGAAATGACAATAATATTTTCGCGCTGAAAGTTGCAGAGGCCCCTTCTCCGGAGGGGCTGAACTGCTTCAGGGCTGAAGCTTCCCGATCGCGATCAGGACGATCAGCGCCGTGCCGACGAGCAGCCTGTAAACGATGAAGATCATGGTCGAGTGGCGACGGAGATAGTTCAGCAGGAACGCGATGGAGAGGTATCCTGCGATGAATGCGAACAAGGTCGCGACAGCCAGGTCGATCATATTGTTCGATGAAGCCATGATTTCGTGACGGGTCTGGTAGAGTTCGAGCAGCCCGGCGGCGAACACCGAGGGAAGCGAGAGCAGGAAGGAGTATCTGGCGGCGGTTTCACGGTCGAGGTTCATGAACAGGCCGCCGGTGATGGTCGTGCCCGAGCGGGAGGAGCCGGGGATGAGCGCCAGGGATTGGGCGAAGCCGATGAACAGGGCCTCCTTCCAGCCGATCTCATGGATCGATTTGCCTCTCAGCCCCTGCTGCGTTCTCCTGTGGGTATGCCATTCGGCGATCGACAGCACGATGGCCAGCAGGATCATCGAGGCGCTGATCCAGTAGAGCGATCTGAGCGTCGTTTCGATATGGTGCTTGAAGAGCAGGCCGAACACGACGATCGGAATGGTGCCGGCCGCGATCATCCATCCGGTTCTCGACTCTTCCGAACCGAACGGCTTGCCGGAGAGGAGTCCCGAAACGACCGCTCCGACGATCGATGCAATGTCCTTTGCGAAATAGAGCATCACCGCAACGAGGGTGCCGATCTGGATGATGGCCGTGAAGGCCGCTCCCGGATCACCCCAGCCGAGGATCGCGGGTATGATCCGGAGGTGGGCGGAGCTGCTGATCGGCAGGAATTCGGTGAGCCCCTGGACGATGCCGAGGACGATAGCCTGAAAGATGTTCATGGATGGTTGCCGGTTTCGGTTGAGGGTATGCCCGCATGGGCCATGAGATCGCGGATGCGCGCCGTGGCGGATCTGACGGCCAGGGCCCGGTGGCTGATGGCGTTTTTTTCCTCGAGGCTCATTTCGGCGAAGGTCTTTCCGGCGCCGTCCGGCCGGAACACGGGGTCGTAGCCGAACCCGCCGCTCCCGAATCTTTCCCCGGTGATGGTTCCGTCGATACGGCCTTCGACAGTCTCGTCCACCATAAAGCATCCTCCGTCTCTCGAAGGCATGCGGCCCTTCAGGGCGATGACCGTCCTGAACCTGGCCGTGCGGACGGGCGCCCCGTCGATCGACTTGAGCAGGTGGCTTACGTTGTCCTCGTAGGATGGCGACGATCCGTCGGGCGCCGGGGCGAACCGGGCCGAGCGGACACCGGGGGCTCCTCCGAGTGCGTTGACTTCGAGCCCGGTGTCGTCGGCGAGCACGATCAGCCACTCGAACATCGGTTCGGCAAGCGAATAGAGCGCCTCGGCCTTGAGGCGGGCATTTCCCTCGAGCGTCGGTTCGGTCTCCTCGATCTCCGGCGAAAGCGCGAGGTCGTCGAGCGAATAGAGCCTGAGCTGCGGCGAAATACCTTCAAGCATCGGCTTGAACTCGCGTACCTTGTCGCGGTTGCCGGTGGCCAGCACGACGGCGACGAGGGGCGGCGTTCCGTCCGCCCGGTCGATAGGGGTGCCCATGACGCGTTACCTTCGGATGATGTCGAGGATCTCGCCGATGGCCGCGGGCAGGCCGATGAATGCAGCCCTCGCGATGATCGCGTGGCCGATGCTCACCTCCTCGATCTCGCGGATGTCGCGGAACGGGGCGATGTTCCTGACGGTCAGCCCATGGCCGGCCACGACCGCGAGCCCCTCCTGCCGGGCGTAGCGGGCCGCAGATCGGATCCGTTCCAGCTCGCGCTCCCTCGATGCGTCGTCGGTGCAGAGCGAATAGGTGCCGGTATGCATCTCGACGATGTCGGCGCCGGCCCTCTTCGAAAGGGCGATCGACTCCTCATCGGGCTCGATGAACATGCTGACCAGGATGCCGTTGTCGCGGATCGGCTTGATGAACTCGGCCAAAGTGCCGAAGAGTGCCTTGATGGCGAAGCCTCCCTCTGTGGTGAGCTCCTCGCGTTTTTCGGGTACGAGGGTGATCAGTTCGGGGCGGGTCCTGATGGCGATCGCCTGCATCTCGGGGGTCATGGCCATCTCGAGGTCGAGCTTCGTCGAGACCGATTGCCTGAGCCGCTCGAGGTCATGGTCGCGGATGTGCCGCCGGTCTTCACGGAGGTGGCAGACGATTCCCGAAGCGCCGCTTTTTTCGGCGAGCAGGGCAGCCTCGACCGGGTCGGGCTCTCCTTCGTTTCTGGCGTTGCGCAAGGTTGCGATATGGTCGACGTTTACTGCAAGTCTCATGGTGGCCGGCTGTTTGGAAAATGGTTGACAGGTACGTCTAAGAGTAACAAAAGATCGTGAAAAAAAAGAAAAAGGCGTATGGCGCAGCCGTTCCGATGCCATTATCTTTTATCTTCACCGGGCAAACCGCCGCCGGAAGTATGGATGGCTCATCAGGGAGAACAGGATATGGAACACGTTGTGCTGAAAAAGCTGGAATTCGACAAGGTCGCCTCGCATGCCGCCGGCTACTGCATTTCGCCCATGGGCAGGGACCTCCTGCTCGAAATGCGACCTCCCGAAGGCGATGACGAGCGGCGCCGGGAGCTGCAGCGGGTTCTCGAACTCAAGGATTTCCTGCTCGAGGCCCGGCCGTTGCCCTTCGGACACCTGCCCGACACCCGGCAACTGCTCGTGAACCTCGAGGTTCTCGAGAGCTGGCTCGAGCCGGCCGAACTGCTCGACATCTTCCATCTCCTGCAGAGCTCAGCCCAGTTGCGCCGCTTCATGTTCGCCGGCCGCGAACTCTATCCCGAGCTGAACGACTACACCATCAGGCTCTGGCTCGAAAAGAGCATCCAGTACGCCGTCAGCACCGCAATCGACGAACAGGCCAGGGTGAGGGACACGGCCAGCGACGGCCTTTCCATGATCCGCAGGGAGCTGGACGAGGCACGGAGCTCACTCAGGCGGAGAATGGAACGCATCCTGCGCCGATGCCAGTCGGAGGGGTGGCTCATGGAGGATACCGTGGCCCTGAAGAACGGCCGGCAGGTGCTCGCCATGCGGGTCGAGTACAAATACAAGCTGCCGGGATATGTCCAGGACTACTCGCAGACCGGCCAGACGGTCTTCATCGAACCGGCTGAAACCCTCGAAACCAACAATCGCATCCAGGAGCTCGAGATCGCCGAACGACGCGAGATCGAGCGCATCCTGAAGGAGCTCTCATCGATGGTGCGCGGCGAGCTTCCGGATGTGCGGCACAACCAGGAGCTGCTCGCCGGGTTTGATTCGCTCTACGGACGGGCGAGGCTCGCCGTCGAGACCGGTTCGAACCTTCCGGAGCTCTCCGGCGGGGGGCGGCTCAGGATCGTGAAGGGCTACCACCCGTGGCTTCTGATCTCCCACCGGGCGGCGAAGGAGAAGGTGTTCCCGCTGGACATGGAGCTTGGCGGAGATGAGCAGGTGCTGGTGATCTCCGGGCCGAACGCCGGCGGCAAATCGGTGGCGATGAAGACCGTCGGGCTGCTCAGCTGCATGCTTCGGCACGGGTACCTCGTGCCATGCAGCGAGAGTTCGGTTTTTCCGGCCTTTGATGACCTGTTCATCGAGATCGGCGACGAGCAGTCGATCGAGAACGACCTGTCGACTTTCAGCTCGCACCTGTCGGCTATCCGCCACATCATCGAACATGCCGGTCCTGGAAGCCTCGCCCTGATCGACGAGCTTTGCGCCGGCACCGATGTCGAAGAGGGCGGCGCGATCGCCCGGGCGGTCATCGAGGAGCTGATAGCCAGGGGCGTGAAGACTATCGTGACCACCCATCTCGGGGAGCTCAAGGTCTATGCCCACCGACGCGACGGGGTGGTGAACGGGGCGATGGAGTTCGACCGCGCGGGGCTCGCCCCGACCTTCAGGTTCCAGAAGGGGTTGCCGGGCAACAGCTTCGCGTTCGCCATGATGCAGCGCATGGGCTTCCCGCCCGAGGTCGTATCGAGAGCCGCAGGGTTCATGGGCGAGGGGCACGCCGGGCTCGGGGAGATGATCGAGGATCTTCGCGCCGACATCGAGCGGAACCGCACGCTCTCGTCGCAGCTCGAATCGGAGTACGCTGCGCTCGAGGCGGACCGGGCCTCCGCCGAGGCCGACAGGATCGAGATGCAGAAGATGAAGCGGGAGCTGAAGGCGCGGGGGCTTCGCGACCAGCAGAAGGAGATCGAGCATGCCCGCAAGGAGATCCGTGAGCTGCTGCGCGAGGTGAAGGAGCATCCTGCCGACCTTGACCGGCAGCAGCGGGCAAAGGCGAAACTCGCCGAACTGAAACGCGAAGCGGCTTCAGGAGAGGCGTCGCTCGAACAGGAGCGCGAGCAGGCGGCGCCGGTCGACCGCACCATCCGCCCCGGCGACCTGGTTCGCCTTGCAGACACCAACACGACCGGCGAGGTCGAATCGGTCAATGAGGATGCGGTCGTGGTGCGTTGCGGCAACTTCAGGCTGACCACCTCCCTCAGGGAGCTCGAAAAGATCTCGAAGGGCGAGGAGCGCAGGATGAAAAAGGATGGTCAGGGGACCCGGAAGGCTGCGGGCTGGTCGGTCCAGGCCGCGGCTCCTGAATCGACAAGGCTCGACCTCCGTGGCATGACCGGTGACGAGGCCATCGCGGAGATCGGCAGATTCATCGACGGGCTGGTGATGCATCGGATGCAGACCGGCACGATCATCCACGGCAAGGGTTCGGGAGCGCTCAGGCAGCGTACGGCCGCATTCCTGCAGCAGCACCGGAGCGTGAGGAGCTTCAGGCTGGGGGAGTGGGGAGAGGGCGGCGCCGGGGTTACGGTGGTCGAAATGAAATAGGTGCCAACCCTGAACGATCTGTTCCGCGAACCGATGGATGCATTGTCCCGGAACGTCGGGACAGAAACCCACCAGCCCCGACACGCCAGGGCGTTCCGGATTCACCGCCCCCTCCGCCTTGCCCCCGAATCGCCTGCGGCGCTTTTTCAGGGTTCCCCAAGATTTCGTTCGCGTTGAAAAACCGCTTCCAAAACCTTATCTTGTGCCGTTACGAGTGTCCCCCTTGCCGGACACCCTTGCCAAGGGCACCAACAACGGTTTCTTAAACGCCATGACGTTACCCAACCAGCTGACGACATTGAGGATCATCCTCGTGCCGGTTTTTGTCGCCCTGCTGCTGCAGAACGACCCGTACCTCAAGCTGGTAGGCGTCATCGTCTTTGCGGTCGCCTCCCTGACTGACGCCTATGACGGCTATCACGCCCGTAAGTACGGCGAGGTCACCAGGCTCGGCGCCTTCCTCGATCCGCTTGCCGATAAGCTGCTCATCACCGCGGCCTTCCTGCTGTACGTCTGGCAGGGGTACCTCGCGCTCTGGATGGTGCTTCTCGTGGCGGCCAGGGATATCATCATCACCGTGCTCAGGGTCTACGCCGAGTTCCGCGACCGTCCGGTCGTGACCTCCAGGGAGGCCAAGTACAAGACGCTCGCCCAGAACCTGTTCGCCTATGTCGTCATGCTGTTCATCCTGCTGAAGGAGGATCGCTTTTTCGGCAAGCGCGTGGCTTCGGCCACCAATGCCATCCTCAATTCCGGATACCTCGATTACGTGATGTTCGCCATTACGGTCTTCACGGTCTATACCGGTGTTTCCTATCTGCTCAGCAACTGGAACCTCGCCTTGCGGCACCCGGAAGGGGGGCGCTGATTTCATGGACCGCCTGATCGCCAAGGTCACCGGAAGCGTGTTCGGCATCGGCTATCTTCCCCTGGCGCCGGGCACCTTCGGAAGCCTCGCGGCGGCGTTGCTCTATCTGTATGTTCCGACGATGGCTTCGCCCGGTGTCCTGGTGCCGCTGATCGTCGTGACGACCGCGCTCGGCGTCTGGGCCGGGGGAGTGATGGAGGCGGAGTACGGCGAGGATCCCTCTTCGACCGTCATCGACGAACTGGCGGGCCAGTGGGTGGCCCTCGTAGCACTGCCTGTCTCGCCGGTTGCGGTACTTCTTTCGTTTCTCTTCTTCAGGGCCTATGATATCTCCAAGCCGGGGCCTGTGGACCACCTCCAGCGCCTGCCCGGCGGCTGGGGCATCATGGCGGACGATCTTCTTGCCGGCCTTCTCGCCAACCTGTCGGTGCGACTGGTGATGGTGCTTCTGCCGTTCCTCTCCCCGGGCTGAACCCCGGGCAAACAAAGAAAATGCAGGATTCGAATCTCCTCAGCGCTGAAACCCTGCTGAGGAATTTCTGTTGCCGGCTCTTCAGGTAGCCCTGTGGAAATTTTCAACTTTCTCCGCAATCGAGCTGGCATCCAGGCCTATCTCCCGATAGAGCTGGTCCATGCTGCCGTGCGTCACGAAGGCGTCGGGCAGGCCGAACTGCATGGTCCTGACCCTGGGGTGGTTCCGGCTGAGGTGCTCGACGACGGCGCTGCCCAGGCCGCCGATCACGCTGTTCTCTTCGATCACGGCGACATGGCCGCAACGGGCCGCGACGGCATCAAGCATCTCCGTGTCGAGCGGTTTCAGGAAGCGCATGTCGCACACCATCGGATCGAGGCCGCGGGCTTCAAGCAGCAGGGCCGTCTCTTCCGCCCTTCTGACCATGGTTCCGATGCCGAGCAGGGCGACGGAACTTCCCTCGCGAATCACCCGCCCCGTTCCGACAGGCACCGGGGTGAACTCCTTGTGCAGCAGAGCTCCGCTGCCGCTGCCTCTCGGGTAACGGATGGCCACAGGCCCCTTTACCTCGTAGAGTGCCGTGTAGAGCATGTCCCTGAGCTCCTGCTCGTCGCCGGGCGCCATGACCACCAGGTTCGGCACGGCATGCAGGAAGGAGAGGTCGAACGCGCCGTGGTGCGTCGGGCCATCCTCGCCGACCAGTCCGGCCCGATCGATGGCGAACACCACATGCAGATTCTGCAGGGCCACGTCATGGATCAGCTGGTCGTAGGCGCGTTGCAGGAATGTCGAGTAGATGGCGCATACCGGCTTGAACCCTCGGCTCGCAAGACCCGCGGCGAAGGTCACGGCATGCTGCTCGGCGATCCCGACGTCGTAGAATCGTGAGGGGATGGCGTTCTGGAACAGGTCGAGCGAGGTGCCGCTCGGCATGGCGGCCGTGATCGCCGTGATGGTCTTGTCCTTCAGGGCGAGTTCGACCAGGGCCTCGCCGAACACCTCCTGGTATTTCTGGAGAGCGGGCTTGCCTGCAGCCTTGAGGTTCTTTCCGGTTTCGATGTCGAACCCGCCGCTGCTCGCATGCCATTTCGACTGATTGTCCTCGGCCGGCTTGAACCCCTTGCCCTTGGTGGTGATCACATGCAGCAGCTTCGGATGCGGCAGGGAGCGCATCTCCCGCAGGGCCTTGACAAGCTGGTCCATGTTGTGGCCATCGATCGGGCCGAAATATCGCATCCCGAGCGCTTCAAAGAAGGCACCGGGAGTGAAGGCGGCCTTGAATCCGTCCTCGATGCGGTGCACGGCGGTTTTGGCCGTGTCTCCGAGTTCGTTGTTCAGGAGGGAGATGCTGTCCCAGACGAATTTCCTCAGGCGGTTGTACGTTTTGTTCAGCGGGATGTTGACCAGGTAGTTTTTCAATCCTCCGGTGCTCGGAGAGATGGCCATCTGGTTGTCGTTCAGTATCACGAGTACATCCGACTTGGTGTCGCCGAGATGGTTCATGGCCTCGAACGCCATGCCGCCGGTCATGCTGCCGTCGCCGATGACCGCGATGACCTTTTCGCTCCCGCCGGCAAGGTCACGCGCCGCGGCGATACCGGCTGCGGCGGAGATCGACGTCGACGCGTGGCCGGTATCGAAGGGGTCGTGCGGGCTCTCGCTGCGCTTGGGAAACCCGGCGAGTCCGCCGTACTGGCGGTTGGTGTGCATCTCGGCCATCCTGCCGGTAAGGAACTTGTGCACGTAGGCCTGATGACCGACATCCCATACGATCTGGTCACTGGGGCTGTCGTAGACATGGTGCAGGGCCACGCTCAGCTCCACGACTCCGAGGCTCGAGCCGAAATGTCCGCCATTCATCGACACCAGTTCGATCAACCGTTTACGGCACTCGGCGGCCACGAGTTCAAGTTCCAGGATACTCAGCTTCTTCAGATCCGACGGGCTGTGTATTTTCGACAGCAGAGGGTAGGCCTGCAACTGTGACGGGGACAATGAAGCTGCCATGGATTGGTGTTGGATGAGGCGGACGATCAGCCGGGACGCCTGTTATGTAATGTACTGTGGTGTATTTAACCGCGGTTGACGCCGTTCGGTTCCTTGTCGGCGTCAATCTCCATGTATCTGCACGAGCACCTGCCGCTCTTTGCGAGGCCCATCGAGTTCGATGAGGAAGATCGACTGCCATTCGCCAAGAAGCATGCGGCCTTCAGAGAAGGGGATGGATTCGGAGCTGTTCATGAACAGGCCGAGCAGGTGGGAGTGGGCATTGTCCCTGCCGTCGATCGGCTCGAGGTTGTGCAGGTAGTCGCCGTCTTTCGGTACCAGGCGCTTCAGGAAGGTGATCATGTCCTGCTGCAGGCGCGCTTCCCGCTCGTTGATGTTGATGCAGGCCGTGGTGTGACGGCTGAGCAGGGTGACCGTCCCTTGCTTGAGTCCGGTCTTTTCGAGAGCTGTACGTACCTCGCCGGTGATGTCGATGATGTCAACCGGACGTTCGGTCAGGCAGGAGACGGTTTCGATATGGTATGGCATGGTGGAACTGCGCGGAAATGGTGTTGAAAAACGGCAATCAGTCTGGATGAACGAAGATGAGTACCCCTTCATGCGGAGCGAGCCGGATGTTCAGGTTCGATTCGCTGATCTTCAGTTCGTGCGGCGGTTCAGGGAATCGGGTGGAAAATGTCGTCACGGATTCGGCGGCATGACCGGAAAGGCCGGCGAGAGACGGGTGTGCGAACTTCATGTCTATGCCGGTTGCCGAGAAATTGGCCAGTACGAAGGCATACCGTCCCGGTATCGAGCGGCAGTAACCGAAGCAGAGGGTTTCGCCATCGGCGTTCAGTTCGAGCCATTCGGTCCTGCCATCCTGCAGGAGCGCTTCGGACCTGAAGGCGAAAAGCCTGAGGTACATGTTCAGCAACGCCTTGTGTGAAGGCTCCTTGGAGTGCCGGAGCAGCTGGACCGGAATTTTTTTCCGCAGACCGGTCAACTCTCCCTGGTGGACCAGGTGCATGCCCGGAGAGGTCATCATGACGAGCGCCGCGACTGCATGGTTCGGTCCGAAACGCTCCGAGGCGCGGATTTCGTCGTGATTCTCGATGAACCGGCACAGCTTCTTCTGGTACTCCCAGTCGGCCAGAAGGTGCCCCTTGAGCTTGGGCACATTGACCGGGGAGCTGCCGAGATAGTCGTAGAACGGTTTGTCATACGTGTAGTCGAACCCCATCTGCTGCAGCTCCCACTCCCTGTCCCAGTAGGACTCGGCCAGGAACAGGAACTCGGGATGCTTCTTCTTCACCGTCTGGATCGCCTTCGGCCAGAACTCTTCGGTCATCTTTCCGCCGAGGTTCCCCCAGGTCGTGTTGAACACGTCCTTGATCACCAGCAAAGCCATGTCGCACCGGACGGCGTCGCACATGTCGCTGATGTGCGACAGGTTGTGGACCATCATCTCGTGGGTGGCCGGATTGGCGTAGTTGAGCTGCAGGGTATCGGTCCACGGAGGGAAGTAGGGGTCCTTGCCGTGGGCGAGGTACTTGCCTCTAGCGTATTCGAAGCACGATCGGGGATCCTGGCACTGTTCGTGCTTCGAGATGGTCACGAAGTAATCCGGGTGTTCAGGCAGCCAACGGTTATCGAGCGCCATGTGGTTGGGCACGAAATCGAGCATGAGTCTGATTCCCCGGTCTGCGAGCTTCTTGCGGAACGCCATGATGCCCTCGCATCCTCCGAGCGTCTCGTTTACTTCATAGGCGGGGATCGAGTAGGGGGACCCGACGATGTCTCCGGGATGCAGGTCCTTGAGGTGCTCCAGGAAATCGGATCTCAGTCCGACGTGGGATGCGGAGATTGCGGCGCTGAGCCTGCTCGGCTTCCAGACTCCCATGAGCCATATGATGTCGAAGCCTGCTTCGCTGAACAGCTGGAACTCTTCGTCGGGCACCTCATCGAGGGTAACGGTACGGTTGAGCTTGTCCGAGAGCTCTCTGAGCCATACTCTCGTATTGATTTCATAGACCAGAGGAAACATGGAAATACACCGGACCTGTTGCGGATGAAAGAAGCCTTGACTTCTAATATAAACACGAAAAATCAATTCATACGGTTTTATGCCCGCCGGCCGGGAGTGTGTGCAACTCTGATCAGCTTTGCGGTGTTCATTCCTGAGATGTACCTCCATAGTATCGATTTCTCATGCTCCATTCAGAAAATGAACAAGGAAACGTCATGACGAACCTGGATTCCAAACACTGCGTCCCCTGCTCAGGCGCTGCCGTCCCGCTGAGCGACGAAGAACTGAAAAACCACCGGGCAAGCATTCCCGGTTGGAATGTGGCTGAAGAGGGGGGCGTGAAGCGCCTGGTCAAGGCATTCACCTTCAATGATTTCAAAGAAGCCATCGAGTTTACGAACAAGGTAGGGCAGCTCGCCGAAGCAGAAGGCCATCATCCTGCGATTCTGACCGAATGGGGCAAAGTGACCGTCTCCTGGTGGACCCACGCCATCGGTGGCCTGCATCTGAACGACCTCATCATGGCTTCCAAAACTGACCGGTTGCTCAAGGTCGAATAAGCGCCTCCGTCGGTCCCGTCTCCCGGCCGCAAGCACTTTTGACCTGAGACGCACTCCGGCCATACCGATCCCTTCACTCGGGAGCCATCCCGAGTGGCGCGGCGGCTGTTATCAAGTCGAACGGTTATATCACGAGCACGCTTTCAGGCGCTATCCATCCGTCTCCATCCTTCCTTCCCCGTCAAGGCCATGGCTTCGCATTCCGTATCGGAAGCTTCGAGTCCGTAAGATGGCTTGATCTCTCCTGGTGTATCTGTCGCGTATATCTTGCTCGCCGGGTATAGTTAAATATTATATGAACGTCTGTTTTATTTGCAAAAAATGTCATTATGCGTCATAAAATTCCATGCATGCTGGTGAGTGATTTTGTATATATACGATAAGGGCAAAGACGACGTTCGCGTACCCGTCATCGCGTAAGATGCTCCGGTTCGACATCTGCCCGGGGAGATCGCCATGGTCGAAGAGGTGATTCATCTGCGATCCGGCGAGGTTGGATGGGGGATGGCAGAATATCCCTTCATCATGTTCACTGTTGCCGTTCTCGACGCTATGTTGATATAAAATCTCTGGTGGCGCACTGTCGGGAAATATGGGAAAGCAGTGGCCGTTCCGGTAGCCACTGTTTTATTTACAGATAAGTCATGACTTTGTTTCTTATGATGGATTTTGTTTGTTCTCGATCATCATATTCTTGTTGTTTCGAATATTTTTTTATTGAAATGAATAATTTTTATTCGATGCTAAAGCATTTATTAATAGATAATAAGAGCTTGATTACGTAATCGCCGCTCTTGCTGGATATGAAAATCATCTCTTCTGGCCTGATATCGTTTTCTGATATCGGGAGGGATGTTCTTTTTATAAAATAAAGATGTGTTTATGTGACGGAATAAACATTTTCGGTTCTCGCTTTACAAAATTATGAAACATTGGAGGGAAGTATGAGTGGTGCTGATTTCCTTATTGGTTTTTCAACGAACCTGGTCGCCGGAATCGACTTTGACTGGAGTCCGGTGAGCGGCCGGCTGAACATTTTGTGTGCTCCGAAACATCAGGCTATGGAGGGACGTCCGGTCGCACCGGTCGACCATCGTGGCGACTGGTCATTTCCCGACATCACGCTGCATGACACGCCTGACACGCTATTGGACGAATTGATCCCTTACGAAGTCATCCATGCGTCGAGCGAGATCGATGCTCCCGGAATTACGGCCGGCGGGCTGCTTTGCGGCGGTCCGGACCGCAAGGCGGCCCTGCAGAAGCTGTCGGCGACCATCGGCGTCGACCTCTTGAACGACGGCTACCGTTATGCCCTGGTGAAGCTGAAGCGGGTCGACGGGGCCGACAGCCACGCCTCCGCCGCCAACGGAATCCTGGTGCATGCCCGGCCGCGGCAGCCCGATCCCGAATACGGATTGCAGGAGAGTTTCGTGTCACACACCGTGACCCTCAGGCATGCCGGCAGGACAAGGCTGCAGGATTACGGTTCAAGGTTGAGCAAGGATGACGCCACCCGGATTCTTGACTCGTTCGGCGAATACGGTACCCATTACGTCTCGGCCGTCGAACTCGGCGATACCATCCTGCAGGTGTTCGCCTACCCTGCCGCGAAGTTCGCGATCATCAAAAAGGCGTATGCCGACGAACGCAACCCGCTCTGCGGGCCGGGTGCGGAGTTCTTCTCACAGTTCACGACCGATTCGACGACCGGCGCGTTCGGCTTCGTCAGTGAGTACGGCAACATCCTCAACCTCAGCAATTCGGAGGTCTTCACCAGCTCGTTGCAGGACGGCGACTGGAAGGACACGCTCTGGTCGCATCGGAACAGTGTGTTCGCGCTGTTCAATTCCGATTCGAAACTCTCCTACGAGATGCTCCGGCAGGAGTTCACCGATCAGACCGTGACCGGAGTCTCCCTGGCGAGCCTGAGCATCATGATCGAACAGAAGCGGGGCTTGGTCTGGCAGCGGATATTCAAGGGAGCCATGGCCCAGAAGTACCGTACCTCGATCGAAGCGAATTTCGGCATCTATGACCAGCGCGACTTCGTCAAGATGCTGCCGGAGGATATGGGTGGTGTCGTCTCCTGCATCGCGACGCCGACCGTCAACGTCTACAAGTCGAGGCTCGACCTGTCGGGCATGCAGATCGTCGCGCCTGGCGAAGTGCAGAAGCTCACGCTTTTCGCCAACGTGCTCGAAGCTGATTCGGCGGAGCCGGTCGAACTTCCTGGCCGGCAGGTAAGCCTGTTCGGCCAGGTCATCGATGCGCGAACCGGCGGACAGCCCAAGGCGCTGATCCTCGCGGACGAGGCGTTCGACCGCATGCAGATCGCCTGTGACGAGTTCCTCGGGGCCATGTCGATCCGAAACCACTCGGGCAGCCGCTTCAATGTGATCGTCGACGGCCTGCAATTCGATCTCGTAGAGGGCAATCCGGTGATCGCCTCGGACGTGCGCCAGGTGCCGCCCATCACCGCCCTTCACGACCTGGCCGAAAGCATGCAGTACTCTATGGCGTTTGCCGAAGCGGTGCTCAGCGATCAGTCGTGCTGTCCCAACGGCGGCATAAAGCTGTTCATGCGCCAGTACCTGACCTGGATGGCGGAGTTCGTGCCGGCCGACAGCAGCGATCCCGACCTGATCGCCCTTCGGGTACGCGCGATGGATCTGGCCAACTATACGATCGATCCCAATTACGGCAGCTTTGTGCCAATTCTGCCCTATTCCGAATACGAGCAGTTCGTTCAGAGCATACTGAGCTATCTGGATCGCATCAACCAGCAGATCGCCGACAACGATCGGCGCATGGCCGAGAGACGCGAAGAGGAGTTGATCATCGACGTGGCAAAGACCCTCAACGAGAATATCGTGCAGAGCGGGCAGCTCATCAGCGGCGTCGTCGACGCCAACGCCGCGCAGCAGCGTGACCTGGAAGGCTACTACGATTCGCTGATCGAGCAGAAGCAGGCGGAGGCGGAGCAGCAGCAGGGCAAGCTGAGCACTCTCCAGGCCGCCCTCTTCACGGCGCAGGGCGACATGGACCTGGCCGTACAGCAGTACAAGTCCGCGGTCGAGCAGTGGCAGGCGATCGAGGCGATCAAATTCGGGCTCGACGTGGCGACCAGCCTGTTCAGCCTCGGCACCTCCATCGCCATACCCGCATCGTCCATCAATGCGGTCAAGGAGCTGGGTTACGCGGTGCAATTGATCCAGAAGACCCTGAACGTGCTCAACGCGACATCGAAACTCTACACCGGGACCGCGGCCGGCATGAAGGGTCTGAAGGGTGCGCAGGAGACGCTCGACGGCCTTGACGGTGCTCAGTTCGGCAACCCCACGACCCTGAACTGGGATGAGATGTCCATCCAGTTCAATCAGATCATGGCCACCGGTCCGGATCTCAAAGCCGAAAAGGCGGCTTTGCAGAGCGCCTTCTCGATCCTGGTCCTGCGCGGCAAGGCGGTCACCAACGCCAGCTCGTCGCTGCACCAGATCCAGCGCGACATCTTCACCAACCAGCAACAGAAACAGCTCAACGAGCGCCAGGCTAAACGCTGGGAGGAGATGCAGGGCAAGCTGCATCCAGCCGACATCAGGGAGCTGGACAAGAGCGCCATCGACCTCATGGGCATGGGCAGTTATCTGGCCAATATCCAGAACCAGATGCTCTCCATGCTGACAAAAGCGTTCCTCCAGCAGGATCTGGCCCTGCAGTACGCGAATCTGCAGCCTGCGACCCCGATCACCTCGTTCAGCCTGATGAAATTCCGCAGCGCGGTGGTGCAGCAGAAATCCAGGACGATCGAGGCGAAGTCGAAACTGGCGCAGTACCAGGCCGCGGTCACCATGCCGATCGATTACGTCATCGAGGGGATCGCTCCGGCGCAGATGACCGGAGGAAATATCTTCACGACCACCATTTTTGCCGATGCGCCTGAATTTTTCAGCTACGTCAACGCACGTGTCGTCTCGGTGGTCGCAACGGTCGACGGGGTGCAATCGACGGACAGCGGAACCTACCACCTGCGTCTCGCATTCAACGGCACGCCGTTCCACGACCGCAACATCGAACGCGACGCGCTGAACTTCCGCACCCCCTGGCGTGAGAGGGTCTATGGCTACAAGACGGCCGACCATTCGCCGACCTTCTCGGACGGCGGGACATCGTGGTCCGAAGGGGTCAGCTGCGTGACGCCGTTCGCAACCTGGGAACTTTCGTTTCCCGATACCTCGACCAACAGAGGGCTCGTCTTCCAGAGCGAACACCTGACCGTGCGTCTCTCCTTCGTGCTGGAAGCGCGCATCGTCGATGCATTGAAAGCCAGGAGGATGCGGGCGGCGAGACGGGGTCTCCTGCAGGCCGTCGGGGTGGGGGCCGGCATGGAGCTGCTCATGGCGCCGGCCCAGCCGCCGCTGCCGTCGAAGGAGCAGCTGATCGCACAGATGTACGCCCAGGGGAGCTGCACGAACGGCTGGGACGTGGTGTTCAACCTCGGCCTGAGCGAGATCAACAACGTGCTGCGTTTGCAGTACGAGGAGCTGAAGGCGAATACCGCCTACAAGAACTCCATCGTCGTCAACACTTCGGAGCAGTATCCCGGCCGGATCACGGTCATCAACAGATTCACGATCAACTACGGCTATCCGTTGCTGACCTTCAGCGTCAACAACGAGAATTCGGCCCTGCTGAAGATGGAGATTCTGGACGGCTCCGTCCAGCGGTGCTCGAAGATCGGCGACGGTCCGGAGGTCTGCGACCTGCCGGAGTCGATCAGCGGCGAAACGCTGACCGCGGTGATCACGCTTTCGAAAGTGGACGGCACGATCCAGGTCGACGGAAACAGCCACAACGTGCTGAAGGTGCTGCTTGACATGGCGGAGGGCGCGTTCACGATCAGCAACATCGACCTGAGCGACGCCACGAAAGTCGAGTTCAACCGGGCGGTCAAGGCCTATTTCGTCAACAACCCGGTGGTGTTTCTCATCAACCAGCTCGACCTGACCGGCATCCCGACCCTGAACGCCCTGAAGCCGAGCGCATTCATGTTCAAGACGCTGCAGACCCCATCCGCCACTCAGATGCTGCAGTTGTTCATCATGACCGGCGGCCGGCTGTCGCTCAACTACTCGCAGGCATTCCTGAACAACATCCCCGAGCCCCTGCCTATGGGCCAGACCACCAGCATGATGATCCGGTCGCAGCTGATCTTCCAGGAGGTGCTGCCGCAGAGCCTGCTGAACAACGGCTGGGTCCTGGCCGGTGAGGACCATGGTAGCCCGAAAGCCTGGTCCGGCACGATGAAGACCGCCAGCGTGAAAGGCACGGTCGATTTGAGCAAGCTCAACCACACCTCGTCGGTGGCGGGCCAGGGTGGAGGTTCGATGACGGAGTACACCTATACCATTCCCGGCGGCAACGATGTCTCCTGGTCGCTGGCCGGCACCACCCTCACCGTGCAGGAGGACGGACAGCTCCTGTTCAGCGGAGACTGCGGCCAGTCCCTCTCCTACAATCAGCACACCTGCACCACGGTGTTTCCCTGCTTCTGGAGCTGCACCCATTGTTCGGACTCCACGCTGTCGACCGACTTCGTGCTCAGGTCTCGCTCCGTGCTGCCGCTGGGCGTCGGGGGTTCAGGCCGGAACCAGACGATCCAGATCGCGATGACGGGTAAAAGCGTCATCGTGTCCGGCCATCTTTCCGGCGGCGGTCCATGCGGGTCTGACGACCTCGAGGCTCAGGTCAACCAGCAGGTCCAGGCGCAGATACCGGCTCAGATCGCCGAAAAGCTTTCGATCCAGTTCAGCGCAATTTCGGTGTTCGCGCTGAAGAACCTGCTGTTCCCGGCGAACAACTACATCTCCTTCAGCGCTGCCGCCGTCCCCGGCGATATGCTGCTGCTGGGTAATTTCGAGAGTTAGCCTGCCCCGCAGGATCGCCCGACCGATAGCGCCAGGCCCGCAGCCACGGTGAAACGAAGGGGAATCCCCCGGCTGTTTCACGGGCGCGGGCCTGGCGTCGCGGTTTATCATCGACCCGGGATTTTCATGATGGGTGCCGTTGTTTTGTATGATGGGGCATTTGTAATTGGGGCAAAGTTGTACGAAATTCTCGTACGCTTTTTCCCTGCCCCGATGAGTCGGGCCGGGCGCCCACTCCTAACCCGAAACCCTTCAGTACCTTTGACAGATTTTCTCCGCGAACTCAACGACGTGCAGCGCGAGGCCGTACTGGCCACCGAGGGGCCGGTGATGGTGCTCGCCGGTGCGGGCTCGGGCAAGACGAGGGTGATCACCTACCGCATCGCCCACCTGATCAGGAACGTCGAGGTGCCGCCACAGAACATCCTGGCGCTCACCTTCACCAACAAGGCTGCCAAAGAGATGCGGCACCGCATCGACGGCATCCTCGAACGAGGCAGTTCGTCGACCCTCTGGATCGGCACCTTCCATTCGGTTTTCGCCAGGCTCCTGCGCAGCTACATCCATCTGATCGGCTACGACCGGAACTTCTCGATCTTCGACGCCGACGACAGCAAGAGCCTCGTCAAGCAGTGCATGCAGGAGCTGAACATTTCGCCGGACTCGCTGCCGGTCAACCTGGTCCATTCGATGATCAGCAAAGCGAAGAACAGCTTCGTCCTGCCTCCCGAGTTCCACCGAAACGCCGGCGACTCCCAGCAGCAGAAGACGGCACTTGTCTACGAGAAGTACGCCCAGAAGCTTCGTGAGAACAATGCGCTCGATTTCGACGACCTGCTCATCAAGCCGATCGAACTGTTCGGGGAGCACCCGAACCTGCTCGACCAGCTTCAGGACTATTTCCGCTACCTCCTGATCGACGAGTACCAGGACACCAACAAGGCGCAGTACCTGGTGGCGAAGATGCTTTCAGAAAAGCACAGGAACATCTTCGTGGTTGGCGACGACGCCCAGTCGATCTACTCGTGGCGAGGCGCCGACATCACCAACATGCTGAACTTCCAGGATGATTACCAGGATGCGCAGCTGTTCAAGCTGGTCGACAACTATCGCAGCACCAAAACCATCCTGCAGGCGGCGAACGACGTCATCAGGAACAACCTGCGCCAGATCAAGAAGGAGCTGGTGGCCAAAGCCGGGGAGGGTGAGCCCCTGACGCTGATCGAGGCCTACAACGAGCGCCGCGAGGCCGAGAAGATCGCGGAGTATATCGGCTCCCTGCGGCTTTCCAAGGGGTACCACTTCCGCGCCTTCGCCATATTCTACCGCACCAACGCGCAGTCGAGGGTGATCGAGGACGTCATGCGCCAGAACAGGATTCCATACCGGATATTCGGGAGCGTCTCCTTCTACAAGCGCAAGGAGATCAAGGACGCGGTGGCTTACCTGCGCCTGGTGATGAACGACCGCGACGGCGAGTCGCTGCTTCGGGTGATCAACTTTCCGCCGAGGAAGATCGGGGATGTCAGCATCTCGAAGCTGAAGGAGTTCGCCGAAACCACCGGGATTTCGCTTTACGAGGCGATCCGGCGCGCGGGTGAGGGAGGGTTCCCGACGAGGCTTCTCCACGCCCTGAAGGAGTTTTCGACACTCGTCGAGAACCTCAAGCAGAAAGCCATCGACGGCACGGCCTATGACGTGCTTTCACTGCTGTACGATCTGAGCTCCATCCCGTCGCTGCTGCAGGCCGAAAACACCGCGGAGGCCCTCGCTCGAAACGAGAACCTGCAGGAGCTGCTCTCGATGGCCAGGGACTTTTCGGACCATAATCCGAACAACTCTTCGCTCGGCGACTTTCTGTCGACCATCTCGCTTGCTTCGGATTTCGAGGAGGCGGAGGAGTCGGACAACTACGTCTCCCTCATGACGGTCCACGCCGCCAAGGGACTCGAATTTCCGGTGGTGTTCGTCAGCGGTATGGAGGAGAAGCTCTTTCCCCTGCACAGCTACGAGCCCTCGGAGCTCGAGGAGGAGCGGCGGCTTTTCTACGTGGCGATCACCCGGGCCCGCGAGAAGCTCTTCCTGTCGTGGGCGCAGAGCCGCTACATGTACGGCCAGCCCCAGATGTGCCTTCGATCGACCTTCATCAACGAGATCGATCCGGACATCATCTGCACCGAAGGGGGACGGAGGCTCTCCGAAAGCCCGAAAAAGGTCTCTGCGGTGGCTATGGCCGGTCGGCCGGTCTTCGGTACGCCACCTGCCGCCGAGCGCACGGGCGCACCTGTCCAGCGTCCCGGCCAGCCCCTGTCGCAGGGCGGGCAGGCCTCCGCTCCGAAAGGCGGGCTGCGCTCCGGAACGAAGGTGCACCACGCCATTTTCGGCCCCGGAACCGTGATTGAAGTGCAGGGGAGCGGAGCGAATCAGAAGGTGAAAATCGGATTCCGCACGGCCGGTGAAAAGACCCTCATGGTGCAGTATGCCAATCTGAAAATCGTCTGAGTCGCTTCCCGAGGACTCCTCCGGATCGGTATCGGTGTCGGTGGTATCGTTATCGGTATCAGGGGGTCGCGATCGATCTCGAGGTCGATTTCGATCCTGATGAGAAAGGCAGGATCATGAAACTTTTTCAAGGTGCCCTGAAATCGTATTTTATGAGTATGTGGGCTTCGTTCCGGTTTTCTGGATGAAGGCCCTTTCCCACGGTTTTAAACAGCGCAGTGCATGAAGATCCTTTTCGGTGTCCAGGGTACGGGAAACGGACATATAAGCAGGAGCAGGGAGCTTGTCAGGAAGCTCAAGGACGATGGTCATGAGCTGGAGGTCATCATCAGCGGCAGGAAGGAGGAAGAGCTCAGGGAGATCGAGATATTCAGCCCTTACCGGGTGCTGAAGGGGCTCACCCTCGTGACCTATCGCGGAAGGATGAACTATATCGACACCATGTTCCAGCTCGACCTGACGAGACTCATGACCGACGTTCTCAACCTCGACACGACGGGCGTGGACCTGGTGATCACCGATTTCGAGCCGGTCACCTCGATGGCCGCACGGCTCAAAGGACTTCCCAGTGTCGGCTTCGGCCACCAGTATGCCTTTCCATTCAGGATTCCCATGTCCAGGGGAAACATGTTCGAAAAGTACACCCTGCTCAACTTCGCGCCGGCCCGATACAACGCCGGCCTGCACTGGCACCACTTCAACCAGCCGATATTCCCCCCGGTCATTCCCGAGACCCTCTACCGGACGACAAGGCCCACCGAGGATCCGAAGAAGATCCTCGTCTACCTTCCGTTCGAGGAGGTCGAGGATGTCGAGGAGTTCGTCCGGCCCTTCGACGACTGCCGCTTTTTCATTTACGGGAAGGTTACGGAGAACCGTGACTCGGAACACCTGCATTTCAGGAGTTATTCCCGCGAAGGGTTCCTCCGGGACCTCATGGAGTGCTCCGGCGTAGTGTGCAACGCAGGATTCGAGCTTCCCGGCGAAGCGCTGCATCTCGGCAAGAAACTGCTTCTCCGTCCCCTCGATGGCCAGATCGAGCAGGAGTCGAACGCGCTCGCCCTGGTCGAGCTGGGTTACGGCATGGCCATGCACAAGCTCGATTCCGACGTGCTGAGGCACTGGCTCTCCATACCGGGAAACCTCCCGCTCAACTACAGCAGGACCGTCGACTACATCGCCGAATGGATCGCCTCCGGCCGCTGGGACGATCTCAGTACCTTCACCGACGCGGCTTGGCAGGACAACATATCAGAGAGGAGTTGAACCATGGGATTCAGGGACCTGGTGACAAGGAGCCGGAGCTGCCGGCGCTTCGACGAAAGCGGCAAGGTGGGAAGGGATGTACTGGAAGGATTGGTCGAGCTTGCCTGCCTGGCTCCATCGTCGGCAAACCGGCAGCCGTTGAGGTACCTGCCGGTGACGGATTCCGTGATGGCGGCGAAGGTCTTCGGCTGCCTGCAGTGGGCAGGTTACCTCAGGGATTGGCCGGGGCCGGGAGCGGGAGAGCGCCCGCCGGCTTACCTGTTGATGCTTTGCCGTGAAGAGGACTCGGAGTGGGCCGCATGCGACAGCGGCATCGCCGCCCAGACCATCATGCTCGGTGCGGCAGAGCTGGGGCTCGGAGCTTGCATCATCGGCGCCGTGGACCGCAAACGCCTGATGTCTGAGTTCGAGATTCCCCGAACGTGGCGCGTGATGATGGTGATCGCTCTCGGACGACCCGCCGAAACGGCGGTGATCGACCTGATCGATGCGGGCGGAGACATCCGGTACTGGAGGGACGCTCACGGCATCCACCACGTCCCGAAAAGGAAAGTCGCGGACGTGATGGTGACGGCCGAGCAGCTTCGGGACCAGGCGGGAGAAACCAGCTGATCAACGGAGGTCGCCGCGCATGATAAGGGTTGAGGATGTGATCCGGGCATACCGGCACGGCTTTTTCCCGATGGCCGAGTCCAGGGGTGGTGAGGTCAGCTGGTGGCAGCCCTATCGGCGGGCGGTCGTACCGCTTGACGATTTCCGCCCCTCCCGCTCCGTTCGGCGCATCGTGCGCGAGGGACGGTTCACGGTCAGGATCGACACCGATTTCGAAGCAGTGATCCGAGGTTGTTCACTGCCGAGGGGTGGCGAACCGGAGACCTGGATATCGGAGGAGATCGTCGAGGTGTTCGTCAAGCTGCACCAGCTTGGCATTGCGCACAGTATCGAGTGCTGGCAGGATGGCGAACTGGCCGGAGGACTTTACGGTCTTGCCATGGGCGGCGCATTTTTCGGCGAATCGATGTTTTTCCGGAGGCCACATGCTTCAAAGGTCGCCTTCTGCTATCTGGTGGCGCATCTGCGGCAGCGCGGCTACAAGTTGCTCGACGCCCAGATCATGAACCCGCATCTTGAGATGCTCGGCGCCATCGAGATAGAGCACGAAGCCTACATGTCCCTGCTCGATGAGGCGCTCGGAAAAAAGATTCGTTTTGCCTGATGGAAAACCGGCGT